>ENA-UPTA01001458-UPTA01001458.1-activated-sludge-metagenome-genome-assembly--contig:-NODE-1458-length-26186-cov-7.224484_pt1 | contig 26186 bp, 15 predicted proteins | sample MGYA00238184_ERZ773361 | MGnify/ENA primary metagenome ERZ773361 (study PRJEB29100, sample SAMN05720205) | activated sludge metagenome | isolation source: anaerobic digester from wastewater... | reverse complement strand
CTCGTTAACCAGACCGCAGAGTCTCTGCTTGGGATCACCAGGAACGACGTGGGCAAATATCTCAAGGATGTGGTTACCGATGAGCATTTGTTGACCGTGACCAGGAAGGTATCCGCAGGCCCGGAAGATGTGGTCGAGAAGGATATCGAGCTGGTGAGCGGGAATGAATCTACCAAGAGGGTCCTGCGTACGAGCTCCGCTGTGGTCGAGGACCCCAACGGCAATACCGTCGGTATGGTAACGACGCTCAACGATATCACCCGCCAGAAAGAGGTGGAGAAGCTCAAGGCGGGGTTTGTCGCCAGCGTATCGCATGAATTGCGCACGCCGCTGGTCGCCATCGAGAAATCGATCTCGATGATCATGGATCAGAGCGCGGGGAACGTGTCCGATACCCAGAAACAGTTCCTGACGATCGCGGACCGGAATCTCAAGCGCCTGTCGATCCTGATCAACGATCTGCTGGACCTGTCCAAGCTCGAGGCGCGCAAGATGCAGATCAAGCGCGAACTTGTCGGCATCGACAAGGTCATTGAAGAGGCGATCGCGGGCCTGGATACCTGGGCCAGGACCAAGTCCGTGGTTATAGAAAAAGATATAGCAGCAGGCCTTCCGCTTATCAGTATAGACCAGAACAGGATCCTGCAGGTCTTGATCAACCTGATCGGCAATGCGATCAAATATACCCCTGCGCAGGGGCGCATCACCGTTTCCTGCGGGCAGCCCGATGCGGACGGCATGATCAGCGTGCGCGTCGCCGATACGGGACCGGGCATTCCCCCGGAGGATATAGGAAAGATATTCGAGAAATTTTATCAGACCAGGGAGCGGCCGTCGAGCGATATAGCCGGCACCGGCATAGGGCTGACGATCGTCAAGGAACTGGTGGAATTGCACGGAGGCAAGGTCTGGGCCGAAAGCGAGCACGGCCACGGAGCTGCTTTTATATTTACGCTGCCGTTAGTGGCGCCGGTCACCGAAGGGGAACAGGGAGGATGAGGTATGCACGAACAGGAGAAAAAGATCAAAGCGCTGCTCTGCGATGATGAGACGGATTTCAGGCAGCTGATGTCATTCTGGATGCAGTCAAAAGGGTATACGGTGGTCGAGGCTTCGAACGGGCAGGAAGCGGTCGAGATCGCCCGGAAGGAGAACCCCGATATCATATTCCTGGACCTGAATATGCCGGTCATGGACGGGACCGAGGCGCTTATGAAGATCAGGGAGTTCAACAAAACCGTGCCGGTGATCATCATCAGCGCGTATGTCGAGGATAAAAGGGCGAAAGAAGCCATGTCCGCCGGCATCGCCGGCGTCTTTTATAAAGGGAAGGACTTTCAGGAAGGGCTGGCGCTTCTGGAAGCCGCGCTCCACACCCACCGCCAGCTGAAGAAATAACATTTTTCGAGCGTCAGGGCTAAAAACGGGGTCAGAATTATTTATTTGCTCGCTCAGCGCATCGCAGCAAATAAATAATTCTGACCCCGTTTTTAGCCCTCCCCAAAAATAGAACCCCATTCTCTTTTCTTCAGGGCCGCAGTTTGTAACCCCTCAAAAAATCAATAATTTATGTTGACAAGTATGAAATTTATGATATATTCTGGACTTATAGTAGTTACAATAAGTACTGTACATGATATACCTTCAGAAGGTACGGAATATGCCGACGGAAAAATCAGGCGATCTCGAAGGCCGGAAACTGATATCGGCAAAAGATATCATCGCCCGGTATCATCTCACCTACCAGACCATCAATTATTATACGGATTTCGGGCTGTTGTCCATGGTATGCAAAAAAGGCAATGTCCGGTATTATGACGGCGTCCAGGTCAGGCAGCGGTTGAGCAAAATAACCAAATTATCCCGCGAGGGATATTCGCTGCGGTTGATCCGCAGGAAATTACTGGGGATATAGCTATGAGAAAGACGGTATCACGGGTCGGCGTATGGATGATCCTGGTATGTGCGGCCGTATCGTTGAGCGGTTGCGGCAAAGCGGAAAAGGCAACGGAAACGGATGCGCAGGGCAGGGTCCCTGCGGCCGCTCAAGGCAAGACTTCAGCAGCAGCCGTTCAGGGCGCTGTCCCCGGCCTTCCTGCGCAGCCTGCAGCTGCGCCGGGAGAAGATTTTGCCGGCGAATTCTCCGCATGGGGCGTGCGGGTGCCTTTGACGAACTATTATTTCGTGCAGGGGGCGATCAGTATTTTCGGCACGCGATGGGGATCCCAGCCGACAACGCCCGAAGAGCTCGATGATGCCGCCTGGGACCAGCTCGTATTGTCGTATGAGGCGTTCCGCAGGAATATCCAGGTCAAGGAAGAAGAGCTCGATGCCGAGGTCCGGAAGGTCCTGGATTCCGAGAAAGCGGCTTTTGATTGGAAAAAGGACACCGAAGAGTATGCGAAGTGGGTCAAAGAGAAGCTCAACGTGACGGTCGAGACCTTCCAGAATTTCCTGCGGCATCTTCTGCAGCTGGAGAACCTGCGTAAAGAGATGCTTGCAACATTTACGGCGTCCGTGACCGAAGAAGAGGCCCGGGCCGAATTCATCAACGAGCATAATACGATCGAGCTGGAAATGGCGCAGTTCGACGAAAAAGAGGACGCCGACAACTATTTCAAGACCATGCAGGACCCCAAATTGTGGGACGAACAGAATGAAAAAGACCCGAAGTATTACAAGCATCCGGGCTTCGTTTCGTTCGAGTTCCTGATCTTTATGTGGAAGATACCCAAGGACGATCTTTATAAGATGATAACCATGGAAGAGAATTCGATCTATCCTCCGGTGCCTGTCTATAAAGGGTACGGCGTTATGCGCATCCTGAAAAAAAGGCCCGCGGTCGAAGAAGATTTTCCGAAATACAAGGATTCCTATATGAAGCAGGTCGAGAATAATAAAAAATACGAACAGCTGAAAGAATGGCAGAAACAGCTGAAGAACGGCGCGGGGCTTGTCAAATATCCCCGCGGGGACGTCAAAAAGGAGCAATAAGCGGCCATGGCTGATATCAATCCCGCTCAGGCATCAGGACAGCAGGCGGCGCAACCCGCAGCGGCAGCATCGCCGGCGCCGAAAAAAGCGGGGGCAGCAGGCCTGGCAGAACTGAAGGACAGGGTCATGTCCGCGTTCAAGGCCGGCTCCGGACCATTCGACATCGGTTTGGTCAACCGCGGATTGATCGCGGTCATCGGGATCATGATCGTTTTTGCCGCCACCGGCTCGTCGTCGGCCTGGCGCGAGCTTCGCGAGCTTTCGATAAAGGAGTTTACGGTCAGCCCTGCGGCAAAGAGCGAAGCCGGGTTCAAAGAGATCGCCACGATGAAAGGGGTCGCCTATTATATAGGAAAGCTTGCAGGCAGGGATATATTCAGCCGCAAGCCCCGGCAGGACGACCTGTCGAAAGAGCCGGTATTTTCTACCAAGATGGCAGATATGACCGCATCTTTGAAATTGGTCGGCATTTCCATGTCGGATAATCCCGATGCCATGATCGAGGATACGAAGCTGCAGAAGACATATTTCGTCAAAACCGGCTCGACGGTCGGCGATTTGCGGGTCGATCTGATCACCAAGGACAAGGTTGTCCTGAAATATAACAAGGAGCTTTTTGAATTAAGATGAGGGCGCGCGTCAGAAGATCAGCCATGTGTGTGCTCTGTGCGGCGATGCTGCTGCATGTCCCGGGCGTTTTTGCCGGACAGGCAGGCCGGGAAGAGAATCCGACCCTGCTCGCTCAGGCGCCGCTTCTGCCCGCGCAGCCGGACCTTGCCATCGCGGCTGCCGGCGCAGGCATGCAGGGCAGGATCTCCCTTGACCTGCGTAATATCGATATCGTCGATGCGTTGAAGTTCCTCGCGACCAAGGCGCAGTTGAACATCATTACGACAAAGGCGGTCACCGGCAGGGTGACGCTTCTGGTCACCAGCGCGGTCATCCAGGACGTCTTCGACGTCATGATCCGCAGCAATAATCTTGCCTATGACCAGCGGGGCGACATATATAACGTCATGACGCAGGAAGAATACCGGATCCTGTACGGGAAGAATTTTTCGGACGTGCGCAAGGTCAAGGTTTTTTATCTGAAATACGCCATACCCGAACAGGCGTTCAGCATGCTCGACATGATCAAGAGCGAGGTCGGCCGGGTCATGGTCGATCCGGAGACCGGCAATGTGCTGGCGATGGATTCTCCCGAGCGCCTGGAGCTTATGGAAACAGCGCTCTCCAATTTCGAGGAAAAGAACACGGTCAAGGTGTTCAAGCTGAATTACGGCAAGGCAAAGGAAGTCGAGGAAGCGCTCAAGAACCAGCTCGATTCCAAAAAAGTCGGGCTCATCAAGGCCGATGAGCGGGGCAATCAGCTGATCGTCCAGACCCTGCCTGACCGCATGGACCAGATCGAACGGCTTATCAAGAACCTTGACCGCAGGACACGCGAGGTCATCATCGATGTGAGCATCGTAAAGGTCCAGATCTCCAGCGGGCTCGATTCAGGCGTTCAGTGGGAGGGGATCTTCGACCTCGGCCTTGCTGAAAAAGGCCTGCAGTATCTGGGCACGTCCCCGTTTGCCGCGATCCAGGCCACGACCGACACGTTCCGGACGCGCAACCAGGTCCGCTCGGACCTGGGCAACGATGTCGGATCGATCCCCTTCACGGGCACATCGACCTCGTATTCCGCCGGCAGGAAAAGCATCGGCACCCAGGAAATGCATCTGGGAGTCGTCGGCAGCCAGGATTTCGACGTCATCATAAAATATCTGGCGACCATCGGCAAGACGAACATCATATCGAACCCGAAACTGGCGGTCGTCAACAACCAGGAAGCAAAGATCCACGTCGGCTCCAAGGAGGCGTACGTCACCTCGACCACGACGACCGGCCAGACGACCAATACCGTCGCGGAACAGGTCACGTTCGTCGATATCGGCGTGCTCCTGTCGGTCGTTCCGGTCATCAACGACGAAGATTTCATCAACCTGAAGGTCAAGGCCGAGATCAGCGAGGTCATCGATACGCTCATCACCCCGACGAACAACCAGATCCCGATCATCGATTCTTCGCTTGCCGAAACGACGGTCTTGGTCAAGGACGGTTCGACCGTCATCATCGGCGGCTTGCGCAAAGAGACCAAGGTTACTTCGTCGAGCCAGGTGCCGTTCCTCGGAAGCATCCCCGTCCTCGGCCGGCTGTTCAGCCAGAAATCCGATTCAAAGCAGCAAAGCGAATTGTTGATCATCCTGACCCCGCGGCTTATCACGGGCGAAGTGCTCGTATCGGATGCCGGGGTCAAAAGCCCGGGCCAGATGGGCTTCAAGGGCCTGAAGGAATACGAACGGTCGTTGACCATGGACGTCGCCAGGACGCTGCCTCATGAAGTGTTTATTCCGGTGGAAGACATGAAGCTTCCGCTTAAAGGCGTTAAACAACGGACACGATAATGCACGGCAGGGAGAATATCCATATGAATAAGGACCAGGTGCGGGGCATGCGGCCGCGGCACGGGACAGGTATCTTGCTTTTAATATGTTTTTTATGCCTTCCGTGCAATTCCGTCCGCGCGGATACGCCGTGTGAAGGGTTCGAGCAGATCAAGCAGGAACTGGAGCTGACGAAGCAGTCGCTTAAGAATTATAAGGATCTGTACGAGCGCAAGGACCGGGAAATAAACGCGCTCAACAGCAAGCTCAACAAGCTTCAGGACGGGTTTGACAAATTCCAGGAGATCTCCGACCGCCTGGCCAAGGAGAAGGAAGCCCTGCAGGCACAGCAGGCGGAATTGGCCGCGCAGTTGAAGCGGCTCGAAGGGCAGAAGGCCGCGCTTGAGAAACAGAACAAGCTGTTATCCGACTGCACCAGGGAATCGAAGCAGAAGTCGCTCGATATCGCTGCCCTGACAAGCATGACCAAAGCGGAGAAGCAGGCGCTCGGGCAGAAGCTGAAAGAAGCGCAGGCGCAGGTGGACAGCGCCATGGAGAGCAATAAAGACCTTTCGAGAAAGAACGCGGACCTGAAGGATAAATTCACGGAATTGTCGGTCAAGGCCGCGGGGCTTGAACAGAACAATGCGCAGCTTCAGCAGCAGAAGGAATCCGCTCTGACACAGGCGCAGGGCCTGGCGCGCGAGATCGAACTCGTAAAAGCGAAGCTGTTGACCGCGCAAGCGGAGAACGCGCGATTAAAAGAGTCGGCGGGCCGCGCTTCGGAATGTGAAAAGACCGAGGCACGGCTTGAGAAGAACCGCGGGGAACTCGCCCGGCTTAAGGACGAGAACAAAAAACTTTCTGCCGCGGTCCTGAAACAGAAGGATGTCGAAACGCTTCAGCAGGAAGCGGCTTTGCTGCGCAATGAGGTGACAGTCCTTAAAAAGGAAAATAAGCGCCAGCAGTCGGAGATTATCAAGTGTAAGGTCAACGAGACATTGCCCGAAGAGCTTAAAAATGCGCGCGCAAAGCTTGCCGAGCTGGAGAGCTCGCGGGAACAATTGATCCGGGAATTCACCGAGAAGTCAAAAGACCAGAAAAAGATGGTCGAAGAACTGATCGACCTGCGTTTACGCGCCGGCCGGCAGGCGAGCCAACTCGAACAGCTCGAGGCGGAGAACAAGGTGTTGAAAGCGGCGCCTGCTCCGCAGCCTGAAAAAGCCGCCGGCATCATCGATCTTGAGCGCGTGAACGCCGAACTGGCCCGGCTTCAGGAAGAGAATGCGCGTCTGCGCACAGCGCAGGCCGTCAAACCGGGACAGGATGCGCTGCTTGAAGAACTCAGGCAGATCCGCGAGGAACTGGCGCGGACCGATATGGAGAACAGGAAATTACGCAGCGCCTCGGCCGCCGTTCCCGTGCAGACAAGGGAATTGCAGAACGAGATAAAATCGCTCAAGGCGGAACTTTCCGACCTGAAGGAAGAGAATACCAGGCTTCGCCAGGACCCGGTTGCCAAGCGCCAGGAAGGGTACGACGAGGGCATTGCCGTCGGGCTTCAGCGCGAACTCGACAGGACCAGAAAAGAGGTCGTCGGGCTTCAGATCCAGATCGAGCGTTTGGAAAAGGAGAATATCCAGCTGAAGCATGCAACCGAACAGCTTCAGGACCAGGAATTGTTGAACAAGGAAGCTGCCCGTCTGCGCGAAAAGCTCGCGCTTTCCGAACAGGAACGCAATCTGCTCAGGTCCGAGATAGCCGAGGCGCGCAAGCAGGACGGCTTTGTCGAAGGATTGAAACAGGGGTATGAGAAAGAGATCGCAAAGCTTACCGATGCCCTGGAAAGCGCTCAGATCGATAATAAAAAGCTCTCCGATGAGGCGATCCGGCTGAGGCAATTCGAGGCTTCGACGCAGGATATGGCCGACGCGCGCAAACAGATCATCAAGCTTGCGGAAGAAAAACAGGCCGTGGTGGTCGAGCTGGAGGCTATGAAGCTCAAGCAGGACAAGCTGGTCGACCAGCTGGTCAAGGCGCGCAAGGAAAAAGAAGCCATCGAAGAGATCAACCGCGGCAAGACCGGGGCCCAGGTCGAGCGCCTTCAGAAGGACCTGAAAGACGCGCAGGAATTTTCGTATCAGCTCGTGCAGGAAAAAGCCGGTTATCAAGTCAGGGAAAAGCAGTTGAATAACCGCATCAGCATGCTCGAGGACGCGGTGGCGCAGGGAGAAAAGGCCGTTGCCGAGCTTCAGAACAAGCATGCGATACTGAAAACCGAACATGCCAAGCTGTCCGAGGAGCTCGCCCAGACCATGGTCAGGCTTTCCGAAAGCGAAAAAGAGAATAAGGCCATCGCCGGGCAGTCCGAAGCGGCAAAGCGCGAGATAGAGAATCTGCGCGCGCAATTGGTCCAGTCGCAGGACATCATTTCGAAGATGAAGGATGAGATGTATGAACTGCGTAAATCCAACGATACATTGACCGAGGCGAATGCGCGGATCGTGGGCCAGCGCGCCCAGGAGACCGCGATCGCCAACGCGCAACTGGAGCAGGTGAAAGCGCATAAGGACGGCGAGATATCCGCATTGAACCAGCGATTCGCCAAGATCAGGGCGGAGAAAGACGCTGAGATCCTTGCCATATCCGAAAAGGCCGGCAAGCTTGAAGCAGAGCTTAAGAACGCGCAGGCAGTATCATTGCAGCTTATGCAGGAGAAGACCGGATTTTCCGGCCAGCAGAAACAGATGAACGAGGAATATACGCGTCTGCAGAAACAGAATACCGTCATGGCGCAGGAGATCAAGAAACTCGAGGACCAGAATACGTTCCTCAAGAATCAATTCATAACCGTATCGCAGGAAGCCAACGACATGAAGCGCGTCGCCCGCGCCGGGCAGAAAGGCGCGCAGCCCGAGGAGCGCTATCTGGAAGAACTGCAGCAGCTCAAGAGCGAATTGCTGCGCAAATCACAGCAGTTACGGCTGTACGAACAGGCAGGGGGGGACGGGATCTCGGGCAGGAACAAACAGCTCATAGACGATTATGCCAAACTGAAAAAACAATACGACACATTAAAGGCGCGCAATGCGGAACTCGAAACGGTCAAAAGGCAGTACGAGGATTATAAGGAAAAGTCCGCGAAACTCCATACCGAGACCGCGACCCTGCATTATAATCTGAGCGTCCTGTACGCGCAGAACAGGGAATACCAGAAAGCGGTCGCCGAGCTTGATAAGGTGCTGGAGCTCAAGCCCAACGACGGCGAGGCATATTATAACCTGGGCGTCATCCACGGCGAATATCTTAACGACCGCAAGAAAGCCCTCGGATATTTTAAAAAATACCTGGAGTTGTCTCCGAAAGACCCGGATGCCGACCGGATCAGAAAATATGTTTTGACCTACGAGACCCTTGACCAATGAACGATAAATATATCACGGTAAAAGAGATATCGCGGCAATACGGATTGTCGTATCAGATCGTGAACCGGTATTCGGATGCGGGGCTGTTGCGCGTGGCGTTCAAAAAAGGCAATGTGCGGTATTACGACCGCAGGCAGGTTTCCCGGCGCATCCCGCAGGTGTCGAAGCTGGCGCGGGAAGGGTATTCGCTCATGCTTATCCGTAAGAAGCTGATGGGGATATGAAAAAAACAAGAATATTTTTTTTGATTGTTATTTTCTGTTTTTGCGCGATAATATCTGTATTCGCGCAGAAGGAAAAACAGGTTTCCGATACGGCGGCGATCTTTTCAGAGCCTGTTTCCCGTCCTGATTTTCCCGATACGAGGATCTCCCTCGACCTGCGCGATATCGATATCGGAGAGGCATTTAAATATATATCGGAGAAAACCGGGCTGAATATCGTGCCGACCAAAGCGGTCACCGGCAGGGTCACGATGACCGCCGAGAGCGTTTCGGTCAAGGACGTCTTTGATATCATCCTGCGCAGCAATAACCTCGCGTATGAGAAAAAGGGGTCGATCTATAACATCATGACCGAGGCGGAATACAAGACCTTTTACGGCAGGAGTTTTTACGATACCCGCGTGTTCAAGGTGTTCCGCCTGCAGTATGCGATCCCCGATCAGGCGTTCAACCTCGTCAATACCATGAAAAGCGAGATCGGCAAAGTGCTTATGGATCAGGAATCGGGGCTGATCCTGGTGATCGATACGCCCGACCGCGTGCGCCATATGGAATCCACGATCTATGCCATGGACCAGAAGAACGTCATCGAAGTGTTCTCCCTGAAATACGCGCGCGCAAAGGACGTGGAGGAGCAGCTTAAGAATCAGCTCGATGTCAAAAAAGTCGGGTCTATCAAGGCGGATGAACGCACCAACCAGGTCATTGTCCAGACGCTCCCGGACCGCATGGAGGGCATCAGGAAACTGATCCAGGGGCTGGACCTGAAGACGAGGCAGATACTTATCGACGCAAAGATCGTGCAGGTGCGGCTGAGCAATGACGTCAGCAGCGGCGTCGAATGGGAAGGCCTGTTCAAGGTGAACGACAATCCCGATACGCTGCGGTATCTCGGCTCCTATCCGTTCAGCAACGTTGCGTCGTCAACCAGCTCATTCATGACGCGCAAAGAGGTCTTACAGTCGCTTACCAACGATATCGGCTCGATCCCGTTCACGGGCACCACAAGCGATTACGCCGCGGGCAAGCAGTCCATCGGCACCCAGGAGATGCATCTGGGAGTCATCAGCAACAAACAGGATTTCGACACGATCATCAAATACCTGCAGACGCTCGGTCAAACAAGGATCCTGTCGAACCCGAAGCTGTCGGTCGTCAACAATCAGGAAGCCAAGATCCACGTCGGCGAGAAGCAGGCGTATATAACCACGACCACCACGCAGACGCAGACGTCCAATACCATTTCCGAAGCCGTGACGTATGTCGACGTTGGCGTGCAGCTTTCCGTCACGCCCACGATCAACGAGGACGGGTTTGTCACCGTCAAGATAAAGCCGGAAATATCCTCGGTCACCAGTTACCTCATGTCGTCGCAGAACAACAAGATCCCGATCATCGACACGTCCACCGCGGAAACGATCGTCATGGTCAAGGACGGCACGAGCATCCTGATCGGCGGCCTGTCCAAGGATGAGAAGACGACCAATTCCGAAGGAACGCCTTTTTTAAGCAAGATCCCGATCATCGGCACGGCTTTTTCGAGCAAGACGGACACGATCGTGAGGACCGAACTTGTCGTCCTCTTGACCCCGCACGTCATAGCGGGCGACGAGCTTAAGACCGGTTCCACCCATGAATACGGTTATGAGATGGATAAGCAGTATCAGGCGTATCCCGGCATGGAAGAAGAAAAACCTGATCTGCGGCTGAAACAGTATCAGCCGTATCCGGACCTGAAGGCCGATCTTATGCCCGATATCAAACCGGCACGGAATTATTAAGGGGAGGGCAATGCAAAAATATACCGCGATTTTTCTGGCGTCCTGCTGTATGATCGCAGCATTGTCGGTTCTATCCGTCAGCCCGGCTGCGGGGCAGGAGGATTATAAGGCAAAATACGAGAAGCTTAAGCGCGATTATGACAATGTCTCGGCAGACCGGGCAAATATCATCCAGCAGGTCAAAGGCCTGGTAGAGGCGAACGCAAAATGCCAGTCTGCCGAATCTGAGATCCGCAAAGCGGTCCTTGCGCAGGAGGCCGCGGCTGCCGAGGCGAAGAAATACCGTGAACAGGCCGCGATGCTTACCGATAAGGTAAATAATCTTGAAACAACGTACGCCGGCCTTGTCAAAGAGCGCGACCAACTGAAGCGGGACCTTGACAAAATGACGCTCGATTATAAGGTCGTACCCGAGACCCAGCGCGAAAACTCCCGCCTGCGCGGCGACCTGTCCGCAGCCCAGCGCGATCTCAAGAACCTTCAGATCAAAGCAAAGCGAATGGACGAGCAGGCATTGAACGACGCCGCCCAGATGGAGATTTACCGCAGGCAGATCAAGGAGTTCAAGAAGCGCTATGAGCTGGCGATGGCGAAGAACCGGTCCCTTGAGAAAAAGATAGAACAGGTGCCGGCGAAGTTCGCCGAGATAGCGCGGGAGAACAAGGTCCTCATCAAAGAGACCGCGCTCATGCATTATAACCTCGGCGTGTTCTATACGAAGAACAAGGAATATTCGCGCGCGATCGCCGAGTTCGAGAAGACCGCCGAGCTGAATCCCAATGACGCGGCCGCGCAGTATAACCTCGGCTTTATTTACGCGGAGTACCTGGTGAACCGGCCCAAGGCGCTTGAGCATTTCAGGAAATTCCTTTCGCTTGTCAAGAGCGACGATAAGGACGTGGATTGGGTGAAGAAGTATATTCTTACCTGGCAGACCTGGGAAGGGAAGAAACCGATCGATTAGGGTTGGAGAACAAAATCTAAAAGGAGGAAGGGATGAAAAGGGTTGGGATAGCTGCTCTGGGGTTGTGTTTTATTCTGGTAAGCGGTGCCGATGCGCATGCATGGTTCTGGGAGAAAAAAGATGAAACTGCCGCTCCCGCGGTAAAAGAGCAGAAGTCACAGAAGGCCCCGAAGGCCCAAAAGGCCCAGCCGGCAGCTCCTGCAGCGCAAAAGCTCGATAAGGCGCTTGAAAAGGAATTGAAGGACAAGCGCGTCGTCGTTGCCCAGAAGATGTCCCTGCTCAATAACACCGAATGGCAGATCGAACTGTCCCCGCTTTCCGGCAAGGGCAAAAAAGAGACGGATACCGTGACCTTCAGGAACAATCAGGTATCGCTTGCCAATTACGGAAAGAAGGGCTTTCCGTCGACGAATATCACCCTGACCGTTCAGCCTGACGGAAGCATGATCTGGGAGACCATGCAGACGTCGGAAAAGAGCGGTATCTGTTTCTGGCGCGGCGAATTGGATAAGGCGATGACCGTGATGCGCGGGGTATTGAGCCACAAGATAGACGACAGGACAAAGCAGGATTATTCTTTTACAAGCACGTCGCGCAGGACATTGCCGGCAGGCCAATAAAATATGTATGAAGCATACTGGGGGCTGAAAGAGAAGCCGTTCGAGAACACCCCGGACCCGCGGTTCTTCTATTATTCGCAGCAGCACAAGGAGGCCGTGGCGCGGATGCTCTATGTCGTGCGCGAGCACAAGGGCGCGGCGCTCTTTACCGGCGACTACGGCTGCGGCAAGACGCTTCTGACCCGGGTCCTCTGGAACGAGCTCCAGCAGGAGAACCGGTACCAGTCCGTGTTCATCCTCAACCCGAGACTTTCAAGTCTCGAGTTCATACAGGAGATCGTGCATCAGCTCGGCGGAACTGATTCTTCAAAAGACAATAAGATCGACCTGTTCCATACGCTGCACAAGATACTGTATTCCAACCATACCGCAGGCAAGCACAGCGTCATCATCATAGACGAGGCTCAGGCCATAACCAATAAGGATACCTTTGAAGAGATCCGCCTGCTTCTTAATTTCCAGCTCGATAACGCGTTCCTGTTGACGATCATCCTCCTCGGCCAGCCGGAGCTCAAGTATACCGTCATGTCCCTGCCCCAGTTCATGCACCGCATGGCGGTCCGGTTCCATCTCAAGGCGTTCAACGAGACCGAAACGACGGAATATATCGAGCACCGTTTGCAGGTGAGCGGCGCTGCCCGGCAGTTGTTCGAGCCGGAGGCGTATAAGGAAGTGCACCTGTGTTCCGGCGGCATCCCGCGCAGGATCAATACGGTCTGCGATCTTGCCCTCCTGGTCGGCTTCGGCAATAATCTTGCCGTGATCGACCGGCAGACGGTAACGAAGATCAACGAAGACCTTGAATCGTCCGATTTCGACGTGAAATACATGGATTCGAGATCGAATCCGCCGTCTGTTGCGGATAATATCGACAAGAGCACTGCTGCGTAAAATGCTGAGCATACTGCAGATCCTCAAAAAGTATCAGGACGAAAAACAAAAGCTCAAAGACCAGGGCGCGTCTTCGGGGGCGGGTGCCGGACAATCCGGGCCGGACGGAAGCGGACCGGCGGGACTGTCTTTGTCCGCCGATGCTGCGGTGAGCGTTTTTAACGCGGTGAACCGCGAGATCGAGGACGAGCGCCTCAGCCGCGTGCGCGAGTTTTACAGCACCGCGCTGGATTGGGCGCGCCGGATCTATTCGCTGGAACTCAAGACGCAGGCAGAGTTCAGGTCGCAGTTCGTGCCGTTCGCCCAGCAGGCGGTCGGCGTTTATAACCTGAATGACAAAAATTTCCTGTTCCAGTGCCTGCACGATTACGAAAAGATCGACGATTATATCTACTGCCATGCGGTCAATGTGGCGTTCATGTCCGTGGAACTGGGCAGGGGAATGAATTATACGCCGGCGCGGCTTACGGAATTGTTCTGCGCGGCGTTCATGCACGATATCGGCATCATGCCGTTTATCGATCTTGTCCGTAAACCGGGCGTTCTGGCTCCGGAGGAATATGCCAGGATCAAGGAGCATCCGCTCAAAGGACTTGAGATCCTCAACCAGCTCGGCGGAGAATTTTCTCCGGGCATGATCGAGGCGATCACCCAGGAGCACGAACGGACGGACGGTTCCGGATATCCCAAGGGTTTGCGCGAGGGCAATATCGGCGAGTTCGCGCAGATCGTGTGCCTCGCGGACGTGTACGAGGCGTTGACGCATTCCCGGCCGCACCGCAAGCGCCTTTCGCCTCCCAAGGCCGTCAACGAGATACTGGACAGGAAGAATATATTCAGCGTCAGAGCGCTGAAGATGCTGCTTGAGCGCATCGGCATATTCCCCGTCGGGACATGGGTGCGCCTCAATACCAAGGAAACGGGTATTGTTTTCAAGCATAATCACGGCCTTCCGCTGCGGCCTGCGGTACAGGTGCTGTTCGCCGAGAACGGCGCCAAACTTTTGCAGCCGAAGCTGGTAGACCTGGCAAGCAACCTGTTGATCTCTATAGAAGAGTGTCTGGAGAACCAATATAACCCGAGGTAATCTCTGCGATGGCTATGTCGATAAAATTCTGGTTCCGCTGGGCAGTCGTGGCCCTGGTTGCAGGGGCTGTTGCATATACCGGTCTTATGTTCCGGCGGCAGGATGCGGTCAAGCTGCAGTTGAACCAGCTTCTCCAGCAGGCGATCGAGGAGAAAGAACAGCTTCAGTCCACGATCTCAGCGATGGAGTATCAGATCAGGGAGCGGGAGGCGCGGTTGAACGAGCTTTCGGACGTGCAATCGATCCGGCAGTCCCTGACCCAGGCGCAGGCGACGATCGAGAACATCAATCAGGAGCTTGAACGGGTTAACCGCGAGCGTATCGCTTTGCAGAATTCAAGCCTGTCGTCGACGAGCCGCCTTCAGAACACGACGAAGGAATATATGAAAGCGCTCGACGATCTGAAGAAAGCGCGCGAAGAAGCCGCGCGCCTCGCAAAGGAGCAGAGCCCGGATAAGCGAAAGATCGACGAAAGCAGCCGCTTGCTCCAGGCAAAGACGGACGAGCTTGCAAAGGTCAAGGCGGACTTTGCAAAACAGCAGAAATCCTATGACGAACTGGTCGCAGCGAACAAAGACCTTGAAAAAAGGGTCAAGACGCTCGAATCGGAAAAAACATCCCTGGCTGACCGGATGCGGCAGCTTGACATCGATGTCGAAAAACAGGGCTCTCCGTTAAAGGCTCTGCGCGATTCGGTCGAAGAGCTCAAAACGCAGTTGTCCCGCAAGGAAAGCCAGGTCAAGGCGCTGCAATCAGAGCTGGCAAAAGCGGATGAAGAAGCGGCTGTTTTGCGCAGCAGGGCGGGTCGCGCCGCTTCCCAGCAGGTTTCTTCCCAGGACGCGCAGTTGAAGGCGCAGTTAAGCGAGCTGATCGGCCAGCTCAATGCGGCCCGCGAGGAAATGGCTGCGTTGAAGAAGGCTCCGGGCACATCCGGTTCTGCGGAGCAGGACCGCAAGCTTTCCGATATTCTCGTTAAAAAAGAGATAGAGCTTGAATCGACGAGGCGAAAGGCGCGCGACGCAGAGGATAAGATCATGTCCCTGGAATCGCAAATAAGGAATCTCGAAAACACCCTTGCGGTGCGCCAGCAGACACAGGAGCGGATCCGCGAGCTTGAGAGCGAGCGTCTGGCGCTTGAGTCAAAGCTTCTCGACGCGCAGGGCGCATTGGGAAAGAAGTCGGAACTTTCCCAGAATCTCCAGCAGAACGTCGATTACCTGAACCAGCAGCTTGCGCTCAGGGATAAAGAGAAGGCCGACCTGCAGGCAAAATTAGCCGGCCTCGATTCAGTCACGAAGCAGGACCTTGAAAAAGAACGCAGCCGCTATGCGGAGGTCAACACGCTGTATAACAGTTTGAAGACCCAGATCGCGCAGTTTTCCCAGGCTCTCGACGCCAAAACGGCAGAGCTCGAACAGCGCAACAAGGACGTGTATTCGCTCAGGGAGGAGTTGACCGGGCTGAAATCCAAAGTTATGATAATGGAGAACGAACTGACCGAGGCGCGCGACCGCCAGAGAAAGACGCTCGACGACCTCATCGCCGCAGTCAGGTTGAATTCGATCCTTCAGGACCGGATCGCCGGCGGCGCGTCAGTGCCGTATGCGGATCTGGACGATAAACAGAGAGCGGAAGAGCTCAGGAAAAAGATCGAAGTGATCCTGGTGCCTCCGGCAAAACAATAAGGTATGGTGAAAAGAACGGCGTTCATATGCATAATGTTCATCCTTGCCCAGGCGGCGGCGCACGCGCAGACCGCAGACGACCTCGCGCGCGAGTATTACAAAAAAGGCAACCTCTTGTATCAGCAGGGCAGATTCAAGGAAGCGCAGGACGAATATAATAAGGCCATGGAGGTGCTCAAGAACCGCGACGCATCCGCCGCGGCCGAAGCCCCTGCTCCTGCGGCCCCCGGGCCTGCTGCTGCCGTCCCTGCAGCGCCGATGGCGAGTGCGACGGAATATGTGATCGGCGATGACGATGTACTCCATATCTCGGTGTGGCAGAACGAGGACCTTAACCTGGAGGCTGTTGTCAGGCCTGACGGCAAGATATCCTTTCCGTTGATCGGGGATGTCGCGGCGCGCGGCATGACCATCACCCATCTCGACGAGGAACTGACGAGGCGCCTGAGCGAATATGTGCGCGCGCCTGAAGTCTCGATATCGCTTCGCAAGATCGGCGGCAGCAAGGTGATCCTGCTCGGCGAAATATCAAAGCCGGGCGTGTATTCTATGGCCGGACAGAAAACGATCCTTGAGGCCGTGGGCCTCGCAGGAGGGTTCACGCGGGACGCAGTTGCATCGAGTATCGTCCTCATCCGCGGCGGCCTCGCCAATCCGAGCGCCCAGCGGATCAATCTGACCAGGGCGTTGAAGGGCAGGGATTTCCTCCGCCAGAACATCGTCCTGCAGGCCGAAGACGTGGTCTTCGTGCCCAAGAAATTCATCGCCGACGTCAACTACTTTCTCGGCCTGATCGTCGATCCGCTTTCCAAAGGCGCGTATATCAAGGATCAGTACCGCGGCGACTGGTAGCCCGGCGATGATACCTCCCGTGGTGAAGACAGGTGTCCGCAAAGCGAGCGCAGTTTTTTCCTTCATCATTTTTTGTTCCATTTTCATGCCATTGGCCGCGCGAGGCCAGGCTATCCCTCCCGCAGACCAACCCGGGGCACAGGGAAGCCGTTTTCAGTCTGAAGCAGAGCAGGAAAAGAAACGGTTAGAAAAGAAACAAGCCCAAAAGCCCCGGATCGAGATCGAAAAAGATACAACAAAACCTTCCGAAGAACCCGGCCCGTCATTTCTCCTGAAAAATGTGAAAATCTCAGGCGCTACTGTTTTTCAGCTAAGAGATTTTCAGCCCGCCTACCAGCGGTATATCGGCACATCGGTTACTTTTAAGGATCTAGAGGATATTGCAGCTGCGATAAAAGCCTTGTACAAGAAAAAAGGGTATCTGTCTACAGACGCCTATATCCCCGAACAGGATATCGCGCACGGTGAAGTCGAGATAAGGGTGGTCGAAGGGAAACTGGGGGATGTCAGGGTCGAGGGAAATAAATGGTTTGACGCTTCGCTTCTGAAAAAATACATACACATAAAAAAAAATGAGCTGTTGAATATTTTTAAGCTGCAGCGGGATATGCTGCGGCTTAATCAGAACCCTGACCTGGAAGTCACCGCGGTCGTGTCGCCGGGTAAAGCGCAGGCGACCACAGATATCGTGTTAAAGGTCAAAGACAGCGTCCCCTATCATGCCGGGATAAATTTCGACAACCAGGGCACGCGCCTCGTGGGCAGATCCAGGACATCCGCTGTCCTTCGGGGCACGAATGTAACCGGTTGGAACGATTCGCTGTCCGTTCACTCGCTTGTGTCAAAGGATTCCCGCGGAGAATTTATCAGTTATTCCTTGCCCATAGGGACGTGCGGCACAAAAGCGGGGATCGATCTGACGTTCTTTGATATGAGACTGGGACGTGAATACAGGGACCTGGGTATAACAGGCACTACGCGCATGATGACCCCGCATGTTTCCCGCGAGCTCTATCTGTCAGAGGATTATCAGGCGTATGCGGACGCAGGCATTGATATCAAATCGATCGAGAAAAGAACCGCCGGAGAGTTGAGCACTAACGATGAGATCCGTATGCTTTACGCCGCGTTCGACATGGCAAAGATTGATCGTTTCTGGAGCGGCGGCCAGACTGTTTTTTCGCCCCGTATCTCTGTGAGCACAAAACATTTTTTAGGAGCGTCATCCCGGAACCATCCCTCAGCCAGCAGGTCAGGCACGGGCGGTTTTTTTGTCAAATATGAGCAATCGATCAGACGCACGCAAAGAATCCTGTTCAACAGCGTTATTACTGCGCGTTCTCAATTTCAAATTGCGTCGCATACGCTGCCATCTTCGGAGCAGATCCAGTTGGGGGGAGCCAATTCAGTCAGGGGTTATCCTGAAGGGGAATACCTGGCAGATACGGGAGGGACGCTCAATGGCGAGTGGGCTTTTCCGCGCATCATAAAACCGATACAAAAATATGGGTACCCTGTCGTATTCGTCGATATGGCATCAGGCAAGCTGAAAAAGACAGGCGAAGGTGAAAGATCGAACAGATTCCTGATGGGGGCGGGGGCCGGTATCCGGGTCCAGGTCGACCGATACTTTTTTCTCCGAATGGATTGGGCCAAGCGCCTGGGAGACAGGCCCACGCAGGGCCAGGGCCCGTCAACGTTCTATATAACCGCGCAGTGCGAGATGTAAAAACGGGGTGCTAATAACGGGGTCAGAATTATTTATTTGCTGCAGCATGCTTAGCTAACAAATAAATAATTCTGACCCCGTTATTAGCCTTGAACCGTTCCCATTACTTTCCTGTTGCCGTCATATATAATATATGATATACTTAATATGGATCCAAATCGATGACATAATGAAGTATAATTAACCGAAACGGCAATCTCGCGGTAACGCGGGGGCGCAAAGCAGTGCGGCCTTATGAAGTGCGAGGCTCGGCAAGCTACCGAAGTTAGTTTTGCGCTGACCAGGTTTCGACTGGTTTTTTTTATTTATCGGGCCATTATGCGCATAAAAACAATACGCGTATTCTGCTTGATCCTGTGCCTGCTCTCCTGGACTCCTTCAGGCGGGCTGTTTGCGTTACCGCAGGGAGAGATCGTCGAAAGCGGCTCTGCCGTTTTCGAAAGGCCTGATCCCGCGACCACCAATAATATCCCCACCCTGAACATCATCGTTGATGATAAATCCGTAATTAATTTTAATTCGTTCAATATAGCGCAAAACGAGGCTGTGTATTTTATCCAACCTTCCGCATCCGCGAGTGTCCTGAGCAGGGTAACAGGCGCGGGTGCCAGCGAAATAGCCGGCATCTTGTCCGCGAACGGAACGCTCTTTTTTGTGAATCAGAACGGCATCCGTTTTACGCCTTCCGCGCAGGTCAATGTCAACAGCCTTATCGCATCGACTTTGGACATCTCCACGAACAATTTCATAAACGGCAACTATATCCTTGAGCATTCTCTCGACGGCGTTTTTTCGCATATCCTCAATGAAGGCAGGATAACCGGCAATAATATAGCGTTAGTGGCAAGCGGGGTGCATAATGCCGGTGTGATAGCGGCACGCGCGGGAACAACGCATCTTGCTTCAGGCGATAAGGTAACCGTGAGCTTTGATCAGAAAGGCCTTATCCAGGTCGAGATCAATACACAGACCAGCGGCCAGGTCGTTGATCTGCAGGGTAATTCCGTAAAAGACGCGGTGGCGAATTCAGGCACGATCGAGGCAAAAGAAGTCGTTATGAATACGCAAACAGCTGCCAATATATTCGAAAACGCGGTCAATCAGACAGGCATTGTAAAGGCAACAGCCATAACGCAAGAGGGCGGAGTTATTCGGATCCGTGCCAATCGTAATATCCAGGTTTCCGGTACGCTGGAAGCGGCTGCTGGCGGCGTAACAGTAGCTTCCGGAGAATCTATAGCAGTTAAATCTCAGCTTAATACCCTTGGCACTACTAACATTATGGCGGACAAGGATATAGATGTCAGCGCAAATATCGAAACAGTTAACGGGGATCTGGCTTTGATCGCAGACGCCGATCTGAACGGGGAAGGTTCTTTCAGGCAGGCAAGCGAAACATTAATTTCTACGATCAATTACGGAGATATTATAATCCAATCTTCAGGTGAAAGCACTCTTGCTAATATCATGGCAGCAGGGGATCTGATATTAAAACAGGGTGGATCAGCTGCAATATTCACTCAGCATCCTGGTTCGCACATCTCGACTGCCGGTTCTCTGTCAATAGGCCAGGGCGTCACGCTCAATGCGGCAAATACCCATTACAGCATTGGCAAGAATCTGATCAATGCAGGAAGTTTTGATCCGCAGGATTCATTGGTTGAGCTGGTATCTGACCTGCCGGCAATCATCCAGGGTTCTATTACCTTCAATGATTTCAAGGTGATTGTGCCGGGAAAGAAAGTCATTGTTACTGCAGGGGATATGATCACTATCGAAGGCATATTGACATTACAGGGTTCTTATGGCGATTTGTTGACTATTGTTTCGACTGAACCGGGTATTCAATGGAAGATATTGCCGCTTGGAGGAACAGATATCGCATATTCACAAATAGGCGACTGTTTTAATGCACGCGGGCCTCCGCTTGCGGCCGTTCATTCAAATTCTCTTGGGAATAACTCCAACGTTTTGATGAATTCCTATTGGACAGGCCAAGGTGTAAGCAATAATTGGTCTGATCCTGATAACTGGGATTCAGGCATTGTTCCTGCCCAATATGATACCGTGCTGTTCGACGGTATTACTGGTTTATATCCCTTTAATAATTCCTTTATTGACCGTGATTTTAGCGGCACGATCGCCGATCTGGTCATCGACGGCTATACCGGCATTGTAACTCTTGGCCGCGATATTACCGTTACCCGGGATATAACCCTTGCGAGCGGCACGTTAAAAGCGCAGAATCACACGATCTCAGTCGGCGGCGATTGGCTGCATCAGGGCGGAGATTTTCAGTCAGGTACTTCTACCGTCGTATTCTATGACGCTGCACAGCCATCATTCATTTCCGGTAATAGCACATTTTATAACTTTACCAGCACTACTCCTTCCAAGGTCATTTACTTTGAGGCAGGCACAACAACCACGATCACAGGCACAATAAAGCTCCAGGGTTCTTACGCCCGGCACGTACGGCTCCTTTCCAGCGAACAGGGCAAACAATGGTATATGGACCCGCAGGGCGCCAGGGATATAACCTATACCTGGGTCGAGGATTCTTACAATCTTGACACCGCTATCGTTGTTATGCTTGAGTCTACGAATCGCGGCAATTGCTTTAACTGGGACCCGACAGCAACCTGGACAGGCAATATAAGCAATTTGTGGTCTGTAGCAGGCAACTGGGTAGGATTAGGCGGCGCTGCGCCAGGAGCAGGAGATGACCTCGTGTTTCCTGCAGGATGCCTGACATTAAACACAAGCAATGATTTTGCTGCAGGAACGAGCTTTAATTCCATTACTATCACCGGAAGCGGTTATACTCTGGCAGGAAATTCTATTACCCTGGGAGCAGGAGGCCTGACCACCGATGCCATTGCAGGCTCCAATACCATAAGCCTTGATATTGCATTTGCAGCTACCAGGACAATAACCGTCACCAACAGCGATGAGACATTGACAATCAGCGGCGTAATAAGCGGCGCAGCAGGCGTGGGCATGACCAAGGCAGGCGCGGGAACCCTAGTCTTAAGCGGGGTAAACACTTATCAGGGCGCAACCACCATCAATGCCGGCACGATCAGTATTGCCGCTGATTCCGGCCTCGGCCAGGCTCCGGGCGGAGCAACAGCAGGCCATTTGACTTTTGGCGCAGGCACGCTTTTGACCACAGCTACATTCAGCCTGAACTCGAACCGCGGTATTGCTCTTGGAGCAGGCGGCGGTACGCTCAATGTCGATACAGCCACGGTATTGACCTATGGCGGGATCATTGCCGGCTCCAACCCCTTGGTCAAACTCGGCGCCGGAGAGCTCGTTCTGCAGGGAATAAGCACCAATGATTCCACAGCCACCCTGAACGGCGGAACATTTACCTTAAGCGGCGTAAATGGCACCATGACCAGCGCCACCTTTACCGTCAACCAGGGCGCTGTGTTAAAACTGGACAATAGCAGCGATGGAACTAATAATCTTCACAGGCTCAATGATGACAATGCCTTTACTCTTACCGGAGGCGAATTTGTTTTTGCAGGTACAAGCACTGCGGCGACAAACGCGACTGAAACCATAGGAATACTTACTCTTCCGACAGGGGCTTCCAGAATAACAGTAATCGCTGGAACAGGAGGAGGCACAACGGTTCTTACCTTCAAGGATGTCAACCGCAGCCCTGGCGCAACGGTTTTGTTCCGGGGAGACTTCTTAGGCAACAACCCCGGTGCCAATGTTTCTACCATCCAGTTCAATCCTTCAAACACACTTACCAACGCGGCAAATTTCATCGGCACCACAAGCGGCGCGCTTGCCAATGACACGACCACGAATATCAAGATAATCCCCTGGGCATTCGGCGATCTCTCCAGCGCAGGCTCAGGAAGCAGTTTTGTCACGTTCAATACCGATACTAACGGCGGCACCAACGGCATAAGGCCGCTGAAGACCACGGAATACGTGGCCAATTCATTCGCGACCGCTTCAGTGAATGTCCGTATAACCGCCAATACGAACGCAGCAGCAAGGATCATCAACTCGCTTTTACTTGACGGAGGCAATGTCAGTTATGCAGGCAACCTGACAGTAACCGTTACTTCAGGCGCTGTTGCCCGCGTGTCAGGCGGCGACATTGCCGCTACTGCTGCCAACACGAGACGCGTATTGACGTTCGGCACGGCTGAGGGCGTTATTTTCGCCATTGGGTCGTTCTATATTGCGCCCAGGCTTTCCGGCTCAGCAGGCCTGACCATAAGCGGAGGAGGAACGATAACTTTTCCTGCTGCCGCAACCTTCGGTACAACCAAGAATTATACCGGCACGACCACCATCAATGAAGGAGGCCTGACCATTGAGCTTGCAGCTGCAATTGCTACTTCCAGCGTGGTCACGATTGCAGCGCCTGCGACCTTTACCAAGGGCAACGTGGCTTTGACAGTCACCACCTTGAATCTCTACAGCGGCAATACCGCCGGAGCCCAGGTGGTCCTGGGTTCCAGCGCTTTGACGCTTCTTGCTGCCGGCGGCGGCACCATAACCTTGCAGGTCAACGGCTCAGGCGCAGTCGGGGCAACGATAAGTACTATCAGCACCGGAACCCTGGCCCTGGGCGCGTCAAGGACGATCACCGTGGCCGACGGCTCTGCGGAAAACGACCTCACCATTGCCGTGGTGATCAGCGGCTCAAGCCTTGGTATTACCAAAGAAGGCGCAGGTACCCTTGCTCTTACCAAGGCCAATAGCTATACAGGCATAACCACTCTCAATGCGGGCACATTGAGCGTTGAAATCCTGCGCAACGGCGGCATTGCGTGCGGAGTAGGGGCATCGACGAACGTTGCAACGAACCTTGTTTTTAACGGGGGGACGTTCAAGTATACAGGCGTTACGGTCAGCACAAACAGGCTTTTTACTATCGGCACAACATCCGGCGTGACCTTTGATGTTTCAGGCGTCGGCACGTTGACTTTTACCGGAGCATCCATGACATTGAGCGGCACTGACACAGCGAGGACCATTACGTTTACCGGTACAGGCTCTGCGGTGCTGACGAACGTTATTCCGGATAACGGAGCAGGCGCCACCACAGTGGTAAAGAACGGATCAGGAACGTGGTTTTTTAAAGGCGTTAATATCTATACAGGAACAACGACCATCAATGCCGGGACTCTCATGATCCAGGCTGACAGCGGGCTGGGTACTGCGCCGGGAGCGGCTACGCCAGGGCATATTAACCTGAACGGCGGCATGTTTCAAACAACTGCGGATTTTACCCTGAACGCTAACCGCGGTATCGCGCTTACCAAAGCAGGGACTATCTATGTTGACAGCTCAACCACTCTTACATACGGAGGCATTATTGCCGGATCCAATATTTTTACAAAAGACGGCGCAGGCACGCTTATCCTGCAGGGCGCCAATACCTATTCTTCAGCCACGGTAGTCGCTAACGGCACCTTGACCTTGAGCGGTGCGAACGGCTCGATTCTGAACTCCACGTCAATAACCATAAACACGGAAGCCACACTGGGCCTGGATAATCTCTCAACGAATAATTTCGACAGGATAGCTGACGGAGTGGATATTGATATGTACGGAGGTTATTTTATATTGATCGGGTGCGACAGTGCCGCCACGTTTGAGACCGTGGGTGCGCTGAATATCATTGCCGGCTCGAATTACGTGACTGTCAGAGATTCTATTGGCGGCGCGACCGTGATGACTTTTACCAGCTTTTCCAGGATATCCGGCGCCATGGTGTTGTTCCGCGGGACTAATCTGGGAAGCGCTCCCGGATATAATGTTTCCACCATCATGTTCACCGCAGCTCCGGTTTTGACAGGCGGTGGCGGCGCCGCAGGCACCACGACCGTCAGCATTATCCAGGGAGCATTCGGAAGCAATTCGCCCTCAGGCACCGGGACCGACATGGTGACGTATAATATCAATGATAATGCATTTGGTTTGAGATTGCTTAATGAAGGCGGTTTTACCGGAGAATACGAAACATCGGTTTTGACCGTGCCGAACTCGAACGTGAAGCTTTCAACGAGCGTAGCTCCGGGCGCAGGCATTACGATCAATTCCCTGATCCTGGCATCGGGCGGAGCAGTGGCGACGTCAGCAAATACCTTGACTATCGCAAGCGGCAATATCCTGGCTCTGGAAGGGAACGGAGGCATCAACGGTTCATCGGTGCTTGCGTTCGGCGCGACACCGGGCATCATCCGCGCAGTCGGAGACCTGACGATCTCAAGCCAGATCACCGGCAGCGCAGGTTTGACCACCGGAGGCGTGGGAACGATCACGCTGAGCAATGCGTCGAACAGCTTCACCGGCGGCATCAGGATCAGCCAGGGGATTGTAAAGATATCTGAGGATGCTGACCTGGGATCAGGCAGTGGTGCGGGATATATAACCTTTTTCGGAGGAACGCTTCGGACGACCGCTGATTTTACTTTGAACTCGAACCGCGGAATTCTTTTAAAAAGCATAGGCACGATATTTACCGATCCAGGGACCACCCTTACCTATAACGGGATCATTGCCGGCGTTGGTTCATTGATCAAAGACGGCACCGGAACGCTGCTCTTAGGAGGGGCTAATACATATAACGGCGATACCACAATCAATGCCGGTGCGCTGACCATGACCGCTGCAAATACGTATACCGGCGCCACGATCATAAACGGCGGGACCTTGACGTTAAGCGGCGCAAACGGCACTGCTCTATATTCCTCTTCTTTTACCATCAATCAGGGAGGCACGTTCATACTCGATAATACCACTGCGAATAATATTAACCGTATCAATAACGGCAGCTCTTTGATCCTGACCGGCGGCGAATTCATTTTCAAAGGCTCCAATGTCGAATCGACTGATGCGAGTGAAACCATCGGGTCTCTTGTAGTTTCTTTGGGCGCGTCAAAAGTCACTGTGTTCTCAGGCACCGGCGGCTCGACCGTGCTGACGTTCGATGAGATAAGCAGGGATAGCGGAGCAACGGTTTTATTCCGGGGCACAAACCTCGGGAGCGCTGCCCAAGCAGGCAATACCAATATTCTGTTCACGGATGACACAGGCCTGGCGATGGTGGGCGTCAATACCTCAGCGACAAATAAGCCGATCGTTCCATTCGCCTTTGGCGATACTGCCGTCGCCGGCGCAGGCACAAGTTTTGTCACCTATAATATTAATCAGGCGGACAACAATGCCAATACCGACGGCATCAGGCCGCTTGATTTGACAACAGAATATACCCAGAACGCCATGACATCAGGGACCAACGTCAGGATCACCGTAGCCACGAATGCTTCTGCTACCGTGGCGGTCAACTCCCTTTTGATCGACGGCGCCAGCCTTACTTACAGCGCGAACTGTACGGTCACCGTCACGTCAGGCGCTGTTGCCCGTGTGTCAGGAGGCGACATTGCCGCTTCTGCGTCCAGCACGTCCCGTATCTTGACTTTTGGAACAGCCGAAGGCGTGATTTTTGCCATCGGTTCCTTCTA
>ENA-UPTA01001457-UPTA01001457.1-activated-sludge-metagenome-genome-assembly--contig:-NODE-1457-length-26189-cov-13.089194_pt1 | contig 26189 bp, 22 predicted proteins | sample MGYA00238184_ERZ773361 | MGnify/ENA primary metagenome ERZ773361 (study PRJEB29100, sample SAMN05720205) | activated sludge metagenome | isolation source: anaerobic digester from wastewater... | reverse complement strand
GCTGCGCCTCATGGGCGCGGTGCTGGCCCGGGCGGCCCGGGAGTGCCAGATCGTGGTCTTCACCTGCCTCCCCGACCGCTACGCCGCCATCGGCGACGCGACCGTGGTGGCGTTGTAGTGAACAGGCAGAACATGGAATAAGAGGTGAGGTGAAATAAATAGACCCTTAACCGGGTATTCAAGAACCGATACCCATGGCTGCGTAGGCTATTGAACAGGGGAAAAGCCGTGCATGAATTTTCAAAATTCGCGGTGAAACAGAGCCTGGAGCGCCACTACCGGGAATCGGAGGATCCACACAGAGATCCGTTTTTCAGGGACGCTCAGCGGATCATCCATTCCATGCCGTTCCGCAACCTGGCGAAGAAAACACTCCTGTACAACTATTCATTGGCCGGCGAGATTCCATTTCGTTCCCCGCTGACCCAGACGATGGAGGTCATGTCGTTAGCCTCATCCCTGGCCGAGGAAGCCCGGTTGAACGACCGCCTCACCACGGCCATCGCCTTGGGGCATTTCCTGGGTGCCCCCGTCTTCGGCCGATTGGGCCGCGAGGTTCTGAACGAACACGCGTCCAAGTTGGGAATAACTGAATTTCCGAGCAGTCTCCTGTCCTTGTATCTCGTCTCTCGCGGCAACCAGGGATATGAACACCAGGGACTCAATCTGACCGTGGAAGTCCGTGACGGGATCTTGAATTGTGTGGATTCGGAAATCAATCCGCATCTGGTTCGATCGGTGGACAAGGATGATCGAATTGTTTGTAGAAAATATCCCGAAACCCTGGAAGGCTGCCTGGTTAAAGCGGTCCTGGAAGTGGCTCGATGCTCACAGGCTCTTGACGATATTCTCCTGTCGGAATCACTCTCCGGCGAGAGCATTGAGAGAATCTTGAGAGTTCCGATTTTTCATCGAATTCCAGTAGCTCAAGAAATTCTGGCCGCAATTCCGCCGTATCGGAATTTGCCCGATTTCATAAACTCCGTGAGAAGCCGGCTCATCAAGGAGCTGATCCGTTTTGGGAAACTGGAGCAATTGCACCAGGCCCGAACTCCCGAACAGCTCAGATCATGCAGTTTGCCAGACGATGAGTTAGGCGAATTGCAGCGCTTGTTGGATGAGATGTATGACGGCCTCCCCTTCGCCCACTTGAACAAGGAAAAAGCCTGCGCCATCCTGTCGGAGGCGATTGACGAAGCCGGTTGGCAGAACGATCCCGATCCGGCTTCCCGGATGATCAAGTTGTTTCAAATCGCCCGGCTGGCTGACGACGCGCTGAGTCAACGGGCTGTCCGTAGCAGCGGGAAGCAAACTGGCATACCGGCCATCGTGGCGGATATCCAACGAATCACGAAAAATGAAATCACCACCCCCGATTCCTTCTTCGAGCTGATGCTCAAGCATTTGGCCGAGCTCTCCAACGCCTGGGTGTTGCTCTGCCGAAAGCGGATCGAGACCGATGACTACCTGCCGGTGACGTCCTGGCCCATAGATGGCTATGACCGGATAGAAAACCAACCACTTCAAAACGCGTGGTTCTCCAGGGGCATGGAGTCTCGCAAGGGAGTCAGGATCCTCAGCAACAAAGATATTCCGCCCCAAGCCACCCACGTCATCGAGGTGCTGGGAAACGCACCGTGGTTTGTGAGTGTGGCGATCCGGGATTACCTCATCCTGTTCCCCTGGCCGGGTGCCAATGTCGATTTCGCGCGTCAGCTCGGCGAATGCCTGTTTGACTTGATCGGCATCGCCTTGGACGAATTTGAGGATGTGGAAAACCGCTCGGTTCGGCAAGCTGAAGCCCAGGTGTACGGCAGGATGCTGGACGACTTGAGCAACTACCTGGTGCCCATCGAGAAGGTCCGGTCTGATTTCCGGTTCAAGGTGCGCGGCGACGTTCATGATCTGATGAACAAGCTGGATGAACTCAAGGCGGTCACAGATCAGGGGCGCCGTGAATGCCGGACCTGGGATCATGAAGACGCACTCCGGTTCATCGACACGATCGACCAGTTCTTCGACCGATTCTGGAAACAGATTCAAAAAATCCGCCGGTTTTGGGCCAAGCCGATTCTGCGCACCGTCGATTTGCTCGAGATCCTGCAGCACCAGTTGGAGGATTCGCCCGTCCGTCAACAGGTGATCAGTCTGCAGGTCGGCGGATCGGATGGCATTGAGCGCATGCAGGTGCTTGCCGATGAGCACCGCCTCAATGTGATCTTTGACAACTTGATCCAGAATTCCATGCGCTCGGTGCGGATGCGGGAGATCCACGCGGCCGGGGCCGGGTTCGCCCCAAGCGTGCGCTTCCGTGTCAGCCAGGATGGTTTGTTCTGGAAGATCCTCATCGCGGACAATGGTGTGGGCATGTCGACGGAGGTGCGGGACAAACTCTATCGGCAGCCGGTGACGACCCGCCCCGGTCAGGCCGGCGGCAACGGAGCCATTCTGGTGGCCCGATACTTGTGCGACATCGGCGGATCGATCCGCGTGCTGGAGAGCGCTCCCGACACGGGCACGTTGCAGGAGGTTCTCATTCCATGCATGACGAGGAAATGACTCCGAAATGCGGTCTGGTGGTGGTGGCCGACGACAACGTCGAGATTCTGAAGACGGTCGCGGTTGCCCTGTCTGAGGCGTTCGAAGTGATCGCCCTGACCTCTTCAACACAGGCAGTCCGAGCAGTGCGCGAGAAACCGGAGGTGCGGGTGGTGATCCTGGACGTTCGGTTTGACGACGACATCGATGGGCTGGAAGCGCTCCAGATGATCCATCAATCCCATCCCGAGTTGCCGGTCATCATCATGACGGCCACCCACGACAGTGCCGAGATGAGAGACGCCGCGTGCAGTCTGGGAGCGTTTGCGTTCCATTCCAAGCCGCTCAACCTGTCCGAGCTCTTGGATGACGTTACCCGGGCGGTTGCGGCGAAATAGGAGGTTCACATGGACACCGAGAAACCGATTGTGATCGTGGCCGACGACCAGTTTGAAGTGGTTCGCCCGCTGATCGATGCATTGACCGATGTGTGCACTCCCATCTACTGCTGCACGCCCGTTGAGGTGATCGAGAACGTCCGGGTTGCCCGCGTCAGAGCGGTCGTTCTCGATCAGAGTTTCGGCGACGACGTCAACGGGTTGGATATCGTCCCGCTCATCAAGGCGCACGGTTCAGATATTCTCGTTTTTCTGTTGAGCCAGCATGAAGATCTGGAGAAGGACGAGCGAATGTCCATGGTGGACGAGTATTGGGTGAAGGGTTTTCTCCGAGACGATTTGGCCCAGGTGCATCTTCGCATCAAGACCGCACTCAGTCGGCCTCCAAAAGGGCACGATCCTTTCGTGGCAATTGATGAGCATGAATGCCATGAGCGTCTGGAACGCCTGAAAATTATGCTGGAGGTCTTTCAGGCCAATGAGGATCATCTGAAACAGATCGAAACCCTCATCCGGGATCTGGATGCCGAGCGCGAAGTTCATAAGGAGGATTTGGCACTGTATGAAGACGCCCATCAGAATTCCATGCAGGCTGCCGCTCGTTGCGACCAGTTGACTGAGGAGATCGAAGAACTGGAAAGGGAACTGTCCGATGCCGAGAACAGTTGCCATGGCAGTGAAAAGAACAATACGGACCTGATGAAACACATCGCCGACCTTGAGGCCAGACTCGAAGAACGCGAAGCACAGTTGAAACTGCCAAGCCAGACGCAAGACGAAAGCGCTAGGGAGATGCAATCGATACTCGCCAAACTGGAACCGATCCGACCGAAATCCCGCCAATTGGTTGAACAGATTTTGAAAGCCTATTCCGTCCAAGCAGACTTCAGTCAGGATATACGATGTTTTCTAGTTGAAATCATGATGACCGATTTCGAAAAATGCCAAACAATCTTGAATTCCATCCACGCCCTGATCAGCGGTGAGCAACACGGTGAGCCGACTAAATCAGAACCCAAAGTACTTGAATATCGTAAAGGCGCCTATCGACTCTACTATGGTTGTTGCGAGAATCGACTTGTCTTCCTGACCGGTGAGCAAAAAACCGGCAACGCCAGGCAGCAGCAATCCATCCGCAAAGCCGCCCAGCTGCTCAAATCATTTGCGAAAAAGTAACGTCAGTCGAAAGATCTCAAGTACTACTTAGTGTAGCGATGTACTTGTTGTCAGACTGAATCTGGTTGGTAATGTATTTAAGTGCAATTTCGACAGAAACTCGTCACGGGATTCGCGTGATTGAATGGTTGAGCTGCTGAAAGATATGTCAGCGCCGGCGGGCGGCTCGTGGCGGTGATCTCCCACGTGGCCGAGCTGCGCGAACGCATCGACACGCGGCTCGAGGTGATACCCCCGCGCACCGGCAGCACCGCCCGGCTGATTGCGGGTTGACGCACTTTTTCCGGACGGCCGGCGGAATCGCCCCATACAACCGGGAGACGGCGCCCGATGGGAACGGAAAACATGATGTTCGTCACAGGTTCAAAATTTATCGCTTGCATTTTTTTTCGTGCTGCCCCTATCATGGCAGTGTCGATTCACAAGCAGGTGGCAGCCGCGAACGCCCTCGTCAGGGGCGGCGATCTTTCCGGCGTTCGCGGCAGAACGACATACAGGGCTGGCATGGGGAATTCGACAACTACTCACAATTTTGTTTTTGATCCATTTTGACCTCTATAGTTCCAGGAACTCATGGGAGGACAAGTATGACGTTTTCTTCGCCCGATCATTCAATCACAGGCTCTGAAAAAAAGGCATCTCCTCAATCGGCGACAATCACCATTCGCTTCACAACGCCGGCATTCTTGGGAGGTGCGGATGGCTCGTCGGAAATCCGAACGCCGCCGATAAAAGCACTATTGAGACGTTGCTGGCGGCTAGCGGCCGCGAGCAGCTATCAATACGATTTTCAAATGCTTCGGGAGGCGGAAGGAAATCTCTTCGGCCATGCATGGCTGAAAAATAATGGAAAGGCCTGGGCCATGAAAAGCCCAATTACCATAGGAGTATACCAGAAAAACACTAAATACCTGACAACTTGGGGAAGAGATCCTAAAACAAAGCATGTCGAGGTCGAAAGAGTAGCAGACAGGATGATCGGTTCGCACCTTTATTTGGGATATGGTCCCCTAATACCCAAAGGGAAAACTGATCTGAAAACACCCCCTGCTCTTGACGCCGGGACAGAACTGGAAATCAGGTTCTCTGGGTGTGGGATCGGGCAGTTGGCATCTCAACTACAGCAGATTCTTACCGTCATGCACTGGGTGGAATCCTTGGGGGGGCGGAGTCGAAATGGCTGGGGATCATTCATAATCTCAAGTGTTAAGGGTTGTGAGTTCAAGCCTTCAAAACCGTCTGACGACCTCAGCAGCATGTCTCAGCCGTTGGGCCAATGTCTTGCACGATGTTGGCCTGCTGCTATAGGTAAAGATAATAAAGGATTATTGTCTTGGACCACTAAAAACACTTTCTCAAGTTGGGATTTGGTCATGCAGGAACTTGCCCGTCTGAAAATAGGTCTCAGAACACAGTTCAACTTTCAGGGACAAAATTTGCAAAGGCGCCATGTGATCGCATATCCCGTGACTAATCACTATATCGGGCAGAATAGATACGATGACAAGTGGAAAGATCAAAGATTAACTAATCAACTTCGACTGAAAACTGTCCAAGAGGCGAATGGATTCAAAGGCTGCATTGTCCACGTGCCTGCTGGAATTCCAGACCACATAATCCGCTTACTTTCCCGCGAAGACCAAAACAAAGTGAAGCAGTACGAGACCGAAGTCTGGCCTCTAATTCATCAATATTTGGATCGCGAAGCGACGCGCTGGTAGCTGAGGAGGCATGATGAACACATCCGATTTCTGGAGACTGAAACTGGCTGCCCTGCTTCATGATCCGCCTGAAAAAGCGCTAGTGCTCATGAAAGATCCGGCTGGTCACGAGGGGGGCACCGTCGCCTGGATCGCCGATCAGCTGCATCTCAACCTGTCGCCCGATGAATCCACCGTCATTCGGCGCGCGGACCGGTGGGCTTCCGCCGCCGACCGTCCACAGTTCCCGAGAGAGAGCCAGGCTGGTCCGTATGAGCGCTGGACCCAGGTCGATTATTCAAAGGAACCGGTGTTCATTCATCCGCTGTCCGGTCGTCGTCACGCAATCCGCCAGAAGCTTGAGGATATCCCATGGGAATGGATGAAGGATGTCTCCAGTCGGCATCTCTCGAAGCTCATCCGGCGGGATGCAGCGGGAAATATCAATCTCCGTTTGACGTTTCTGGCGATGTGGCGGCTGGCGCCGATTCCTCCTGAAGAGACAGAATATGATTTGGGCGAGCTGTGGAGCATCCTCCCGGCCGACACGCGTGTGCCGGACCACAGCATCTGGGAACACGCCCGATTGACATCGGCTTTCACGGGGGCATCCGCACCGGGCGGGCAGCCCGCCCTTATCCTGGTTTCGATGGGTCCCGTGCAGACGTGGATTGCCCAATCCCGCTCGACATCCGATCTGTGGGCCGGCTCGCATTTTCTCTCCCGCCTGAGCTGGGAGGCGATGAAAATGGTCTGCGAGCGGTTCGGACCCGATGCCCTACTGCTGCCCAATCTTCATGGGACTCCACTGGTGGACGCCTGGTTGGAAGAATCGGGTGTTTCAATCCCCGATGTGTCGGGTTGGAAGCATTTGAAATCGGACGCCAATCCCCTGTTCACCGCAGCACTCCCCAATCGTTTCATTGCGTTGATTCCCGCTGAAGGAATCGACGAATTCATGGTGGAAATGGAGCACAGGGTCCGTGATTGGGTCCGGCGTCAAGTCGAAGGGGCGGCCGGGTTGCTATTGCAAAAAGGAGGGCGCACAGCTGAAATTCCAACTGGCATGTCTTCACAGATTGATAAGCAGCTCCTGGGATTCCCCGAATTCCATTGGTGTGCAGTTCGTTGGCCGGCTGGGACAGAAGACGGCCAGTTCAAGGCGGCGGTGGAAGAATTGGGCCAATCGATGGCCCTGGTCTACCCGGACGGCTCCTCCAGTTTCTTCGACCATCCTTCCTGGCGGGTGGTAAGTGGGGCGGTTGAAGTGTCGGGGGCCAAATTCTATCAGCCGAATCCGGGAACGTGCTACCCAGCGATTTACGATCTAGCGGACCGGCTGTTGGCCGCCGGCAAGTCGCTTCGCGCCTTCGAGCAAGCTGTCCATGCGGGATATCGGTGCAGTATGTGCGGCGAGCGGGAATGGCTCACCGACGATCCTGACCTCCTTACCAAACCTCCGGGCCAGCGTAATCAAAGCATCTGGTCCCGCGTGGCGGAACATGCCCCTTCCCTGGCCAAGCGAGGGGAGCATCTCTGCGCGTTGTGCACGTTGAAAAGGTTCTGGCCCACTCTCTTCCGGACAGAAGTGGAACAGATGGCCGCCGGTGTGCAGCGCTACACGGTTTCGACGCACACCATGGCCCTCGCGGCAGGCATGGAGCGAATGCTGACAGCTGACCCAGAACACTCATCCTGGATCCAACTGGCCGATCTGATCAAGGTGTTTGGCGAGGATCTTTGGGAATCCGCTCTGCCTCGAGCTCTTGTCCAACAAATGTTCAAAAATGAGCATGAAGATCTGATTCGACGACTGCCGACACTGATGGACCGGATTCGTGAAGCCGGCGACGACAAGGCCATGCGCAAGGTAGAATCGATCGTCCAGGCGCTCTCCGGTAGCAAGCCGGAAACCTACTATGCTTTGATTCTCATGGACGGAGATAGGATGGGCGCGTGGCTCAGCGGTACAGAAGCTTCCTTGGGTAGTGTGTACCGGGATGCCTGGCATCCTCAGATCCTAAAAGCGATTGCCCAAAAAGGACTGGATCAGGGACCTCTGGCTGACTACTTAAATGCTCAGCGGTTGCCGTCGCCCGGACGGCACAACGCCATTTCGACTTCGTTGAATCACTTCGCGCTTGAGATAGCACCGTGGGTTCTGGAGCGGCAGTTCAAGGGGAAAATTCTATATTCAGGCGGTGACGATCTTCTGGCCCTGCTGAGCCTGGACGATCTGCTGCCGGCGATGGAAACGCTCCGTTGTTTATATTCCGGCGTTGAACCGAACCCTGCTGTCTGTGCCAAATGGCTCGAAGGAAGCCGAGTACAGGTTAAAGATGGCTATGTCTGGATGAAGGGACGGTTGTTCCGAACAATGGGCGAGAAAGCGACAGTCTCGGCGGGGGTGGTGATCGCCCACCATACTGCGCCGTTGGCGATGGTGCTGCGAAACCTGCGTCAAGCGGAGAGAACCGCTAAAAGGCAGGGGCGCGATGCATTCTGTGTGATGCTTCAGAAGCGCTCGGGCGGCCGGATCGAGCTGGTGTCCAAATGGCGCGTGGGCATTGACGGCGGAGAGATCCCGATTGTTCCAATCCTGATGGAACTGCGCGATGCGTTTGCACAGACCGTCTCGCGCCGGGCCGCCTACAACCTGCAGGTTTGGTTCGATGGAATGGCGCCGGAAGCCGATGTAGCCATGTTGCAGCGCCTGATGGCGTACCAGTTCTATCGCCAGCGGAAAAACAAGGATGACAAAAAGAAAGAAGCGTTGGCGGGATTGGCGCAGAAGGTTGCCGATCTCACGATCACAACGGCCGATCGGCCGGATTTCCTGGCTCGACTGCTGACGACTTGCGAATTCATCGCCCGGGAGGGAAGGCAATGAGCACCTGTGTCATGATATCCCCCATCGACGTTTGCCTCTTTCGCGGAAACCGCTTGTTCGGAGCCACCAGCGAACACAACGAAACCACCATGCCGCCCTGGCCGTCCGTGTTCTCCGGAGCGATCCGATCCCGAATTCTGGCTGACCGGGGAATCGACTGGACGCATTTTCTGAAGGGCACACTCAGGGATGCACAAGTTCTGAAAACTGTCGGCACCGCCGACGCACCCGGACCGCTCCGTCTGACGTGGCTGACTCTCTTCTCCGGCGGCCAGGCTTGGTTCCCACTCCCGGTGGACCTGGCGGTATTTTCCGATCAGGATGAAGATGTGGTCCCGCTTGAACCTTTGACGCGCTCAGCCCTCGCTCAATTCAAGGCCGCCTACCCGCTCGATTCGATTCCCGTGCTACGGCGACAAAAGGCGTCCAAGCCGTTGTCCCGTTGGGTGAACGGCGCCGGCTTGGCCAGCCACCTGAAGGGACTGCCGGTCAAGGCCAAGCATCTGACTGCGCCGTCCAGGCTCTGGGACACCGTTGACATGTTGGGCATCGCGCTCGCCGGCGAATCGCGAACGGCGGATGAGGGTAGGATATACACCTCGGAAGCGGTGACTCTGTTACCTGGGGTGTCGTTCATCGCCGGATTTGACGGACATGGCGACCTGCTGCCCGCGGACGGATTGGTGCGCCTGGGTGGCGATGGGAAATCAGCATCCATCCATCCGGTGACGAATGAATTTGATTTCGGCATATTGTCAGTCCCGATCACCGGCAATAAATTTCGGATCATCCTCTCGACTCCCGGCGTTTTCCCGGATGGCTGGATACCGCCGTGCGTCGGGATCGAGCAGGGTGAATTCCTTCTGCGAGCCAAGGATTTCACCGCCCGGCTGGTTTCAGCCGCTGTTCCAAGCTATCAGACGATCAGCGGTTGGGATGTCGCCCGGCAAGAGCCCAAACCGTCAATGCGCATGGCGCCCATCGGTTCGGTGTACTGGTTTGAGACAATATCGGGGGATACAACAAAGTTCGTGGTATTGCTCCGGCGGGACGGCTGGTGGCCGCTGATTGCCAGTCAGTTGGGGGGCGAGTTGACAAAGGCGTACGCCGCGCGGCGGGCGGAAGGATTCGGCAATGTCTGGGTCGGGAATTGGAAATAAGGCCAGGAGGTGATAGATGTTTCAAGAGAAGAAAGTCATGTTCGTTTACTGCGTGAGCCCCCTCCACATGGGCGCGGGCACCGCCTTGGGCGCCGTGGACAATCCCATCCAACGGGAACGCCATACCGGCCATCCGGTCATGGCCGGTTCGGGGATCAAAGGCGCCCTGCGCCACCATCTGGCGATCCACAAAAGCGCGGGTGGCCAACAGGCCGATCTGGACGTTCTATTCGGTCCGGATCCCGAGGGTTCAGCGGAGCACGCCGGGGCGGTGAGTTTTTCCGATGCCCAGAGCGTGTTGTTTCCCGTTAGGAGCCTGCGGGAATCCTATGTGTATGCCACGTCGCCAACCGCACTGGAACGCCTGCGCCGGATGCTCGTGCTCTGCGGGATCCAGCAGGCGGCGGGATGGAAGATTCCCAAGGTGGGTTCCGACGATCAGTGCGTGCTCCTGGATGATGCGCTCAAAGCCAGCAATAAAAAGTTGGTGCTTGAAAGCTGCCAGTTTTCGGCGGATGACGGTGGCAAGGCGGAGCTGGAGAAAGTCGCTCGGTGGATGTCGGAGAACGGCCTACCGAAAGATCCGGGAACGGAGTATTTCCGCTCGAAAATCGCACGGCATCTGGTACTGCTGTCGGACAATCGGTTCAATTACTTCGTGCAGCACACCACCGTCGTTGAACCCCACGTCCGCATCTCCGATGAAAGCGGCACGGCGGAGGACGGCGGATTGTTTTACACGGAAAACCTGCCCGCCGAGACGCTCATGGCCGGCATGGTCCTCTGTTCCATGGAGCGGCGAAAAAAAGGCGACACGATGAAAGACTTGATGCAGGCTGACAACGTCCTTAACGCCGTGACCGGATTGCTTGACGGCTCTCTGGTCCAGATGGGCGGTGACGCCACGACGGGTCGTGGCCAGGTCCAGATCAGGTTTGCATGATTTGACAAGGAGGACCCAGCACATGAAAACTCTGGATCAGGAACGAGCGGCATTTGCCTGGAGCAAGGTGCAAGGGAAGACTAAGGAATATTCCAACATCGCCAAAGGTGCACCGGCCCTGATCATGGGCAATGGTTTGATGCAGGCTCTGGCCTTCTACCAGGATAAGAAGGGAGCGGCCAGCCAGTTGGGTGATGATCTCCGGGCTTGGATCTGCCGGCAGTATGCCGATCAATTCAAAGGCAAAGAGCAATTTGTTGCTTTCATGCAGACGCTGACGGCGGTCGATTCCGACATCTACATTCAGGTCACCGAGGAGAGCCTTGAATTTCTTCGTTGGCTCCGTCAGTTTGCGGCGGCGGTTCTGTAGCTTTGGATGTACAGGAGAGCCCCATGACCACGATGGCCTACAACGAATTGCGTCAAGTCGTCGAAGCTGATCGATCCTATGCATCGCCGGGACTGCGCTTCGGATTGTATTTTGATGGTTGGAACCCGGCGGTTTTCACGCCGGTCAAAACCGACAAGAAGGAAGCGTTGAAGAAAGCATGTGCGTTGCAGGCCGCTCACAAGGACTTGATCCATTCCCTGATCGAACGGCAGCGAGGAATCGCGGAATCGATTCAGTCGCGGATCGCCTGGCGTGGTACGATGTTCTCTCTGGGGCCGTTTGTGACCGGCCTAGGGTTGGAACACCCGCTGGAAAACGGCTTCTCGTTCCTGTCGCCTTATGGGGTTCCATATCTGCCTGGCAGTGCCGTAAAGGGAGTAGTTCGTCGAGCGGCCGAAGAATTGGCGCTCTTCGAGCCCGATCCGGATGGTTGGAGCGTGACCCGGGTGTGGTGGCTGTTCGGCTTTGATGAGAACAGCGCCTTTTTCAAGAAGAAAGAAAAGGACACGCCGGATGTAATTGCCCAGGAGCTGGCGAGATGGCGAAGCGCCTATGACGCGGCGATTTCAGCATGCGACCCGGTGGAGATCGAGGCGATCATTCGCTTGCTGCCGGATTCCAAGGACCGGGATGAGTGGCGGAGCAGGGGGTTGGAGTTCCTGAGGGAACTACCTGAAAACCGGGAGCTGCGTCGCAAGCTCCATCTCGTGGGCTCACTCCGCTTTTGGGATGTCTATCCTGAGATAGCCGGGGGCAAGCTGAGTGTGGACATTATGAATCCCCACTTCAACCATTATTACCAAGGAGACCGGCCGCCGGGGGATTGGGGATCACCCAATCCCATATTCTTCCTCACCATTCCCGCCGGCAGTTCGTTCCAGTTTGTTGTGGAGCGCTCCGAAACCGCCGGCATGCCGTCGTCCATCCATGACTTCATTGGTGCCGGCATTGAGCAAGTCATGCTATTTTCGTTCAAATGGATGGGGTTCGGCGCCAAGACTTCACTGGGGTATGGGCTGATGGGTTCCGAGTCGGAACTGCCCAAATCCACCGCACAGCCAGGTAAACCGGCCAACGACACAACACCCCAGGTCCAAAAGAAAGAATTCTCTGTGCCTCCACAGACCCACAAACCGGCTCACAAAGGTTCGTATCATCAGCCAACGGCTGAACCGCAGACAAGTAAACCGATTGTAATTCAAGCTGATTCCAGTCTTCCGGATGAAACTCAAAGGTTGAAGGCGGTCCTGGTGACAGCGGTCGCCAATGGTAAAGCTCGCATAAAATTTGAAAACGGCGATGAGATGGATGCCAGTAAATTCCCTCCTTACCCTCTGACTCCAGCCGGGCGCCGTTGCACCGTGGAAGTAACCACGCGGGGAGGAAAGCCGATTAAAGCAATATTCAAAGGATTTATCTAAGTGTTCAATTTGTTGTCGTCATGAAGCGATAATGATGAATACGCAACACCTGATCTGCACGGTGGGGACGAGTCTGTTCGTCACCAACCTGCCGCGGCTGGATGAGCAGTCATCGGGGGCTTCGGTTTCGACGGATGAAGCGGCTGTTGCGCGCGCCTGGCGGTGTCACGATTGGCCGTCGTTGGCACAGGCGATGCGATGCCTGCCGCCTAATCGGCGTCTGTTGGGCGCTGAGATCAATTCGATTCAAAGCATGCTGGACAGGCAGTTCATTCCGGACGCCTGCGGCTTGACCTTTCTGCATTCCGATACGGCTGATGGGAAGAATACCGCCTCCGTGCTCCGGGACTATTTCGTCGGACGCGGGTTTGCACCGGTGACCGCGGTGGTGGTGCCGGGATTGAGAGATGACAATCCCCGCCTGTTCCGAACAGAAGGCCTGAGGAATCTGGCTCGGTTGATCTGTCGGACGATTCACGATTATGGGCCTGAACAGTGCGCCATCAACGCCACGGGTGGGTATAAGGCCCAGATCGCCATCGCCGTGCTCATCGGCCAGGCTCTGTCGGTTCCCGTCTACTATATGCATGAGCGGTTCGCCGAGGTGATCGACTTTCCGCCGATGCCTGTGGCGATGGATTTCACTCTCTGGATGACAACGTCCGGGATTCTGTGGCGGCTCAGTCGCGACACCCAGCCGCAGCCGGCCGCTGATTTTTCCGAGGAGTGGGACGAGCGGCTGGAGCCCCTCGTCAACCGCGAGATGATCGATGGCGCCGAGTATCTGGAGCTCTCACCCGTCGGTCAGATCTTTCACGAGACGTTCACCGAGCGGTTCCGGCGGATGGCACCGGAGCTGCTGCCGCCCAAAGCGACTCGGAAAAAGCCGCCGCGTTGGGAAACGGGCGGCTTGCGTGCGCATCCGGAGATCCTGGCCTTCATGGAACGTCTCACCGCGGCGGCGGACTTTGTGGAATCGTGCGCCACCGTCTATTTCAACCCGGATTTGCCGAACCCTACCCGTTTCCGTTTGGGCAGCCACGGCATCGAGGCGGTTTTCTCCGCCGGTACGTGGACGGTGAGAATCCGCGTCGATACGACGGCGGAGGGGGACATCCAGCGTCGCGCCGCCGTGGCATGGCTCAACGACTGGCTGAACCGCTGATGCGGCCAGGCAAGTGAGATTTTGAGCCCGCGATGAAACGCTAGCAGTTCTGCTTTCGGTTGATCAACCCGTCTCCATCGGCATTGAGCACCGGCCCTCTATACTCTTTACACTTTTGGTTGAATTGGCCCCTCGAAGGTCCGTCCGGTAGGCACAGATTCAACAATCCGGTTTCAGGCTTCGGGATGCCGACGATCTGTCCGAGTTCGTCCAGATCGTCGGGACTCACGGGCTCAAACCCGTGGGCGAAGATGCTTTGGTTCCGGCTGACGCCGAGTTCGCGCAGCCTGACGCCGATGCCGATGGAATTCGGCGGCAGGGCGGGATCGCCCATCGCGACCAGCAATGCATACTTGGCCATTAGCGCCAAGGGTTGAGTCAGTTCCAGGGCCGGTAAGCCGATCTGTCGGCACGCTTCCTGATAAGCGGCCAAGAGCCCGTCGGTACCGGCAGGGATTGCGATACCAGCCGGAATTCGGGCCGGCAGCCGATCATCCGGTGATTCGACCCGGCTGTCGCAGGCGATTCCGTAATCCACCCGCAGGCGCTCCGTCAGGCAGGCTTCCGCCAGTCGATAGTACAAAAGCGCGGCGTGGTTGCGCCGTCCTGCCGCCTGTTCCTGGCTCGCTCTGATGAGCAGCTCCGCTAACAATGGCAACCGATGCCGAGTGTTCCAGTCGACTGTCCCGGCCATGGCTGCCGACAATTCGTGGCAGATAACCCGTAGTTTGACCGCTGCCTGTTTGAGCACCTGGTGACAGGGCGTTTGGTTGATGGGGCGGCCGAGCGCGTCGATTGATTGCTCGATACGGGCCGCCAGATCACCGGCTTCGGCGGGCAGCAGGGCATCCCGCAGACGGCACGCGTCGATCCACAGGCGGGTCAAGCGGACGAGTTGGTCGGCGTCCGGGTACGCGTCAAGCTCATCCAGGATCCGCCGGGATGAGTCGAACGCGCCGGAAGCGACCATTTCGCGAGAACGCCGCAATCCCTCGCGGCGGATGACTTCCTGAGGCTCGGGGAGTTCCATCAACCGGCCGGTGCCGGCGATGGGTCGACCGTCCGGCGTGTACTCGGCTTGGAAATGAAGGATTCGGGAACCTGCAACCTGAGCGTGCCGGACAAGGAGCGCCGCATGAACTTTCGAGCCACCCGTGATCAGATATCCAATGCGGCGAGGGTTGACGGATATTGTCTGTTGGACCAGAGTGGGCAGGATTTCCGGTTCGGTCAACCCGGTTTGCCCTTCCTCGGGATACTCGCGGATTACCGGAGCCGCTCCCGGGCCTGGCCATCGCGCCTGCCAGGCGCGAATCTCTTGGAAAGGTATCCGGGGCAGGTCTGCAGTCCGCAAAAGAAGCGCTGATTTAGGCTGGATGGATAAGAGGGTGCCGGCGATGCTGTCCGAATTGGAGGCAATGCCCACGACTAGATCAACTTGCGGATATGTCTCTAGAAACCGGCTGAGTTCCGCGGCGATGTCCGGTTTGAAAAAATTGTCATGAACCGGCATGATACGGCCTCCTGATCGGAGTAATTGATTATACACTGACCATCAATCTCTTGGACACCATGTGGAATTCCACTATATGGTTTCGAGAGAGGTGGTGATTTGTTTTGGTTCGCCGTTCTTGGCTGATCACGTGGAATCGGGAACGTGAAATTCCCGTCGAACCCACAAGCTCCGTTCAGGAGGCATGATGCATTTGATCATCTTCGGCATCGCGGTGGTGATCGCGATCTTTTTCAACTGGAAGGTCAACGCCGTGAACTGCCTCATCAATGTAGGCCTGTTGCTGCTCAACCTGTTCTTGGGCGATGCTGTTTTGTGGGACTGCATCAACGCCGGCTACAGCGCGGTGGGTACGGCAGTCCATTATTATTATGATGTCATCCGAAAGAAATGAACAGTGGCCTGTACGCCGCGTTCGCCGAACGCGGTCCGGCAACGAGGCACGACCTGCAACCGGAGCTTACCCTCGATGTTGAGGCACCGTCTCTGACTGATTAAATTCCGTGGATGTCTGTCGAACGCGCGCAATGGACTGCCCTAAGCGGGAAGGCGCGGTGCAATTCATCGTCACCGGTAATTGAACGTGAACCGGGCGGCGAAGGCGGCCAGGCCGGGGCGGGGGAGCGGGCCGGGCGGGGCGCCCAGCAGCCGCTCGGGAGTCTCGCCCAACTGGGATTCCCGCCACTGCGTCCGCAGCTCGGGCGCCGCCTCCAGCGCCCGGCGGATCCGCCCCCGCACCTCCTCGTGGTGGAACTCCGGCGTCGCGCGGCCCTTTTCAGCGGCGTGCAGGATCCACCGGGCCACCATGGCCGCGCGGATCCATTCCAGCGTGACCGAGGCGGCCTCCGGCTGGACTAGGCTGATGCCCTGCAGCAGCGTCTCGCCCGCTTCCGGCTGCGTTTCCGCGGCGTGGAGCGCCTGGTAGAAGGCGCAGAACTCGGCCGGGTGCTCCGCGGCGCGATCGCCGAGCGCCGCCTCCAGTGACAGCTCCAGCGCCAGCCGGTCCAGTTCGCGGACTTCGTCCGGCGCCAGTCGGCTCTGCCGTCGGAGTTCCCAGGCCGCCTTCCAGCACAGGGCCAGGGTGTACGGGTCGCCGCGCTCCGCTGCCGCACGCACCGGTTCCGGCCAGCGGACGTCCGTCCCCGCCAGCCCCGCGGCCAGCTCCGCGGCTTCCCCGAGTCGGCCCTGATCCAGGTAGAGGTGGGCCAGGAAATTCCGCTCCACCCGCTCCTCGCCCTTCCGTTCGAACAGCTCCACCGCGCGGTTGAAGCACGCCTCGGCGCGGCTGAACTGCTCGCCGGCAGCATCCAGCGGCGCCTGGAAGGCCAGCGCCTGTCCCAGCGAGCCGTACAACTCGCCGAGGAGCTGGTCGCGGCCGGGCCGCACTCCGAAGAACCGCTCCAGGGCACCCATCTCCGACTCCCGCAGCCGGATGCAGCCCTCCAGCAGGTGCTGGGCCTCCCGGAACTGGAACATGTTGGCGTGGTAGACGCTCCGGTGGTTGAGGAAGTCGAGGTAGAGGGCCGCCCCCTCCGGCGTCCGGCACACCGTCTCCCGCATCGCCTCGCCGGCGGCCATGGCGTCGGCGGCCCGGTCCAGGCGGCCCTGGTGGTTGGCGCAGGCCAGGAGGTCGCGCTGCACGCGGAAGCGCAGGGCCGCCAGCCCCGGCTCCTGCGGGTTGTCCGTCCAGAGGCGCTCCAGCGGCGCCGCGAGCCGCTCCAGGATCCGGCGGGCCGTCTCTTCGTAGCCCGAGCGGCGCAGCAGGTAGCGTCGGGCGGCGCTCTCGATGAGTTCCAGTTGCGCTTCCGCCGGCTCTTTCAAGAGCCGGTCCGTGGCTGCCTCGAGCAGTCGGCGGGTCGGTTCGGCGTAGTAGGGGTGAGCGGCCAGGGCCTCCACCGCCGACCAGTCGGCGATGATGCCGGCGGCGTCGCCGTGGCGCAGGCGGCGGAACAGGCCGCGGTAGAGGTCGTCGAGCGGGCCGTAGACAAACCGGTGGCGGGCGTGTCGGGCCGCCGCCGCAGCCAACTCCTTCAGGTTCCGGGCGTCGCCGAGGCCGGGCGCGCTGCGTCCGGCGAAGGGTGCCAGGTCGTCGGCGGGCAGGAACTGGCCCAGCAGGTTGCTCAGGAAATCGGCGAGCTGATGAAAGGGGCCGCCCACCGTCACCGCGACCACGTGGAGCGAGCCCAGCTCGTTCGCCCTCGGGGCGCCGACCGCCTCCAGGGCCGCCTGGCGCAACGCCCCCAGCAGATAGCCGTCCCGCACCAGCCGGTACAGGAGGTTGCCCTGCTCGTCCCGCCGGTCGTCATCCTGCTCGAAGCCGAGCTGGGCCAGGATCTCCCGGGCGCCGCAGTCGCCGGGCGGGACGGGGAAGAGCCGGCTGGCCGCCTGGACGGCGTACGCGTCGGCCTCGCGGAGGTTCCAGGCGTTGCCGAACAGCAGGTTCTCCAGCAGCCGCGTCACCATCGAGAGGTACCGGTTCCCGCCCAGCGCGTCGGCGGCGAACTGCGGCGCGGCCAGCACGTCCTGCCCGTACCGGATGTAGCAGAATTCGACGCCGCGGCGGGCCAGCGCCGGGAACAGCTCCTTGTACAGGGCCGTCCGCCGGGTGCCGGTCTCGGCGCCCCGCCGGTGCAGCGCGTCGTGGCCGCGGAGGATCCGCACCACCTCGGCCTCCAGCGCCGCCTCGTCGACGCCCACCGGGATCATCACCCCGGCCACCACCGGACGCTCCGCCGCCGCGGCGCCCCCCTCGAAGCGTCCGCTCTCGTCCAGGTAGACCACCCACTGGTTCATGCGTCGATCTCCTCGGTGAAATCGGGATTCAGCTGATACCGGCCGAAGCCGAAGGCGGTGGCCTTGCCGGCATGGATGACCTGGCCGATCTCCAGGAACGGGAGGATGGGCTTCAGCTCTCCGCCGATGCGCAGGAAGCCGGTCAGCCCGCTCAGGCGCACGTCGCGGTGCTGGCGCCCCGACCAGCGCAGCCACCCCGTGACCCGGCAGTCCGTCTCCAGGGTGCGCACCGCCCGCGCCCGGTCGAGCACCGGCCGGATGTCCCACGGCTCGTCGGCGCCGCAGTGGTAGTGGGCCAGCAGCTTGATCCGGCGCAGCAGGGCCCGGAAAAAGACGCCGAAATCGAAATCGTCCACCACCAGCCGGCCGCCGGTCTGCAGCCGGAGGGGGGTGACCAGTTGGATCACCATCTCCCCCGGGTCGGGGTGGGGGTTGTGCTCCGGAGACCAGACGAGCGGATGGCTCTCGGCGCTCCCGGACATCCGCCCTTCGACGTACACCGTCCGGCTGCGGGCGGGCCGCACCTCCAGCACTTCGTCGAGCCGGAACCGGCCGCGGCCGGGCCCCAGCCCGCGGCGGCCCATCTCCTCCACGGCCAGGATGAAATACGGCAGATACGCCAGCGCGCGCCCGATGAGCACGAAGTGGAAATCGAGGCGGTCGCCGGACCGCAGTTCCGCCGGGCTGTCCCAGGGCGGGCAGAGCACGAACGGGTGCGGGGCGTAGCTCCCGCCATGGCCCGTCACTTCCGGTTCCGGTCCGAGCGGGGTCTCGAAGATGTAGGAGTAGGCGCAGGTGCGCCGGAGCAGACAGGTTTCGCACGAGGCGTCGCTGAAGATGCAGACCCGCCGGCGGAAGGCGCGGCCGAAAGCGCCCCGCAGCGCCGAGCCGAAGAACTCCGGCAGGCTGACCGGCTCGGCCGCCTGGATGGAGAAGCGGAATTCCTTGAGTTCCAACCGGGGAGTCATGACACGGGTACTATAACAGCCCGCGGCGTTGCGGACAAGGTTCTCGCCGCTCCGTTTCCGTTGCCGGTGCGCGGGGTTCGGCCGCCTCGGCCTGCCGCGCCGCCGACAGCTCCATCATGATCCCCAGCACGCCGGCGTAGAACCATCGGAGGGCCTCCCGGCGGTCGTCGGGCCGGTGGTCCGGGTCGCCGGCGAGCGCGGCGGCGTCCTCCAGGATCCATCCCAGGCTTAGCCGTTGCGCTGTGCCGGGCAGACCCGCTGCGGCCCGCCGGAAAGAGTCGGCGGGCAGTTCCCCTTCGGCCACGTCGTGCGCATCCAATAGGAGCCGGGCACAGGTTGTGAGCTCCAGCAGCGCGGCCAGGGTGAGGTCGGCGTGCGGATCGGCGGGCGCGCCCGGGACCCGGGCGGTCGAAGCGGTGATGTTCATTCTGCCTCCCGTGATGGTTGCGGCCGGGTGCGGATCGGATTTTCATTCACCGGCCGGCGGCGGACCGCCCGTGCCCCGCCGTCCGGTCTTCTCCGCCGGGCGGACCCGGATCGCCTCGCCGCCTTTGCGTCCCACGCACGGCAGGAACCGCACCCGCAGCCCCAAGGCCGGCGTGAAGCCCCGGCACGCCGACACATGGACGAAGAAGGTCTCGCCGCCGGATTCGCCGTCCGGCTGAACGAAGCCGAAGCCGCGTCCCTCGTCATAGCGCTGAATCCGGCCGGGTAAAAAAAACTCCGGGCGCTCCCCCCTGGCCTCCGCTCCGCTCGTCGCGGTTCCGGAGTCCGGCGCCCGGAGCCGGTTCAGCCATTCCGTCGCTTCCGGGAAATCCTTGCCGTACGCCTCCTCACGGTCCCGGATGGCCGTCGCCAGGCACCAGCGGGCCTCCGCCGCGCGGCCTTCCCCCGCCAGCAGCTTCCCCAGCAGAAACCACCCGCCGGGGTTGGGCTTGGGCTGGGCCGTCACCGAAGCCCCCGCCTCCCACAGCGCCTCCCTCACCCGCCCCCCGGCGGCCAGGAACTGGGCGAAGTGCAGGTGGAAATACCAGTTGCGCTTGCCCGCCGGGAAATTGCGGAACACGTCCAGGGCTTCGTCCCCGCGGCCCGCGGCGGCGAGCACCCGGGCCAGGTGGTCGAAGATGTAGTCCTTGCTCCCGTCCAGACGGGCCGCCTCCTGAAACGAGCCGATGGCCTCGACTGTCTGGCCGACGGCTTGAAGCAGCTTGCCCAGATGGTAATGCCGGAAGACGTTGCCGGGATCCAGTTCCACGGCCTTGCGCGCCGCGCGGACGGCCTGATCGAGCTTGCCTTCCGTCTCCAGGCACTGGGTCCACAACACCGTCACCTTGCGCAACAGGTTTTCCTGCCCCGGCGTCCCCTGGAAGCGGTCCCACGCCTGATGCAGTTCGAAACGGGCTTGTTGCGACAGGCCCAGGGCGAAGAGGCACTCCGCCTTGCGCAGCAGGGCCCAGCCCATGTCCGGCCAGAGTTCCAGGGCGCGGGCGTGGTGCGCCAGCGCCTCCCGGTGCTTGCCCAGCCGCTGCAGGCAGACGCCCGCGTGATACGCGTGGGTGGCCGAGGTCGGATCCGCCCGCAGCAAGTCCAGGTAGATCCGGGCGGCCTCCTCCAGCTTGCCTTCCGATTCCAGTTGTCGAGCCGTAGCAGCCAGCGCGGCTGAATCCATGGGGCCTCCTCTACTCCGGTTTCCATCCCGTTTATGGGGGAATCCGGCCGCTGGTCCGGAATGATCGAAAATTTTTTCGGACGCGCTCGAAAATCGCCCCATTGATCGGTTGAGGTGGCGCGATGGACGACCTGCTGGTTTCCTACGACGTGGCGTCCGACAAGCGGCGGCGCAAGCTCTTCAAGCTGCTCCACCGCTGGGGCGCCCCCCTGCAGAAAAGCGTCTTCCGCTGCCGGGTCCGCGACACGGGCTTTGCGCGGATGCGGCGGGAGACGGAGAAGCTCATCGATTTCGAGACCGACAGCGTGCTGTACGTCTTCCTCTGCGGCCGCTGTCTGGAGCGGGTGATCCAGGCCGGCCGGCCGCTGGACGTTCAGCCGCAGGATGTCAAAGTCATCTAGAGGATGGAGGTTGCCGTGAGCCTTGCTGTGCTGTGTGCCGCGATCATCAACCTGGTTGTGTGCTTCGGCATCGCGACGCTGTGGCCGTGCGCCGGGTCCAGGCGACTGCCCCGTCGGCGGCGGTTCGCGACGCTCTGTCCGCCCCGGATCATCGTTCCCGGCCCGCCCTTCAACCGGCGGCCCGGATCGCCCGTCCGCCATCACAGTCCGAGGAGGTTCCCATGACAACCAATCCGCCGGTCCAACCGGTCGCCCTCAACCACCTGCGTGATCTGCAGGCTCATGGCGAGCGCGACCGCCTCGTGGAAGAATTGGAGCGGCTGCGCCCCGAAAGCCTGACCACGACCGAGGAGTTCGATTTCATCATCGAAGCCGCCCTTGAGCTGGGCCTGCCGCACGTGGCCGAGGGGTTTCTCGCAGAAAAGCGAAACCGGCGGGACGCGACGCCGGCCGATCTGCTTCAGGCGGCCGCGCTGGCGGCGTCGCGGGGCCGGCCGGAGGAGGCGTTGGAACAGGTGGAACAGGCCCTGGTCCTGGATCCGCGCCACCTGGGCGCCGTGCGCCGGAAGATCCACCTCCTGTCGCGGCTGGGCCGGCCCGACGAGGCCGAACAGTTCTTGAGCGCCCGCGCCGAACTCTTTCCGGCCGGCATGGCCCAGACCCTTCGGGAAACGATCCGCGGTTCCGGCGAGGCGGTTCCGGCCGGTGACGCCCCGGTCGCGGCCGCGGAGCCCTGGACGGAAGCCCACATCCATCGGCTGCTCGAACTGTTTCAGGGACGCGGCGAAGTGCACGCCCGCCAGTGGGTCAGCCCCGGCGGCGGCGGCGGCTACAACCCCGTCCACCAGCCGCTGGACCCGGTGCTGGTGGAGGGTCACTTCGCCGGGCGCCATACCCTGGGCGTCTACCAGCTCGACGAGGAGGCGCGCGTCCGCTGGATCGCCTTCGATGTGGACATCCGCAAGGAGGTCCTTCCCGACGCGCTCCGGCGCCGCAGCCAGTGGCAGACGCTCATGCGCCAGGCGTTCGACACCGCGTCCGCCCTGGTGGACCTGTGCGCCGTCGAAGGCATCCCCGCCGCCGTCGAGTACAGCGGCTTCAAGGGCTACCATGTCTGGATCCTGCTGGCGCGTCCGCTGGCGGCCGAACCGGCGCGGACGTTCGCCGAAGCCCTGCGCGGCCGTCTGGATCAGGTCCCGCCGGAGATTTCCGTGGAGATCTTTCCCAAGCAGGTCCGTCTGCAGGGCAAACAGCTCGGCAACCTGATCAAGCTCCCCCTCGGCGTCCATCTGCGCAGCGGCCGGCGCAGCGAGTTCGTCGGTCCCGACGGCCGCGCCGTGCCGGATTCCTTCGAGCACCTCTTCGCCTTGCAGACGGCCGATCCCGCACGGATCCTGCAACGGCTGTCCCAGCAGGCCGATGCGGGCTGGATGGAGAGCATCGCCTTCCCGGACGGCCTGCCCGGCCCGCCTTCGGCGATGCCGCGGGGCGGTGCCGAACTGCCGTGGGACCCGGACTCGCCGCCGGCCTATCAGCCGGAGGCCGACGAGCGCTTGCAGTTTCTGCTCTCCCGCTGCGCGGTCCTGCGGACGGTGGTGGAGAAGGCCCGCGACACGGGCGACCTGGCGTACGATGAGCAGTTGGCGCTGGTTCACACCATCGGGCACCTCGACAACGGGGTCGCCGCCGTCAACCACCTGTTGGGCCAGTTGCGCCAGCCGGCGCAGGAACTGTATCTGAAGAACCGGCTCAAGGGGCATCCGGCCAGCTGCGCCAAGCTGCGCGCCCGCGCCGCCGCGAGCGGCAGCGGCGCCGAAAGCGCCTGCGCCTGCGCGTTCGGCGACAACCCGGGCATCTATCCCAATCCGCTGCTTCACCTGAACGGTTTCCAGCCGTCGGGACCCGCCGTCGATCCCACGGTCAGGGACCAGGCCCTGCGGATTCAGAACCTGGTGCGCCGTTACCTGGATCTGCGGGAGAAGCTGCGCCGCCTGGATGCCGAGTTCGGCGAGGTGGAAAAGCAGGTCCTGGAACTGTTCCGCGGCGAGGGCGTGGACAGCCTGCCCACGCCCATGGGCACGCTGCGGCTCGTCCACCGCGACGACGGCTCGCCCCGGATGGTGCTGGAGCTGTGAGTCGCTGCGGTTATCGGTGCGCCGACGGTTGATCTGGCCGGCCCCTGCAGGAAAGGTGCTCGGACCGGGATTGGCCGATACCCGCTATCCGAAGTCCGACGTCCGGTTGACTCGATCGATCCGTTGGCTGGAGGGCCGATGTCCGTCGTCTATCTCGTGCGCCAGGGCACCACGTTGCATCGGAAGGACGGCAGCCTGCTCCTCTGCCAGGGGAAGCGGCCGGTGGAGAAGATCCCCGCCGACGAACTCGACCGGCTGGTCGTCCTGGGCGCCGTGACCCTTTCGCCCTCGGCCGTGTCGTTCCTCTTGAGCCGCGGCATCGATACGGTTTTCCTCAGTTTTTACGGGCGCTACCTGGGCCGGTTGAACGCGGGCACCCGGAAGAACGTGTACCTCCGGCTGCAACAGTACGATCGGCTGCGCGACGCGCCGTTCCGCCTGGCCATGGCCCGGCAGATCGTCCGGGCGAAGGTTCTCAGCCAGACCGGGGTGCTGGAAAGCCGCCTCAAGGACGGCCCGAACCCGGTGCTGTCCCGGGGGCGCGAACAGCTGCTCGAGGCCGCCGCGGGGGCTGCCCGCGCCGGCGATCTGGCGTCGCTCCGCGGCTTCGAGGGCCGGGCCGGGGCGGTCTATTTCCGCTGTCTGGAGGAGCTGCTGCGCACCCCCGATTTTGTCTTTCACGGCCGCAACCGCCGGCCGCCCAAGGACCCGGTCAACGTGATGCTCAGTCTGGGGTACACCCTGCTCCTGGCGGCGCTGGAGCGGGAGGTTGAGCAGTCGGGGCTGGACCCCGGCGTGGGGTGCTTCCATGAACTGGAATACGGCCGACCCTCGCTGGTGCTGGACCTCCAGGAGGAGTTCCGGGTGCCCGCGGTGGACCTGGTGGTGCTGCGCGCCTGCAACCGGCGGGTGATGCGCCTGCAGGACTTCTACTTTCCCGACCGGATGGCGGAGGAGGCCCGGGATCTGGCCGAATTTTCCGAGCTGAGACGCGAAGCGCCGGTGGTGCTCACCTACGAGGGCTACCGCAAGTTCATCGGCTTGTTCGAGAGCCGCTGCGGCGAGCGGCTCAGCGTCCGGACCCTGTCCGGCGGGGAGGGTGCCGCCGGCGGGAGGCGGCACGAATTGCGCGCGCTCTTCCGCCGCCAGGTGGCCCGCTACGTCCGCGCCGTCAAGGGCGAGGAGGAATACGAGCCCGTTGTCTGGGATTCGCGGCGCTAGTGGCGGCCGATGGTGAGGAAACACGCCGAGACCGCTCGCCGTCCGGCCCGGCCATGATCATCTCAAGGAGGATGCCAATGACCATCACCCATTCATCGCTGACGTGCAGCGCGTGTTCCCGTCGGGTGCCGCCGGAGCTCGTGGCCGCCTGCCCGGTGTGCCACCGGCGGTATTGCCGGGACTGCGGCGGGGCGACCTGCGAGCTGGACCACATCCTGTGCCACCCGATCGGCCCGAAGGAGTCGATGATCTCCATGGTGCTGCGTTGCCCCCGGGATCACGCGCTGTTGAAGAAGCCGAACACCGATCCGTACATCGAGAACCTGCGCCGGCTCGAAGGGATGGATTGGGAGCGGCGCTCGGTGGATCCGGCGGACGAACTGGCCGGCGCCGTGAACTGGACCCGCGAAGTGGTCGCGCTGGCCCGCCGCTGCCTGGCCATCGGCCTGACCTTCCATCCCAACCCGGCCACGACCTTCGGGGTGCTGGGCGCGGCGCTGCGGCGGATGCAGGGGGGCGACGGCGACGACTATCTCCGCCGCTGCGAGGCGGACTTCGGCAAAAAGGTTTTCTCGCCTCGCGTCGCCCGGGAGTTGATGTTCGGCCTGGCGGCCGCCATGCAGCTCCGCGAGAATCGCGCCGAGCAGCGGCAGGCGCTGATGGTGGCCCGTCAGTTCCTGCGCACCTGGTCCGACATGTGACGACGGCGCCCAGTGATGCGAAAACGCTTGGGCGGAACGCCTCATCCGGGCTACAATGAGGTGACCGGGAGCGCTCGATGCCCTGCTGGGCTGCTGCGCGAGCGTGCTCAGCGGCAGTTTCAGACGAATCGCCCGTGGATGTGACCGCAGGATGTATCCAACGGTGAATCAGTCAGTTGATCTGTTCCCCGGGTATGGTACGGTTCCGGTGGCGCCCCTTGCGGGTGCGTTGCCGCAAAACGCTTTCGGAACCACTCGTTTTTCAGACGATTACGTGGCCAGCTAACCGACTGAAGGCCCCGACTACAGGGGATTGCGACGCTACCCTAAGGTAGCGGGCACGTCGTAGCCCTATATGAACCGACTGAAGGCCCCGACTACAGGGGATTGCGACTTTTTCTCCGGGCCGGTTCCGGCGGCGGCGGCCTTTACCAACCGACTGAAGGCCCCGACTACAGGGGATTGCGACTCGCATCGTCGGCCTCGTACCGCAGGCGGTCCCTTAGAAACCGACTGAAGGCCCCGACTACAGGGGATTGCGACCGGGTGGTCATCAGTAGCCGTCCGGTTTCGCCCGTTGAAACCGACTGAAGGCCCCGACTACAGGGGATTGCGACTTCGTCGCCTGGTTCCCGGATGGTGATCTGGCCGGTGCAACCGACTGAAGGCCCCGACTACAGGGGATTGCGACGATCCAGCCAGCCACTTCGCGGTCCAGATCGACCGGCAACCGACTGAAGGCCCCGACTACAGGGGATTGCGACCTCCCGAAGTCTGCTCGTCTCGATGTCAGCAACGACATCAACCGACTGAAGGCCCCGACTACAGGGGATTGCGACTCTTCGCAACGACAACCTGGAGGAGAACCGTCCAGTTCAAACCGACTGAAGGCCCCGACTACAGGGGATTGCGACACGCGCCGTGACCGCTCGCCCCGTTCCCGTCGTCGTCCAACCGACTGAAGGCCCCGACTACAGGGGATTGCGACAAGGCCCTGGTTGATTTT
>ENA-UPTA01001455-UPTA01001455.1-activated-sludge-metagenome-genome-assembly--contig:-NODE-1455-length-26194-cov-5.445541_pt1 | contig 26194 bp, 16 predicted proteins | sample MGYA00238184_ERZ773361 | MGnify/ENA primary metagenome ERZ773361 (study PRJEB29100, sample SAMN05720205) | activated sludge metagenome | isolation source: anaerobic digester from wastewater... | reverse complement strand
CTGGCTACCGGATGGGCTTCAAGGTTTCCCAGTCCTGGAAGAAGGGGATGGTGCTACGAAAGCGCGAGCAGGACCGGGACAAAGTCAAGGTCCACCTGCCCAAGCCGGTCCCGAAGGGCAAGGTGGCGGCCAAGGCCAAGGGAAAGAAGAAGTAAGCCCCAGCGGCATGGCAGGCCACCCTCCCGAAGCGCTCGCCTTACGGCCCGGCACGCCGTCTCTTAATCCGCCCGCCACATCGCATTCCGGGTGTGGCGGGCTCTCCCTTTGTCTGGGGGGTGGATTTGGGGGGGTAGGGGGGGCCAAACCAAAGGAATGCCACCATGACCAGCTCCATTGTGTCGGAGGGGGAATCAGGAAGGGGGAATGATGAATGGCTAGCACCCCAGGAACACGGGTGATCTTTTCACCCAAGGGCGGCACCTCGAAGGAGCTTGCTAGGCTGATCAAGGCGGCGAAGAAAGAGATCGTCGTGGCTGTCTATGCCTTCTCATCGAAATATCTTGGCCAGGCCTTGTCTGCGGCCCTGAAGCGCGGGGTCAAGATCCGGATCCTCCTGGATGCTGACAACGCCAGGAAGTCCTACTCCATTGACGAGTGGCTCGCCGGTGAAGGGATCGAGGTCCGGCTCATCGAGATCAAACGCGGCTCACTGCACCACAAGTTCATACTCATCGACGCCAAGATCATCACCACCGGCAGTTACAACTTTACGAACGAATCGGAGTTCCGGAATTACGAGGCCGCCATCTTCACGAACCACAAGGGGCTGATCCAGGCCTTTGCCGCCGAGTTCGACCGCCTCTGGTCCGAGTGCATACCCGCAGATTCACCGGTTCAACCGCCCATTGATGCGGAAGCCACGGGGCCCTTGCAGTGCGCCGATTGAGGCATGACGGAATCTGGGGGAGGGAGTAGGGGGTGGGGGCGAAAACAAAATGGAGGCAGGCATGGTGCATCCAATCCCAGGCAGTGGCATTGCCCAGACGTACCTCATATCGGATGAGAAAGATGGCCTGATGGTGGTCGATTGCGGCAGCGTCGGCGCCGCCCGGGCTGTTGAGGACTTCTGTGTCCACACCCTGAAGCGTTCTCTCATGGCGATCCGGATCATTGCTGCCACCCATTTTCACATCGACCATATCGGCGGGATCGCCGCGCTGCTTGCGAAGTGCTCCCCGAAAACGACAGTCCTGTTCCATCCCCTTGTGGGGGCTTACCTGAAGGCGGGTCGGCCGCTTTCCCCGATGCGACACTGGGTGACCGGCCTGGTTCCAACGCTCATCGTCAGCGGCTTTTTCGGTATCCGGAAATGGTCTAATCTGGCTTTCGACGGTCCGGTCGGTGTGCCACTGCCTTTATTCCAGGATCTTCAAAGCGTGTCCTATGCAGACCGAATCCAGTATCTCGAAGGGAAGCACCTGCCCCGTTCCCGGATCGGCATTGGTGGCTGGGTGGTGATCGCCGCGCCGGGCCACACGGAAGAGTCAGTGGTTTTCTACAACGAGGCCTCCAGGGAACTCATTGCCGGCGATCTGATCCTGGGTCGGAAGGACGGCCGGGGTTATCTGAACCGCTTCTGTTGGGATGAGGGGCAGACCAAGAGAACCTTTGCAGCGCTGGCGGCGTCGATCCGTGTCCGGGTCATCTATCCGGGCCATGGGCCGGTGATCTGGTCTGCTGAGAATGCCTTCCGGAAGGTCGATGGCTTCGGCGAGGCGCTCGCCCGCGGCGACTCTCGTGAAGGCGGTATCTGTGGGTCTCGAAATGGGCTGCGTCATGGCAGGTCCGGGAGATGTCGCCGGAGGAAATGGAGGAGGTAAGAGATGGAAACCCTTCCCAAGATAGAGCGGCTACGGCACTTGACCCTGTCGCACGGCATGAAGCTGATCGTCATGTCCGACATGCACCGGGGAGACGGCTCCGGGGCCGACGACTTTGCCAAGAATTCCCTGATCTACCGTTGCGCCCTGGAGCATTACCTGAAAGAAGGTTTCATCTACATCGAACTGGGGGACGCCGAGGAGCTTTGGGAGAACGACAATTTCGATCAGATCTACATCACTCACACGCCCGTCTATGAGCTCCTCGCGAAATTCCATGATCGGGATCCAGTAAAGACCCGGTACCTGAAGGTCTGGGGGAACCACGACCTCTACTGGAAGGACCACGAGGTGGTCTACCGGACGCTCTTCCCCGGTATCGAGATCCACGATGGGATCCTCTTGACGGTTTCCGCGGGAAGAGAATGCGGAGCAAGCAGGGACGAGGCGCAAGAGTCCGAGGTAGGCGAAGGCGAGGGCACTGGAGGGGGCTGCGCCAGGAGTGCGGCGGTGGGCGGCGACATTCTCTTCATCCACGGTCACCAGGCAGATCCCAAGTGCAGCGGCGAGGGGGCGACGGTCAGCAAGTTCCTCGTTCATCACTTTTGGTCGGATCTCCAGCGGTGCGGCGTCAAGGACCCGACCCGGGCCGCCCTCAATCCCGGCCTGTGCAACGAGGTGGACAAGCGCCTCCATGAATGGGCTAACCACAACGACCAGGGCATCACAGCCATCATGGCCGGGCATACTCACCGGGCAGTCTTCGAGAATCTGTCGCTGACGGAACGGCGCTACCTGGAATCCAAGGTGAAGACTGAAGGCATCGAGATCAAGCAACAGCCCGACGGGAGCTACTACAACACCGGCTCCTGCGTTCACCCGCTCAGCATTACCGGAATCGAGATCACGTTTGAAGGCAACCAGGGTCCGCGACTTTGCCTGGTGGAGTGGGGTCAGGCAACGGAAGGCCATGCGATGACCATCCAGAGGGAGGAACTATCATGAAGATAAAGCTCATATCGGCGGCGATCCGATCAAAATCGAAATGGTCGCAGATCATGACCCTTTCCCTGCCGGCAGTGGCGGCGGCTACCCCTGAAGGTCACGAGATAGTCGTCGAGGACGAGAGGGTAAAGAAGATCCGCCTGGACGATCATCCGGATCTCGTGGGGATCTCCTTCGAGGTGTTCAGGGCCTACCGTGCCTACGAGATTGCCGATCATTACCGGCAGCGGCATGTGCCCGTGGTCCTGGGCGGGATGCACGCCTCGGTCATGCCGGAGGAGGGATTGCAACATGCCGATGCCGTTGTGGTGGGCGAGGCAGACGAGGTGTGGCCGCAGGTTGTCGCCGATGCCGAGGCAGGGCGGATGCAGGGGATCTACAGAGGTGAGGAGCCGGTCGACCTAGCCAGACTGAAGCCGCCCCGGCTGGATCTGCTCGATGCCTCCCGGTATTTCCCGCTCTATCCCATCGAGGCGACACGGGGTTGCACCCACGCCTGTGCTTTCTGCACCACGCGATACGTCCACGGCCTGGGATTCCGGACCCGGCCAGTCGATCACGTCATCGCCGACATAGAGCGGGCGGGCAACAGGCTCGTCGCCTTCCTGGACGACAACCTTGCAGCCGACGAGGCCTTCGCGAAGGAGCTCTTCACGGCCATGGTTCCCTATGGAAAGAAGTTCTTCATGCAGTCCCATGTGCTTCTCGCGGAAAACGAGGGACTGCTTTCCTTGGCTGCGAAGGCGGGATGTCTCGGTGTCTTCGTCGGGGTCGAGTCCGTGTCGGCGGCAGCGCTTTCCGAGGCCAACAAGGGATTCAACAAGGTTGAGCGGCTCAAGGAGAACATCGCAAGGTTCCACGATCGCGGCATTCTGGTGGACGGGGGGATCATCTTCGGGTTCGACACCGACACGCCGGATGTGTTCGACCGGACCATCGAGGCCCTGAAAAGGGTGAAGATCGACAGCGTCGCCATCAACATCCTGATCCCCTATCCGGGGACCGTGTTCTACCGGAAATTTGAGAGGGAGGGGCGGATCATCTGCACTGACTATTCGAAATACACGGGCGGCACGGTGATCGTGAGGCCGATGAACATGACCGTCGAACAGCTCCAGGCGGGCTATAACCGGTTCACGAAAGATTATTACCGGATGATGGAGATCGTCTATCGGGCCTTCAAGCAGCCCAATGCCGTGGCCATGATCACCAGGCTCATCGCCAATGTGGGGCACAGGATGAATTGCATACCTGGGGGTTAAGTGCTTTATGAAAAAACCGTTGGCGTGGCCCGCTTAAATAGTCGCCTTGCTCTACCTTCCAACTGTATGGGCCAGCCTTTAATTAGCGCTAATGGTCACGATTCGAAATAGCACGCCACCACTACACGTGGGTCATAGGGCAGCGGCTGTCCTTTCCCGCTGATTCGGTCAACTCACTTGCTGTAAGTCTTTTGAATCTAATACGTTATCTCAATCAATATATTCAATCTCGTCCATGCAGTTCGGCGGCGTCCGTGAGAAGGAAAACTGACAGTGCGGACGTAGGACGCCAGATTCAGGTAGGCAACAATCACTGTATTTCTTACCCGATTCACAGGGACAAGGCGAATCTTTATCCAAGTGGCGGTACCTTGAGTGCGGGTGCCTGATCTTTGTCCATTGAAATGTCCACGGATCAAAAGGCGAGACTAAACATCTGATGAGATAAACAAGAACACGATATTCATAACCGTCTTTTTTGTCAGCCGTCTCTATGTCCTTGAAGAAACAAACTGAATACTTTTGAACGGGATCAGGTACAAGCGATATTTCAATCACTTCTGCTTCAGTTACAATCCGGTAGCACATTTCTCCATCATAGATCTCTCCCACTTCATGTCCACAAGGGTGCCGAAGTAAAACATTTTTTTTACAGATACTACAGACTACCTTTTTCTTTAAGAAGGCGGGGCTGACAAAGAGCCTGTAGGGATAGAGGGATTGCCATTGGTCGGTCAGTTTTTGAATCAAAGGGATGTGAAAACGATCGGCTCTGCCCAAAAAATGACGGTTCAGAGACTGCACTCCTATTTCCACGCGCTCAAGGCGACACCACGCCTTGTAGAAATCATGGTTTTTAAGCATATTGAAAGCTTCAATGTACTGATCCTGTATAATCAGAATTTGTTCATAACACCATAGAAGCTTTGCCAACTCTTGATCTTTGGAGCGAACTGCAGCGGCTTTGAATAGCGAAAGAGCTTCCAAGAAAGTATTAGACGATCTTCCAGTGAAATTGATCGGTGCATCCTCTGAGTAACGAAGAATCTCTTCAATAGTCATTCATTTCTGCCCTTGAGTCGTGGCAATATAATGTCTTTGAAGCTTTGCGCTGAGCCTTCATAACGGAACTGCTTTCCCTTGCCATTCTCATCTACGACAGTCATTTCGATCTTGATCCGCTTATCATCGGCACCAAGTCTTTCTTTGATGTAATCGGAGATCAAGTTAACGAATATTGGGGCGACTATGCTGGATAGAATAAAAGCTCCGATAAGAATCAAGGTTCTGCCGTGCTGCGCGAGTTCGACATAATCACTTTCTTCAATGCAAATGTCCGGAAGCAAACCCTCATGGCCGCTGCTCTTAAGAAAGTTAAGAAGCCGTTCTGTAAAGTCCGCGAACACGGGATGTTTATCATAGTAGCCTTCTAAAGGAACTATGAGAACATTGGCTTTTGACAAGGAGGCTCTTAAGCTTTCAGAAATGTATGGTTTTTTAAGCCAGTAATCAAAAGTCTTTTGCGTATCCTCGATATCCAGATTATTAGCGCTCACAGTCTCCTCAATCATCACGGCCTCCATTTCTTTGGTTCTACCGCATGCCGGCATTCTCGCTCGCGCGGGCGGGATTGTGAACGGCAAAGTTCCAGTGTTCTACTCTTACGTCTGTTCGAACGACGACGCACGATACGCGATAATCCACGGTGGCATGCCTCCTTGGGCCAGCGTAGGCTGGAACCTTTCGGGCTTGTCGGCCGGGCGGTTAGCCGGTGGAACCTCAGTCAAGGTTATAAGTGCCGGAAGTCTCTGTTTAAGCAGATGGGCTGTCACGTCTTCGACAAAGCAGGCAAGCCTGTCAAATATGAACGTTACAAATTCTGTCGCTGGCTGATCCATGATCTGCGGCTCATTCGCTTTGACTTTGTCGCCTGTGCGAGTGTACCGAACGTGAGGCAACGTCCAACCTTCATGCTCAACGGCGTTGCGCGCGCCCTGTAGTCTCTCAGACCAGACCCGTGCTTGCCGCAAGTAGTCCGCTAGCACGGGATCAGACTTCTGCAAAGCGTCAAGGCCAGCTTCAAATGCGGCTTGTTTCTGAAACAGGAATCCGATGTTAACGTGCAGAAAGTTCGCAACGTCCTGCATCCCTTTCTTGACTGCACGGGACGCGGCATTGAGGAACGTGTCAGCTTCCCGGCCGAGTTCCCTGTCCACACTTTCGTCGACGTGAAGCGCGTTCCCTCGAATGTGTGCTATCTCTCCGTCCATGACTTTGCGCACGTGTTCCTGCCAAGCCTTTACCAACTGGCTCTTAGCATCACGTGCGCTGAACAGCGACTTCAACACGAAGTCGTACTGCTTATCGAAAGTGTCGCGATCAGTAGGACAAACGGCCATGTCGCGCAGGCGTAATATGCCTATCATCAGTCGTGCTACGAAGGGCGACGATGATCCTTCATCCGCCACCTTCTGGACAGTCCAATTTGGGTGGACCGGACGAACGATCATATTGGATTGTCGCTTGATCCGTCCGAGCATTTTTCGGAAATCGGCGTCCGTGATTGGTAGCACGTGCGAAATCTGCCTTTCCTTGAGCTTCACGATGCCGGCTCTTTTCAAGGCATTCGGTCCGAGAAATACCAATAGTCCATCGAGAGGCAGTTTTCCCTCGAGGGAAATGGCGCCGCCATCTTGCCACTCCAGAAACCGCACCGTTGCCAGCAGATTGCCTTGCCGGTCCTCGATGAGCACGGGCAGGGGTGCCATGTATCGGTCGTTGTAGAATCGGTCCGGGACGCGGACCAACTCACCCCGTAGGTTGTATTGATAACTCCTCAGCGTTACAATATTCGGAGTGACTCCCTCGAGAATCTCGTTCCACCGCGGCACGTTGGACCCCGGAGAGAAGATCTCGATGTGTGCGATGAGGAAAGCCAGCATCTTGTTGAGTGAATACTCTCCTGATGGTCGCATGACCATCACTATGTACATGGCTGGCGTGTAGGCATTGAGTGCATCCTCGGCGGGTGGTAAAAAATCACCCGCCAGGCCCTCACCAGGAAACTGTACTGCGTAGTTGATAATGCCTATGGAGGAAACTACAAGCATGTCCGGCCACTCTTTGTTGGGCGTCGCAGCGTTTAACCGATCAAGTTCCTCACCGAGCATCTCGAGTGGCACATCTGATCGTTGCGCGAAAACGATCCCAAGGGTAACCGTGGTTATCGGTGTACCCTTGAGTAATGGCACAGGTTTTTTCTTTAGTCGCTTGGCCTGCGCGATACGCGCATACGCCGCACGGAGACCTTCTAAATTGAGGTTCTCGCTCACATCAATCACGGCGGCGACACTGTCAGTGGTATGCCCGCCTTCATCCGGCCCTTCTTTAACCGTCGCATTTATGTGGATGACGCAAGCGAAGATGTCAGTCCGGCTTTCGCCATCGACGACGAAGCCTGTTGAGACCATGAATGGCCAGCCGACAAATCTTGCGACGAACATGTTGAGACGTTCGATTAGCAAGGACGCTGGTGCAGCTAGGACTTGTTGCGCCGCATCATATGCATCCTTTGATGAGTCCATCTCACAACCTTCGTTTCATTTTTCACTATTCACTGGGTGGATCTTCGAGGCCGCATGGTCCTACTCCCACGAACCACAGGTTCCTCGGACTGGCCCGGTTCCAGTAACCTTGACGTCCGAGCGGGTGTGGCCCGGCGGTTCTGCTTGTCGAATGGCCCCACGATAGGCTGCTGGCGGGCGCAGTACAAGCAAGTGGTTATTGATCTGCTTTGTATCGTCAATCCACCCAGACCAAATTGCTGCGGTGTGAAAGAGTGATAACGGACGGCTGGCATGAACCACATTTACATGTTGAAGATCTTCCTCGTGAGCCAGGAAATTGGTTACGGCTGTTGCGGCATCGAATCGATGGTCATCGGAGTGGGCTGCCCCCGACACAAACGCCTCCCAGCAGAAGAATATCTGTCTGTCATGATCAGGGGGCCAATCGCCGAAATTAGTTGTCAGCAACCCATCACGTCGAAGGTCGATTAGGTTATCAAGAAGCCATGCGACTTGGTGGATCGCGAGTGTGGCCACGGCCAGTCCGGCCGGTGCGGACCAGGATCGATTCCCTTCATTGCATCGCGCCTTACTCAGGTTCATGGCAGTTGTTGGAACGGGAATGAATAGAGGCGCCTCGAAGCCCAAGCTTACCGATATCCCATTGCTCAAATCAAACCGCAGAGAAGATGCCAGCAGTTCGATGTTGTGATCGGCGAATACCTGATCGGACGCGTCGGTGTAAAGCTTGGCCCAGGCAAAGGCGATATTACCAGTCCTGGAGGGAATGGTGCTTCCGACGTCTACCGCGTAAATAGCCCGTCTCATGCACGTTCTCCGAGAGAAGAACCTGTTATTTTATGCGCTAATATCACAATATTCATCTGAAATCTACGATGCAATTGATATTTTTCGGTTACATATATCAGGATGGAATTAGGTAGGCAAGGGCCGCGCCGGCCACCGGGCGGCCGTCACGTCCCCTGCAGCTTTTCCCTCTCCCCCCTTGCATCCCCCGGAGGGGGAATTCCCGCCCGCCACCCCATCAGGCGGTAGGCAGGCGTCGCGCCAGGGCATTCCTCTGCTCCAGCCCTGTCACGCCGCCTGCATCTTTCCCTTCCGCACTCGGGCAAGGGCGTCGCCGGCCCTTTCCTCTGCCCCAGGTCCGGCACCGCCCTTGCTGATCCTCGCGCGGTGTTTTCTTTTCCAGGCCGCAGGTCCTGAGCCTACCCGGTCGGTGGTTGCCGCTCCATCGTTTCACTGATCTCGGCAGTAGGCGGCAGTGCGTTGCAGTCGCCGGGGTCGCGTCGCGGCGTCGCTCCCTTCCGTCTTGGTGCACCGCCTGCCGCGCCTTTCTCCCCCGCCCTCCCTCGCGGTCGCCGTCGTCCGTCAGGGCCGGGCTGCGCTCCGCCCTTCCGGCCGTCGGCTTCCCGCGCCCGTCCGCCCCGGTGGGGCTCCCTCCCTGCCTCCGGGGCAGGCCGGACGACCGCTGCGCGGCGACCGGCCCGCCCCTCCGGCATTTGGTACTTCTCTGTTGCCTGATCCCGGCAGACGTCGCTACGCTCCGACTGCCGGTCCTCGGGCGTTGCGGCCTGCTCCGCGACCGCAAACCCGGCGGACGCTCCGCTCGGCCGCGATCCGGTGGTGCTCCGGGCCGTCGGCAGACAGACGCTGCGCGCTGACTGCCTCGGCCCTCCGGTTTTCAGATCTTTTCCCGCTCCCGGAGCGACCTCACTTCGTTCGGACGCCCCGGTTCGCGGGCTGATGCGCAGTCGGCTTCGCGACCGCATAAAGACGCGGACGCTCCGCCCTCCTGCGCTGTGGTGGCCCGCCTGCCTCCTGTCACCTCCTTCGTCGAAGACAGGCGGCCGCGGGCGATCATTTTCTTTCCTCGTCGGGGCGACACGTTCGTGACGCCCCTCCTCGCCGGTCGCCGTGACTCGCCCTCTGCTTCGCTCCGGACGAGACACGTCTCCTGGTTCGCGCACTCGCCCTCGAAACCGCTAAAGCGGATTCCAGGGCGCCGGTCGGCCCCACCCTGCGGCCGGGTCCGTCCGGTCGGGCGCTCCGAAACCCCAGGTCAAAAGATAACCCTTACGATCACCGGTGAGTGATTACGATGGTGAAGGTTGTTGCTGCCTTTCCGTGCTGATGGCAATTATCGGCATTCTGCCTCTTTTCCCGCTCCCGGCGTTTCCTCGCCGACTCGGAGACGCCTTGAAGCGGGATCTATAGAAAGATGAAACCGTATTTCCGGTGACCGGGTAGGCCCTGCCCGTTATTTCCGGCTGTCAGAGTGACTCGGTCATAACGCCTGATAAAATAGAGGTTTGACATATCTCCCGCATTTGTTTAGATTCCATCCTCGACATCGTTGATTTTTATCGACGGGGACTCGCACCGCGCTCACTATATCCGGCAGCCCTTCCAACGCGAGCCGGACTTCGGCGTGACGAGCGTTAACCATGATTTCGCCGGACTGCTTTTGAAGGCGGAGGTGCCACTATGACTACGAAACTCTGCGTTTTTGTCAGCTCGGTTCAGAAGGAACTGGAAGACGAGCGCTTGATCGTCCAGAACCTGATGAACACCGATGTTTTTCTCTCGGCTCACTGTGCGCCCGTGCTTTACGAGCTGGAACCCGCCTCTCCGGACAAGGCGCTGGAGGGATGCCTGCAATCACTCGACGGCTGCCAGGTCTATCTGTTGATCGTCGGCGTTGAATACGGCACGCCGGTGGGCAAGCTGTCGATCACTCACGCCGAGTATCGCCGTGCGAAGGAGAGGAAACTACCCATCCTGGCGTTCATCAAGGGCGACCGGAGCGTAAAACGGGAGGAGGGGACGGCGAAGCTGCTTGCCGAACTCGATACGGATGGTTCGAAATACAAGCGCTTCGGCAACGTGATCGAACTTCAGAAAGAGGTCCGCGCGGCGCTGGTGAAGCTGCTGAAGGATCGATTCGGCCTTTCGCCGACCAGCGATGAAAACCAAATCGCCGAACAGACCATCGAGGCCACGTCCCCGTTCGAGTCGCAGCCGCTCGCCCGGCTCCGGTGGCAGGATCTCGACCGCGACGTGCTCAGGAGACTCATTGCCGCGGCGGAGAACCGGGACGCGGGTAGCCTTACGGAGGCCGATTTGGCAGCCGGCGGTGCCGCTCGCGGTCTTATCTGGCGCGATCTGGGTACAGGGGAAATCTACGCCACGGCTGCCGGCATTGTCCTTCTTGCGCGTGATCCTTCGATGGTCTTCCCCCAGTGCCGGATCCTGGCTGACGCTTACCGCAGTACGGAGCCGGACGGCGATCCGCGGGACCACGAGGATATCCGGTCACCCATGCCGCTGGCGATAGAACGCGCCGTCGCCTTCATCGACCGCAACACGCGCCATCCGATGCGCATCGTCGGCCTCAACCGGGTACGCCTTGACGAGTATCCCGTCGACGGCCTGCGCGAGGCCCTGGTCAACGCGGTGGCCCACCGGCAGTACGAGGATGCCGGCCGCAAGATCCTCCTTGAGGTTTTCGCCGATCGTGTCGTGCTCTCCAGCCCGGGTCTTCCGCCCAAGCCGATCACCCTTGCCAGCCTGCGGAAGGGTAAGTATCGGCCCTGTTCCCGCAATCCGGTCCTGGCTCAATGCCTTTCCTATTTCCACCGCATCGAGGAGCGGGGCAGCGGCTTCCGCAGGATGCATGACCAGATGCTCGACCACGGGCTGGAGCCGCCGACTCTTGGGACCGATATGGGATATTTCCAGGTCATCTTCCAGGGCCCCGGCGATAATATCGAACGCCTGCGGGTGCCCGAGAAGCGGCTCCTGGTCACCCCGGCGGTGGAGGCAAAACTGAACGAACGGCAAAAACGCATTATTCAGCAAGTTCTGGTCGCCGGTTCGGTGACAAGGCGCTGGTGTGTGGCGCAATTCAAGATCGCAAATGATACGGCGGGTCGAGACCTCAAGGGATTGACTGAAATGGGTTTGTTGGATACAGAAGGCAAGGGTCGGGCCGTCAGTTATGTGCTTCCGATTCCGGCGAAATCGACCGATAATCGACCGATGTAGCGAGAAAACCGACCGATGAAGAATCGACCGATAATCGACCGACGAAGCAGTTTAATCGACCGATTTCCGGGGGCGGACGAGAGCATCGAACGCCACTAATCATCAACCTTCCTGACGTAATCGTTAAGACGGCAAGAGATACCCGAATCATGCGATAATCGCGCCGCGGCGTCGCTCCCTGCCGGCTTGGGTGCACCTGCTTCCCTGACCGAGGGCCTCGTGGGACCGGTCAATCCCACCCTGCTTGCGTTTAATCTCGATGGTTTTATCTTTGCGGTATCCATGGGAGGGCGTAGTACAAAAACGTCGGCATAATATCAAGGCTGCCGACGTTTTTTGACCAGTGTGATCATTCAGTGTTAAATTTATAGCCGTAGTCGGCCAATCTCTTTCGTGCGATTTTCAATTCCTGATCGGAGAAAAAGGATTGCCATTCACTTTTTAGGACAAGAGCCTCAACCGTGAGATCAAGGCGTTTCCGCTCCCATAATGCAATATATCCTTCAGAAACCTTCGGAGCGTTGAGCAGGATGTGTGCGGTCTCCAATCCCCGGTGCTCGAAAAGCATCTGTAGGAACCGTGTCGCACGGTAACCGCATTCGTTCAATGCGCGTTGATAAATACTCATCATGGCGGCGTCAAACCCTTCTTCGGGTTCGGATAATGAATTCTTCATCTCGCCTCGCTGCAATCTGCCATAGTTTCGCCAGCTAAAACACCTTTGTGACGATAAGTGGTACAAACTTATCCTCATTGTTGTGCTGAAAGTTCCCGACCTCGGCAGCCACAGTTGCCGTAAAGGGTTCGGGTAAATGACAAATATGATGTTTTCCAGATACCCGGTCGGGTAATTCAACATCAGGATAAGCATCACGTAATTGCTGGAGAATCTTGTCTGCGCAAGCACCTTTGAAGTCGAAGGTAGCCATGAATACTTTATCATCCACGCTGAGCGTAGTCGATGATGATACCGTACAGTCAGGTAGAACAGCCACATGGAAAAGCTGGACTCCTGGAAACATCTGCCTAGCGTGTGCCAATCCCTGATCCAATATGAAAAGCCCGAAATCCGGACGAAAGTGCTCATGAACGTTTCCAGCATGGTTGCTGGCTGCTGAACGGATGGCCGAGAGGTTGGCGCTACGCCTTTGTGCGATTCTGAAATCAACGGCCATGACGGCTTCACCAAGCGCTGATGCAAGACCAGAAGCCACACCCTCTTGGATATCGCTGATATTCCTTTCACGCTTTACAACGTCCACAAAACCGTCGCTATCGATGGTTATTCCTCGTGGTTCAAGTCGAAGGCATGCATGAGTATCACGGCACAATGCACGATAGGCGCTGCGCGTGACCTCGGCAACATCGGAGGGTGAATCGCCATTCGCAGCTCGTGCGAAAACGGCGTATGCATCGCGCACGGCTTCAGCCATATCTTTTCCCAAGAAGTTATCGGGACGCTTGATTTTTCGAAGATTGGCTAGCTCAGTCTGCACAACCAATTCTGCATCTTTGAATCGGAATGACCATACTTCTATGATATTTTTCCGTTGATCCTCGGTCGCATCGGCCGCGCCTTCCCTAATCGCCAGAGCCGCATCCTTTTGGACATAATACAACCATGCACGCGTTCCAAGATGGATGTAGTCCTCAGCAGTGGCCAGGGCGAGAAGTCTTTGTGCCGCCTCAAAAGCTATGCGAACCATTGTGTAAGCACGGTAAGACCTAGGACCGGCAACTAACTGCAAAGCCTCATCGGTAGCATCCAGTGTATCGTCGACAAGGCCAATAAAGGCAAGATCGGGCACCAGTGTCTCGGCGCGAAAGCCGTGAAGCTCACGTAACTCGGTTAGCCTAGACTGTAGTTCTTCAACCCGCTTGAAATCCATAGGATTATTCTAATGAAGATCTATGACCGCCAATTCTTTCTCACTCCTGCTTCCCGACAGCTGTTTTTGTACTGCCCCCATGTTGCGTAATGCGCGGACGACACTTGATCTTTACTGCGCCCCGGGTGAAGGAATCATCGGAGGCTTTGCTCGACCAGACATATGCTTCGCCCGTCCCTAGACGGCTCATCTTTTCCGAGGTCAGCTCACCCAGCGCGGCGTTTGCCTTTTGGATATGCTTCAGCCAGGCCGGAGAATTGAACTTATGCATGATGATCTGGGAGGACAGCTCGATCAGCGCCACCGGCACTGAGGGCGGGTCTTGGGATGCGACCATGATCATGGTTCCCTTGTGGCGCATCTCTCGTACAACCTCAACCAGCCCGGAAACCAGATCCGCATTTTCGATGTATTTGTGCGCTTCGTCGAATACGACCAGCTTATTGAAGGCATGCCCCAGATATGTCGCCTCGGAGAATATTTGGAGCATCACCACGAACAGACCCAGGGCTTCATCTTTCTCAATGTATTCGTCGCGAAGATCAACGATAATCAAGCGTCCGGGGTTGATCAGTTCTTGGAGGCGTTGACTGTCATCGATATATTCGCTCGCGAAGAGTAACCGCGTTCGCGCTAGTTCCTTGAGGTGTTCAGAAAGCCCTGATTGCTCGATGCCGTCTCGGATGGCATCCAAGGTGAGGTTGTCTCTGAGGTGGCGCATGATGAGATTGATCTGCCTGATATACATGCTTTGGCTGCCCACGGCGCCCATCAGGAACTTCCAGTGGCCCGCCTTCAGTTCCGATGCGGCGAAGGTTATTGGCCGAACCTCGATATCTGGGTATTCAGTCTTTCTTTCCGAGACCTTGTTCGCCGGGGTGAGGATCAATATTTCCTTCATTGCTTCGGGACTTGCCTTGTAGCGTTCACGAAGGATGCGGATCTCCGCATCGACCGTGTTCGGGTGAATCATGGACGTGAACTCGGGCGCATAGTCCTGCGTAGGGCTGTAATGAAAAATCACCGTTGCCAGGGGGCTCGGCAAAACGTTGATATGTTCGATCGGGATCGAAGCCATTTCGATTACTGTTCCCAGGGTATAGCTTTTCCCGCCGCCTTGAACGCCGAAGAGGCTGATGGTATGGGTGTGGTTCAAGTCCAGGGCAATCTTTCTTCCGGACACTTCTCCCAATAAACCATACTGTGGCGATTCCCCATTGACCCCAAGCATAAGATCGTACGGAACCGATCCTTTTGCGGTGGCCGCATCTACTGGCTTTGGGGTCGCATCCCCTGTTGCTAACCGTTTCTCGGGAGGCTCTTCGGGTACAGCCGTTTGTTCAACGTCCTTGTCCTTCCCCTCAGGCTCTTTGACTTCAATCGATGGGAGAACCGGTTCTTGTATATCCGTAGGTTCAGCAGTTCCCTCCGGTGGCGCTGCCGTCACGTTGCCTGCGGGTTTAGCGGTCGCAGGCTCTTCCCCAATCTTGTGCGCATGCTCATCCCAGGATTTCTCAACCGATAATGAAAGTGTCCTTTCCCGCTTGGGTGCGATGAAGGCAGCGGTTTCAAGTTTAGGTACGCTGGGAATAAGCTGCTCGCTGAGCAACGGGATTTCTTTCTCTTCGGTTGTGTCTTCGCTGGTCGGCTTGCGGCAATTGTCCAGGAGGGCGTGGATGAGATCCTTGCCGATGCGATGGTATTCGATCCCTACTTCGTTTTCAGGCGGTTCGGTCCCATTCTTTTCAAAGTCAAAGATCACGGCGCAGCGACGGAACTGGAGAGAATAGCCCATCTCGATGGACTGCAGGAAACTGCGCGCCTCTTGGGCAGCTTTCTCATTAAAAATGCCGTAGCGCAGGGCGCGTTCAAGATAGAAGCGAAGGATTTGCGCCAGTTCGCGACTCTTGAGGAGCCGATCAGGTCGGTCCAGTTTTTTGATGGCCGTGTCGAAGTGCCGTTGAAGGATTCGCTCGCTCTGATTGATTTGTGCAGAGATCCGCTCTTTAAGTTGATTGAACGCCGCGAAGTCACCCACTTGCGAATAACACTTCACCTCAACCAGGTTACAGGTGATGATTCGTTCTGTCAGGTTCAGATCAAAAAGGGCTAAGTCTGTCCGTTGCAGGCTGATCGCATCATTGATGTCTGCCGCATCCCCACCCGTCCGATAAAGATCGATATGCGCGTCCAGGGGAACAATGATCTGATTGCTCAGGGATCCCTGATATTCGAGGTACATTCTGGCCAAGGCCAAACCGAGCGCTTCGGCTTGCTGCGTCGATGCCGAAATGAGTTTAAGGGCCAGTTGACCGGACAATGACCTCAAATGCGCCAGGATCTGTATTGCTTGTTTCCCATCGGCAGACAAGCCGTGTTCGAGAAGGACTGGTTTCAGCATCGCTTCAAGCTCGTCGCTGGATCTGGATGAGATAATCAAGTTGTGGGTCGCTTGGGAGCTCGCTCCCGGGACGTAATCGATCAGATAATCCGGTCTGTTTTTCCGTCCCCCGTGGTCATAAAATTCGATCCCCATATTCCGGTCGACCGTGAAAACCCAGTCGCTGATCTGGTGGACCTCATAAATCAATTCACGTTGGCTGACGTTTAGGCCAAGCGTTACGACCGGCACGGCTTTGAAGCTGGACCCTGAGGCCGCGACCGCCGATGTGGCAAAACACAGGCTTCGGCACAAAGCGGTCAGCAGATCGAAGCAGGCGGGCTGGTTCTCCGTCATCAATGATCCCCCAACTACAGGATGCTTCTTCCAATAGATTCCGAAATCGTCGTCCGTGAACTCCGTCTCGAAATCCTGAATCAGGCCATGCAGCGGGGTGACCCCTTGTGACTTTTCACCGATAGAAAGCTCCTCGGCTGGAAACACATCCAGCAGCATGCTGATATGGGCAGGATAGTCCTTTGTTCTGGCATGAAATTCTGAGAGGGCGTATTTGGCCAAATTCAATTTTGAGAATAAATGACTTCCTGTGGATGTGGCAAAAACATCCGCAGCCTCGTTGGTGACCGCACCAGGGCGGGCCATAGCTTCAAGCGCCTCTCCCAAGGTAGGTGAATCCGGATCCGAAGCGAAAAGGCGGATGTTATAGCGAAGGTCAGCATATTCGCGTTTTTCTTGGAGGGCCAGCAGTGCTTCCGTGAGCACGGAGCCGGCTCCGGGATTGAATATGTTCAGTGACAGCTCACGCACGTAGGGGTGTTGAGACAAATAACGCTCAATTTTGTCGGCGATGACGCCTCCGGAAATGTCTGACCCGGCCGTCGATGGTTCGGCCAATCCGAGGGCGGCACACACTTCTGCCATCAGTCCGCGGGAATTTTCTTCTGTTGTTGGCGCGTAGAGCCCCCAGAAGGGACTTAGGTTGTCCACCGGCGTAAAGATCCGCCCGTCATCGACGGGGATACCGACAGGATAGGCGGAGGGTAACAAACCTGCCAGGAGAGCATCCCGAACCGGGGGAATAAATTCTTTGCCACCAGATTTCAGTTTTGCGATCCACGCCTGGCATAGTTCCGTCCAACTGAAAAGCCAGAGTGTCCTCAAGGGGTTTGTCGGCGCGACCAAGACCGCCTCACGGCGCCTGCCACGAAAATCAGTTAGAATGACATGAATGGAATCGATCGCCAATACATAGCGCAGTGCCTGCAAGTGCTGCTGCCTCTCGGCACCAGAGGTGACCTCGGCTAGACGCATTAAACCCTGGACGAGGTCCGCGTAAGCCTCAGCATAGGCTGTGCATTCCTTGGCCGCGTTTCGGAAGGAGAACCCCTGCATGATCATTTCAACCGTGTCCTGCCGAACGGCCGCAAAAAGTTCTTCCCGGGCCGCGAGAAAAGATTGCATCGCCGCTGTCGAAGGCAGGACAAGGCCAATCTCTGAAGGAGATTCAGCAGCATCCATATTGATTTGCATTCGCCAGCCGCAGAGATGCTTAGGAACCGCCAATATCCGCTGCTCTATGGATTTCAGGATCCGCGACAATGGAATCTGGACAACGCCTTCGCGGATGAATTTGATCAATAGGGTTTCCTGTCGAGAGACCTTTTTGGCGCGCCCCCCTTCGGCCCACGAGACCTTGGGGGTGGCAATCTCGTTCGGATCCCGATCGCCACTGAGTGCGGTCAGTTGCAGTCGAAAATGGGCATGTTCAAGGCTCTGCTCAAAGGGGATTGCGCGCTGTGGTGGGACTTCCTCAAGACTGCCTCCGGGAAGAACGTAAAAAGGTTCGCTTTCGTAGGTTGGTTTTGCCGTCTCCGAACCGGGTCCCTGTTCGAACGGGATCGGGTCGCCGTCCTCCGTCCAGGGGAGTATGCGGATGAAATGCCAGCCTTCCTCAAAGTCGATCTTGTTTAGTTTTGATAAGCTGACCGTGCTCCTGAGACGGTTAGGTGTCCAGGCTTTTACCTTTTTTGACTTGCCGACGGGTCCGTCATTTTGCGACACGATTTGGACCGTGAAATGATCGAGCCCGCTGACTTTACCTGGATGGGGATTGACCTCAAAGACCACATTCATTTTCCTGCGATCATTGGGGACCAGGACCTGCTGGCCGATCAAGCCCGTAAGTTGCTCATTGGTTTCATTCTCCTGAATGATCGGAAGGTCCGTTTCCAGCACCGTCAAGAGAATCTTATCCAGCGACAATTCTTCCAGGAAGTTCCATTTGTCGAACGACAGGTGCCAATAACTCTTATCGGTCGCAATGGGGGGTGTCCAGCTTTCCGGTTCCTGGACATCGTATTTTTCAAAAAATGCGTTTAATCGCGCCTCGAAGTCTTTATCGCTTAGTCTGAGCTGAGCAATTCGCCCACGGACGGACTTGTGCGATGTCATGAGATTGCGCACGCTATTCATATTTCTTCGGATCTTGACGCTAACCATCCCGGTATCTGCAAAAAGCTTAAAATCCGGTATCAGCATCAGTTCGTACAAACTGGCGCCAAGAGTTTCACCATCAACGCCATTCTCCAATGCCGTCAACAGATAACGCACCCTGGCGATGTCATCGGCAAAAGGCCATTCTTCCGTCGAAAGAATGCTGAAGAGAATGCGCACGCTCTCAATGAGCGTGGCCGGCAAACGGTTGACGAGCGACACAATCAATTCTTGATAGATACCGGGGAATGTCAGCTCCTCAAAGGTAGCGACGCCGAATGAATCTTCGGCGCTTGTGCGAAGGGAAATTGGAATAAAAACCAGTAACGGTTGACGTAACTCTCCGTTCTCATCAGGATTACGCAACTCAACCAGCTTCGTGGATGTGATACGGTAGGGCTTTTCGTCCTGGTCAAGGGTCCCCAGGATGAAAATGTTTGCGGCCGGGTGTTTCTTGCGAAGTTCTGTACAGATCGACTCCATGACCTCATGATCGAGGTCCGTTACCCGCATACAATGGCCTGGTCCTCTTTCGCTCAAAATCGCACCGATCTGCGGGCCGAGCAAGTCAGCAACAGCCGCGTTTAATTTATCCGGTGACAACTTACTGAAGGCGTTACTCATGATTGCCTCCCGTTTCGGTTTGTTCCATTGCCCCTCTCAATTGCATAGCGAGGAGAAACCTTCTGCGTTACATAAGCGTCGGAAAGATCCTGATAGAATCCAATCTCTCGGAGGCGGCGTTTGAAGACCTCGAGATTCAGGCGAAGCGCCCGTCGGTCAAGGATGTTGCCGTTGGTCTGCCTCTCTTCAGGGAGCCGATCAATATAGAGTCCATAACGATTGCGCAGGAAAGCCAGCAACTCCTCGATACGGACTTCCCGGGTAATAAAGTGGCCGTCTTCCTGTGTCAAAACGGCTAATTGCAGCAGCACCTCGAGGAGTTTGCTGCCCAACACAAACCGCCGGGGGCTGCCCTTGCTTCGGGATTGGGTAAGAAGCCCATTTTCCTTATTCTTTAAGAGGAAGGAATCCAGACATTGCGTGATGTATTGCTGATGGTATTTCCCGCGGTAAGCCATCAGAATTTCAATGAACGATTCGAACTCTCCCAGTCCAAGGGCAGTCACTTCCCGGACCTCCGGATCGACGTCCTGGGTCCCAGAAGTGGATTCCTCAATCAGGCTGGCCAGGCGAAACTTGAAGTAGGATTGGCGATTCATATCGTGTTCTGGCTTCAACAGGCTCACCAAATCACCGACTGAGAACACCCCACCGCTCGGCAAGGCAATCTTGCTTGTTTTCTTGCTCAGGTATTCCGCCATCTCATCGAGTTTTTTCACAATGTAATTGGCTTGCACAAACGCAGGAATCTGACTGTACAGCCGTTCCGTTGACTTTCTTGCCAGTTCCGCCATGTGGGGGTTGCTCACATCGCCCATGTCTATGACCAGACATACCCGATAGGGGCATCCAGCATGAGCGTTATCCAGGCCCGGATTGACTGGGCATTCCTTGATACTGCATAGATTACTGCCCGAGCGTTGCTTTACTAACTTGGGCAGCATCTGCAATAGCTTTAGATGATAGAGACCAAGGTGGAACGCCATAAGGGTTTTCAGGTACTCCACCAGTACCGAGCGCGGTACGTAGGGTTCATATGCCAGAAGCCGTAAAATATCGTCTGCAAGAATGTCTGCCTGGCCGATGCAGAGGGGCGGAACCCTTTCTGGTTCTTCAGAGCTCTTTGTGTCCTGCTTCACCTGATGATCAAGTCTCAAAATGGCCTGCGTTTCAACATCAATCTCCAGGGATTCTTCGTATTTGTCAGTGACGAAATCATAACCTGTAAAAAAGTATCTTTTCATGGCATCGCGCGCAGCTTGCCCTTTGCCTTTTCGTGCAAAAAAGAGCATCCAGTAAATTTGTTCAGCAGCACCATAGTCGCGTGTGTGCTTTGCATTTCTGAATTTATAGGTATTGCCGTGTAAAGGTCGCGGGGCGGCAACAGCTTGTGTGGATTTGCCGCGATTAACCAAATCTAAAAGTTCCGTTTCTATCCACTTATAGGCCACGTCCTTATATCGTCCAAAGCCCTTGAACCATTCCTCATTTTCAAGGAACTCATTGTAGAAATCCTCAATGGCGAGAACCTTTCCGCGACTGAAACGACTGGCATATCCATCATACTTGAGTCGAGGGAAAAGCATCGTCAATACACGATCCATTTCGATATGCTTGAAATCCACATAGGTGGTTTTCGGGGTGCGGAATTCCTTGTCCCTGCCCTTAATGCTCATGCTTCAGACCTCCCGCTTACTTTCCCCAGATGCAGAATGCCACGCTCATCGCGACGAATCCTAAAGAATTCAAAACCGCTTTCTGTCAGGAGCACCTCTTGATAGGGTGCGGCGGAAAGCACATTTTTGAAAACGGCCAAGCTGAGGTAGAAGCCTTCCTCCTCCTCGATACTCGGTCGATATCCGTTGTTGAGCCGCATCAGCATCTCGTAAATATCAAGATTGATCCGCAGGGTCGCTTTGTGGCCCTCTCCCGTGTCGTATAGGAGCACCAGCGCCTGTGAGAGGCATTCCAGGAAGGGATGGGCTACCGTATCCAGTTCTGTTCTCAGCGAAAAATGGTTGCCATCGAACAACCGGTAGCTGCGGATTGTCCCCTTTTCCACTTGGCGGACGCGCAGGGCCAAATGGCTGCCCAACCGTACCGGATCGCTAAGCCCTTCTCCCTTGTTTATGGCTCTGATGATAAGGGTCTCTTCCTCTTTACTTTTCACGCCGGGCTGTTTTATGACCCTCAGGAATGAGTCGATACTTCCATAGGGCAGCATATCTTTCCAGCCGACGTCCCTGCGCTCAAAGAAATGGCGCCGGCGCATGTGGGTAAGGTAATTTCGATGTTTGGCTATCAGGCGCGCGCGGTTCTTCGCTGAATAATCCCGCGGTAGATTCTTAAACAATGCCTCAATCAATGCCTCGTCGTAGCAGGGTCGTTCATCAAAGCTGAAGCGGGTTGCACGATGGATGTCCGGTGTAAGAAAGCCGAATTTGCGGTCCAGGTCTGGATTGCTGACTTTGGCGATATCGATCTCGCGCAGCAGGGAAATCAGTCGGTCATTGGAGTCTTCACCGCCCCCGAGCCAGGAATTGAAGTAGAATCCGTCAAGAATCCGGTTCTGGTTCTCTTCGCCGCCATTTTGATAGAGCTGATGGATGCCGTCGCAGTCACGTGTTCCTACCAGCATGAAAGACAGAGCGGACCGTAGATCGCGCATCGTAATGTGCAACCTACCCCGCAGGTGGGTAATGGTGTACAGCATCTTCAAGCGTTCGACCACCTTGGGTCCGGCAACCGGATCCTGGAAGGTTCTGGCATTGTGATAGGCGTAGCATTTGCCCTTGAGATCGCATTTTTCGCAGGCCTGCCAGTATTCCTGCTGCGACATCCGTGTGATCAATCGATCCAGGATAGAAGGCAGATTTTCCTCTGGTTCGGCAACGACCGCGCGAAGATTGAGGTTGACGACCGCAATGCCCCCCTCAGGAGCTGCCCCCGCCAGTCCATGCTGGATCTGCTTGGCAAGCAAAGGGAACTCTTCTTCGTGCTCCAGGAAGAAATCCACCAAGCGTCCTTCGTTTATGGCAATCAGGCGGGTCTGATTCACTGGCCATTTTGAAAGGTCCTTGCCCGCAAAGGGCCCAAAGAACTTCAGGAGTACGGCATCATTACGCTCAGCGCCTTCGTCTTGGCTGCCATCATAGTTGCTCTGATAGGTATGCCCCTTGAACTGGAATATGGCCCCGTTCGCGCCGCGCTGCATCTGTGCGCCTTTGTTCTCCGCAAAGGCTTCAAACTGCTGGATGAAAGCGGTCTTTCCGTCCCCGGCATTGCCGCTGATGACCACCAGGCGGAATTCCCCCTTGAGCAAAGCTGGCCTGAGCTTCTCATCGAGGTAGGTCGGCACATAGGTGGCCTTGCCAATTTCATCCAGGCCGCGGGTCCCGGCATTGGAAACCCGGCTCTGGCTGTAGAGGGTCAGCAGATGCATGACAAACGGGTTGGTATTGGGTTTGATGGGCTCGAAGCCTTGTTTCGGTAGCGCTTTTGTTACGGAGCCGATCTCGCCGGTGGTCAGCACTGAGCGGCAATGTTTAACCTCGGGCAGAGCCAGCAGGAGCTCATCTGTTGAGGCGAAGCGATCCTTACGCTCGGGAGCGATCATTTTTAGTAGCACATTGATCAGTGACGAGCTCAGATCAGCGCAGCCCTTGAACTGTGTTGGATTCTTCGGTTGGGTCTTGATCGGCGGCGTTGGTTCGTCGAATGGGTATTTCCCGGTCAGGCATTCATAAAACGAGATACCCAGGGCGTAGAGATCACGATCGATTCGATCCGAGGCATCCGGCTCGGTCGTGTGGCTGTAATCCGCCGGCAGGTAGCGTCGCGTCCCGCCCCCGCCCTGAACCTCGTCGTTCTCGTTAACGGCGACGTTGAAGTCAATGATACGAACGCCCTTGTCCGTCCAGAGCAAGTTGGAGGGTTTGATGTCCTGATGGTAAACCCCATGTTTATGCAGATGCCCCAAACCTTCGGCCGTTTCGCGTACAATGCGCAGTGAATCTTCCAGTGACAGCGCCTCGGCATCGATCAGATCCGAGACATCGAGGCCTTCCACATACTCAAACACGATGTAGGGCGTCTGCGCTGCGTCAGCCATGCGGTCTGCCCAGATGACTTTTACCACGTGGGGATGGTCAGGAAGATTTGTCAGGGTCTTGTATTCCCGACGCAGTCGCTCATAGACGCTGTGGCGATCCTTGGTTACTAACTTGATCACTCGTACCACATCACCCATGGAATCGAAGACCTTGTAGGCCACGCCGAAACCGCCGCTGCCCAGTTTTTTCTGAATCCGGAAACGGTCCACCAAAATGAAGTCCTGAGGAAGATCGGTCAAATCTGAGGGAAGCGGCTGTGCGGCCGTCGCTACGCCACCAGCTGTTTCGGTGGCTTCTTTCTTGGCTTCAGGCAGAATCAAGTCGTCAAGCTCTTTACGGGCGATGGCGGCGCTGGCATGGCGCTCCTCTGGATCAAACTCGCAGAACTTCTGCAACCAATCGTCGAATCCTTTTGGGAGATCCGGTTTATGCTCGGAAGGCTTCATCGGGAACTTGCCGTCAGCCTCCATCATTTGATCGACGCTTTCAAAGGGCAGTTCACCGGTCAGCAATTCATAAAAGATGAGCCCGGCGGCATAGAGGTCGGAGGCGATGCTGGCTTGGGTTGGGTCTTTGAAGCATTCCGGCGCCTGATAGGCCGGATCCAGGTCATCCACAATCTGACCGGCAATGGTGGAAGTGCGGTTTTTCCCCACCCGAGCAAAGTCGAATCCGGTGACGCGTGCTTGGCCGCTTTTTGTGACCAGAATGGCATCCGGGGTAAGGTTTCGATGGATCACCTCATAACGGTGCGCGTGGTCCAGGGCGGAGAGCACATCCCGCATGATCTGGAGTTTCTGGTCGAAGGTCAAAGCCAGGGAAGCCTTCTTGATGTGAAGCCGCAGGGCCTGTCCCGGCAGGTCCTCGGTGACCAGTACCACCTTATCCTCGCTTTCGGTCATGAAAAGGTCTTTCACGGCCAGCACGTTGGCATGGGTCGGCATGTGGGCCACAGCGCGATAGGCATTGCTGATCTTTTTAAACTCTGTCTTGCGGGCGTCTTCGTCCTGATAAGGGTCGGCCTGGTACACCCGCAGGCGGGCCATTCCGCCGCTCTTGCCCAACAGGTTGTGCTTTGCGCGGTATTCGGTATAACGGTCGGTGCCGCCCAGCTTCTCTTCCACCTGCCAGTCACGAAACACCAGGGCCGCGCTCTTGGGCTTGGCGGTGCCGGTGATCGCTTTCGCGATCTGCGCCTGAAACCGGTTGATATTCTTCAGATAGGTATCGGGTATTCTATTTGTGTCGTGGAAATATTTCAGGCAGTGCTTAAAGTCGGTCACATCCGGGCTGTCGATGCCTGCTTGATCCGAAACGGTGGCGTCATCGGCGGTGAGCAGGACAGTGGCATGCACGTATGCTTTACGCAGTTCAATCACGCCTGCGTTATTATCACGAATGATGGCGGCCACGGTTTTGGCGTGGCTGCGCAGCTTTGCCAGTGGCGAGTGAAATGGTTGCCGCCCTTCGGGATACCACTTGGACCCATACACTTCGATGTTGCCTCGCGTCCCTTTTACATCTACCAGGTAAACCGAGTGAGGCGCGAGGATGGCGAGGTCGATTTCGAAAACCTCAGCAGCCTGACGCATTTCGAAGTTATGGAAAATCAGCCAGCCCTCTGGTAGATGATCCCGAAGGAAGCCTATTGCTTGGCGTTCCGATTCGTTTGTAGGTTGCCCGATGGGTATGACCTTCGCCATTAGCGACCTCCCTCCTCGACGGCGCGTTCGACAAGGGTGACGGCCTCGATTTCGCGCTCCTGCGATTGCTTGCGCAACTCGCCGGCCCGCTTCACTAATTCGTCGATCTCCTGACGCTGTTGAAGTGAAGGTGATGTTGGTATTTTGATTTCAAGTACGGCATCCAAAGGCAGAAATGGGATTGAGCTACCTGCTGCGGTTCTTGCCAGTAATTGGTAGCCAACATCGGTCAAGCACAAAAAGGCATAGACATACCCGGGCGGAAATTGATCGCTCGTCGGACGCAGTCTCAGGATGTGTGGAGATGCGGCAAAACCATCCAGGCGGGTATCCGCCCAAACGCCGCGACCAATAATTCCACCGACCTGACCGCTGCGAGCAATAAGAGTGTCGTATTCATTGATCCTCCAGGATTCATCGTTGCCAAGGAGCTGATTTCTGAGGTAACGCTCGGGCGTTATTGTCTTCGAGAATATGCCACCACTTGTTATAAATGGCGTTCCATACCCATCTTCTACGAAGACTTGCTTCAGGCGATTAGATTCAAAGCCCCGGATGCCCCCGTCAGAGAGGGCGATACCATTTGCGGCATTGGTTAGTACTTCGGCTTGCTGAGCGACCGGGTTGTGGAAAGTCGCATCCAAACGCCGTAAGGCGTCATTAGAACTTGCTGATGAATAGGAAAAAATCCGAGCCGCAGGAGCCAGCTTTTCAGGAAATCCACAGATATCATTAATCAGTTCCTTGGCTCTTCTCCGAAGCTTTCCAGATTCTATTTGGGCATCGGCAGCCTTTAGCATTAAGTCATGTGCTTGGTCTTCTACTATGCCGAGACGAGGCACTGGAAGGTTGGCAATATGCTGTGGTTCAATGTGCTGAATGATTGCGCCATAAGTGCCCGATACCACGATAGGCACACCAAAATGGCTGGAAAGGTAAGCGTAGAGATAGCCCGACTTGATTTTATTGGCATTTGGAACCACTCGCATGAAATGTTGTGATCCGGCCATCCCTCTCATATCAGAGCGAGAAAAAGCCGTTCGTCCGATAGTCCCTGAGCAGGTAATAAGGGTCCAACCTTCATCGAGAACCAAGGCTGGATTGCCCTCAACCTGTTTTTTTGACAGCAGAGATACGAAGGATAAATCTGCATCAAGGATGTCGGTACTTCCCAAGAAGGGTTCTCCTTTCGTTGGGTCGTCAACATAGATCCGAGGGAAACGAGGACCATTAAATATTCCGCCACTATGACCC
>ENA-UPTA01001454-UPTA01001454.1-activated-sludge-metagenome-genome-assembly--contig:-NODE-1454-length-26210-cov-10.393577_pt1 | contig 26210 bp, 22 predicted proteins | sample MGYA00238184_ERZ773361 | MGnify/ENA primary metagenome ERZ773361 (study PRJEB29100, sample SAMN05720205) | activated sludge metagenome | isolation source: anaerobic digester from wastewater... | reverse complement strand
ACTTCAGGCGGTGTCATCGGTACTTCTCCGCATACACTGATAGACGGCTCCTCGATGCGGCTTCCGAGGATAGGATGGTTCACCAAGGACGGAACCAACATGGAGGGGACAGGAGTAGAACCCGATATACTGGTGGATCCTACTTTCAATCAGATAATCGAAGGCAAAGATCCTGAACTTGAAAAGGCTGTCGACTTAATGCTCGGAGAAATAAAGTAACATGAGGATCGTTTCCTTTTACATACTCAAGGAACATATTTTCCCGTTCTTCATGTCGCTGGGAATGATACTTTTCATATTCGTTCTCAACATTGTAATGAAAATGATGACTTCTTTCGTCGGAAAGGGACTGGACCTTCTTGTCATCCTTGAATTTTTTTATCTTAGCCTCGGATGGATCCTTGCCCTGGCGGTACCGATGTCGGTTCTTGTTGCCTCTTTAATGGCTTACGGAAGGCTGTCGCAGGACAATGAATGGTCGGTGATGCAGTCGAGCGGTATATCAATATATCAGGCGATGGCTCCGGCGCTGATCGCGGGACTGTTCATGAGCTGGGGTATGCTCTATTTTAATAACAATATCCTTCCCGAGATGAATCATCAGACCAAAATACTTAAATCATCCATAACAAAGAAAAAGCCGCTTGCTGTGATCGAGCCGGGGATTTTTGTAACCGATATTCCGGGATTCGTCATTAAAGCCGAGACCGTTGATAATGTGAATAACGAACTGTTTAAGATAATCCTTCTTGAAAACTCAAGAAGCGGAAAATACAGAAGGACGATCACTGCTGAAAGCGGAAAGCTGATCTATGATCAGGGTATAAAAAGATACAGGATCACTCTCAGGAACGGAGAAATAGCTAATCTGGACCCGCAGAAGCCCGACGGGTATTTCAGATCGAAATTCTCGAAAATGGAGCTGACCAAAGAAGTATCCGGGATCGACTTTGAAGTAGAGGACAAAAGCTACTACGGCGACAGGGAGAAGAGCGCTGACAGCCTTAAAGCAAAAATATTTAGGCTGAAAAGAGATAAAGCATCTGCTCTTCTGATCTCGCAGGTCGAGGTAGAATATTACAAAAAGTACGCTCTTTCTTTCGCATGTCTGATAATGGTCCTAATAGGCGCGCCCTTAGGCCTTATGTCCGGAAGGGGAGGGCTGGGCGGATCGGTCACAATGAGCATTCTGATATTTCTTGTCTACTGGTTCTTTCTCATATCAGGCGAAGATCTGGCCGACCGTGGTAAATTAAACCCTTTCTTCGCTATGTGGAACGCCAATATAATAATAGGAATTCTCGGACTTGTGCTTATAAGATATGCATCGAGAGGGGTGAAGATCAGCTTTATGTGGCTGAACGTTCTGTGGTCATACATAAGTTATCCGTATAAAAAATTAAGAAAATGATTAAAATACTCGACAGATACGTTCTTAAAAAATTCATAGGCATCCTCATAATGGCGATGGCAGCTATGATCATGGTCTATATCATCATAGATCTTTTCGACCATCTTAACAAATTCCTTGATGCGAAAATGCCGCTTATCGGCTACATTTTATATTACACTCTAAAGATCCCCGAGATCATATCGCAGCTTTTTCCGGTAGTGGTTTTTATGTCCCTATTATTCACGCTCGGAGGGCTGAATAAATACAATGAGATCACGGCTATGATGACTTCCGGGATCAGCCTGATGAGGATATCCGCGCCGCTGATCATATTCGGAATTCTTCTTTCGATAGGTCATTTTTATTTTACCGAATTCATTGTTCCGTATTCATCAAGAGAACATTACGAAGCGAAAGATTATTATCTTGATAATGGAGTTAAATTTCACAGGAAGATGAACGAATTCGTTTATCAGGAAAAGAACAGCATCGTTTATATCAGCTCTTTCGATGTTAAAACAGGTATAGCTTCCGGAGTATCTATTCAGAACATCAGGAACGGAACGATCGATTTCAGGATAGATGCCGAAAAAATGCTTTATGAAAACAGCATGTGGAAACTTCTAAATCTGGCAAAAAGGTCTTTCGCAAAGGACTCTACAAAATACGCGCATCTCGATTCTCTTTCACTAATGCTTGATTTTGAGCCTAAAGACATAGCTGAGATCGAACTTAAGCCGATTGAAATGGGATATTTTGAGCTGAATGAGTACATAGAAAAGAAAAAAGAACTCGGCGCGGATATGACTAAATGGGAGGTCGAAAAGTTATCCAAAGTGTCATACAGCGCAATAACCCTTATCCTGATATTAATTGCGATACCTATGAGTACGGGCAGAGCGAGAAGTGCCACATCGGTGAATTTCGGGATCTCCGTCGGAATCGCTTTCGTATATTATCTTCTAATCATAATGTTCAAGAACTGGGGAGCGGTCGGCCAGATCGATCCGCTGACAGCCGCCTGGGCTCCGAATCTTATTTTCGGCATCATGGGATTATTTTTGATCAGAAAGGCAAGATGAAAGACAAATTGAAAATACTCTCGCCGGACAGTTTTACGCATGAAAAAGAATATATTTTCGGTTTGATCTCAGAATTTATTGGAGTAGAGTTCGATCTTCATTACGAAAAGAGAGCTGATTATAAGATCGTTCTGCCTAACGGGAAAACGATAGTATTTTCAGATTCGTTTTTTTCTAAGATCGAAGGAGATTATGTCAAAGAAGAGTATATTCCGAACGATATTTCATTCAGCAGCTCGGAATATGCACAAAATCTACCTGTCATTTTCGGAAATGATTCTTTATCAGAAGATGAAACAGGCATAACTTCCGGCTTTGATCTTCCGGCTTCGGTATTTTTTATGATCAGCAGATGGGAAGAAGCTGCGGTCAAAGATAAGGACGATCACGGCAGATTTCCGAGTGAAAAAAGCCTTGCGGTCAAAGCAGGTATTATCAGAAGGCCTGTCGTCGATGAATATTTTCTTATGCTTAAAAAAATGATAAACAGGCTCGATAACAGCGTTATATTAAAAGATCATGATCAGGAAGTTACAATTACTTGCGACGTGGATTCGTTCGAGAAATTCCTTAAGGGAAAGACGCTTAAAATGTTCGCGGGGCATCTTGTTAAAAGGTTCGATCCGTTTCTTTTTATATCCGATCTGTTCAAATTTACCGTAAAAACGTTTTTCGGCACGAAGGATCCTTACGACAAATTCAGCAGGATCTATTCGATAGCGGAAAGATCATCTACCAAACCGGTTTATTTCATTCTTACATCCCCTGAAGGACCGTACAATGACGGATGGTTCACTGTTTCAGAGAAAGATATAGATACATTTAAGTCTCTGAAAGCTAAAGGTGCGGAGATCGGCCTGCACTACGGTTATTTTTCTTTAATGAACGAAAAGAACATTCTAAATGAAAATACCGATCTTGAGAAAAAGTATAAGTTGAAAGCCGAAAAGGGGAGAGCTCACTTCCTTCAGGTCGACATCAGGAGTTCATTCGATATTCTTGAAAAATCAGGCATAAAAGATGATTACTCGCTCGGATACTCCAGGTACGCGGGATTCAGATGCGGCACAGGAAGGTCTTTCAGGCCGTGGGATATTGACAGAAAACGGGAATATAACATAATCGAACACCCTCTGATCGTAATGGATACGACTCTATATGCGCATAATAAGCTTAAAAAAGACGGAATAAAGGCTGAATTCGAATATTTTAAAAATATATCAAAGAATTATCAGACGGATCTGACGGTACTGATACACAATTCAAGCCCCGCATATGTGTTCGAGGCTGTCGAAAACCTGAAAGCGTAAAAATAGAGAGTAATACCTATGAAAAGAGAAAAAATACAAATATATGCTTTTCTAATTTTTGCAGTATCGGTATTATCTCAGGACGGACCGTACCTTCTATTCCTTAACTCCCTGGATTCAGTAATAAGTGTGAGATCGGATATCACCGGAACGATTACGGCCGATACTCTCAAAACGCCTGATAAAGTGAAAGTTACAAAACCCGGAGATAACGGTTTTTTTGTAGTTCCTGTAAGCCCGACTAAAATTGAAGGTACATGCGTTTATACTGAGCCTGAAGAAATTTTTGCGGTTTCGGATTTAGAGGGAAATTTCAGCGCTTTTGTAGAAATCCTATTCAATAACGGCATAATTGACAAAGAACTTAACTGGGCGTTCGGCAAAGGTCATCTCGTTCTCAACGGCGACATGGTGGACAGAGGCGAGTTCGTAACGCAGGTTCTTTGGCTGATACGCAAGCTTGAGACCGAAGCAGAACAGAAAGGCGGAAAAGTTCACTATCTTCTGGGAAATCACGATGTTATGCTGATGCAGGGTGATGTCCGTTATGCGGCGGATAAATATCACGATCTTGCTAAAAAGACCGGCCGGGATCTAAAAGATTACTTCGGCGGCGATACTTATTTCGGAAAATGGATGAGGGGAAAGAACGCTGTCGAAAAAATAGGTAAGACGATTTTCGTTCACGGCGGATTGAGCACAGAACTTTTAAAAGCGGATCTGAGTATCAATGAGATCAACGGTCTTTTAAGAAACAACATCGATAGCCCTGATTCACTTTTAAATGAAGATTCAGATCTGATTTTCGGCAGCTTCGGACCTCTATGGTACAGAGGTCTGATAACCAGCCAGAAAAAATACGAGAAAATTAAAATTGCAGATCTTGATAAAATTCTGGATTATTATGAAGCCGATAGGATCGTAGCCGGCCACTGCATTGTCGATGAGGTTTCAGATGACTTTAAAGGAAAAGTCGTCAGGATAGATGTCGATCATTACGAAGAGGAATCATGCGGAATATTCATCGAAAAAGGTGAAATTTTCAAAGCCAAGAAATCGGGGAAGCGTATAAAACTTTAATTATTAATATTCAATTATCCGGAGATATTTATGTCTAAAATGACCACAACTTATATCGGCGATCTGAAAACAGAATGCGTTCATCAGCTTTCGGGAACTAAAATACTCACAGACGCACCTCCGGACAACAACGGAAAAGGAGAATATTTTTCGCCTACCGATCTGTTTACCGTATCGATCCCTTCATGCATTCTGACAATAATGGGAATGGTCGCACAGACCCAGGGATTCGATATAAAAGGCGCTACAGCCGAGACAGATAAAGTAATGTACAAAGACCCGAGAAGAGTGGGCGAAGTGCATATTACGATCACTTTCCCGCACAATAACTATACTGACAGACAGAAAAGAGCTCTTCAGCAGGTCGTTGAAACATGCCCGGTTTCAGCCAGCCTGAGATCCGATCTCAAGAAGACCGTCGAGCTGAAATATAAGGGAGAGTAGGATATCTCTATATGACTTTTATAAAACACCCACCATGGAATAATAAAAATGAAGGACAGACTCAGTAAACAGATCGAATTCATAAAAGAGATCGATAAGATAAAGGATATTATCCGGAAATCTACCCGTTTCGCTTCAAATAAGAAAGAAAATGACGCCGAGCATTCATGGCATATCTGCGTGATGGCTATGGTTCTTGCTGAATATTCAAACTATAAAGATATTGACATGCTCAAAGTGCTCAAGATGCTGCTCATTCACGACCTTGTTGAGATACATGCCGGCGATTATATTTTTTATACGGATAAGCAGGCTGAAAAGGAACAAAAAGAAAAGGAAGGCGCTGAAATAACATTCGGCATTCTGCCTGAAGATCAGAAGAAGGAGTTCATCGGGCTCTGGAATGAATTTGAAGCAAGAATTACGCCTGAAGCAAAGTTCGCCCGAGTTGTTGACAGGCTTGAGCCGATAATGCAGAATTATCACAACGGGGGAGACGGCTGGATCGAGCATAAAATATCATCCGATATGATACTCGATAGAAATTCGATCATCAAAGACGGCTCTGAAGAGCTCTGGGAATTCGTGAAAAGCATGGTCGCTGATACAGTAGGAAAAGGGATAATAAAATAAAGGTAAATATCTTTAAAGGTCGGGAGATTGATAAGTACAAAATGATCGGAGGCAAAATTTTTAAAAACCTTATTTCGAATAGTGGTATTTGGAAAATCGTGATACTTATGCCTGCGATTACACTTTTCTGGAGATAAATTCATGTCGTATCAACACTTTTTGGCAGATAAAATAACATTCATCTTGCACTTTTTGGCAGATAAATGTATATTGCTTCAACACTTTTTGGGAGATTGTCATGAAGAGAAAAATCTATAATGAACTTCTTGACTGGAAAAACGATCCGGACAGAAAACCTCTTTTACTGCAGGGAGCCAGACAGGTCGGAAAAACATTTATAGTCAAAGCATTCGGGAAAGATCAGTACAAGAATTTTCATCATTTTAACTTTGAAAAAGATCCTATACTAAAAACATTTTTTAAAGGCAGCCTTGATCCTAAAACGATATTAGACAGCCTGAGTTTATACATCGGAAAAAAGATCGAAAATTCGGATACATTAATCTTTTTCGATGAAATACAGGTATCGCCTGAAGCAATTACAAGCCTGAAATATTTTTGCGAAGAAGCTTCGGAGTATCATTTAATAGCAGCAGGTTCTTTGCTGGGAGTCAGCGTTGGCAAGAAAAGCAGTTTCCCTGTAGGTAAGGTTGATTTTATGACACTTTTCCCGATGAGTTTTTCCGAATATCTTTCAGCGTTCGGAGATGAAATGCTTGCCGATAAAATAGAAAAAACCTCAGCCGCAGAACCCTTTCACGAAACTCTGCATAATAAACTGATCGAAAAACATAAATTATTTCTTTATTTGGGCGGTATGCCTGAAGTTCTTCAATCATACCTCAAAAACGGAGACATTGCCAAAGTCAGAAATATTCAGAATTCAATACTCGATGCTTATAAGAGAGATTTTTCCAAATATGCCGAGAGTGAGCAGGCAATAAAGACTTCGGAAATATGGAATTCAATACCGTACCAGCTGGCCAAAGAGAATAAAAAATTCAAATACAGCGATGTCAGAAAAAATTCAAGAGCTTCAACTTTTGAAAATTCGATAGAATGGCTTAAGAATGCGGGACTTATTTATCCGGCATACAACATCAGTACTCCAAAATTACCTGTTGCAGGCTATTCCGACCGTTTAAAATTCAAATTGTATATGTCTGACACCGGGTTGCTCGGAGCCATGCTTAACCTGACTTCAGATATCATTATTAAACCGGCAGAAATTTTTAGCGAATACAACGGAGCTTTTATTGAGAATTATGTTGCATCTGAACTTATGGCTAAATACAACAAAGAACTTTTTTACTGGACTTCAAACAACGATGCCGAAGTGGATTATATTATAGAACATCAGAATAATATCTATCCCGTCGAAGTAAAAAGCGGTTTGTCGGGGAACATAAAAAGTTTAAGAAGTTATCAGGATAAGTATAAACCAAGGCTGATAGTAAGACTGTCTCCGAAAAATTTCGTCAAGGATAAAGAATTCATAAATATCCCGCTTTACGCTGTAGCCGAAATAACAAGAATAATCGGATTATTGTGATGATAATTTCATTGAAATGGGTTAGAGAATGTTAGGCTTAGAAAAAGGGAAAGTAATATTATCTGAATACGATATTAATTGGCCTTTAGAATTCGAGAATGAAAAGAAATCAATCCAAAATACGCTTACAGAAAACGAAATCAGAATTGAACACATCGGCAGCACATCGGTAGAGAATCTCTGCGCGAAACCGATAATAGATATTCTGATCGGCATAAATCACTTCGATGAAGGATTTAAATTCGCTTCACTTCTCGAAGCCGCCGGTTATGAATACAAAGGAGAAAATGGAATACCCGGCAGACATTTTTTCGTTAAAGGGAATCCAAGAACTCATCATCTGCACATGGTTGAGATAAATAGCTTTTTTTTCAGTGATCATCTTTTATTTCGAGATTATTTAAGAGAGAATCCTGAAGAAAAAAACCAGTATGCTGAACTAAAAAGAAGTATGGCTGTTAAATATGTTGATGACAGGGAAAAATATACTGATTCCAAGGCTGAATTTATTCAAAACATCTTACAAAAAGCAAAGGGGATGATATGAAACTGTTTATTTCAATTATCGTAATTTTGGCAAATTTATCTATTTTAACAGCCAAGGAGGAGAAAATGAACATTCTCGATAAGATTAGCGTCATAGTTCATTCGTCTGTCCGTATTGACGGAGAAAAGATAATATATTTCGATCCCTACAAACTTCCTGAGAATATGCCCAAAGCGGATATCATCTTCATAACTCATGAACACAGAGATCATATGTCTCCGGAAGATGTGGCAAAGATCGCAAAAGACAGTACCGTAATAGTCATTTCCAAAACTGTCGCGCATTCGTTTAAAGGACATGTCATTGCTGTTTCTCCGGGTGAGGAAAAAATGATAGCCGGTATACCTGTAAGAATCGTTCCCGCGTACAACACTAATAAAAAGTTCCATACAAAAGACCGCGGATGGGTAGGGTATATAGTTACAGTCGATAATACTAAAGTATATTTTGCCGGCGATACAGACCGGATACCCGAGATGAAAACGTTCAAAGCGGATATCGCCTTATTGCCTGTTTCCGGAACCTATGTGATGACCGCCGATGAGGCTGCGCAGGCAGCGTTGGATATAAATCCCAAAATCGCAATTCCGATCCATTACGGAACTGTTGTAGGCACAAAAGAAGATGCGCAGAAATTTGCCGATCTGCTTAAGGGAAAGATCGAAGTCGTTATAAAGCATTAAATAAACAAGTGAGAAAAAGCAGTATATTAAGTAAGGTTTAACAAATGGAAGAAGTAAAAAAGATATACTCGGGTTACGGAGAATATGAAAGGCTGATCCGGCACAGAATGGAATTTTATATTAATCTCAGATATATAAAAGAAAATATTCCTGATAAGAGCCTGAAAATTCTTTATCTGGGCGGGGGACCGGGCAGGTATGCGATAGAACTCACAAAAGCCGGTCATAAAGTAACTTTGATCGACCTTACTGATTTTCATGTTAAAGAGGCTAAAAGATTAAGTAAGGAAGAAAAAATAAAACTTCACATTGATCTTGTAGCTGCAAAAATGTTTACGGTACATTAGTATCTTCCCTAAAATTTAAATCTACTGAAATAAAGAGGTTTTTTTCGATATATTTCAAAATAACACTTGACTTGAACCTAGGGTTTATGTTTACATTGTTTTTATAAATGAAAACCGGAGGAAATATGTATTACAGCATAGGAGAATTTTCAAAGGTAACGAACCTGACACCAAAAATGTTGAAGATCTACCACGAAATGGGTCTTTTGATACCTGCAAAGGTGGATGAGTTTTCAAAGTACCGGTGTTATAATGAAAGTAATTTTGAGGCTGCAAACCTGATAAGTTTCTTTAAGCAGTTTGATTTTTCATTAGCTGAAATAAAAGAGATCGTTGACAATCAGGATGATGAATTAATTTTAACAGAATTTCTTGAAAAGCAAAAAGATGTTATTGAGAACAAGATTACCAAATACAATTTTGTTATGGGTTTGATAAACGGCAAATTAAATCGGAGGATCATCATGTCAGAAAAAAATAGCAAATCAGAGCAAAGAAGCCGTTTCTGGAAACTGTTCTCCAAATTGATAGGCAGAGAAGTTTCAATGGCAGATTCTCTTAAGATCGCCTCAGATAGTGCGGATGATGAGTTGAAATCTGTGATTGCAGATGTCATAAATGAAATTGAAGAAGGAAAAAAACTGCATGATACAATGGGCAAATACAATACCGTATTTACCGAACTTGAAATATTCGTAATTAATCCCTATAGCGAAGAAAAATGTCTGAATACAGCTTCGATTATGTTAGGTGATTGTCTCGAAAAAGTAGGCTTTCCTGATAATTCAGAAGAACAAAAAAATACGCGTTCAAATTACTGGAAAACTTTCGGTTTGCTTTTAGATTCGGGGGTTTCACTAACAAAAGGTATGGAAATCGCTTCCGAATGGGCAGATGAAAAAGTTAAAGCTGTTACAAAGCAAATGATAGAGGAAATATGTAATGGTATAGATTATTTTACTACTCTTAAAGACAGACCGGAAATTTTCACAGAGCTTGAAATAGAATTGATAAGAATTGGTGAACAATCCGGGTATCTGGACATTTTTCTCAGAATATTACCAAGTGTTGTTAAAATGAAAGAGGTATCTGAATCAGAAAACGAGAAAAGAAAAGATTTCTGGAAAGTGATAGGAGAGTTTAAAGAAGAAAATGCTTTTGAATCTATTGATAATAAGGCTTATGATGCAAACTATAATTTTATAGTGAAATTTAATGAAAATAAAGAGACGAATGAGAAAAGAAAACTACCTGACAGAAATAATTTTCATTTATTTCAAGATGTTATTCGCGTTGCTTTATTTGTGGCTGATGATAAGTTAAGAGCTATTTCAAAAAATATCATGGAAGAAATAAGGGAGAAAAAAACGCTGTCATCAATAATGGAAAAACACCCCGACATTTTTCAGGAATTTGAAACTAAGCTGATAACCTTAGGCGAAGCGAATAAGAATATTGGTAAGGCTGCTCATGATATTATTGAGATTTTGTAGTTAAAATACTTGAGCAATTAAACTCTTGACAAAGCGTACGAAATTCCGTACTTTTATTCTAAGAAGGAGGTATTCGGATGACTACAATAAATGTAACTGAAGCCAGAAAAAACTTATACAATCTTGTGGATTTGGCAAACGAATCGCACGAAACTATTATGATATCAGGCAAAAGAGGAAATGCCGTTTTAATCTCCGAAGAAGACTGGTCAGCCATCAATGAAACTCTTTACCTTCTCTCAATTCCAAAGATGCGGGAATCAATAAAGAAAGGGCTGGAAACTCCTGTTGACGAATGCGATACGGATCTTGACTGGTGAAGTGGAAATTGATCTATACAAAACAGGCTCAGAAAGATGCTTTAAAGCTGAAATTAGCAGGACTCAAAGATAAAGCTGCGGAACTGCTTAAGATTCTCTCCGATGATTCTTTACAAAATCCTCCGAAGTATGAAAAGCTCGTAGGTGATCTTTCTAGTGCATTTTCAAGAAGAATAAACATTCAGCATCGGCTTGTTTACCAGATTTGTGAAAAAGAAAAGACCGTAAAAATCATCAGAATGTGGACTCATTATGAGTAGGATGATGACAAACTGGACAAATAAAGCTATTGAATCAGAGATCGAATATACGCTTGCCCGCGGAAGCGTAACTGTAGAACATAATAACTTCACACTTCTCGAGAACATGTTCGTTAAATGGTCGGGAGATTTCAACAGGGTTGTAAAGATAAAAGCGCACAACATCGATTCACTGCTTAACACAATTTCCGAAATTGAAGAACTGTTTATCTCTAAGGGTATAGAGTGTCCGGTTTATTTAGACCTTGACGAATCGTTCGTTCCAGGAAAAGATTATTCCGAAAAGCTTGAAGATAGAGGGTATTCGTTACGCAAAGAGCCGTTTTTATTCTCAGAGACAACAAATACTCATCTCCCTGATGATTACAAACTTGTAAAGATGACAGATGAGGAGAGCCTTTCACTCTTGAAGGAAGAGCAGGTCAATAACGGTTACTATTCTGAAAGCGAATTTGAAAATACAGACAAAAAACTTCATATTATGTTTATAGATAAATTCGGGCACTATAAGCTGGTGAAAAATGATGAAAAAATCGGTACTGTTTATATTGCTTTAATTGATGATTACTGCAGACTCTTCTCGGTGGTGATAAACGAAAAAGTCAGAAATTGCGGCCATGGGAAAGCTCTCATCGAATGCATTAAAGAATTTGGAAGCAGGTCGGGAAAATCATATATTCTTCTCAATTCACCAGAACGAAATTTCGGATTCTATGAAAAATGCGGTTTTAATATATGTGCGTACATACACAGACTATGGAGAAAAAAGTAAAGGCTAAATCAGTAAAAATGACAAAAGAAATCAAAACGCACTATATCGGCCACGACGGAGCTTACAGGTACCGGAAAGCAAAAGGCGAACCCGGCTGGGCTTCAGAAGAAGACAATTTGAAATTCGAAAAGGTGATCGAAGACAGCCTGAAGACAGCTTGTGTTCCAAAGGGCGGTAAAGTTCTTGAGCTTGGCTGCGGTGCAGGAGATATGACTTTAGTTTTGGCCGCAAAAGGCTATGAAACATACGGGATCGATATTTCACCGACGGCCATTGAATGGTCGAAAGAAAAAGCGTCAGAAAGGAATTTGAGAGCTGATTTCAGGGTCGGCAGCGTGCTGGATCTGAGCTATTTTCCTGACAATTACTTCGACTATATTTTGGACGGTCACTGCCTGCACTGCATAATCGGCAAAGATAGAAAGAAGCTTCTTTCGGAAACTCTTCGTGTTCTTAAACCGGGCGGAATTTTCTTCTCCGAAACGATGTGCGGTGAAATAAGAGACCCGGAAGTTCTTAAATTGTTCGATCCTGAATCAAGATGCATGATAAGAGATGGTGTCGCAGGCAGATACATCGGCGCGGCAGAAGATATAATAGCCGAAGTTAAAAAGGCGGGTTTTAAGATCATTAAAAGTGAAGTAAGTCCCGACCCGGAGGCGCAGGATGATCTGAGAATTCTTGCTTCTAAAAACTAGAATAGTTAACTAAAACAGACTTTTCAGAAGTTTCTTGCCCTGTTTTTCGCCTTCTTCTTTAGCCTTGTCTTCAATGATAGAACCGGCCTGCTTCTGAATAGTCTTTGTTAATGAAGGCGGAAGCACGGTAACTTTGACATCAGGATCGGATATGTCGCCTTTTGATGAAAAATCTATGCTCACTCTGCCGTCTTTGACTATGCCTGAAAGCAGGTCTTTTTTAACCTGTGCTTTATCTATCTTAACGCCTTTAGCTTTGCTGATCTGTTCGTCAATGTATGAATCAACATTTTTAAGCAGATTATCCGATTCTGATTTTGACACGAGCAGGTTGCCTTTGAACGAATGCTGATTGTTCAGCACATTGAACCAGCCGTCTTTCTGGATGGTAATATCATAATCGCCTGTCTCGGCTTTCAGCTCCTCCTCGAATGAGACTTTGCCGTCTTTGTATCTGATCTTCGTATTCGCGTCTTTTTCAACCACAGCCTTTTTACTCAACAGACTCAGGTCAAGACCCATCTGATCAAGGGTCGAAAGAGTTGATTTGACTTCTTCCATCGCAACGAGCGCTACTATGAAAGATCCTTCTTTGATGGTTAGGTCATACAATGCTTCAGGCTCGATCTTGCCTGTCATTGGGTTCATCGGTCTGATATCTGCATGGGATCTCAGGATCAGCTTAGCCTGCTCTTTATTGTCCTTGTTTGAGATCAAAAGATCGGTATCTATCTTGATATTAGCTTTATTATGCTGTTCAAGATCCTTCGGATCAAAATCTATCTGACTGATCACGATATAAAGATCTGAGATTAAAAATCTTTGATCGGTGGCTTTAAAAAGTATATCTATTTCGCCTTTCTCAATACCTATCTGATTCAGTTCCGCCGCAATGGGAATATCTTTCGCGTTGAATTCCCTTGCAGGATCTTCTGATGAAGTTTTTGAGGCTGATGTTTCCTCAGCTGTTTCTTCCGCTTCCTGATTTTCATGCTCATCATAAGAATATTCGTCAGTGCTGTCAGTTTTCTTCATCAACTGATTGATGTTATTGTTCCCTTTTTTCCCGATCGTCAGTTTCATTTTCGGTTCTGAAATGATCAGTTTATTCAGTTCAAATTTTTTGTGTAACAAAGGAAATAAATTTGCTTTAAGCTCTATATTGTCAATTGATATAAGTTCATTCTCTATTTTAGGTCTTTTATCTATGTGGACTTTATTTTCGACGAATTCGTCCTTTGGACCTATCTTGATCTTATCCAGTTCAAGTGATGGCGTGAAAGAAAAGAGCCCTATGCTGATATCTTCAAGCTCAAATCTTGCGCTTGTATTCGCCTCAGCCTGCTCGACGATAATATTCCTGTCAAAATAATTTTCCAGATATATCTTGATCCCGAACAGGATCAGGATAACGAGAAGGATAAATCCTATGATAATTCTAAAGATCCATTTTAACATTTTGAGCCTCCTGTATCAGTTGCCGTACGGGTCGATGAGCCCGGCTTCGGATAATTTTCCCGTCTTGATTTTGTTTATCGGATATCTGTAGTAATCTTCTTCATCAATGTCGAAAATATATTTGAATATCTCGGACATTTTTACAGACGAGCCCTCTACGAATTTAATTCCCACAATAATATTGTCCCCATCAAATTCGAGTTTTTCAACATAGGGAACAAGGTCGATCTCCTTTTCCTTTTCATGCTGCATACGCTTGAAAAGAAGTTTCTTTTTCGCTCTGAATTTAAGGATCATTTCCGTAAAAAACTCTGCTGCGTCATCGGGAATGATCACCAGATACTCGTTGTAATCTATAAAACTCATAAGCGGAGTGAATTTCCCGGTCAGTTTTTTGACCGAAACGAACTCTGTGATGTTGCTGAAAACTTTGCGCATGTCTTCCTCAATATTCCCTGCGTAATTATCCTTAAAACCCATATCCGCGAATTCGCAGTCGGACGTGAACCCGAAGGGGAGAGGATGCGAAAAGCTGATCACCGGAAGCGGATGGTAGCCTCTGGAATAAGCTATCGGAATGTCGTGGATGAAAAGTTCCCTTTCAATATAAGCGCTCAAATTACGCTGGGTAACAAATCTGGAGGATTCAAGCCGTCTGAATTTGACTCTGTAACGTATATCAGCTTTCGGTACTGGGTTCGAATTATGAACTTCAGGTTCGGAATATCTATCGACCAGAGCTTTCATTCCTTTAGTTTTAACCTTTTTGGCGAGAAGAGATCTGCAGTTGAATTTTTTTTCGATTCCGCATTTTGAACAGACTTCCCTGCAGTATCTTGTAAGCGATTCGTTCTCCGCTTTTTTCCATTCGCTTTTCAAAAAATCCTTACTAACTCCGATATCTATAAAATCCCAAGGAAAAGTCTCATTTATACTTCTTTGCGACAGGTATTCTGATATATCGATCTTTTCTTTTTCGAAGATCTTCAACCACAAGGCAAAATCGAAGTTTTCCGACCATGCGTCAAAAAGAGCTCCTTCTTTATGAGCGGCAAGTATCGCTTTCGACAGCTTTCTGTCGCCTCTTGAAAATATCGCTTCGAGAACGGATACTTCCGGATCGCGCCATGTCATTCTCACATTCGGATTTCTTATCTTAGACAGAAGTATGCCGATCCTTTCCTTGAACACGTTCAGCGGAAGCTGTTCAGACCACTGGAAAGGCGTATGCGGTTTAGGGTTGAAAGGGGAGACCGAAACGTTGATATTTACTCTACCGTAGGAATTGCTGTATCTTCCTATCTCGTTTATCATTTCCGCCATTTCGAGAATATCTTCGTTCGTTTCAAAAGGCAGTCCGATCATATAATAAAGCTTTATGTTCTTCCAGCCGAGTTTCAAGATGATGGACATTACTTCGATTATTGATGTAATATCGATAGGTTTGTTGATGATCATTCTCATTCTTTCCGAACCGGCTTCAGGCGCGAAAGTGAATGTGGTCTTTCTGCCCAGAGAGGCCATTACGGCTATTTCCTGAGTAAATGATTCTGCCCGCATCGACGGAAATGAAAGTTTAACACCTTTTTTGGAGCAGGTTTCGTAAAGAACTTCGAGTAAAGGTTCAATATTTGTGTAATCAGATGTGGAAAGAGAGAGTAATGAAACTTCGCGCCAGCCTGAGCTCGTTATCATCTTCGATGCCTGTCTTACAAGGTCTTCAATAGGTCTTTCTCTTAGCGGCCTGTAATAAAATCCTGCCTGACAGAACCTGCAGCCCCTGTTGCATCCCCTCATTATTTCGACGGAGACCCTGTCGTGGGTGATCTCCATTATAGGAACGACCGGATCGTCAGGATAGTTCTCAGGCTTAAGCTGAGCTACGGCTTTGATTATGCGTGTATTTTTATCAAGAAGCTCCGGAACATAGATACTTTCGATACCGGAAATCTTTTTCAGAAGGGATTTTCTTGTTTTGACTTTCTGTACGCACGTTTTATAATTATCGATCAGTTCAAGCAGCTTTTCTTCTCCGTCACCGATAAGGAACAAGTCGAAGAAATCCGCTACAGGCTCGGGATTGATGGCATTTATTCCGCCGCCGAGAATCATAGGTTTCATTCCCTTTCTGTCCTTCGAAAGGGCGGGTATTCCGCTTAACTCAAGGATCTCGAGGATGTTGGTAAAACAAAGTTCATAGGGTAGAGTTATGCCGACGAAATCGAAATCGGAGAGAGGAGTTCTCGTCTCCAGACTGAATAAAGGTATATTTTTGCTTTTTAAAAGTGCGCATGCGTCTTTATCCGGAATGAATGCCCTTTCGCAGACTATATCTTCTCTCTTATTTAGAATATGGTAAAGGATGTGAAATCCTTTGTAAGACATTCCGATCTCATACTTATCCGGATAGATCAGTACGATGCTCGTTTTCCCGCTGTGATCTTTCACGATGCTGTTTTTTTCAGCGCCGGAATATCGGAGAGGCATTTTTACGAAAGGGAGGAACTCGGTTTCGATAAGTTCCGAAAGAGGGTTCATCAGACTTTTTATAATTCACCCCTCATGATCCTTACAGCCTGCGCCTTGTCGGGATGTTTAAAAAAATAATTACCTGAAACGAGGCAGTTAACGCCTGTATCGGTAAGCAGCCTGCAGGTCTTGTCGTTTACACCGCCGTCAACCTGAATAATAAAATCCTTTTTTAATCCAGATCCGTAACGTTTGTTGAAAAGATCGATCTTTTTAAGAACCGAAGGAATAAATTTCTGTCCTGAAAAACCCGGATTGACGGACATGAAAAGCACCATGTCGAGATTATCGATAACATAATCGAGAAAATCAATTTCTGTAGCGGGATTTATAGCTACAGCAGATTTTACTCCGAACGAACGGATAAACTGAAGCTGTCTGTGCAGATGCGGACATGTTTCAACATGAATTGATATCACATCTGCGCCGGCTTTTACGAATTCTTCTATATATTTTTCGGGGTTTTCGATCATAAGATGAACATCAATTGTTAAATCCGAAGCTTTACGGCAAAATTCAGCTATGAACGGACCGTATGTGATGTTCGGAACGAAATGGCCGTCCATAATATCAAGATGGAGCCAGTCAGCTCCGGATTCCTTAACGCTTTTTATTTCTTCGCCGAGCTTCAAAAAGTCGGCTGACAGAAGTGATGGAGCTATGTGTATCATATTGTTATCTCCGTTTGAATTAGAAATTTGCACCGAGGCTGAACATGTGCCAGGGGCGGGATGCGGTTGAATGAAAATCCCATGCCCACGAAACGTCATAACGCAGAATAAAATATCCTACGTTCATTCTGGTTCCGATGCCTGATGAAAAAAGGATGTCTTTCAGCCTGTGTTCTCCGTTGTTGAGACTTTCCGCTCCTTTGAAATCAACATTAGTCCAGGCGCTGCCTGCGTCAGAAAAAACGACACCGCTGATGTTACCCAGTGTCATCGGGAAAGGAAATCCGAGAACGAGATATCTGACGAACGGGTATCTGAACTCAGCGTTAACGAGAGCGTACCGGTTTCCTGATTCCTCAAGCAGCCTGTATCCCCTCATCGGATATGCTCTGGCTGAATAATATTTATCCACTAAAGATTCGAATTCGTATTCGGAATTATATTTATAGTTGAACCAGTTGGACATTCCGCCGAGATAGAACTGCTGCGGCGTATTTCCTTCGCTTAATGCTCCTGACAGCCTTAATGCGAAAAGGTAGTCCCCTTTTATCCTAAAATAGCGCCTGTAATCCAGAGAGAATGTCGTGAACTCGATGGTTTCAGGTTCGTCACGCATTATATCATCCGTTTCCACCGCGTGAAGCAATTCAACTCTGGCTCTAGTTCCGTTCTCGGGGCCGTAATACCCCCATATCACGTTATCGTAAGAAAATCCCGCACCTGCACTAAAAAGGTTCTTTGAATTATTATGAGTATAATCCTCGATCCCTCCGTCCCAAACTTCATTTATCACGCTTTTCAGGCTCAGATATGAATCTATGCGTGTAAATCTGCTGAAAGGATATTGTGTAAGCAGATAAGCGCCGAGAAGCCTGTCCCTGTAAAATGAATCGGGCTCATCTTCAAGCTCATCCCAGATATAGTAATATACAACATCGTGGCTCAGGCCGATACCGAAATTGATCCTGTTCGCAAGGTAGTAATAATATAGAGCGGCGTTGGAGTTCTTTATATCCTGATTTAAGTCTGAAACTATCGTGAACTGATGATTTGCAAGGTAGTCGGAAAACTGAATATAGGTCGAACCGACGACTCCGTAACCGGTATAGTAACCTGCATTGACGGTAATAATATCGGGTGTGAATTTGGTTTCATACTGTTTAGGTTTTCTCAGCTCCTTTATCTGCTCCTCGGTTATGACCTCTTCAGCTTTTTGATCCAGCATTCCTTTGGAAAATCTGAATTTTCGGAGATCGGTCTTCGTATAATCGAACGTTGAATCTTTTTCTGTTGCGGTCTTAGAAAAATCGGTCTCCTCATACCATCTGACTGAAATAGGCTGCTGATTCGCGCTGATAGTCTTTTCCGCGTCTTCTATCATATAAATATCGTATCCCGCATTGAAAACTGCTGTAAATGCTATTTTGTTCGCATTATACGAAGCCTGTGAACATCCTGTCATAAAATTCGTGATACCCGTAAAAGATTTTGAGTTAATATCTCGAATGTAAATGTTCCCTATTCCGGTAGAATCGGATATATAGCCTATTCTGGAATCGTCTATCCAGAAAGGAGAAGCTTCCTTTCCTTCTGAAGTTTCAGTAACGCGCGATACCGTATCTGTTTCTATGTCGAGAATGTAAACGTCGCTTATGTTCATATTACGGTTAAGTATCTTATCAAGCGATTTTTCGTTAATACCCAAGTCAGATTCTCTGTCCGATAAGAACATGATCTTTTTGCCGTCCGGAGAGAATTTTGGTTCATTATCCGAATAAATGTCATCCGTCAGTTTCGTGAGTTTCTCAGTTGATAATTCATAAAGATAAATATCGCTGAAACCGTTAATTATTCCGGTAAAGCAGATAAAATTTCCGTCTTTTGACCATTCCGGATAATAAAGCCCGTCAAGACCGAATTTGATCCTTTTCGTTCTTTTTCCCGTCTCAGCCTCGTAAATAAATAAAGCGTCCTGCTCGGAGCTTTTGGAAAAGAATGCGATTTGCCTGCTGTCGGGAGACCATGCGAAACCGGGTCTCAGCCAGTGGAATTCCTCGAAATCACCGGAGGATTGTCCGGATACGATTTTTTTTATTATCTCGCCGTCAAAAGTCCGCATTAAGTAGATGTCAAAATAATCGGATTTGTTGCTTAAGAAAACGAGTTTTTTGCCGTCGGGGCTTATTGAAGGGGAATTGTTTATCGAATTCCCGTATTCTTCATGATCCGAAAGCCTTGTCGCAATGTTACCGGGCTCATCTGTTTTTATCAGTGTATCCCAATATTTTGTTTTGAGCCATCTGTGCCAGTTTTGTGAAAGTTCGTTGAAATCAGTTCCTATCGCATCCAGAAAAGCGTCTTCGGTAGATCTGATAATATTAATTCCCCTGATTATTTCGCCTATCTTTTTGCTCCCGTAAGTATCAGCGACATATTTAAATAAAGCCTGTCCGCCTTTATATGCCATATAATTGTTCAGATAATATACATTGCCTATGTAATCGTTGTAGACAGCGTCCCTTATCGTCTGATCCGATTCGCTGTCCCATCCGCCTCTGCTTTCGTATTCGGCGATGCCTTCTATGAACCACAACGGGAGATTCATTTTATTAATTCCGGAAACAATGGACTGATAGTTTCCCTTAAACAGCATCTGATTCATTACGGCATGAGTGAGTTCGTGATGAATAACGTGCCTGAAATCCTCCCAGTTGCCCTCATAAGGCACAACGACCCTGTTTTTAAAAAATTCTGTGAATCCTCCAACTGATTCTTCGGGAATTCCGCCCATGACATTCGTTTCTTCAAAATGATTGTGAGAATTATAAACAACAATATGAATTTTCGACCCGGGTTCGTACATCAGGTCCCTTTTCAAATAAGTAAGCGACTTTTCCGCCGTCTCCGCGCAATAATCAGCGAGAATATCTCCGCCCTGATAAAAATATATTCTGAAATGATCGGATTCTATGAATCGCCATTCGAAATCGTGATACTGTACCTTGTTTTTACCGAAAGGGAAAAGCGCGGTTGCGATCAAAAATATTATCAGGACAGCTGTTCTCATCTTTATCCGCCGTTCATAATTAGTTATGAAATATATACAAAAAAAACGGTTATTGCGAAGATTTATATAAAAAAAATAATTCTTTTTGCAAATGACCAACTTTTAAGTATATTAGAGTTATATTTTAAATAGAATTTTGTTTCCGGAGGCGTTTTATGAGATATTTTCTTGTTTTAATATACTTTATGTTCGGTATTTTGTATTCAGGTCAGACAATAAAGGTAGGCGCTTATGATAATCCGCCGAAGATATATATGGGCGAGAACGGACAGCTTACCGGATTCTGGTACGATATTACAATGCGTGTAGCCGAGAATGAGAACTGGAACATAGAGTGGGTTTACGGTTCATGGGACGAATGTCTTCACAGACTTGAGAGTAACGAAATAGACGTAATGGTAGATACCGGAGTTACACCGGCAAGACAGAAACTTTACATATTTAATGATGAAACGGTGTATCTGAGCTGGACGAAAATTTATAAAAATAGATCCGCTGATATTCAGAGCATACTTGATCTTGAAGGCAAAAATGTCGGCGGTCTGAAGAACAGCTTTGATCTTGAAGGTCCGGACGGATTAAAAAAAATAATTAAGGATTTTCAGATAAACGCTAATATATCTGAACTGAACAGCTATAAAGAAGTTTTCAGCTATATAGAGAAAGGAATTCTCGATGCCGGGATAGTTGATAAAGATTTCGGCAGCGATAACGAACATAATTACCAGATAGAACCGACTTCAATAGTTCTGCAGCCTGCAAGAATGCAGTACGCATTCAGTATCAGCTCCGATCAGGCGTCTTTTCTGAAAAATAAATTCGATAGCAACTTAAAAGATCTAAAGTCCGATAAAAAATCGGCCTATTACGCGGCTATGGACAATTTCTTTAACAAAAAAACAAAAAAAGATTTAGAGTTCCCTCTATGGCTTAAACTACTGTTTTACTCTACAGGAGCTTTGATTCTGGTCCTTGTTATAGGATCAATTATAATGAGAAGCGAGATAAAAAGGAAAACGAGAAATCTTCTGGAAGAGATCATCAGCAGAGAAAAGACGGAAACAGAACTGAAAGCGAGCGAAGAAAAATTCAGAGGGCTGATCGAATTCGCCGCAGACGGTATCCTAATAGGTTCTCACAAAGGAATTATTACTGACGCTAATGAGTCGATCTGTGTATTGTTCGGTATGGAACGAGAAAAGATCATCGGAACTCACATAAGCAATATGCCTTTCACCGAAGAAAGCATTAAAGCCTCTCCGCTAAGGTTCGATCTTTTAAATCAGGGTAAGTCTGTTTTGAGTGAGAGAGTTATCAAAAGAAAAGACGGTTCTGAAATAATCATCGAGATGATGACGAAAATGATGGCAGACGGCACTTATCAGTCAATATACAGAGATATAACTGAAAGAAAAAAAACTGAGAATGATTTAAAAGAGAGCGAGGAAAAATACAGGCTTCTTGTTGAAAATCAGAATGACCTTGTAGTTAAAACTACTGTAGATAATAAGTATTTATACGTTAGCCCGAGTTACTGCAGAGTGTTCGGAAAATCAGAAGCTGAACTTCTAGGAGAAGAATTCACGCCTCTAGTCCATAAAGATGATATTGCAAAAACTTTGGAAGAAATGAAAAATCTTCTTAAACCGCCTTATTCATGCTATTTGGAACAACGGGCTCTTGCGGCTGACGGATGGAGATGGTTCGGGTGGTCAGATAAAGCAGTTCTGGATGAAAACGGTAAAGTAAAAGAAATAATAGGTGTGGGAAGGGATATTACGGAAAAATACGAATTCATCAATAGAATTCAGGAACAGGAAAAAATAATCAAATCTTTAAGTGACAATATACCTAATTGCATTGTGTTCCAGTTAGATACCGGATTGAATGGGGAAAAACGTGATTTCACTTATATCAGCGCAGCTGTGGAAGAATTGTACGGTTATACACAGGTGCAGGTTCTGAAAGATTCGTCGCTTATTTTTTCTCTGATACATCCCGAAGACGCTCAGAGTATGGCTGTTTTAGGTAAGGAAGCTGCAGAGAGGATGACCCCTTTATACTGCGAAGTCCGAGTAATCATGCCTTCAGGTGAAGTAAGATGGAAACTGCTATCATCATCACCGAGGCTTTTAGACAACGGACATAAAATTTGGGACGGAATAGACATAGACATTACCGATAAAAAGAATGCCGAGCTTGCGTTAAAAGACAGCGAAGAGAAATTCAGAACTCTGTACGAAGAATCTAACGATGCGATCTACCTGATGGAAGGAGATACTTTTATAGACTGTAATCCGAGCGCGGTAAGAATTTTCGGATGCGACAATAAAACTGACTTGATAGGTCACAAGCCCACCGATTTTTCACCGGATTCTCAACCGGACGGCAGTCTGTCGACTGAGTCAGCAATAGCTCATATAAATCAAGCGCTTGCAGGAAATCACCAGAGATTCTACTGGAAACACTGCAGAAAGGATAGGATTGCTTTTGATGCTGAAGTATCGCTCGACAGACTTATTATCAAAGGGAAGACATACCTGCAGGCTATAGTAATAGATATCACATACAGGATCGAAGCTGAAAATCAGTCTAAAAAAATGAATGAGATACTTGAACAGAAAGTTCAGGACAGAACGGCTCAGCTGAAACTGGCTAATCAGGAATTAGAGTCTTTCAGTTATTCGGTTTCTCATGACCTTAGAGCCCCCGTCAGACATATAATGGGTTTTACGGAATTATTAAAAAAGGAATTTTTGGAAGAGCAAAACGGCAAGATCGAGGATCATCTGGATAAAATTATTCTTTCTGCAACAAAAATGGAGGAGCTGATCGACGATCTTCTGAATTTCTCCAGGACCAGTACGAGAGAACTGAACAGGGAAAAGATCGATATGAACAGGATAGTAAAAGATGCTGTTAAAGAAGTTACGCATAATAGTTATACTTTCAGTATCGAATGGAAAATCGGGGATCTTCCTCAAGTTCAGGCTGACAGGAATCTGATGCAGTCGGTCTGGATGAATTTGATCGACAATGCGATTAAATATACTAAGAAAATCGAAAAGCCATTGATCGAGATAGGGTTTTCAGACCGGGGAAAAGAATATGAATTTTTTATCAAAGACAACGGCGTCGGATTCGATATAGAATATTCGCACAAATTATTCGGAGTGTTCCAGAGACTTCATCTGGAAAAAGATTATCCGGGTACAGGAATAGGACTGGCGAATGTAAAAAGAATAATCGTAAGGCACGGAGGCTCGGTCAGAGGTGAGAGTGACGGAAAGACAGGCGCTGCTTTTTATTTTACATTACCAAAAAACTGAGGGAATATAATGACTGAAGAACTCAATCAAAGGGATGAACTGAAAAAATCTGAAGCGCGTTTCAGAAGTCTTATCGAATTTGGTGTTGACGGTATTCTCCTTGGCGACATGAACGGCAACATTATTGAAGTCAATGAAATGGCATGCTCATTGATCGGAATGAAAAGAGAAGAACTTATAGGTAAATACGTTTCAATAATTCCATTTACACGGCAGAGTATGGAAAAAGAACCATTAAGATTCGATCTTCTCAAAGAAGGGAAAATACTTATTAAAGAAAGAGATATTCAGAGATCCGACGGAAAAATTATCAATATCGAAATGAAAACGAAAATGATGTCGGACGGAACCTATCAGACCATTTTCAGGGATATTACCGAGAAAAAGAAAAAAGAAGACGAGATCGCCGAGCTTAAAGCACGGTTCGAATATGTTCTCGGAGCCACAAATACAGGTTTCGATATAATTGATGAAGATTTCAATGTTCAGTATACCGATCCGAACTGGGCTTTAAAGTTAGGAGATTACAGGGGAATAAAATGCTATGAATATTTTATGGGGAGGGATTCAAAATGTACAAACTGCGGAATTCCCATAGCTTTTGAAAAAGGCCGTACTGTAATTACCGAAGAACATCTTGAGAAAGAGAACAGGTATATCGAGGTTCATACTATACCTTTTGCAGCAGTCGAGAATAAAAAAAGGATAGTGGCCGAGTTCAACATAGATATTACTGAAAGAAAAAATAAAGAGATCGAACTTAAGAAGGAAATCGCAGAAAAAGAAATCGCCCACAGAGAAATAAGGCAGCTTCTTGATACGCTTGAATTAAAAGTTCAAGAAAGAACCAGAGAACTCGAGCTTTCCAATGAGGCAATGGAATCCTTCAGTTACAGCGTTTCTCACGATCTGAGAGCGCCTCTGAGGCATATTACAGGTTTTTCCGAGATGATAAAAAAGGAACTTTCTGAGAGCAAGCCCGATCAAATAAAGATAAAGAACTTTCTGGATAAAGTCGTCAGTTCATCCGCTAAAATGGAATCTCAAATTGACAGTATTTTAAAATTCTCAAGAACAAGCAGGCAGGCGCTTGTAAAAGAAAGAATAGATATGAACGGAATAGTAAAAGACGCTGTGAATGAAGTAATGCATAATCATCAAAACGATATTGTTGACTGGAAAATATCGGAACTTCCGAATGTATACGCAGACAGGAATCTGATATTATCTGTATGGATAAATTTAATCGATAATGCGTTGAAATTTACAAAAAATCAGGAAAAGCCCGTAATTGAGATCGGATCAAAAGAAATTTCTGAAGGGTATGAATTCTATATAAAGGACAACGGCGCCGGATTCGATATGGAATATTCTCATAAGCTGTTCGGGGTATTCCAGAGGCTTCATCTGGAAAAAGATTATCCGGGAACTGGAATTGGTCTTGCGAATGTAAGAAGGATAATTGATAAACACGGAGGCTCGATAAGAGCGGAAAGCGACGGAAATACAGGCGCGGTATTTTATTTTTCACTGCCCATGGAAGGAGGTATAAAATGAACAGCCAGTATATCCTGATAGTTGATGACGATACATACGATGTGGAATTATCACTAAGAGCACTGGAAGGATTATTTGACCCGAAAGAGCTTGTAGTTTGCAGCGACGGTGCCGAAGCACTTGATCTTCTGTTGAACAGAGGAAGGTTCGCAGGCAAAAAAAGAATCGTTCCGACATTTATTTTGGCTGATAAAAAAATGCCTAAGATGGACGGATTCGAACTTCTCGATGAGATCCGCAGAAGGGATGAAATTAAACACATACCTTACGTTCTTTTTACATCTTCAAATTATGAAAAAGACATCGAAGAAGCTTATCAAAAAGGTGCGAATGCCTATGTTGTCAAGCCGATTAACACTGATGAATATTTTAAAACCGTAAAGCTTTCAGCTCTTTTCTGGACATCGGCGAATCGGTCAGTTTCTTTTAACGACTCCGTCCTTTAACAGATCGAAGAACTGGCCGGTGGGACAGAAGTAAATACACCATGGATTCTTAATAAAAATGGAAGCTATAAAAATTATTAAGCTTCCGATAATAACTGTCATAGATGCTGAACTGAAAATAAATACCGTGAACGGTTCGATCTGAGTTAGATCAAGTTTTAATCCGGCGGCAATTGATACTAAGACCGATACGAATATTAATAGTCTCATTGTTCTGAGAAATTTTACGGCTGAGGCTTTAGGTGTAATTTTCCTGACCGGAATTTTTCCGAGCAAAGTCTGAATTCCGCCGAAAGGGCATATATAATAACAGTAAAAATGTTTATTAAAAATGAGGGGGATCAGAATGGAAAGACCTATCAGAAAAACGGTAATAAACGAGCTCATTACCGCTATTCCGTTCAGCGAAATATTTTCAAAAAGGTAAATCGATAAAAATTTTCCGGATAATATTCCAAAAAATATAATAGATGCAAGTTGAAAATAAATTCTATACCTGTTTAATTTCTTTACGAATAATGCTATTATAGATATTAATA
>ENA-UPTA01001449-UPTA01001449.1-activated-sludge-metagenome-genome-assembly--contig:-NODE-1449-length-26261-cov-8.672899_pt1 | contig 26261 bp, 22 predicted proteins | sample MGYA00238184_ERZ773361 | MGnify/ENA primary metagenome ERZ773361 (study PRJEB29100, sample SAMN05720205) | activated sludge metagenome | isolation source: anaerobic digester from wastewater... | reverse complement strand
CGGCGATCGGGCGGCTCGTGCTCACCGTCGCGGCCACCTCGGCGGGCATCTCCGAATCCGTCACGGCCGTGACGTGCGCCTGCGACGGGCCAACCGGCCACGAGGTGATCCGGATCCCCACGCTCGTGTTCCCCGCGGCCGCCGCCGCCGAAGCGGAGAACGCGAGGCAGAGGAGAAGAAGGAGGCCGCCGGCAGCGAATCGAACGGTTCGGCGGATCGGCTGCGACTCGGTTCGGCGGCTGCGGCGCATGCCGGGACATGCGCAAGGCTGCGGCCAGCCCTAGGCACCGCGTAAACAGCTTACAGACAACTATTTGAACGAACGAGACCGGAGGGGGACTTGTGTCATGAGACATGGTGGGGCTGTGTCCCGGTACACGCCCCGACCGTCAGCGATCGTTCTGCGCGGGCGCGACTCCCGCCGGCGGCAGCGTCCCGACCGGGCAGTCCACCTTGACGTCTACGTCGAAGAGGAAGTCGTTCGTCACCGTGACCGCGCGAGTCGCCGCTGGGCCCTGCGCGCCTTCGGCCGCGACCCTGACCGAGTAGCTCCCGGGACGGATCCCGTCGAGGCGGTACAGGCCGAATGAGTCGGACTCGGTACTCCCCACGACACGTCCGTCGCCGTCGACCGCCTCGATGATCGCCCCCCGCGCCGGCGCGCCCGCCGCGCACGTGATCCTGCCGGCGATCGACAGCTCCACGCGAACCGGGAAGTCGACTCGAGTCACGGCGCCGGCGACGACCTCCACGACGAGCTCGTTCCTGACGGGCACGAGCTCGATCGGCAAGCGCTCGTCGTCCAGCTCCACGCGGTGGACGCCCTCGGACAGGTCGCCGACGTAGAACGTCCCGCCGGCAAGGGTCCGTGCCGCGACCCGGTCATCCACCCTCACAGCGATTCCGGCCAGGTCGGCGTTCACCTCAGCGTCGCCAGCCTCCCGTCGAATCCGCCCCGCGAGCGCGCCGCGTCCCGTAGACCAGGGGCTCGAGTCGGTCGGGAGGAAGCGGTTCCCCACGTATCCGAAGTTCGCCGAAAGCCCCACGAGGACGCGCGGCGAGCTCGGCGTCCCCTTCGCCCGCGAGAGCTGCACCGACTCGTATTCGCCGCGCAGGAAGAGCCCGGCGGTGAGGGGGTAGAAGGCGCTCGCCAGGACGCCCACCTTCCCGTCGCTCCAGATCGCTCCGAGGCCGAGGTCGGCCCGGAAGCTCCGGACGCCTTGCCGGCGGGCGACGACCGAGACCCGGGGAGCCCGGTCTCCCCCGAGCTCCGCACCCACCGAAACGCGATGGCGCGAATCGAGGGCGGAGGACGCCTCGGCGCCGAAGTAGCCCTGGTGGTAGGCCGAGAGGGTGGTCTTCCTTCCCATCTGAGCGAAGAGGTCGACCCGGTATTCGCCGTCGAACACCGGCCAGGCCCGCACCATGAGCCACGGAGCGGGCCGGGCGGAGAGGACCGGCCGCACCCAGTCGAACCCGGCGTCCGCGCTCCTCCAGGATCGCGCGGCCGCCCCCACCTCGAGCCAGGGGAGCGGGCGAACGAGCGCCTCGCCGTAGTGCTCCTCGTTTCGCGGCGACGCCGGTCCCGCGAACCCCTCGTCGCGCATGGACGAGAAGGCCGACAGGCGAACCCGCGGCGTGAACCAGCCCGCCTCGCCCCGGTAGCCGCTCCCGTCCTTCCCCGTTCCGGCGAAGAGCGAGAGAGTCACCGCCTCACGCAGGACGGCGTCGAGGCCGCCCACGACCTGCCAGCCTCTTCGTCCGCTCGCGCCGAGACTTCGACCCCGAGGCTCTTCGAGATCCCCCGCCGCGCCTGGACGAACCCGATCGCCCCTTTCCCCCCGCGGTCGCTGCCGAGAAGCTCCGACCCGAGGTTCCCGGCGGCTCCCGCTCCCCCGACGAGCGTCCAGGTGCCCGCCGGCAGCAGGTAGTCGGACGTCGCGACGGTCTTCGCCTGGACACCGGTCGGGACGAGGAGGTTGTCGCGGCTGAAGGTGTAGACCTCCACCCGCGTACTCGCCCGGCCTGGCAGCTCCACGTCGAGGAACTCGTAGATCCCCGAAAGGCCCACCGTCACCCTCTGGCGGAAGACGCCGTCCACCCGGAGCTCGGCGATGCCGCCGATCGGTCCCTGCCCGCGGATCGTCGTCGTCGACCGCATCTGCCGCGGCAGCAGCTCGCGACCGTCTGTCGAGACCGGGAAGAGGGTCTCGGGCTTGTTCGTCCAGGCGAGCTGTGCGCCCGACAGGCTCGAGGAGGGGAGGAGCGGGTTCAGCGACACGTTCTGGTGCCCCACCAGGACCTTCGCCCGGCCGAGGTCCTTGACCCAGACCGCCTCGGAGAGGAGCGAGTAGTTCTCGAGGTCCGAGTCGAGGCGCAGCCGGAAGCGGCCTCCCGCCACCCGCCCGGCGACCGTCGTCGCCGAGGTGGCGCGCCCGTCCGAGTGCGACCGGTCGTAGTAGAGGTCCTGCCGGAGAAGGGAAAGGGAGCTCCCGGGCGCCCTCACGTCGGGCGTGAGCCTCGGACCGGGACCCGTCGCGGCCGCCGGCTCGCTCCAGGCCAGCTGCACCACCAGCGCGCCCTGGGCCTCGTCGAAGGCGACCCGTGCCCCGAGCCGTCTCTCGAGGAACGCGACGCTCACGTAGCGCTGCCCGTCGAACTCGCGCAGCTCCTCGTCGTTGACGAGAGCCATGCCGAGAGGCGTCACGAGCTGCACCTGCGACTCCACCGTCCGAACCTCGGAGTAGGTCCATTCGGCCAGCGGCCCGAGCGGGATCCAGAGCGTCCCTTCCGCGCGGATCAGCTCCTCCGTCGCGACCTCCTGCCCGTTCACCACGATCCCCGCGACGACGGCGGTCTCGCCGCTCACCTCCAGCGCGCGCGCGGCCAGAGCCGGCGGGGTGAAGGCGAGAAGGAGGACGAGGGCGAGCGCCCGGAGCCGCACGGTCAACGTGGCGGAGCGGCCGGCGGGGCCGGCGTCGACTCGGGTGCCGGCGGCGCCGCCGGGAGGCGGCACGGCACCGCGAGGTCGAGAGGCGTCCCGCCGAGCGTCCCGAGGAGGTGAAGCACGAGATCGCCCTCCGGCGCCTCCTTCGGAAGCGGGACGAGGACGTTCCTCCGCGTGCCGGGGAGGACGGGCACCGTCGGCAGGCTCCCTTCGAAGAGGAGCCCGGCCGGCGGCGTGGGCCGCGCCCCCTCCGCAGCGCTCGCGGCCGCTGTCGAGTAGGTCGTCGCCCCGATTCCGGGGAAGGCGGACGCGCTCCAGAGACCCCATCGCCCCGTCATCCGCGCATTCGCGCTCCCCTCGCTCGCGATCTCGAGGAGCCCCCCATCGCGCGAGCAGCTCGTCGAAACGACGCGCCCGACGCGCCGGACCTCGCCGACGTGCGCGTAGATCGCCGCGCCGACGCGGAAGAGCGCCTTCAGCGTCGTCGCGGGCCCGCTCTCGCGCTCGACCTCCTCGAAGAAGAGCATCGCGCGGTGCTCCCCGAGCGCCGGCCTCGACTTCGGCCGGATGGAGAAGCGGACGGCCCGGGACTGTCCGGCCGGCACGACGAAGCGCCCGGGCTGGACGACCATCCACCGGTCGAGCGAGTCCTCGGTCGAAGGGAGCGACCGATATTTGTTCGCCTCGTCGAGGTCGAACGGCTCGACGCGGACGCTCACCTCGACGTCGCGCTTCCCCATGTTGATGAGGCGCACCGACTCCGTCGCCGAGCGGCCGGAGAGGTCGACCTCCACGATCGGGGGCGAGAGGGCGATCTGCGCCCGGGCGCCCGGAGCCAGGAAGCCGAGCCCGATGAGGGCGGCGATCGAGAGGCGCCGGAGGGCCGTCATCGCGGAATGACCGTGACGGAGATGGACCCCTCGTAGCGGCCGGCCTGCCTGGCCGTGGCGAGGTCGAGCTCGAGCTCCACGCCTCCCTGCAGGAACGCCGTGCCCCCCTCCTCGATCCGGACGGGGTTCAGCGGAACGGCCCTGATCGCGATCTTCGCCGCGGGTTCTCCGGCGACCCCGAGCGCGCCGACCGTCCCGTCGGGAGCGATCAGCTCGACGCGGACCTCGTGTGCGTCGGATTCCTTCGTCGAGCCCTCCAGCGCGACCCGCCAGAGCTTCTCGACGCGCCGGACGACGCGCGCCCGAAGGGCATGGGGGCGGCTCGCGCCCGCGGCACTGTAGCTTCCGAGGTCGAAGGAGAGGCCCGTGACCAGGCCGTTCGTCGGGGCGTTTCCGGTCGCGAGGAGGTCCCGTCCGCCGATCGAGTCGAGCTCGACGAGACGAGGAAGCTCGATCTGGAAACCGACGGCCGGCCGGGGGGGCGCCGGTGGCACCCCCGCGGCCGGCCAAGTGCAGAGAGAGACGAGCGCGGCGCCGGCGAGCCGCAGGCCGATCGAGGGAAGCCTCCCGCGCTCGGCCCACATCGTCGTCGGCGCCCCCCTCCTCGAACCGCGCTACAGGTTGACGGCCGTGAGGGTGTAGTTGCCGCCGGCGAAGTTGCCGGTCGCAGTCGTCGCCGACATGTCGAGCACGAGCCGGACGTCACCAGTCTGAGGAGTGACGAACGTCCCCGCCGACGGGAAGGTGGAGGTCGCCCCGAAGGCCCCGGAGGTCGCGCGGACCTGCCTGTCGTCGATCGTGATCACGTTCCCGGCGCCCGCCGTGAGCGTGTCTTGCGTTCCGCTGATCGTGACCTGGGTGGTCCCGCTGGCCGTGTTGAGCGAGCGGACGGACCAGGCATTGAGGATGTCGAGGTTCATGGCGGCGAGAGAGACGGGCGTGGCCGACGTGGGGTTGGCGAGCGTCGCCTCCGCGCCCGTCGCAACGGCGACCGCAGTCGGGGCAGCGGCGCCGGCGCTGACCGCCTGCGACCCGAGGAGGTCCGCGGGCATCGTCACGTTCACGCTGCTGTAGTAGTAGAGGATGACGATGCCGTTCACGTTCACAGAGACGGCCGTGGTGCCCTGGGCCTGTGCCTGGGCCGGCTGGACCGCGCCGAACAGGGCCGCGGCGGCGACGAGGACGAGGGCGAGGAGCTTCATCGAGTTCTTCATTTCGTTTCCTTCCTCCAAGTTGGGTCTCTCACTCCCGGCCGCGGGGCCCGCCAGGGGCACCGGAGCCGCAAATACGTTCAGCTGATCCGCGGGGCGCCTCGGCCGCCCGGATTCGAACCTTCTGCGATCGACCGCACCGCCCCATCTCCCTCGGAAAATCCCGGCGTTGCCGCTCGCACCCGCTCGACCATTTTCTGTGCGCTCGAGCTAGCCATCATGGACTCGCGAGCGATTTCTGTGCCAGAGGTGGCACACCGAGAGACACCTGAGACACGCAACGCGTTTCTGTCGGGAACGGAGCGAGAAGACCGCCTCTCTGCATCGATTCCGCGTCGTTGACCGGGAAAACCCCGGGCGATGTCGCGACAGAGTTTCACAAACTGATCCCGCGCAAGACTCTGATTCGGGACGGCGTTCCCAAATAGATGCTCGGGCGTCTCACGACGCTACAAGCCCGGGGTCATTTCGCGTCAGCCTGCATGGTCCGGGAAGTGCATGGCATTCTGTACCGGGAGGAGTGTCCATGGCTCCAGCCGCAGATCGCAACTGGCTCCTCGCCGCGCTCGGCTGTCTCGCGCTGTCCGCCTCCCTGGCACCTCCGGCAGTGTCGCAGGCCATCGCGAACGGGTCGTTCGAGACAGGCAACCTGAGCGGCTGGACGGTGGGCGGCGTCGGAAGGGCGGACGCCGTGAGGGCGAGCAGCTTCGACCGGCCCTTTGGCGGCTTCGATCTTCCGTTCCCGGACGACACCTGGGCCGCGCTTCTCTCGACGCACTACACGCCCAGCTCGCCCTCAACCGACCTGGACGGCAACGGAGTCCCCGAATACCACGTCACGACCCTGTCGCAGACTTTCTCGGTCTCGGCGGCTCCGGTCAATCTCTCGCTCTCGTGGCTCGTCCTGACGGACGAACGGAGGCGCACCGGAGGCGGCGCGGCGGCCTACGACGACCTCTTCTCGATAGACCTCAGCGGCACGCCCATTCTCCGGCGGAGCGTGTATCGGCCCGGTGGCGCGTCGCCCTGGACCGACACCCCGGCCTACAACGGAATCCGCTACAGGGTTTCGAAAGGCGGAAGCCCGGTCAACGGAAGCGATTTCCAGGGGACCAACGGCGGCGGCCGCATGACCGCGTTCTCCGACCTCTGCGTCACCATCTCCCAGCCGGGGACCTACACCCTCACCTTCACCGTCGCCGACCAGGGGGGGACCGACTCGAGCTACGACTCGGCGCTCATGGTCGACAAGGTCGAGCTCCCCTCTTCCTGCGTCGCCTCGCCGATCCGGATGACCGACACCTCCGGGGCGAACGTCGAAGTAAAGTCGGGCGGCGTCGTCTTCAACCCGCACTTCAACCGCCAGCCGGCGACCTCCGACGACGGCTCGGTCATCGCCTTCGTCTCGAACGCGAACCTCACCAGCGACAACCCGAACGCCGTCGAGCAGGTCTTCACGTTCGCCTCGAACGTCTATCGCCGCCTGACGAGCTTCGCGAGCGGAACGGTCGGCCGACCCTCGATCACGCGGAACGGCCGCTTCGTCGCCTTCGCGAGCAACGCGCCCGCCGCCGGGAACCCCGACGGGAACTCGGAGATCTACCGCTACGACACCGTCACCTCGACCCTCACGCAGGTGACGAATACGACCGGCTGCACGAACGGTGCGCCCTCGATCTCCGACGACCCGGCGGGGAGCTCGATCTTCTTCGAGACGACGTGCAACCTCGGCGGCGCCAACTCCAACGGGAATCGCGAGATCGCCCGCTGGACCGGGGACTCCACGTTCCTCGTGACCGCCGGCTCTCCCACCGCCTGCACTTCTCACTCCCCTCACGCCGCATGGGGCACGCCGACCACGGCGGTCTTCGTCTCGACCTGCGGCTTCACCGGGGCGGCCAACGCCGACGGGAACGCCGAGATCTTCCGCTGGGTCGCCCCGTCCTCGCCCGGGACCTACACCCGCATCACCAACACGACGGGCGCCATCGCCAGCGACGCCCCGTCCATCACCGCCGACGGCGCGTTCGTCTCCTTCGTCTCCAACGCGAACCTCGCCTCGTCCAACGCCGACGGCTCGTTCGAGGTCTTCCGCTGGCAGTCGGGCAACTCGTCCTTCGTTCAGGCCACCAACGACGCGAGCGGCCTCGTCGCCTACACCTCGGCCCGCATCGGCGGCTCGAACGGCAACCTCATCGCCACCGAGCGCCTCAGCCTCCTCTCCGGGACGTTCGAGACGTCGCTCCTCACGGTGGGAGGGGGAGAGGCGGTCCTCCTGACCTCCAGCGACTTCACGCTCCCCGCCGTCGCCGCCGGGGCGAGCCCCCCCGCGGTCGTCTTCCAGTCCTCGGCGGACCTCCGGGGAGAGAACCCCGATCGGAACCTCGAGATCTGGGCGAGCGATTCGTCGGTGGGGCGCGTCCGCACCTACACCCGCACGCTCCCCCCGCTCGCCATCCTCCAGTGCGGCGGCTACTCGCAGATCTGCGAGTGCACGAACCCGCGAACGACCACTGACGACCTCGTCGTCTCCGACCCCGGCACGGTCGGCTCCCTCGTCGTCAGCCTCGTCGTCACCCACACCTACGTCGGCGACCTGATCTTCCGGCTGACGCACGTCGAGTCCGGCACCACCGTCACGCTCCTCCACCGGCCCCTCGTCCCCGACCCGAACCCCACGGCCCAGTGCGGCTGCTCGAACGACAACCTCAACGTCGTCTTCGACGACGCCGCCGCGACCGCGGCCGACGGCCAGTGCTCCGGCAATCCGGCGATCAACGGGAGGTTCCGCCCCTATACGCCGCTCTCGGCCTTCGCGGGAGCGCCCCTCGCCGGGACCTGGCGCCTGACGGCGGTCGACATGGCGGGTCAGGACACCGGCAGCATCTCCTCCTGGGGCATGACGGTCACGTTGCAGTAGAGGACGCGACGATGAGAACGACGCTCCGCCACGCCTTCCTCCTCTTCGCGCCCGCGGTGATCGCCCTCTTCGCCCCGACCGCGCCCGGACAGGCGCTCCCGGAGCCCATCGCCCCGCCCGACACCTGGGGCTACGAGATGTACGACCAGACGACGGGGTCCTGCCCATTCCAGTTCGTCGACCTGGCCAGCGGCGGCTCGCTCCTCACCTTCCCCGCGCCGGGAGATGACGAGGGGGCCGTCCTCGTCCCAACGCGCCCGTTCCAGCTCTACGGCTCCCCCGTCTTCGGCTTCGTCGCCTCCACGAACGGGTATCTCGCCGCCACCGGCTCCCTCTCCGCGGAGGACGGGCGCGACTACAGCAACGACTCGGTGCCGTCCGTCCCCGGCTACGTCCCGCTCGTCCCGGGCACGCCGACCGCCTCGTTCCCCGGCCGCATCGCCGTGTTTCACGACGACCTCGCTCTCGGCGGCGGCTCGGTGCGGTGGCAGGAGGCCGCCTCCTGCCCGCGCGCCTCCGGCGCGGTCGCGGGGGAAGCCTGCACGGTCGTCCAGTGGAGCGGCGTCTCCCGGGCTGGCGGCAGCGAGCCCCTCACCTTCCAGGCGATCCTCTACCACTCCAGCTTCGCGATCGCGCTCCAGGTCGCGGCGTCCGACGGCTCGGGCGGTGGGAGCGCCAGCGCCGGCATCCAGGACCTCGAGGCCCGCCTCGGCCTTTCCTACGCCGCCAACGAGCCGGGCCGCCTCGGCCCGGGCACCGCCGTCTGCTTCTTCGACCCGCGGCATCCGGCCGGCGGCCCGAGAGCCGACCTCCGGCTCTCCACGACGGCCAAGGTCGAGCCGTCCGCGCCCGACGCCCTCGTCACCTACGGGGTCGCCGTCTTCAACGCCGGTCCCTCCGACGCCACCGGCGGCACCGTCGACGCGCCGTTCCCTTCCGGCCTCGAGTGGGAGTCCGACTCCTGCGGCGGCGCCTTCGCCGCAGGCCAGTGGGTCCTCGACGCCCTCCCCGCCGGAGGCTCCGCCGAGTGCCACGTCACGGCCCGCGTCGTCGCGACCGTCGAAGGGATCGTCACCCACCCCTTCGTCGTGAACGGCGACGCGACCGATCCCGATCCGACGAACGACGGGGTCGACGTCCTCGTGCAGGTCTTCGTGCCTGCGCCCGTCGACGACGGAGACGGCGTTCCCGCCTCGACCGAAGACTCCTTCCCCGGCGGGCTCGGCGTTCCGCCCCTCGCCCCCGGGGACGGCAACGGCGACGGCATCGCCGACTCGCTCCAGGCCGGAGTCGCTTCGCTCCCGGCAGCCTCGGGCGCAGGCTGGCTCACCGTCGAGCTCCTCGGCGGCGGCTGTTCGTCCCTGCAGGAGGTCGCCGCGCTGGCCGAGAGCGCCGTCGCGGAAGGCGACCTGCAGTACGACTTCCCGCACGGCCTCGTCGCGTTCCGGATCCCGTGTCCGGCAGGCGGCGCGAGCGTGCGGGTCTGGTATCACGGAGCCTCTGCCGTGCCGCCCGTCTACCGGAAGTACGGACCTCTCGTCCCGGGAGACGGCGTCGCCGTCTGGTACACGCTTCCCGGCGTCGGTTTCGGTGAGAGCCGCGGCATCCCCACGGCCAGCTTCACTCTCGTCGACGGGCAGACCGGCGACGACACGGGGATCGACGGCGTCATCGTCGACCAGGGCGGCCCCGGCCAGCCGGGGGAGAGCGTCGCCACGATTCCGGTGGCCGGCCCCTGGGGCCTCGCGACGCTCGCGGCCCTGATCCTCGCCGCGGGGATCGCGCTCCAGCGGTCGAGGCTCAGGTAGCCGTGCCACGACGGAGGAGGCTGACGCCTTCCGAGGCCGCTCGCGCCGTCCGGGCCGCCTGCTTCTCTGTGCCCGGACCCTGTGTCAGGCCTGTTCCAGGAGACACCATCCCCGCCCCACGTCCCGCACAACCACTTTCCATACAATGACTTAGACAGCCGCTTCGGTGGCATGACGCTCGCTCTTCGTCTCGTGAAGAGCGATGACGAAGCACGCCGCGGCCCGCAGCTCCCGAGCGACGACGAAGCCGAGATCGGCCTGGGCGTTCCCGGCAATTCCGCTCGCCCTGGCGGTCGCGATCCTCGCGGGCCAGCCCGCTGTCGCGGCGACGAGCTCCGTCGAGGTCTCGGCCTTCATCCGGGCCACGGCGTCCTGCTCCGTCGACCTCCAGCCCGGAAGCGTCCGCGTGAGCGCGGACGACGTCCGGCGCGGCTACGTCGACCTGCCCGCGTCGAGCCGGGTCCGTGTCCGGACGAACTCCTCGAACGGCTACATGCTCGTCCTCGAGGTCGAGAGCAGCGAGTTCGACGCCGTGGTCCTCGAGGAGTCCGGCGAGCGGGTCGAGATCCGGGGCACTGGTTTCGTCGAGCGCCCGTACCGCGGCCGCGCGGAAGTCGTCTCCGAGCTCGGCTACAGACTCCTCTTGAACCCCGCCACCCAGCCCGGCGTCTACGCGTGGCCCGTTTCCCTCTCCGCGCAGCCGCGCTGAGCGAAGAGCCGAGACGCCGCTCCGGGCCGCCGCCGTCGTTCCCGGGCGTCGAGCGCTCCGCGGCGAGGGATTCGGTCCGCGGCCGCGCGCGTCAGAAGTTGAGCGTCAGCGTCACGGAGTCCGCGTAGCTCCCGGGGGCGACGTTCTGCTCCGGCGGGATCCGACCGTAGATCGGGACGACGATCGACGTGTTGTTCGGCGGCGACAAGGGGCCGTAACGCGAGCTCCCTCCGCTGCCGTCTCCCCAGATCGTCGTGCAGGCCGAATCGAGGAAGAGATTGTAGGGGAGCGTGCTGCCCGTCGACGACATGCTTCGCGGGTTGAACCGCCCGGAGGAGCCGCTCGACAGGTCGATCGTGACCGTCCGCTGTCCGACGCCGCGGCAGGTGTAGGTCACCGAGCCCTGCGCATCTCGCGGCGATGTCCGGAAGACGTCGTAGGTGGAGAAGGAGACGGGCGTGACGTTCTGGATCGAGCACCGGATGTCCGCCCGCGCGGGCGCTCCGACGATCGCGGCCCCCGCGGCGAAGAAGGCGAGGAGCAGGCGAGGTCTCATCGCGACGGCCATTCTAGCGACACGCACCGGGACGCGGATCATCGATTCGGCTCGCAGACGAGAGGCGGCGCCTCGAAGATGAACTCCGTCGAATCCGGCACCTCGAGCGTGAAGGTGCAGGGTCGGCCCGCCGGGCTCGCCCGCCCCACGTAACGGCCGGGCGCGAGGTCCTCCAGGTAGAACTCTCCCCCGGTTCCCGTCGTGTGCTCGACCGGGCCGGCCGCGGTCTCGAGCGTGAAGACCGCGAACTCGACCGGCACGACGTCGCCCTCCCGGCGCGCGAGGATCGTCCCCGTGACGCCCTGCACCCGCTGAACGTCGAACGACAAGACGGAGCCGCTCCGGAAGGGGGGAGAGACGACCTTCGTCAGCGCGGGAACGGAGTAGTCGAGAGGAATGTCTCGGTTCTCGATCGTCACCTGGTTCTCCAGGAACGAAGCGAGCTCCGGAAGGAAGACGATGCCCGTGTCGTCCGTCCGTCCGACGACCTGGCCGTTCTGCGAGACGCGGACCCCCTCGAGCGTTCCGACACGGGCCACGCCGAAGCTGTCGGTGATCGGTCGAGTCAGGCGCAGCGCGCCGCCGGCCCACGCGAGCCCGCCGGCGGCCGAGAGCCTGTAGGTCTCGCTCGGTCCGGCGCCGGGAGCATCCGAGAGATCGACTCCCGCCGTGAAGAGACCGAAGCGGCGCTTGACCTGGACATTCGCCGAGCCCTGGGTCTCCCCGCCGCCCTCGAGCGGCACCCTCGCGGACAGACCGTAGCCGATCCCCTCCCCGAGGGGCGCGCCTCGAAGCCCTTCGACGGCGAAGGACTCCCGGCCGTTCTCGCTTCGGGCGCCGGCGGAGAGTGTCGCCTGCCCTCCGAGGTAGGCGGTGAGCCCGACGAAGAGCTCGCGACGGGAGCTCTCCCCGCTCGTCCAGCGCCCGCTCACCCTGAGATGAGCGGACCTCCAGACCCTTCGGAAGAACGTGGTGGAGACGCTCGACTCCGTCGGCCCGTCGAATCGTTCCCGGCGAGAGAGATCGAAGGCGAGGGAACCGAGCCGGGGCGAAGTGGCGTTCAATCCGACGCCGGTCTCGACCCGGGTGCGCGCCGAGGAGCTCGCCTCGTCCACCGTGGCGTAGCCCGAGCTGAACGACCTCACGAAGAGCCGTCCGCCCAGGGAGCGGCCGCCGTAAACCCACGAGAGGGCTCCGGCCCACCCCGTTTCCGCGCCGCGACCCGCGCTGACGTTCGCCGCGGCGGTCAAGGTGCCCCAGCGCCCGAGGACGGCGGCGACATCCGGACCTGCGTTGAAGACGTCGCCATTCGCCTCCGCACGCGCCCCCAGGGTCAGGCCATCCGTGACGCCCCAGCGGTGGAAGCCGAGGAACGTGAGGGACCCGTAGTCGAAGCTCGCCTGGCCGAATTCCCGGCGCGGCGCCCCGATCGAATAGCTGAAGTCCGAGAGGCCGCGGGAAAGACCGACGTCGGAGAAGTAGAAGGGGACGAGGTGGCGCTCCTCGCGTCCGGCGACGTCCCGGATGACGACCTCGAGCGTCCGCGCTCCCGTGTAGCCGACGATGTTGCGAAGGGAGAACGTCCCGGGCGGAAACGCCTGCGTGGCGATCTTCTGCCCGTCGAGGAAGACGTCGACCTGGGACGGCGTCAGCGCCGAGCCGGTGAACTCGAAGGCCGGGCGGGTGACGAGGTAGGGGTCGATCCGAAAGGCCCGCGAGTAGCTCACGCCGCCGAGGCCGAGCGCGCTCCCGAGAAGGCCGCTCGTCCCGACGAAGTCGCCGGCGACGAAGCGGGTCAGGCGCTCCCGGTCGTCGCGCGTGAGCGAGGTCGAGAGCCGGAGCCACCGCTGCTGCTCGTCCGTCCGCTCCCAGCGCCCCTCCCCGTGGAGCAGCCAGTCGCCGAGCCGCACGCCCAGCTCCTGGCCGAAGGAGAGGTTCCGGAGGCGCAGCCCGGCCTCCCCGGTGTAGTCGAGCCGGTAGTTGAAGAACGCCGAGCGGTCTCTCGTTCGAATCGCGTCGAGCCGGCGCTTCGGGAGGAGATCGAGCGTGCTCGACGGGAAGCTCGCGGGGGTCGCGACCAGGTGGAGCGTGAGGGTCGCCATGTCGAGGCGGAACGTGATGCCCGCGGCCTCGCCGAGCGCGACCCACGGCTCCCCGTCGATGGTCCGGACCGGCCGATCCGCGGGCACGAGGCCGAGCGCCGTCAGGTCCTCCGCCTTCAGCAGGATGCCTCCGTCGTCCTCGAGGACGGCGAAAAGCTCGCCTTTCGGGATCTCGTTCAGGACGACCCGGACCACGATCGTCTCCCCGGCCCGTGCGGCCGCGGACCACGCGAGCAGGAGGGCGAGAATCAGGCAGCCGGGAAGGCGCTCAGCGCGCACACGCCCCGTCGGGGACGTCGAGACCGGCCTCCTGTTTCAGGTCCGCGCCGACGGCCGCGACGTCGATCCGGACCAGGCCGCGGCATTCCTCCTCGGTCAGGCGCGCCTGGAAGGGTCGCGTGGCCCCGGCGAGGACGTACCACCCGCCGATCTCGCGGCTCAGCGGCTCCCCGCTGGCGCGGGTACCGCAAAGGAGGACCTTGTCGACCCGGAACGAAACCGATCCCGTGTTCCGAACCGGGACGTGGACCGTACCGTCGCGAACGTCCAGAGCCACGATCTCGGCCCGGGTCGACTTCACGGGCGGCTGCACGAAGACTCCCACGCCGAACCGGACGCGCACGTTCACCCGCGCCCCACCCTCCGGGCTCGGCTCGGGCATCTCCTCGACGTAAAGCCGGTAGGTCTTCTCGACGGACGCCGGGAGCGACCGGACGCCTATACGCACGACGGCCTCCGCGCCCGGCTCGACGCTCAGGATCTTCGGGAAGAAGACGAGGTCCTTCGAGTCGGAATAGACGTCTCGTCCGTCCCCGTCCTGCGACCATTCCGAGAGGGTGACCTGCGCCCGCAGAGGCCGATCGCCGTCATTGCGCACGTTCACGGAAGACGTTCGCGTGGTCCGGTCGAACTCGATGCGGATGGGCGAGACCGAGAACTCGGCGCCGGACGCCGGACGGGCCAACACGAACGCCGCAGTCAAAGCCAGGGACGGGAGGGCGGTCCATCCGGCCTTCATGGAGAGGAATGTTAGCGTGTGTCTCTCCGCCCTACGGCAGGAGCGTGAGGGTGACCGTGTCGGAGAAGGAGCCCGCGATCGAGGCGGCGACGTCGGCCGGCGTGACGGTCCCCGTCAGGGTCAGCGTCCCGGTCACTCCCTTTCCGATGGTGCCCGTCGCGGGGGAGAGTCCGAGGCTGTAGGGAAGGTACTCGTTCGAATCCGTGGCGTGCTTCATCCGGGGACGGTTCGGTCCGAACTCGTTCAGGCCGTCGTCCGAGGAGAACATGAAGGAGGCGATCGGCGCACTTCCCTGGCAGCGGAAGTCGAGCGTGGCGCTCACGACCCGGTCGGACGAAAGGGCCGCGTCCAACGTCCCGAACGGAAGCGCCGCGGCACTCGTCCGGAACTTGCAGTTGCTCTTCGAGAGCACGGTGGCGGAGACGGAGACGAGCCCGCCGTCCGCGACCGCGCCGTGGCTCATCGCCCCGCAGACGAGGACGACGAGAACACGCAGCAGGCGTCGGCGCAACATCACGATCGGAGCTCCCCTTCGCGACGCAGAATCCCGCCGGAGTCCATCCGTAGCAGGAGAAGGGGGACGCGAGCCCCGCCCGCGTCCCCTTTCGCGAGGTCTCTTGCTGGCCTAAGGGTTGATCGTGAGCGTGACCGTGTCGCTGTACGCGCCCGCGAGCGCGTTCGCGTAGGACGCGCCGAGGACCTGAGCGGCGATGTCCATCGTGAACGGGCTCTGGGGCCCGGTTCCCGTGCCGGACGCGGTGTAGGTGAAGGAGTACGGGATGAACTCGGCCGCGTTGGTGCCGTGCACCATGCGGAAGGTCGTTCCGGTCTCGTTCAGACCGTTGTCGTCCGAGATCGTGTAGGCCGCGCCCTTCGTGCACCAGAACTGGGGCTGCGTGACGGTGCCCGCCACGTCCGTTGCCGCCGACGGGTCGAGAGCGCCGAAGGAGACGGCTCCCGTCTTGGGCGAAACGAACTTGCAGGTCCCCACCACGTTGGCGGTCACTGTCACGGTGGCGGAGTCGTTCGCCATCAGGTTCCCGGCCGGAACGAGGACGGCGATCGCGGCGAGGGCGGTCAGGGCGATCAGGGCGGTCTTCTTCATCTCTTCACTCCCCCAGTCCCGTCCCATTTCGGGACGAGACGTGTCGGTACGGATCATTCGAGTTTCGTTTCGGGCCGTGTGTCAGGTGTCTCAGGGCACACGCTGACACACACGCAATACGGATGCCGGCCTCCGCGAAAGGAATCCCGGAGTCCTCGCCGCCTCGCCTCTCAGGATTTCCGATCGGGCGGAGCGGGGCGGGGCTCTCGCCCCGTGTCCGCCGACGGTCTCCGCCCCTCTCCCCCTGCGTCCTGCTCCGTCTCCGCCGCCTCGTCCCGGACCTGCTCGACGAGCGTGTCGACGCGCCGGTCGGCCTGGAGGTGCTTCTGGAGCTCGAGGAGGCCGGCGCCGGCGAGGTTCGGGCGGGCGCTCGGCGGGCCGTAGATCCGCGCCTGCCGCTTCCCCTCGAGATAGACGACGAGGACGAGGAGCGGGACTCCGACGACGAGAACGAGGCCGAAAGTCGTCATCAGCTTGATTGTGAACCTGGGGGCGGCCGCCTCCCTAGAATCGAACGCATGTCCGAGCCGCCTACGGTTCCCTCCCCCGGCGTCGAGCGCCCCCGGCGCTCCGTCCTCTACGTTCCCGGCTCGAACGCGAAGGCCCTCGCGAAGGCGCGGACGCTTCCCTGCGACGCCGTGATCCTCGACCTGGAGGACTCGGTCGCCCCGGAGGCGAAGGAACCCGCGCGGCGCGCCGTCGTCGAGGCCGTCGCCGCGGGCGGCTTCGCCCCGCGCGAGCTCCTCGTGAGGGTGAACGCGCGCGGGACGCCGTGGCACCGGGAGGACCTCGCCGCCCTCGCCCGCCTGCCCGTGGACGGCATCGTCCTGCCGAAGGTCGAGACGCTCGAAGACGTCCGGGAGGCCGCCGGCGTCCTCGGCGCGTCCGGCGCGACGGCGGCACCGGCCCTCTGGCTGACAATCGAGACACCGCGAGGTGTCCTGGCCGCCGACCTCCTCGCCGGCGCGCACCCGTCGGTCGCCGGCCTCGTCGCCGGGACCTCCGACCTGACGAAGGAGCTGCGCGCCCGGCACGTCCCGGGGCGGGAGCCGCTCCTCCACGCCCTCTCGGCGATCGTCCTGGCGGCCCGGGCGCACTCTCTCGCGGCGCTCGACGGCGTCCACCTCGCGCTCGAGGACGAGGAGGGGTTCGCCGCGGCCTGCCGGCAAGGGCGCGACCTCGGCTTCGACGGCAAGACGCTGATCCACCCGCGAACGATCGAGGCCGCGAACCGCGCGTTCGCGCCCGACCCTTCGGAGGTGGAAGCGGCCCGGCGGATCCTCGCGGCGTGGGAGGCCGCGAGGGCAGAGGACCGAGGCGTCGTCGTCCACGACGGGCACCTCGTCGAGGAGCTCCACGCGCGGGAGGCCGAGCGACTCGTCGCGCTCGCCGGAGCGATCGCCTCGCGGACGGCCGGCGGCTGACGCCCCGGCGGGTCAGCGGACCGTCGCGCAGGGCCCGGCCGCACGAATCGCTGCCACGCGATCGACCCACGCGTGCCAGACGGCCGGCGGCACGGGACCGTCCCCCGGCGGGATGGCGTTGGCTCGCCAGGACGCCACGTCGGCGCGGGCCGCCGCGAGGAAGACCCGGCAGGCCTCCAGCTTCGGAGCGCGGGTGTAGTAGCCGACGCCGCCGACGAGCGTGCCGACGCCGCCGGCGCCGACGAGAAGGGCCTTCGTCGCTCCTTCCGATCCGGCGACGCTCCCGGACGAGGCGGCGAGGACGCCGAGCGCCGCGCCTCCGACGAACCATGCCCTCCAGATCCGCTGCTCCCTCTCGATCCGTTTCGTCGCCTTGTCCCGGAGGAGCGGAAGCTCGTTGTCGAGGAAGGAGTCGACCTCGAGCCGGAGCTCGGCCGCGGTGGGCGGCGGCTGCTCCCGGCGCAGCTTTCGGCCCGCCTCGACGAGGGCCCGGTCGGTCCCGCCTCCCGATGCGCAGGACGTGAGGACGAGGATCGCGAGGAGGACCGGTGCGGACTTGCGGCAGTTCATGGCGGCTCGGTTTCGGAGGATACGCTTCGGCCCGCGCATTCCGGGGTGCGTAAGATGCCGCCCCGTGAGCCGTGTCCTCTCCCTCCACGACGTCGTGAAGCACTACGGTTCGGTGAAGGCCGTCGACGGCGTCTCCTTCGAGGTGAACGCCGGCCGGATCACCGGCCTCCTCGGCCGGAACGGAGCCGGCAAGACGACGACTCTCCGGATGATCACGGGGGTCCTGCGGCCCGACCGCGGCCGGGTGGAGCTGTTCAGCGCGGAGGTCGAGGCGGCGCGGGACCGGCTCGGCTATCTCCCGGAGGAGCGCGGCCTCTACCGGAAGATGCGCGTCCTCGACCACCTGCTCTTCCTCGCCGAGATCAAGGGGCGCTCCCCGGCCGCGATGCGCCCGGCCGCCGAGCGGTGGCTCACCCGATTCGAGCTCCAGGAGAAGAGGAACGCGAAGGTGGAGGAGCTCTCCAAGGGGAACCAGCAAAAGGTCCAGCTCGCGGGCGCGCTCCTCTTCGACCCGGAGCTCGTCGTCCTCGACGAGCCGGGCTCGGGCCTCGACCCGGTCAACGTCGTTCTCGTGAGGCGCCTTCTCCGCGAGCTGGCCGCCGAGGGGAAGGCGATCCTCCTCTCGACCCACCAGATGGGCGAGGCCGAGAAGCTCTGCGACGAGATCGTCCTCGTCCACGCGGGGAAGGTCGTCCGCTCGGGCCCGCTCGCCGAGGTGAAGGCCTCGGGCGGGCGTGACGCCGTCCACCTCGAGTTCGCCGGAGACGGCGCGTTCCTCGCGGAGCTCCCCGCCGTCGCCTCGGCGCGGGTCGACACGAACCGCGCCGAGCTGCGGCTCGCGCCCGGGGGAGACGCCCAGGAGGTGCTCGCCGCCGCGGCGGCGCGGCTCCGGGTCCTCCGCTTCGAGGTCGTCGCCCCCTCTCTCGAGGAGGTCTTCCTCGAGGCGGTCGGCGAGACCGCTCCTCCGGAGGTGGCGGCGTGAGGAAGCTCTGGGCCGTCCTGAAGCGCGAGTACCGCGAGACCGTCCGCAAGCCCTCGTTCCTGATCATGACCGTCCTCGCCCCGTTCCTCTTCGGGGCGCTGATGCTCGTCCCCGCGCTCCTCGCGACGCGCGGGATGGGCGAGCGGAAGGTCGCGGTCCTCGACGGAACGGGGCGCCTGCGCGCCGCGGTCGAGGGGCTCTCGGGGGAGGCGCCCGGCGAGCGCTCGGCCTTCGCCCGAGGCCGGGGGACGAACGTCCCGACCGGCCGGATCGTCCCCGAGTACGTCGACCTCTTCACGGTCGACCCGAAGAACGCGGTGGGTCCCTACCTCGAGCGACTCTCCGTCGAGCGCACGCCGAAGGAGCAGCGCCTCGACGGGGTCCTCCTCGTTCCGGCCGACGCCTTCGAGCGGCCCCTCACCCACCTCACGTACTTCAGCCGCTCCGCGGCCGACCTCCTCGCCCAGGAGCGCCTCGGGCGCGCCGTGAACCGCGCCCTCCAGCGGGAACGCCTCGCCGCGCGCGGGGTGTCGCCGGCGGAGCTGGAGCTGATCCTCGCGCCGCTGCCGGTCGAGACCGTCCAGGTGACGAAGTCGGGGCAGGAGCGCCGGGGCGGAGAGGGGAGCTTCGTCCTCGCGATGCTCTTCCTCGCCCTCCTCTTCATCCCTTCGCTCGTCTACGGGCAGGAGGTGATGCGGGGCGTCATCCAGGAGAAGACGGACCGCGTCGTCGAGCTCCTCGTCTCGTCGATGACGCCGATGGAGCTCCTCTCCGGGAAGATCCTCGGGATGGCGGCGATCGGCCTGACGCAGATGGCCGTCTGGGTGACGATGGGCGGCTCCCTCGCCGTTGCCGGACTCTCCGAGGCGCGCTCGGCCGGCTTCGACCTCTCGACCGTCCTCCGTCCCTCGATCGCGGCCTGGTTCGTCGTCTTCTTCCTCCTCTCCTACCTCGTGACGGTCGGCGTCTACGCCGCGGGCGGGGCGATCGCCGGCTCGGAGAAGGAGGCGCAGCAGGTCCTCACGCCGGTGATGTTCGTCTTCCTCGTGCCGTGGTTCCTGATGATGCCGATCCTGACGAACCCCGACTCGACACTCTCCGTCGTCCTCTCGCTCGTCCCGATCTACACGCCGATGACGATGTTCATAAGGCTCCTCGTCTCCGAGCCGCCGGCCTGGCAGGTCGCCCTCTCGCTCGTCCTGTCGGTCGCGACGATCGCCGGCCTGATGAAAGCCTCGGCCAAGATCTTCCGCGCCGGTCTCCTGGCGACCGGCAAGCGGCCGACGATCCCCGAGATCTGGCGCTGGCTGAAGGAAGCGTGAGCTGAAGGCGGCACGGGCGCGTCGGAAACTCCGACGCGCCCGTCGGAAAATCCGGCATTCCTGGAGCGCTCCCAGGGCCTGCGGTCTCAGGAAAGTAACGTAAACCGCTCGTTTTGTGTTTGTTGCCCGCGCGACCCGAGGGGCGAGGCCCGCCGGCACGCCTCCTGCAGCTCCAGGGTTGCGTCGACTTCCCAGCGAGGGAAATCCCGACGCGAGGAGGTTTCCCATGCAGCCCACCGACTCCGAGATCCTCTGGCTCAACCTGACGAACGCCGGACTCGGCCTCGCCACCCTGGGCGGGATCGTCGCTCTCGGCTGGGCGGCCGTCCGCGAGCTCCGCGAGCGCGCGAAGGGCCGCGTCGCCGTTCACGACCTCGACCCGCACGCCGCCTTCATCCCCGAGCTCGGCCTGACGATGGCCGACGGCGGCGAGAAGGTCGACGAGAACGAGGAGAAGAAGTAGCCCCGGGGCTACGAGAGGCGTAGCCGTGCGTTGCCCCTTCCTTCGCGAGGCGCACGTCCAGTCGTGCCAGGCCTCCCCGATCCGCAAGCAGATCGTGCGGACGGGGAGCGCATCGGACGAGCGCTGCGCGACGGCAGCCTGGCACGAGTGCCCCGTCGTCCGCGAGCTGAACGAGGAGCACCCGAGCGCGAGCTCCTGCCCGTTCCGGACGGAATCGCTCGCCCAGTACTGCTCCGCGGCGCCGGTGACGAAGCTGATCCCCTGGAGCGACCAGGCCTTCTCCCGCTGCGGGAGCGAGGCCCACCGCTACTGCGACCTCTACCTGGCGCTCGCGAGGACCCCCGCTCCGACCGCGGCCCCGGGCGAGGCCCCGCCCCGGTCCGACGACGCCGACGGCATCCCGGTCCCGCAGTGGCTCTGGTTCGCGCCGGGGCACACCTGGCTCTCGGTCGCGTCCGACGGCGTCTGCCACATCGGGGTCGACGCGTTCCTCGCGCGCACGCTGGGCGGGATCGACCGGGTGCAGTTCGTCACGACGAAGGGGCTCGAGAGGCCGGCGGCCGTCCTCACCGTCCGCGACGTGGACGTGACCGTCTCCTTCCCGAACCCGGTCTTCATCACCGCAGTCAACGGCGCGCTCCGCGCGGACCCCGCCCGCCTCGCCCGTGATCCCTACGGCCTCGGCTGGCTCTTCGAGGGGATCGTCCGCGACCGCTCCGCCGTCCCGAACGGCGCCCCGCGGATCACCGACGGTCTCCTTCACGGCGAGGCCGCGACCTCCTGGATGCGCCGCGAGACGCTGCGCCTGCGCGGGCTCGCCGAGGAGGCCGCCGAGCGGATCTCGGGCGTGCGCCTCGCCGCCGACGGCGGGCTCCCCGAGCCGGCCCTCGTCCGGACCCTGCCCCACGAGGAGGCGCTCCGGCTTTCCCACCTCCTCCTCTCCACCGCTTCCGACGAAGAGAGGTCTACTTGAAGCTACCGGCCCTCGTCTCGATCACAGCCGGCCTCGTCCCCGCCCTGGCGGCGGGCTGGCTCCTCTTCCCGCGCCTGATCTACAAGACCGAGGCGCAGCCCCTCCCCTTCAACCACAAGGTCCACGCCGAGCAGGGGATGTCGTGCGGCGACTGCCACGCCGTCGCGGAGGACGGCCGCTTCGCCGGCATGCCGACGACCGAGAGCTGCGCCGGGTGTCACGCCGAGAAGGGCGAGAACGCGGGCGTCAACGCCCTCGTCGAGCGCTACGTCGAGCCGGGGGTCGAGATCCCGTGGCTCTCGAACGCCCGCCAGCCCGACAACGCGTACTTCCCGCATGCCGCGCACGTGACCGGCGAGAAGGTCGCCTGCGCGCGCTGCCACGGCCCGCACGGGGAGTCGACCGCCGTGCGCCCCGTCCAGGTGAACCGCCTCTCCGGCTACCCGCGCGACATCTGGGGCCCCTCGATCTCGCGCCTCCGGCGCGAGGAGTGGCAGGGAATGAAGATGTCCGACTGCATCGCGTGCCATCGCGCGGGCGGGCGCGAGAGCGCCTGCATCGACTGCCACAAGTGAGGAGGACGGCATGAAGCTCGAAGTCTCCCGCCGCGACCTCCTCCTCGCCGGAACCGGCGCCGCCGCCGGGATCGCCCTGTCGCCGGTCCCGTGGAAGGCCCTCGACGACCTCTCCATCTGGACGCAGCGTCCCCCGACGCCGACGCCGCGCCCGGCCGGGCCGCTCGCGTTCCGCTTCACGTCGTGCACGCTCTGCCCCGCCGCCTGCGGGCTGAAGGCGCGCTCGTTCGGGCCGCAGCCCGTCGGCTTCTCCGGCGTCCCCGGACACCCCGCGAGCGACGGCGGCCTCTGCCCGCTCGGGCTGACCGCCCACCACCTCGCGAAGCACCCGCTCCGCGCCGTCGCCCCCGAGCGCGTCTCGGGCGGGAAGCGGGAGGTCGTCGACCGCGCCGCCGCTTCCGCCGCCCTGTCCGCCGCGATCGCCGCGGCCGCGAAGGACCCGAAGCGCTCCCTCCTCGTCGTCGACGGCCGTCCCGGCCGAAGCCTCTCGCACGCCTTCCGGGCTCTTGCCGCGGCGACGAACGGGCGCTACGCCGTTCCCGGATCTCCCTCGCCGGCCCTCGACGTCCTCGCGGCCCGCTTCGACGGCCCGCTCTCGCTCGGCGTCGACCTCTCGAAGGCCCGCCGCGTCGTCTCGTTCGGGATGCCGGTCCTGACGGACGCCGGGACGCCCGGACTCCTCGCGCGCCTCCGCGCCGAGGGGCGCCGGAAGCCGAAGAACGAGCGGCTCGAGGTCGTCCACGTCGGGGCGACCCGGACGAAGAGCGCCGGCTTCGCCGACCGCTTCGTCCCGATCGCCCCCGGTACCGAAGCCGCTCTCGCCCTCGGCCTCGCCCACGTCCTCCTCGACGAGAAGCTCGCCGACGCGGCGTTCCTCGCCGCGCGAACGACGGGCCTCGCCGGGCTCGAGGCGCTCGCGGCCCGTCTTGCCCCGCCCCTCGTCGAGCAGAAGACGGGCGTCCCCGCGGGCGACGTCGTCGCGCTCGCGCGCGACCTCGCGGCGAGCCGCCCGGCCGTCGTCCTCGGAGGCGACCCGGCCGAGCCGCTCTCCGCCGAGGCCGACGCCGCGATCGCCGCCCTGAACCTCCTCCTCGGCGCCCCGGCCGGCCCGCTCGTCGCGCGCCGCGCGGCGCCCGCCGCTCCGGACGGCGACGCGAAGCTCGCCGCGGTCACCCCTCTCGACGCTGTGCCCGAGCGCTCCGTCGGCCTCCTCCTCCTCGACGGTACGGTCCCCGAGGGGCTCGTCCCCTGGGCGCGACTCGAGAAGCTCCTCGCCGACGGCGCCGTCGTGGCGAGCTTCTCCGCGTTCCGCGCCGGCCTCGGCGAGAAGGCGACGCTCCTCGTACCCGGTCCGGCGCCGCTGGAAGAGGCGGTCGAGATCGACGGCCCCGCCGACGCGCCGCTCGCGACGTTCGCCTTCGCCCCCGCCCTCCTCGCTCCGCCGAAGGAGCTCGTCCTCCCCGAGGAGCTCCTCCGCGAGGCGGCCGCCGCCGCGGGCTTCGAGCTCCCGGCGTCTCCGGCCGGCCGTGCCGCGGCGATCGTTGCGGCGAAGCGCGGGCAGCTCTTCGACCCCTCCACGGCGACGACGACCCCGGTCTCCTCGATCGCCGACGCCGCGGCCCTCGAGACGGCCTTCGCGGCCGGCGCCTGCTGGGTCGACGACCCGGCCCCCGCTCCCGCGGGGCGCTTCGCGCTCCTTCGCGACGAGGAGGCGCCGCGCCTCCTCGAGTCGGCCCTCGGCGCGCCCGGCCCCGAGCCGGTCCGCGTCGCGGCCCTCCCGCGCACGGCCCTCTCCGCCGCCCCCTCCTCCCCGCTCCTCACGAAGCTGACCCGCGAGACGGCGCTCTTCCCCGCGCCCTCCGCCGCGAAGGCGTGACCATGACCGCCACCAAGCAGACCTCCACTCTCCCGACCCACCGCTACACGCTCGTCGTCGACCTCGACCGCTGCAACGGCTGCGGCTCCTGCGCGACCGCCTGTGCCGTCGAGAACAACATCCCGCCTGCTCCCGAGCGCTCGAACGTGAGGACCGGCGTCGTCTGGCTGCGCGTCCACGACGTCGCCACCGTCGATCCCTCGGGGCGCTCGACGTTCGTCCCAATCCCCTGCCAGCAGTGCGACGAGCCCCCCTGCGTCGACGTCTGCCCCCAGCGCGCGGTCGAGTACGACCCGCGCACCGGCATCGTCGGCCAGATCCCCGTCCGCTGCCTCGGCTGCCGCTACTGCATGGTCGCCTGCCCCTACCACACGCGCTCGTTCAACTGGTGGAGCCCGGAGTGGCCCGAGGGGATGAAGGCCTCCCTCAACCCCGACGTCTCGATCCGCCAGCGCGGCGTCGTCGAGAAGTGCAACTTCTGCGTCCAGCGCCTCCAGGCGGCCCGCGCGAAGGCGGCGGCCGCCGGGCAGGCCGACATCGACCCGGCCGACTACGTCCCCGCCTGCGTCGAGGCGTGCCCCTCGCGGGCGCTCTCCTTCGGCGACGCGAACGACCCGGACGGCGAGGTCGCGAGGCTCGCCAAGGACCCGGAGAGCTTCCGCCTCCTCGCCGCCCTCGGGACCGGACCGAAGGTCCTCTACCGCTCGTCGGACCCCGTCGTCCGCGAGCGCCTCTCCCGCACGGGGGTGACGCGTGGATGACACCCTGATCGCCCGCGGCCTGAAGCGGACCCCGCTGCCGCGATTCCTCCTCTGGCTCCTTCCCTGGGCGGGAGTCCTCGCCTTCGGCCTCTACGCCGTCTACCTCTGCTTCGCCCTCGGCCTGAACCAGACGAACATGGACAACCGGTTCGCGTTCGGCCTCTGGATCTACCTCGACCTGACGGTCATCGCGCTCGGCGCCGGCGCCTTCTTCACGGGCTTCCTCCTCTACATCCTGAAGCGGAAGGAGCTGAAGGCGGTCATCAACAGCGCCGTCGTCATCGGATTCATCTGCTACAGCGGCGCCGTCGGCATCCTGATGGTCGACGTCGGCCAGCCGCTCCGCGCCTGGTTCACGTTCTGGCACCCGAACGTCCACTCGATGCTGACCGAGGTGACGTTCTGCATCACGATTTACCTCTGCGTCCTGGCGATCGAGTACCTGCCGCTCGTCCTGAAGAACCGGCGGCTCAGCGAGGTCCCGGGGCTCCTCGTCCTCGAGCACCAGCTCCACAAGCTGATGGTCGTCTTCGCCGGGGTCGGGACGCTCCTCTCCTTCTTCCACCAGGGCTCGCTCGGCGGCCTCTACGGCGTCCTCCGCGGGAACCCGTTCGCCTATCGCGAGCACATCTTCATCTGGCCGACGACGTTCTTCCTCTTCGTCCTCTCCGCCGCGGCCGTCGGCCCGAGCTTCATCCTCCTGACGACCTGGCTCGTCGGGAAGATCACCCGCAAGCAGCTCGTTGCCCCCGAGGTCCTCCAGACGCTCGGGAAGATCTCGGGCTGGCTCCTCCTCGTCTACGTCGTCCTGAAGGGGATCGACTCCCTCGTCTGGCTGAACTCGACGAGCCCGCAGACCGGCGTCCAGGTCTCGTCCTTCTACGCGAACCCGCCGTTCGGCGTCCAGGTCCTCTTCGCCGAGGTCGTCCTCCTCGGCCTCGTCCCGGCGGTCCTCCTCCTCTCGCGGCGCGTCCGCGCGCGGACGGGCCTCCTCGTCGCGGTCGCCGCGACGGCCTGCGCCGGAGTCGTCCTGAACCGATACGTCATGACGATCCAGACGCTCGCGCTCCCCTCGCTCCCGTTCGACAGCTTCGCGTCCTACACGCCGTCCTGGCAGGAGGTCGCGGCCTTCCTCGCCGTCCTCGGCTACGGCGTCCTTCTCTACTCGATCTCCTTCCGCTGGCTGAACCTCTTCCCCCAGGAGAGGGAGCTGGCGACGAAGGGCTGACGGAGGTTCCGAGATGCTGCCCGGAAACACCGACTTCATCGCCGACCCCTTCAACATCGCCTTCCTCGGCCTCTTCGCGCTCATCCTGACCGCGGTCGGCGTGACGCTCTTCCGCGTCGGGCTCCGGACCCGCGAGACGATCGCGCGCGGCAAGGCCGCCTCGATGCTCTGGCACGAGGAGTTCGAGGAGCTCCCGGCGTCGGCCCGCGGCTGCCGCCACGCGATGACCGGAGAGCTCCCGGGGCGCACCTGCGCCCGCGCCTTCGACTGCAAGGGGTGCGAGACGCACGCGAAGCTCGTCGCCGAGGGGAAGGTCCTCCCGCCCGCCGACGCCGCCGGCTTCGACGTCCCGACCGACCGCCTCTACCACCGCGGGCACGCCTGGCTGAAGCCGCTCGAAGACGGCACCGTCGCGATCGGCCTCGACGACCTCGCCACGCGCCTCGTCGGCAAGCCCGACGCGGTCGTCCTCCCGGCCGTCGGCTCCTCTCTCGCCGAGAACGGCCCGGCCCTCCGCCTGCGCGCCGGCAAAGCGCGCGTCCGAGTCGCCTCCCCCGTCAGCGGAGAGGTCGTCGAGCACGGCTCGCTCTCCTCGGACTTCCTCCTCCGCGTGAAGCCCGAAGGCCCCCTCGACACCCGCGCGCTCCTGACTCCCCGCGAGGCCGCCGCCTACTTCTCCCGCGAGCTCGACCGTCTCCAGCTCGCCCTCTCCGGCAGCGTCCCCGCCCTCGCCGACGGCGGCCTCCCGGTCGGCGACCTCTCGAAGGCCATTCCCGAAGACGACCGCGACCGCGTCCTCGGCGAGATGCTCCTGGAAGCCT
>ENA-UPTA01001436-UPTA01001436.1-activated-sludge-metagenome-genome-assembly--contig:-NODE-1436-length-26426-cov-6.166774_pt1 | contig 26426 bp, 26 predicted proteins | sample MGYA00238184_ERZ773361 | MGnify/ENA primary metagenome ERZ773361 (study PRJEB29100, sample SAMN05720205) | activated sludge metagenome | isolation source: anaerobic digester from wastewater... | reverse complement strand
GCCGTCGATGTCCGGAGCCGCGCCGCCGGCGCCGCCGAGTTCACCCGCAGTCTTGGCAAGCGTGTCCGAAGCCTGTTCGGCCTTGTAGGCGCGATATTCGGCACCCAGCGCGAAGTTGAACGGTTCCGAAGCGGACGGCAGGGCGAAGCCCAGGTCGCCCGAGACGATGCCGCGAACCTGGGTCAGCGCGGTGCGGACCTTGGTCGAGCTGTTCTCGGTCAGGAAGTCGGCCATGGCCGGGGTCATCGAGCCATCGGCGCCGAACAGGTTGAGCGGAACGCAGCCGTTCGACGTGTCCTGGCAAACCGGGTTGGCCAGCGTGCCGTTGACCAGCGCGCCCTGACGGAAGCGCGACTGCAGGGTGTAGTTCTTGATCGTCTGGAGCTTTTCGGATTCACCGTAGGCACCCGACAGATCCCAGTCGATCGAATCGGTCAGCTTGCCGCGGAAGCCGAGGCGATAGTCGAACACGGTCGAGCTGTAGTCGCTGATGCGCGGACCGACTTCGGTGGCGCGGCGGTTGTAGGTGATGCCCGGGTTGCTGTTGTAGCCTTCACCCGTATCGACCACGCCGTCGTTGTTGACGTCGAACGGCACGAACTGGCCGCCCTGGCCAACCACGGCGTAACCGGCCGAGCCCGGACCGGTCGCAGCCGCACCGTCAGCGCACTGCTGCGGCGTGAAGCGCGGGGTGTAGATGTCCGGACGCGGGTTGACGTCAAAGGCGCAGAACTGGCTGCGCAGGGTGGCGGGCAGGAACGGGTTGTTCAGGTTGATCGCCACCGAACCACCGAACGAACCCGAAGGCGCGATGATGGTCGACACGGTGTTCTTCGAGAACATGCCGCGGGTGTAGACTTCCACCGCGTCCGACACTTCATAGTTCGCCTGGGCAAAAATGTTGTAGCGGGTGAACGGCGTCTGGAAGACGTTGTACGGGTTGAAGTTGAAGAACGCGAAGGTGCCGACAGCGGCGCCCGCCGAGTTGATCTGGCGCAGGCCGCCGTTGGCCGCACCATCGGCGTTGGAGGCCAGCAGCGGGATCAGCGGGGTGTTGGTGCCTTCGTTGGGCTTGGTCGGATCGTAGTTCGGATTGGCAACCAGCCCGTTCTGGATCAGCGAGGTCAGCGTGTTGGGAGCGCCGTTGACCAGCGGACGCGTGCCCGCGAAGCGCGCCGGAACCGAGGTGCCCGAACCGGCCGTACCGCCCGAGTACGAGCTGATCTGTTCGATCGAGAAGTCGCGGTCGCCCTGGTAGATCGGGTCCGACTTCTGATAGCCGAGCGACAGCACGGCATTGCCGCGACCATCGTCGAAGTTGGCGCCAACGGTGACGTCGGCGCGGAAGAAGTTGCCATCGCCCTTCTGGGTGATCTGGTCGCCCACGGAGATCTCCACGCCCGCGAAGTCCTTGCGGGTGACGAAGTTGACGACGCCGGTGATGGCGTCCGCGCCATAGGTGGTCACCGCCGCGCCGGTCTGCGCGTCAACGCGGCTGATCAGGGCGAGCGGGATGTTGTTGAGGTCGACGCTGCCATCAAGGTCGGCGGGGACGATGCGGTTGCCGTCGAGCAGCACGATGTTGCGGTTCGAGCCGAGGCCGCGAAGGTCGACGTAAGAGGAACCGCCGTTGCCGTTGTTCACGGCCGAGCCGATGTTGGCGACAACGCCCGGGATTTCGCGAAGGACTTCTTCAGCCAGGTTCGACTGCTTCAGTTCGATCTGGTCGGCGGTGGTCACGTTGACCGGGTTGGCCTGAACCAGGTTCGGGTTGCGGATCAGCGAGCCGGTGACGACGATGGTCTGGTCCTCGGGCGCTTCTTCGGCAGCATCCTGCGCGAACGCCTGGGTGCTGATCAGCGCAAGGCCGAGAACGACCGGAGCCGAGCTTGCCTTGAGAAGGGTGATGGTTTGCTTTTTCACAGGTCAGTCCCTCATTGAATCCCGCTTGCCTGAGGCCCGCCGGGATAATGGTCTTCCGCGCACCGGAAACGGTAAAGTACGTCCAGATTGCGGATAGATGGACCGGACATGAACAAAACAGGGGGGGCGGGCAAAGCATTTTGACCATTAATGCTGCATTCGCACAAAGCCTGTTGCACCCATGCCACAGCACTGTTGCATTCGCGTAATTTTCGTGCGCACGCGCCGGAATCCGCGCAATTTCATCCAGTTCGCGCTCAGCGCGCGGGCATCGGTCCGGTGAACAGCAGCGGATCGAGGCGGGCGCTGCGCCATTTCACCGACCAGTGGAGATGCGGCCCCGTGGCCCGCCCGGTCGCGCCGATCTTGCCGATGTACTGGCCCTGGCGAACCACGTCCCCGACCTTCACCGCCAGTTCCGAACAGTGCAGGAAGGCACTGTTGAGCCCCATCCCGTGGTCGATCATCAGCAGCCGTCCTTCCAGCGTGAAGGGGCTGGTCGCGGCCAGGATCACCACGCCATCGGCCGGGGCGACGAACGGCGTGCCGCTGGTGCCGGTGGCGATGTCCATGCCCGAATGGTAGCTGCCGGGAGTGCCGTTGTAGATGCGCTGCGAGCCGAACCGGCCCGACAGCCGGCCCAGCGCGGGCCAGATGAATTTCTGCCGCCAGCCCATGCTGTCATGATCGACACTGCGCGCGGCGTTGATCTGCGCCAGTTCGGCGGCGCGGCGGCGGGCAAACTCCTCGCTGGGAGGGCTGCCGGGGCGCGGTCCGATGGGAATGTGCTCGATCTGCCAGGCGCGCGGCGCGATGACGAGATCGTAAGTCGCGCTGCGCCCGTCGCCCAGGGCGGCGGTCAGGACCGACCTGGCGCCCGAATCGCGATCGAAGGCAACGAAGAAACGGCCATCGCCAGCAATCGCCACCGGCTTGCCATCGAGCGCAAGCCGCTCGATTCCGCGCGGCGCCACGCCCCGCGCCCAGCCGCCTTGGGTGAACTGGCCGGTCAGGCCAAGGTCGGGCTGGGCCGCCTTGCCAAAGCCGATCGCTTCGGCAGCACGCGCGGGCAGGCCCGAAAAGTGGAGCCCCGCCCCGGTCAGCACGACCAGTGCGAGGGCCAGCAGCGGCCCGCGCTTCATGGCCGGGGGAGCAGCCGCGCGATGGCGCGCGCCGCATCGGCATAGGCCTCCTGCCGCTCCGCGCACCAATAGCGCAGCGCCTCCAGCGGGATCTGCTCGCCGCTGACAGCGCAGACCACGAACTTGCCCGGGGTGATCACCCGGAACGAGCTCGACTGATAGAACAGGGTGGCGGGGCGATCGCTGGCAGACATCAACATGGGCGCCCTTGTAGCGCCCCGATGCTGTCAGAGCAATTTACCCTGCTCGGGCGCGGCGGGTTTCGGCCGGGCCGGGGAACGTACCGGCGCGGGGGGGGCGGAGCCGGCGGGAACGACGGCCAGCTCGCCATCGCGGAAATGGAGCGACAGCGCCGCCTCGGCCCCGGCAACCGCGCGGCTGGTCAGGGTCCGGCCATCCGGAGCGGTCACCCGCACATAGCCGCGCTGCAGCACCCGGTCGGGATCGAGCGAGCCATGCAGCCGGCCAAGTCCGGCCAGCCGTTCCCGGGCACGGTCGAGCCGGGATGAGAGCAGCGGCAGCGAGAGCCGCGCGCCGGTGCGCTGCAGGTCCGCGCGCGCAGCCGCCGTGCGGTCGACCAGGCCGCGCCGCAGCCGTTCGCCCAGTTCGTCAAGCCGCTGCGCTTGCGGGCTGAGCAGAGCTTCGGGGCGCGGCAGGCGCTCGGCCCGCGCGGCGAGGCGTTCGCGCCCCAGCTGGAGTGGACGCAGGACCGCGCGGCGCTTGCGCAGGGCCAGCTCGGCCAGCAGATTGAGCAGATCCTCGCGCACAGGCACGGCGAGTTCGGCCGCCGCCGTGGGAGTCGGTGCGCGCAGGTCGGCGGCGAAATCGACCAGGGTGGTATCGGTCTCGTGCCCGACGGCGGAAATCACCGGAATCGGGCTTTCGGCGACAGCGCGGACCACGATTTCCTCGTTGAAGGCCCAAAGATCCTCGATCGACCCGCCGCCGCGCGCGACGATCAGCAGGTCCGGGCGCGGCACCGGGCCGTCTTCGGGCAGGGCGCCCAACCCGCGCACTGCCGCCGCAACCTGCTGGGCCGCGCCCTGGCCCTGGACCAGCACCGGCCAGACTACAACATGGCTGGGGAAGCGGTCCGCCAGGCGGTGGAGGATGTCGCGAATCACCGCGCCGGTGGGCGAAGTGACCACGCCGATGGTGCGCGGCAGGAACGGCAGGCGGCGCTTGCGGGCGGGCGCGAACAGCCCTTCCGCCTCCAGCCGCGCCTTGGTCTTGGCGAGCAGGGCCAGCAGGGCACCTTCACCCGCCACTTCCATCCGCTCGATCACGATCTGGTAGTTGGAACGGCCGGGATAGGTGGTGAGCTTGCCGGTGGCGATCACTTCCAGCCCGTCTTCGGGGCGGAAATTCAGGCGCTGCACCGTGCCGCGCCACATCACCCCGTCCAGCCGCGCGCTCTCATCCTTGAGCGCGCAATAGAGGTGGCCGGATCCCGCCAGTTTCACCCCCGAAAGCTCGCCCCGCACCCGCACGAAGCCGAACCGATCCTCCACCGTGCGCTTCAGCCGCGCGGAAATCTCGCTCACGGAAAGCGGCGCGGCGTTGTCCCCGGCGCTGTCCTTCGCTACCAGCCCGGCGGAATTGTCATCTGGGAAGGGCGGCGGCGACATGAATATCCTGCTATTGGGGTCGGGCGGCCGCGAACATGCGCTGGCGTGGAAGCTGGCGCAATCCCCGCGCTGCACGAAGCTGTTCGCTGCGCCCGGCAACCCCGGAATTGCCCAGCACGCCGAACTGGTGACGCTCGACGTCACCGACCACGGCGCGGTGCTGGCATTCTGCGAGGCGCACGGCATCAACCTGGTCGTCGTCGGGCCGGAGGCTCCGCTGGTCGACGGGCTGGGCGATTCGCTGCGCGGCGCCGGCGTGCCCGTGTTCGGCCCGTCGAAGGCCGCGGCCCAGCTCGAAGGCAGCAAGGCCTTCACCAAGGAGCTTTGCGCGCGCCACGCCATCCCGACCGCCGATTTCGAGCGCGTGCGCAGCGAGGCCGAGGGTCTTGCCGCGCTCGCCCGCTTCGGCGTGCCGGTGGTGATCAAGGCCGACGGCCTGGCTGCGGGCAAGGGCGTGACCGTTGCCCTGACCGCCGCCGAGGCGGAGGAAGCGGTGCGTGAAATCTTCTCCGGCCGGTTCGGCGAGGCCGGGGCGGAAGCCGTGATCGAGGAGTTCCTGGATGGTGAGGAAGCGAGCTTCTTCGCCCTGACCGATGGGCACACGCTGGTCGCCTTCGGCTCCGCACAGGATCACAAGCGTGTCGGCGATGGCGATACCGGCCCCAACACCGGCGGCATGGGCGCCTATAGCCCGGCCCCGGTCCTGACCCCGCTGCTGGAGGGCGAGGCGATCGAGCGGATCGTCGCGCCGACCGTGCGGGCCATGGCGCAGGAAGGCACGCCCTACAGCGGCGTGCTCTATGCCGGGCTGATGCTGACCCCGCAGGGCGTGAAGCTGATCGAATACAACGCCCGCTTCGGCGATCCGGAATGCCAGGTGCTGATGATGCGGCTGGAATCGGACCTGCCCGAACTGCTGCTGGCCTGTGCCGAAAACCGGCTGGCGAGCCTGCCTGCCCCCCGGTTCTCGCCCGACACGGCACTGACCGTGGTCATGGCCGCCGATGGCTATCCGGGAACCCCGGCCAAGGGCGGCGCGATTCGCGGGATCGAGGCGGCAGAGGCAACCGGCGCCAAGGTGTTCCACGCCGGAACCGCGCTGGGTAAAGATGGACTGGTTGCCAGCGGCGGGCGTGTGCTAAATGTAACCGCGACCGGGAAACGGGTGACCGAAGCCCAGCGCGCCGCCTATGCGGCGGTCGATGCGATCGACTTTGCGCAGGGCTTCTGCCGCCGGGACATCGGTTGGCGGGAGGTTGCCCGCGAGGCGAACGACTGAACCAGCCAAGGGGGCTCGGGGGCGATGCGGATCACCTTGATCGAAAGCGGCATGCCTTCCCTGTCTCCCTGGGTGATCGGATACGTCGGCGGCCATTATGCCGAACGCGGAGAGCAGGCACGGCGGGTGATCCCCGCGCGCCCCAATTGCTTCATCCAGATCGTGCTGGAGGGCGGCCATGCGCTTTACGACGTGGTCGCCGGGACCACGGTAGAGGTGCCGCGCGCCGCGCTGTTCGGGCCGCTGACCCATTACCGCTACGACATGGTGATACCCGCCGCGCTCAAGACCTTCTGCGTGCGCCTGCAACCGGCGGCAGCGGGACAATTGTTCGGAATCGATCCGCTGGCGATGGTCGACAGCTTTCGTGCGCTCGACCTGCCCGAAGGCCTGCTGGATAGCCTGCTGGCCGCGCCCGACTGGAACGCCATGGCACCGCCGGCCGACCGCTGGCTCGCGCATCTGGCAAGGGACAAGGACGCCGACGATCCCGTGGCGCGAGAGGCCAGCCGCCTGCGCCTGAAACGCGGAACGGTCGCGATCCAGGAACTGGCGGAATCGGCCGGGCTCTCGCTGCGGCATTTCCAGCGCCGCTTTCGCAACCTGACCGGGCTCAATCCCAAGCTCTACGCCCGGATCTGCCGGATCGGCCACGCGGTCCACCGCAAGGAGCTGGAGCCCGATGCCTCGTGGACGACCCTGGCGCTGGAAGCGGGCTATGCCGACCAGCCCCACTTCATCAGGGATTTCAAGGAATTGACGGGGATTTCACCCGGTCATTTCCTGCGCGGGCAAAGCCCGATCATGCGCTATCCCAAGTGGGACGAGTAAGCGGGCACCAGCCCGCTCCCCTGGCACCCTCGGCCCGGCTCAGGTCAAAGGTTTCACGTGGAACGCCCGGGGCCAATCAGCCCGCGTGCTCCGCGACCAGCGCCTTCAGATCGGCCTCCGGCCGCGCGCCGTAGTGCGAGATAATCTCGGCCGCACAGATAGCGCCCAGCCGCAGGCACTGCTCGACCGGCAGTCCCCGGACGTGGCCATGGAGGAACCCGGCGGCGAACAGGTCGCCAGCGCCCGTGGTATCGACCACCTTCTCGACCGGGGCGGCGGGCACCTCGGCCAGGCTGCCGTTCCATGCGGCAACCGCGCCCTTCTCGCTGCGGGTGACGACCACCAACGGCACCTTGTCCTTCAGCGCGTCGATCCCGGCGTGGAAGTCTTCCTTGCCGGTCAGGGCGGCAAGCTCGATATGGTTGGCGAACAGGATGTCGATCTCTCCGGTTTCGATCATCGCCCGGAAATCGGCGCCGTGGCGCTCGATCACGAAGGCGTCGGACAGGGTGAAAGCCACCTTGCGACCCGCGCCCTTGGCCGCGGCGATCGCCCGGCGCATCGCCGCGCGGGGCTCTTCCGGATCCCACAGGTAGCCTTCGAGATAGAGGATCTTCGCATCCCGGATCGCCTGCTCGTCCAGCGCGGCGGGCGGCAGGAACTGCGAAGCGCCGAGATAGGTGTTCATCGTGCGCTGCCCATCGGGCGTCACGAAGATCAGGCAGCGCGCCGTGGGCGGATCGCCGGCGCGGGCCGGAGTGGCAAAGCTGATCCCGCCGGCGCGGATGTCATGGGCGAAGACCTCGCCCAGCTGGTCATCGGCAACCTGGCCGATGAAAGCGCAGCGCGAACCGAGCGCGGCGAGGCCCGCCAGAGTGTTCGCCGCCGATCCGCCGGAAATCTCGCGCGCGGGGCCCATGGCGCCGTAAAGCTCGTGCGCGCGGTCAGTGTCGACCAGGGTCATCCCGCCGCGCACCAGGCCGAAGCGCTCGATCAGTTCATCCTCGCAGGGGGCCATCACATCGACGATGGCGTTGCCGATCGCGATGACGTCGGTAGTAGGCTCGGTCATGGAAAAATCCCGCTGCAAGAGTGCGAAAACGCGCCGCGCCTAGCCGCCGCCCGGGCGCAGGGCAAGGGGCACGGGCATCGACCGCGCCCGCGCGGGCGTTGACAGCACCGCGCAGGCAGGCAATCCCGGGCCGCACTCATGCTCAAGGCTTTCGCTCTCGCCGCCGCCCAACTGGCCGACCCGCGCGTCCTGCGCCTGCTGGCGAAAAGCGCCGCGCTGGTGCTGGCGCTGCTGCTGGCAATCGGCGCTCTCGCCGCCTGGGCAGTGGCCGCGCTGCTCCCACCGGACCTGATCCCGCGCGAGGCAGGGGCGGCGATCGGCCTGTTACTCGGGCTGATCGGCGGCTGGCTGCTGTGGCGCATCCTGGCGCTCGCCGTGTTGCAGTTTTACGCCGACGAGGTCGTGCTGGCGGTGGAAAGCCGCCACTATCCGGCCGCCGCGGCGCGCGCGCGCCAGCTGGGATGGCGCGAGGAACTGGGAAATGGCGCGAAAGGCGCCGGCCGCGCGCTGCTGGTCAACCTGCTCGCGCTGCCGGTCGCGCTGGTCCTGCTGGTCACGGGGATCGGCGCGCCGCTGGTGTTCCTGCTGGTCAACGCGGTGCTGATCGGCGCGGAGCTGCAGGACATGGTCTGGCTGCGCCACCGCCATTCACCCGGCCAGCGCCCGCCGCTCGGCGCTTTCGAGCGCCTGGCGCTGGGCGGCGTGGTCACCGCATTGCTGACCATCCCGGTCGCCAACCTGCTGGCCCCGTTCCTGGGCGCGGCGGCGGCAACCCATCTTATCCATCGCAAGGATCCAGCCCTCGATGCTGCCTAGATACACCCTCGCGCTTGCTCTCGTCCCGCTGCTCGCGGCCTGTGGTGGCGGGCAGTCCGGCAAAGTTGCCAGTGCCTCGAAGCCGCCGCCGCCGCGCGCCAGCGTGCCGGTACGCACGCCGGTGCGAACCGCTCCGCCCCCGGCAAGGCTTCAGGTCGCGCCGGGCCTCGAAGGCGTGATCGGCCAGGGTGCCGGCGAGCTTGAGCGCCAGTTCGGTCCGGCCCGGCTCGACGTGCTGGAAGGCGATGCACGCAAGCTGCAGTTCAGCGCCACCGCCTGCGTGCTCGACGTCTTTCTCTATCCGCAGGCCACGGGGCGCGAGTTGCAGGCCACCTATGTCGAGGCGCGACGGGCCAGCGACGGCCAGGAGGTAGACCGCGCCGCCTGCATCGCCGCGCTCAGGAAGCGATAAGGCGCGGGGGCGTCAAAGCGCGGGGGCGTCCCCGGTTTCCTCGGCGATGAAGGCCAGCAGGGCCTTTTCCAGTGGATCAAGCTCCTCGTCGGCATCGATCCGGTCGAGCAGCCAGAGGTCTTCCTGCTCGGTGAAGGCAGCGGCTTCAGCTGCGGCGCCTTCGGTGTCCAGCCCCTGCGGCCCCATGTCGAGCAGGCTGCCGAAGGCGCCCTTGAAATCCGGTTCCGCCATGGCCATCCGGCCAAGGAAACCGCTGATGCCCGCCCCTTCTGCCGCCAGGAACTGCTCCAGCTCGGCCGCGCGGTCGCGGGTCAGCGGTTCGTGGCCGCCAAAGCCAAGCAGATAGTTGGCTACGCCCTGGACGAACAGCTTGTCCCAGTCGGGCGCATTGAGTTCGTAAAGCGTGGCGTCCTTGATGCGGAACAGCATTTCGGCCTCGGCCTTGCTGACTGCGGCAGGGCGATCGCCGCCAGCGGAGAAGATCAGCCGGCGCAGCAGAGTGCATTCGGTTTCGTTGATGCCCTTGGGGTCGAGCTCGCCGCGCCGGGTCGCGCCTTCGCCGTGCAGCACGGCATCCTCGATCTGGCGCAAGGCATAAGTGCGCAGGCTGCCGGGCACGCTTTGCGAGCGTTCCAGCACCCGGACCAGCAGTTCCAGCTCGGCCATGGTCTCGACCCGCCCGTCCCGGTCGATCCGCGAGACAAGTTCGTCGGCCATGACCTGATCGACGTAACCCTTGGGTTCGACCGTGTTGACGATGAACTCGCCCAGCGCTTCGACGAAGAAGTCGCACCATTCCGCGCTCGGTTCGGCAATATGGTCGTTGGCGACGAACAGGGCTTCGGCCTCTTCGGGATCCATCCTGCCATCGACCCAGCCCGCACGGCGCAGCGCGAGAATTTCCTCGGGCCCGATCGCCCCGTCACTCGCCGCCTGGACGGCGATATCGCGAAAATGCATGCTCATGGCGCCTTGGCCCTCTGATTCCAATCAGCGGGCCTTATCGCCGGGTATCCTTAAATCGTGGTTACTTTACCTGTTTGGTGCGCTCTTCGCCTCCGCGAAGAGCTTGGCCTGGTTGGCCTGCTCCCGAGTTATTGTCCGCTTTACGGCGGTGCGGACAGGCCGTCCGGCCTGTCCTTGCTAATCGCGGAGGCGATTAGCCCACGAACTTAAACCGTAAAACTCTCGCCGCAGCCGCATGAACCCTTGGCATTGGGGTTCTGGAACACGAAGCCGGCGGTGAAATCGTCCTCCTGCCAGTCCATCGTGCTGCCGATCAGGTAGAGCACCGATGCGCCATCGATGAAGAAGGTGCCGCCCGGCGTTTCGATCCGCTCGTCCATCGGGTTGGCTTCGGAAACATAGTCGACCGAATAGGCAAGACCCGAGCAGCCCCGGCGCGGGGTGGAGAGTTTGACGCCGATCGTGCCTGCGGGAGCCCCACTCATCAACTTGGCAATGCGCGCCTCGGCCGAAGGGGTGAGGAGCACGGCGGCGGGGCGTTGGCGGGTGGTCGTGGCCATCACAGCATTCCCAGTTCGAGCCGGGCCTCGTCGCTCATCTTGGCGGGATCCCACGGCGGATCCCAGACGAGGTTGACCTCGGCATCGCGCACGCCCGGCACGGCGCCGACGCGCAGTTCGACCTCGCCCGGCATCGATTCGGCCACCGGGCAGTGCGGAGTCGTCAGCGTCATGGTGACGACCACGCCGCCATCGTTGTCCACGTCCACGCCATAGATCAGGCCGAGATCGTAGATGTTCACCGGGATTTCCGGATCGAAGATGTCGCGCAGCGCCGCAATCACGCCTTCGTAGATGTCCCCGCCGGGCTCGCCGGGGGCCGCACCGCTGGGCTTTTCGGCCAGGAAGCCTTCCAGATAGTCGCGCTTGCGCTCCAGCTTCTCAGCAGGCGATTCCGCGTCGTCGACTCGCGCGCGGGGCGGCGCGGGGACGCTGTCCACCTGTTCGACGGCGATCTTGGTTTCCTCGTTCACCCGAAAATCCTCCGTGTGCGCTCGATCCCGCGCAGCAGCGCGGCGATGTCGCTTTCATCCGAATAGAGCCCGAAACTGGCCCGCGCGGTGGCCGGCACGCCAAGGTGGTCCATCAGCGGCTGGGCGCAATGGTGGCCGGCGCGGATCGCGACACCTTCCTCGTCCAATATGGTGCCGAGATCGTGGGGATGAACCCCATCGAACGCGAAACTGACGATTCCGGCCGAATCTTCCGGCCCGAACAGCGTGACGTCGTTGCGCGCTGCCAGCTCGCGGCGCAGCTGCGCGACCAGAGCCGCCTCGTGCGCATGGATCGCATCGAGCCCGATGGCCGAGACATAGTCTACCGCCGCGCCCAGCGCGATCGCCTCGACGATGGCGGGTGTGCCTGCCTCGAAGCGCTGCGGCGCAGGGGCGTAGGTAGTCCGCTCGAAGCTGACCCGGTCGATCATCGCCCCGCCGCCCTGCCAAGGCGGCATGGCGGCCAGCAGTTCGCGCCGCCCCCACAGCGCGCCGATCCCGGTCGGGCCGTAGAGCTTGTGCGCCGAAAAGGCGTAGAAATCGCAGCCCAGCGCGGCCACGTCGACAGGCAGGCGCGGCACGGCCTGGCAGCCGTCGAGCAGGATCAGCGCCCCCACCCCATGCGCCAGCGCCACCGCGCGCGGCGCATCGAGCACCGAGCCGAGCACGTTGGAGACATGGGCAAAGGCGACCAGCTTGTGGGCCGGCGTCAGCATCGCCTCGGCGGCGTCGAGATCGATCCGGCCATCTTCGGTCAACGGGCAGACGTCGATGGCGACACCGGTACGCTCGGCCAGCAATTGCCAGGGCACGATGTTGGAATGGTGCTCCAGCAGCGAGAGCAGAATGCGGTCGCCCGCCTTGAGGTTCGCCGCGCCCCAGGTCTGCGCGACGAGGTTGATCGCCTCGGTCGCGCCGCGGGTGAAGACCACTTCGTCCTCGGCCCCGCCGATGAACGCCGCGACCTTGCGCCGCGCCGCCTCGAAGGCCAGCGTCATTTCCGCCGAACGGGCATAGACCCCCCGGTGAACCGTGGCGTAGTCCGCGCCCATGGCCCGGGTGGCGGCGTCGATCACGGCCTGCGGCTTCTGCGCCGTGGCGGCGGAATCGAGGTAGTGCCAGCCGCCGGAGAGGCCGGGGAAATCGCCGCGCAGATCGGGCCGGATGAGCGCGTCCACGCTCACAGCATCGCCTCCAGCGCGCCGAGCGCCTGTTCAAGCAGCGCCTCTTCCTGCTCCGCCCCGGCGAAGGCTTCGGCGACGAAGGCCTGGAGCATCAGCCGCTTGGCCACTTCGGGCGGGATGCCCCGCGCGGCCATGTAGAACAGGCCGTTCGCGTCGAGTTCCCCGACCGCGCAGCCGTGGGCGCACTTGACGTCATCGGCGTGAATCTCGAGTTCCGGGCGGGCATTGGCCGTGGCGGTCCGGTCCAGAAGCATGGCCCGGACTGACTGTTCGCCATCGGTGCCATTGGCGCCCTTGGCGACCAGCACCTTGCCGAGGTAGTTGACGCTGGCGCGTCCGCCGGCAACCGAGCGGACGATCTGGCGGCTGACCGCGTCGGGCGCGGCGTGGACCACTTCGGTGACGATTTCCAGCACCTGCTCGCCCGCCGCCAGCTGCGCCGCGCCAAGCGTGAAGCTGGCGCCTTCGGCCAGCTCCGCGCGCAGCGACACGCGGCCATAGGCGCCGTTGGCGCTCAGCACGCGCAGGTCGAACGAGGCCCCGGCCTCGACCGTCACCGCCAGTTCGCGAACCACTGCTTCATCGCCCGCGAGGACGAGAGTCAGGGTCTGCGTCTCGCCTGCGGGAACGCGCACCTGCTCCACCGCGACCGGCCACAGCGGCGCCAGCGCGGTGAGGTCCGCATAGCGGAAGTCCTCGTCGCGGCGGGTCGGAAGTTGGCTGGCGGTAGCCATCAGCAAATACTCCCGTCACCCTGAACCTGTTTCAGGGTCCATTTCGCCGCACAGGCCTGCGCGCCGGGTTGCACGATGGATGCTGAAACACGTTCAGCATGACGAATTTGGGGAAAGACGGGGGATTTCTTCACGCCGCCACCGCCTCGTAGCCGCGCTCTTCCAGTTCGAGCGCAAGGTCCGGCCCACCGGTCCTGACGATCCGCCCGCCCGCGAGGACGTGGACGAAGTCCGGCTTCACGTAGTCGAGCAGGCGCTGGTAATGGGTGATCAGCAGCACCGCCTTGCCCGGCTGGCGCATCACCGAGTTGATCCCCTCGCCCACCACGCGCAGCGCATCGATGTCGAGGCCGGAATCGGTTTCGTCGAGGATGGCGAGCTTGGGATCGAGAATCCCCATCTGCACCATCTCGGCACGCTTCTTTTCGCCGCCCGAGAAGCCGACATTGACCGGCCGCTTGAGCATGTCGAGGTCCATCTTGAGCAGCCCCGCCTTGAGCTTTGCCACCTGCAGGAAAGCGCCGCCCGAAAGCTCGGCCTCGCCGCGCGAACGGCGCTGGGCGTTGAGGCTTTCGCGCAGGAACTGGAGGAACGAGACGCCGGGAATCTCGACCGGATACTGGAAGCCGAGGAACAGGCCCGCGGCGGCGCGTTCGTGCGGTTCCAGCGCGAGCAGGTCCTGCCCGTCGAAGCTGACGCTGCCGCCGGTCACTTCGTAACCGGGCCGCCCGCCCAGCGTGTAGCCAAGCGTCGACTTGCCCGCCCCGTTCGGCCCCATGATCGCATGGACCTCGCCCGGATTGATGGTCAGCGACAGGCCCTTGAGGATCGGCTTGTCGGCCACAGTGGCGTGAAGATCGTTAATCTGGAGCATGGTCATCCTCGGGGCCGACGCGGGCCAGAGCGGTTAGGTTGCGCGCGGTTGGGTTGCGGGCGGGCACGGCGTTCGTGCCAGCGTTCGCGCATGGTGGCGGAAACCTGCGCGGCGGCAGCGGCGGGATCGGCCAGCACGGCCTCGGCCGACAGACGCTCGACCCGGTAGCCGACCTCGGTCAGGCTGCGGGTGCGGTCGGCAGCGAAGGCGGCGTCCTCGTCACCGTCAAGCTCCACCACCAGCATCAGCGGCTGGCAGGCGAAATCGACGATGGCCGAACCGATCACGTGCTGACGCTTGAAGCTGTAGCCGCCGGTCTCGACCTCGGTCAGCGCCGCAGCCAGCGCCTGTTGCGCCGGCGTCGGATTGCGGCGCATTTCGCGCGCGCGTTCGTGCAGAGCATCGAGGCGGCTTTCGGAAATTTCCCAACCGCGCCCCTTCCGGCGGATCGCGGGGGCATCGTCCGCCCCGGAGGGCTCGCGCAGCTTGAGGGTCTTGCGGTCGGTCATTGCGGCGCTCCGGGTGCGAAGAAAGTGCCCATCAGGTAGCCTGCCAGCCAGATCCCCACCATCACGGCGGCAAATCCGGCCAGCGCCGTCCCGACGGTGCGGAAGTAGGTGCTGTCAAAGCGTCGGCGCGGCGGCTGCGCGGCGGCTGGATTGGCCCTCGCCGCCGCGATGGTCGCGGTGCAGAACGCGATCATCCCGGCATTGTCCAGGTGCTCTTCGCCCTCGTGCCACCAACCCTGCGCATCGCTGAGTTCGCAGATCGCGCGCTGGACCAGGGCCACGGCGAGCAGCGAGGTCTGGTCGTGGCGAGCGGCGAAGGCCAGCACGGTATCGCCGAAATCCGGGAACGCCGGAGCCTCCGGATCGCCGCCCGCATGGCTCGCCCGCGCATGAATGCCATAGTCGAAACCCGAGACCGCGCCGTTCACAGTCACCGGCACCCAGTCGACCTGGCCCTCGGCCACGGCGAGGCCCGCCGGAAAGGCGATGCTGAAGCCATGGCGCGCAACCTGGCGGACGATCGCGTCCGGCGCGGGCACCCTCGCCCGGTCAAGGAACAGGTCGGTTTCGGACAGGCTCATCGGGCCTGGTCCGGTGCGGGAGCGGCGGATTCCTGGGCCTTGAGCTGTTCGAGCAGGCGCTGCTGGGCGCGGTCTACGAACTGGCCGGCCACCTGCTCCAGCGTCTCGCGCCGCAGGAAGGGCACCTGCTCCACCAGGGCATCGGTGATCGCCGCGACCGCGACAGTGCGCGCTCCATCGACCGAGGCCAGCTCGGCGTAGGTCGCGGGCAGCTTGCCATATTCGGCCTTGTAGGCGGCCAGCTCCGCCCGCGCGCCCTGCTCCAGGATGTTCAGCGCGGCCTGCGCCTCCTCGGACAGGAGTTCGCGCACCTTGGTGTCGTCGAGCGCCTGAAGCGGACCCGCCAGCGCCTTCTCCGCCGAGGGCGCGGCGCTATCGCCGCAGCCGCCCAACAGCGCGGCGCCAGCAAGCGCGGCCAGCAGGGAAGGACGCAGCTTCACCCCACGCTCCCTTCCAGGCTGATGCCGAGCAGTTTCTGCGCCTCGACCGCGAATTCCATCGGCAGTTGCTGCAGCACTTCCTTGGCGAAGCCGTTGACGATCAGCGCCACGGCGGCTTCCTGATCCAGCCCGCGCTGCATCGCGTAGAACAGCTGGTCGTCGGAAATCTTGCTGGTGGTCGCCTCGTGCTCGATCTGCGCGGAGGGATTGCGCACCTCGATATAGGGCACGGTGTGCGCACCGCAGTCCGCGCCCAGCAGCAGCGAATCGCACTGGGTGAAATTGCGCACGCCCTCGGCCTGCGGAGCGACGCGGACCAGCCCGCGATAGGTGTTCTGGCTGCGGCCCGCGCTGATCCCCTTCGACACGATGGTCGAACGCGTGTTCGCCCCGTTGTGGATCATCTTGGTGCCGGTATCGGCCTGCTGGTAGTTGTTGGTGACGGCGACCGAATAGAACTCGCCCACCGAGCCTTCGCCGTTGAGCACGCAGCTGGGGTACTTCCAGGTGATCGCGCTGCCGGTTTCGACCTGGGTCCACGAAACCTTGCTGCGCTTGCCCTGGCACAGCGCGCGCTTGGTGACGAAGTTGTAGATCCCGCCCTTGCCCTCGGCATCGCCGGGATACCAGTTCTGCACGGTCGAATACTTGATCTCCGCATCGTCGAGCGCGACCAGTTCCACGACTGCGGCATGAAGCTGGTTCTCGTCGCGCTGCGGCGCGGTGCAGCCTTCGAGGTAGGACACATAGCTGCCCTTGTCGGCAACGATCAGGGTCCGCTCGAACTGGCCGGTATTCTCGGCATTGATCCGGAAATAGGTGCTCAGCTCCATCGGGCAGCGCACGCCTTCGGGAATGTAGACGAAAGTGCCGTCGGAAAAGACCGCGCAGTTGAGCGCAGCGAAGAAGTTGTCGTGCATCGGCACGACCTTGCCCAGCCAGCGCTTCACCAGATCGGGATATTCGCGGATCGCCTCGCTGATCGACAGGAAGATGACGCCCGCCTTCTTCAGCTCCTCGCGGAAGGTGGTGGCGACCGAAACGCTGTCGAACACGGCATCGACCGCAATCTTGCGCGCGCCTTCCACGCCGGCGAGAACCTTCTGCTCTTCAAGCGGAATGCCCAGCTTCTCATAGACCTTGAGGATCTCGGGATCGACCTCGTCAAGGCTGGAGAGCGCCTTCTTCGTCTTGGGCGCGGCGTAGTAATAGGCGTCCTGGTAGTCGATCGGCGGGACGTTGAGCTTGGCCCAGTCCGGCATCGGCATGGTCTGCCAGTGGCGGAAGGCCTTCAGCCGCCAGTCGAGCATCCATTCCGGCTCGTTCTTCTTCGCGCTGATGAAGCGGACGGTGCTTTCGTCCAGCCCCTTGGGCGCAAAGTCGGTCTCGATATCGGCGGACCAGCCGTGTTCGTAGTCCGCAACCCTGGCGGCGGCATCGCGCGCCGCCTGATCTTTCACAATTTCATTCATCGGACTTGCTCCGCAAGACGGGTCAGCGGCACGTCGGCCAGCGCAGAGCGCACTGCCGAACCAACGATTCCCCAATGCGGCTTGATCGTGCAGCCGGCATCGAGCGCGCAATCGTGACGCCCGGTATCGACGCAGGGCGTCAACGCGATGGGGCCTTCGACCGCCTCGATAATATCAGCCAGCGTGATCGCGGCGGCCGGGCGCGCGAGCTTCAGTCCGCCGCCCACCCCGCGCGAGGAGCGCAGCAGGCCGGCGGCGGTCAGGCGGCTGACCAGCTTTTGCACCGTGGGCACCGGCAGGCCGGTTTCCTCGGCCAGCTGGCCCGCGGACACGCGGCTTCCGCCGCAATGGCGCGCGGCGGCGCTCATCGTCACGACGGCATAGTCGGCCATGGAAGACAGGCGCATCGGATGCTCCGGCTTAAATCGGACTGATTCTTTCCGGTTTGCCTTTAGGCCTGCCCTGCGGGGATTTCAATCCTCCGGAATGCGCGCGAAATTCGGTCGGATTTCGCGGTAGCCGCGCAGGTTGCTGGTCGCGGCCAGCAGCGGGGCGGAACCATCGAGCAGCCGGGTCGGCGTGCGCCCCAGGTAATGGCGCAACTCGCGAATCAGGTGCGACTGGTCGAAGAACAGGTCCTTGAGAGCCGCGACCTGCGCGTCCGTGGTGTCCGGCGCCTGAAGCAGCGCCGCCACCCGCAGCGCGCGGTACTTGCGCGCGAGTTGCCGGGGCGGAACGCCGAAGTACCGCTCGCACAAACGCTGGAGCTGGCGCGGCGAATACCCTGCCGCTCCATCCAGCGCCGCGACCGGCGGATCGAGCGAGGACGAAAGCCAGGCGCCGATCGCCGCCATCGCCTCGACATGGCGGGCCTTCACGGGGCGCAGGCGCCGGGCGATGAATTCCGAAACCAGCCGCGCCGCCGCAGCGTCGCCCTCTGCCCGCATCGCGCGAAGGTGGCTGCCGAGCTCCGCTGCTTCACCGCCAAACAGGGCCGACGCATCAAGCACGCGGTCACTGCTTGCCCCGGCGTGCAGGCCGGTCAGCGCCGCCCAGCCGAGCGGCGAAAGCGCCGCGCCGACCATGTGCCAGGGACCATCCAGTTCGACCCGCACCGCAGCGGTGGTCGGGGTGAGCAGCATGTCCGGGCGGGACGGTTCACTGTGTCCTGCCGCGAAGTGCAGCAGGCCCCGGCCGGTAAGGTTGAAAGTGAGATAGCCGACCGCCGCAGGCAGGCAATCGTGGATCACGGGTTCGTCGCAGCGCAGCGCGTAAAGCGTGGTGACGAAGGGGCGCAGCGCATCGGGTGCGGGGTGGTAATCAAGCCGGATCAGGGCCTGCGCGGTAAGCACGGGCAATGGCCCATCGCTTTCCCGGTCCGGTTGGTGCGCCGCGCTCATCGCCCCTACAGTGGGGACTGCCCAGGAATCTGACAAGGAACCTGACAGGAATCCGGCAGATAATCTGGCAATCCCCGGTCGGACAAACGGAAGCGGGCGAAAAAAGAGCGGCCCACCCCGAATCCGGGAGGGCCGCTTGTGTAAGTTAAGAACTCTTGGCTGCTTGCCTTGAGCCCTTCGGGTCGCAGGAGGGTAATAACCTGAGTCGCGGCCCATGTGATTGTATGGATTCGACAAGATGGCCGATTTCTCCCTCGGGAAATCCCCTGGCAGCCGCATGCCGTAACGGCAGGCCGCCACCTGCGAACTGCCATCGACTAAGCGGCCCGGCGATGCCATAGGCTCGCGGCGATGCTGTTTGCCCTGTTCCGCCCGCTGCTCGCGCTGCTTGACGCCGAGGATGCCCATCGCCTGGCGATCGCCGCGCTGCGCGTGCTGCCGCTGCATGGCACCGGCCGCGCGGACGGGCCGCTGGCGACCAGGGTAGCGGGCCTGGCCTTTCCCAATCCGCTGGGCATGGCTGCCGGGTTCGACAAGAACGCCGAAGTGCCGGACGCGCTGCTGGGCATCGGCTTCGGCTTTGCCGAGGTCGGCTCGATCACTCCCCTGCCCCAGTCCGGCAATCCCCGGCCCCGCCTGTTCCGGCTGACCGAGGACCAGGCGGTGATCAACCGCATGGGCTTCAACAATGCCGGGGCCGAGGCGGCGGTGGAGCGGCTGGTGCGGCGGCGCGGGCGGCCGGGGATAGTCGGCATCAACATCGGCGCGAACAAGGATTCGCTCGACCGGATTGCCGACTATGCGACCATGGCCCGGCTGATGGCCCCGCTCGCCAGCTACCTGGCGGTCAATGTTTCCAGCCCCAACACCCCCGGCCTGCGCGCCTTGCAGGACGAGGGCGCGCTGACCGCGCTGCTCGACGCGGTGCTGGCGGCGCGGGGGCCAAGCGGCCCGCCGGTGTTCCTGAAGGTCGCGCCCGATCTGGAACCGGCGGACATCGACGCGATCGCACGGATCGCGCTCGACAAGCAGCTTGGCGCGCTGATCGTGTCCAACACCACGATTTCCCGCCCTGCCCTGACTTCGGCCCATGCGGGGGAAACCGGCGGCCTGTCCGGCGCTCCCTTGCGCGACCTTGCCCAGCAGCGCCTGCGCGATTTCCGCAAGGCGACCGGAGGCGCCGTGCCGCTGATCGGCGTCGGCGGGATCGCCACGGCGGAAGACGCCTGGGCGCGGATTCGCGCCGGGGCCAGCCTGGTCCAGCTTTACAGCGCGATGGCCTTCGCCGGACCGGGGATCGCGCGCCAGACCGTCAAGGGAATCGAAGCGCTGATGCGGCGCGATGGTTTTGCGACCATTGCCGAGGCGGTTGGAACCGAATAGCCTTGGCGCCATGAAAGTGCGCCTCCTAGCCCTGATCGCCGCTCCGCTGCTTGCGGGCGGCTGTGCCACCTCCACCGCGACCCGACCTGCTGCCGCGCCTCCTGTGTTCGAAAAAGGCATGGTCAGCGCCGCCGATCCGCGCGCGGCAGAAGCCGGGGCGGAAATCCTGCGCCAGGGCGGCAGCGCGACCGACGCGGCGCTCGCAACCCTGCTGGCGCTGACCGTGGTCGAACCGCAAAGCTCCGGCATTGGTGGGGGCGGGTTCCTGATCGTCGATGACGGCAAGGGCAAGGTCGACACGCTGGACGGGCGCGAGACTGCACCCGCCGCCGCCGGGCCGGACTGGTTCAAGCTGAATGGCCAGTACCTCACCATTCCCCAGGCGATCCCCGGCGGAAAGAGCGTCGGCGTCCCCGGCAACGTCGCCCTGATGGCCGAGGCCCACCGCCGCCACGGCAAGCTGGCGTGGAAGGCGCTGTTCGCCCCCGCGATCCGGCTGGCGGGCGAGGGTTTTACCGTCACTCCGCGCCTCAGCGCCTTCCTGGATCGGTTCCGCGAAACCGGAGCGCTGAGCGCCGAGGGCCGCTCGATCTATTATCCGGACGGCAATCCGGTCGCGGCCGGGACAACGCTGAAGAACCCGGCGCTCGCCGCCTTCCTGACGCGGCTGGCCGAAGAGGGGCCGAAAGCCTTCTATGCCGGCAGCAACGCGCAGGCCATCGTGACGGCGGTCAACACCGCGCCGCGCAATCCCTCGGCCATGACGCTGGGCGATGTCGGCGCCTACCGCGCCAAGGACCGCCCGCCGGTCTGCGTCACCTATCGCCAATACAAGATGTGCGGGATGGGCCCGCCAAGCTCGGGCGCGACCACCGTGTTCGGCGTGCTCGGCCTGCTCGAACGGTTCGACCTGTCGGCACTGGGCAAGGACGATCCGCGCGCCTGGCACCTCATCGCCGAGGCCCAGCGCCTCGCCTATGCCGACCGCGAGCGTTATCTCGCCGACCCGGATTTCATCGACGTCCCGGTCGCCGGACTGCTCGCGCCAGACTATCTGGGGGCACGCGCGCAATTGATTGCGGTCGACCGGACCATGCCTTCGGTCGCGCCGGGCAACCCGCAGGGCGTCAAGGTGGCGCTGGCGGACGGACTGGTGCCGGACATCATATCGACCTCGCACTTCGTGGCGATAGACCGGACTGGCCAGGCAGCAACGCTGACCTCGACCATCGAAAGCGCCTTCGGCTCTGGTCTGGTGGTCAACGGCTACTTTCTCAACAACGAGCTGACCGACCTCAGCGTCATTCCCGACCGCAATGGCGTGCCCGTCGCCAACCGGGTGGAAGGCGGCAAGCGCCCGCGCAGCTCGATGAGCCCGGTGCTCGTTTATGGCCCCGATGGCCGCCTGCGGCTCGCGCTCGGCGCGGCTGGCGGGGCAACGATCCCGGCCCAGGTGCTGAAAGCGATCATCGGCGTGGTCGACTGGAACCTTTCCGCGCAGGACGCGATTGCCCTGCCGGTGATCTTCGCTCCCGGCGGCCAGACCGTCTACGTCGAGCGCGGTTCCCCGCACGAGGCAATGATCCCGGCGCTGAGGGCGCTGGGCCACGGCGATGTCCAGCTGCGCGAACGCAGCTTCAAGGCGAACGCGGTGGAAGCGGTTGGCGGCAGGCTGGCCGGCGCGGCCGATCCCCGCAGCGAAGGACGTGCAGTCAGCGAGTAGCCTTGATGCAGGCCCAAGTCCGCCTTAGGTCTGGTGCACAAGGGGATGGCTGCGAAAAAGGGGCGCAAGCAGTGGTGGATATTTCGGATCTGGCGACCAGCCGCAATCTGGTCGAACTGTTGCTCAGGCGCGCGGACGCGGGCGGGGATCAGCCGTTCCTGTGGGCCAAGCGGGATGGCGAATGGCGCTCGATCAGCTGGGCAGAGGCCGCGCGGCAGGTCTGCCTGATTGCCGAAAGCCTGCGGGCGATGGGCCTTGGGCAGGGCGACCGGGTGATGCTGGTGGCGGAAAACCGTCCCGAATGGTGCATCGCAGACTTCGCGATCATGGCCGCCGGCTGCCTGACCGTGCCCGCCTATGTCACCAATACCGAGCGCGATCACCAGCACATCCTGGAGGATTCGGGCGCCAGCGCGGTGATCGTCGCCAATGACAAGCTGGCCAAGCCCCTGCTGGGCGCAGTGCTGCGTTCGGGGCAGGCCAAGCACGTGATCGGGATCGAGCCGCTGCGCATTTCGCAGATCGGCCCGTTCGAATACCACGATTGGCAGGCGCTGGCCGCTGGCGACGCGGCGGCTGCGCGCGCGGAGGTCGATGCCCGCATCGCCGGGATCGGGCGCGATGATATCGCCTGCCTGATCTATACCAGCGGCACCGGCGGCGCGCCGCGCGGGGTGATGCTGCACCACGGGTCGATCCTCCACAACGTCGAAGGCGCCGCCCGGGTGCTGGCCGAGGACTTCGGCCTGAAGGACGAGGTCTGGCTGTCCTTCCTGCCGCTGAGCCATGCCTATGAGCATACAGGCGGGCAGATGCTGCCGATCGGCTGCGCGGCGCAGATCTACTATGCCGAGGGCCTCGAAAAGCTGGCCAGCAACATCGAGGAAGTGCGCCCGACCGTGATGGTCGTCGTGCCGCGCCTGTTCGAGGTGCTGCGCACGCGGATCATGAAACAGATCGAAAAGCAGGGCCGCTTCGCCAATTACCTGATGGGCCGCGCCATGGGGATCGGCGCGGTCACGGCGCAGCGCGGCGGCAAGGGACGATTGCGCGACAAGCCGATGGACCTGTTCCTCGAAAAGACCCTGCGCCCGAAGATTCGCGCGCGCTTTGGCGGGCGCATCAAGGCGATGGTCTCGGGCGGGGCGCCGCTCAGCCCGGAAGTGGGCGTGTTCTTCGAATCGATGGGCCTGACCATGCTGCAGGGCTATGGCCAGACCGAGGCGGGTCCGGTGATCAGCTGCAACCGCCCACGCGTGGGCCTGAAGATGGACACCGTCGGCCCGCCGCTCCACGGGGTCGAGGTGAAGATCGCCGAGGATGGCGAGATCCTGGTGCGCGGCGAACTGGTGATGAAAGGCTACTGGCGCAACCAGGCCGAAACCGACCGCGCGCTGGTGCCCGATCCGGCGGAGCTGAACATGGCTCCCTGGCTCCACACCGGCGACATCGGCCACATCGACGAGGCCGGGCGGATCGTGATCACCGACCGCAAGAAGGACATGATCGTCAACGACAAGGGCGACAATATCTCCCCCGCCAAGGTCGAAGGGCTGCTGACCCTCCAGCCGGAAATCGCCCAGGCCATGGTCGTGGGCGACAAGCGCCCCTATGTGGTCGGGCTGATCGTACCGGACGCCGAATGGGCGCTGGAATGGGCGCGCGCCAATGACGAGAAGTTCGATCTCCACGCCCTGCAGGACCTCCCCGCCTTCCGCTCCACCGTGCGCGCGGCGGTCGACCGGGTGAACCAGGATCTTTCGGTGATCGAGAAGGTCCGCCAGTTCGCTTTTGCGGACGAAGCCTTCACCATCGACAACGAGGAACTGACCCCCAAGCAGTCAATCCGCCGGCACAAGCTGAAGGCGCGTTATGGCGAGCGGCTGGACGGGTTGTACAAGGGGTGATGGGGGTGGACTTCACCGCCTGAGTCTTTGTTTGGTGCGCCAATCGCCTCCGCGATTGGCTTGCAACACCAGCCCGCTCCCCCGGCCCGACCACCCATTTATGGTACCTTGTGGGTGGTCGGGCCGGGGGAGCGGGCTGGTGTTGCAAGGGAAGCCCGGGTGGGCTTCCCGCACCGCCGTGAGGCGGAGTATTACGCCGCTTCCTTCTCCACCCACTCCGGATAGAAGCTCGGTTCGCGCTGCGACCAGCCCGGGGCCGTCGCGGCGGCTTCGCTGATCGACTGGAGCAGGTGCTTGCGGCGCTGCGGGCGGATCTGCGGCAGGGCAGCGGCGGCGCAGAAGGCCGAGGGCAGGAAGGGCCGCACTTCGGCGCCGAGCAGGCGTTCGTAAAGGAAGCGGAAGGCCGAGAACCCGTCGATCTTCTCTTGCGCCAGGTCGAAGGCGGCGAGGCGGATCAGCTTGCCGAGGAACGCCTCGATCCCTTCCAGCGCGGATTCGGCTGGCACGCAGCCGCGCAGGGTCTTGAGATCCTGATAGATCACGTACTGGCTGCGGATCGCGGCCATTTCCGCCGCATCGCGCGCCCACAGCTTGAAGGCGTCCTGCCGCCCCAGCCCGACATCAAGGCTGCGCTTGATATAGCGCTGCTCGCAAGGGGTGAAACTGGCGAATTCGCGCAGTTCGGCGATGGTGAGCGATGCGGTTCCGGTCTTGGCCATTGCGGGAGTCCCTTGTTGCCAGGACAGATCACCAGAATAGGGTTATAAACGGGTTAACCACGCGGGCCGGGAGTGGTTCCGGGGGATAATGCGCCCCCTGCCGTCATCCGTAATGCTGGACCTGGTTCAGCATCCATCGGGCGTCACGCGCCCTGGCCCGAAAGCACGGAACGGAACGGGAGATGGGCCCTAAACCAAGTTCAGGGTGACGAAACGCGACAAGTGTGGGCGGCCTGCCGACTCAGATCAGCCCGGCGAGCGGGCTGGACGGATCGGCGTACTTGCGGGTGCCCATGCGACCGGCGAGGTAAGCTTCGCGCCCGCCTTCTACTGCCAGGCGCATGGCGCGGGCCATGCGGAGCGGGTCTTTGGCCTCGGCAATCGCGGTGTTCATCAACACGCCGTCGCAGCCCAGTTCCATGGCCACGGCGGCATCGCTGGCCGTGCCGACCCCGGCATCGACCAGCACCGGCACCGAGGCGCCCTCGACGATCAGGCGGATGGTCACCCGGTTCTGGATGCCCAGCCCCGAACCGATCGGCGCGCCCAGCGGCATGACCGCGACCGCGCCGGCACTTTCCAACTGCTTGGCGGCGATCGGATCATCGACGCAGTAGACCATCGGCAGGAAGCCCTCGTTCGCCAGAACCTCGCAGGCCTTCAGCGTTTCGCGCATGTCGGGGTACAGCGTGCGTGCCTCGCCCAGCACTTCCAGCTTGACCAGGTCCCAGCCGCCCGCTTCCCGCGCCAGGCGCAGGGTGCGGATCGCGTCCTCGGCCGTAAAGCACCCGGCGGTGTTGGGCAGGTAGGTGATCTTCTTCGGGTCGATGAAATCGGTCAGCATCGGGGCGCCCCGATCGCTGATGTTGACCCGGCGCACCGCCACGGTGACGATCTCGGCGCCCGATGCCTCGACCGCGGCGGCGTTCTGCGCGAAGTCCCTATACTTGCCCGTACCGACGATCAGGCGCGAGCGGAAGGTGCGGCCCGCCACGGTCCAGGTATCGTCCGCGTGATCCCCGCCGCCCACGAAGTGGACGATTTCCAGCACGTCGCTATCGGCCAGCAGGGTGTCGCCAAGGGTCGAGCGCGGGACAATCTCGCCATTGCGCTCGACCGCGACCTTGGCCGGATCGAGATCGAGGCTGCGGACGAGATCGGCGATCGAGCCGGCTTCAGCGCGGCGCGGTTCGCCGTTGACGGTCAGGTTGAGCGTGGCGGTCATGCCAAGCGCAGATAGCGATCAGCACGAATGGCGCAAGTTGCGGATATGCGCCCAGCCCAGCAGCGCGACCCCGGCAATGGTGAACAGCGCCTCGGCCGCGCCATGGCCGACCAGCAGCGCGATGCTCATCAGTGCAATTCCGGCCCCGCCCAGTTGCAGCGGGCGGGGATCGCGGTGGCGGACAACGCCAATGACCAGGGTGATGGCGCCGACGACGATCGCCAGCGCCAGGCCGACGCGGTGGATGGCCGGGGCCAGCAGCACTTCGCCGCCAAACCCCAAACCGGCGACAAGCATCAGCCCGGCCAGGCAATGCAGCGCGCACAGCCCGGAAAGCAGCACGCCGACACGGTCGAGCCGGTCGCGAATCGAGAGGATTGCGTTGCGCATCTGTCGACCCATCTATGTTATGGTGTAACATCATGCAAGCCGGCCCTTGCGATTTGCGCGGGTCCGACGCAGGAAGCGCGGGCAATGACTGGCACCACCGCATCGCTCGAATCGCAGGCCCGCATCTCGGGCCGCGCCCGTCCCCTCGCCCTTGCCCGCTGGCTGTTCATGGTGGCCGCGCTGGTCGTCGCGATCGTCGCGGTGGGGGGAATCACCCGCCTGACCGAAAGCGGGCTTTCGATCACCGAATGGAAACCCGTCACCGGCGCGCTCCCGCCGCTCAATGAAGCGCAGTGGCAGGCGGAATTCGCGGCCTACAAGCAGATTCCGCAATATACCAAGATGAACGGTCCGGCGGGGATGACGCTTGAGGAATACAAGTTCATCTACTTCTGGGAATGGGTCCACCGCCTGATCGCCCGCGTGATCGGGCTGGCCTTCGCCCTGCCGCTCGCCTGGTTCTGGCTGCGCGGCGCGATTCCGCAAGGCTTCAAGCCGCGCCTGATGGGGCTGCTTGCGCTGGGCGGGATGCAGGGGGTGGTCGGCTGGTGGATGGTCACCTCCGGGCTCGATGCCGGGGCCGACGTCAGGGTGGCCCATTACCGCCTCGCCACCCATCTGCTGGTGGCGCTGGCCACGCTGTTCGGCCTGGTCTGGACCGCGCTCGACATGCGTGTGCTGGCGCGGGGCGGGCAACCGGCCCGGATCACCCGGTTCGGTGCCCTGGTGGTCGGCGTATTGTTCGTGCAGCTGTTCTTCGGT
>ENA-UPTA01001431-UPTA01001431.1-activated-sludge-metagenome-genome-assembly--contig:-NODE-1431-length-26464-cov-7.993601_pt1 | contig 26464 bp, 20 predicted proteins | sample MGYA00238184_ERZ773361 | MGnify/ENA primary metagenome ERZ773361 (study PRJEB29100, sample SAMN05720205) | activated sludge metagenome | isolation source: anaerobic digester from wastewater... | reverse complement strand
AGAAGCGCGTGTACAAAACACATCGGTTCCCCGTTGAATGCGAAAAGTGCAAATTTTTTCATGGTGCAGCCTCACCCTGTGAATTTATTTTAAAAATTCCGTTATAAGACTATCCTCCGGGAACGCAGGTGGTGCCGGCAGATGTTTCATGTTCCGGCGTTCCCGCGAATCCCGATTGAAACCACCATGCTCAGACAGCGGCTGCCTATTCATATACTATTGAAACATAGAACGCAATAATTTTTTCAGGGGTTGATACAGAAACTCCATTCCGGAGATCGTCCGGCCATGCGGTGAAATACGTGAAGATGAGGAAGGGGCTCAGTCCTCAATGAAGGACTGGATGAGCTCCATAATGAGATGCAGCGGCAGATACTCAATGCCGCAGAGATGCTCAATTGTTATCTGAAAATGCAGCTCCAGCGCACGCTCCCGGACGAGATACTGATTGTGTTCTTTCAGAAGATCATTCATTCGTTTGTCAAATTTTTTTCTGTCAAGGATACCGTCGAACAATTCCCTGTTGAGTGCGGCGCGAGCCTCGCTGAATGCCTCGGTATTGAGGGCGGATGATTTCAGCTTTCGCAGCGCGGTGAGATAGTTTTCGTATGTCATGCGGATATTGTCGATATGTGACTCGAAGGCGAAGGCGGCCCGATAGAGCTCCTGGAGAAGCTTTTCAGCGGTTTCCTTTCCCTCCTCTGTTACCGCGGTATCATAGACAAATCCCTTTCTCACGTCTGCGGATTCCAGCTGTGGCAGGTGCATGTGATGCGAAATTCCGGAATAGGGCGATCTCATTTCAATTTCAATGTCATGGCGGGATATCCGGGTGATGATGCCTTCAAGGGGTTTCGTGTCTGCAACGGCGGATAATATGGTCTGCTGCATAACATCCTCCTTTACTTACAGTGGTAATGTAAGTATATAAAACTGGGGGAAACTTTCCACATAATGTGCAAATTAATTGGTATGGCGTCATGCGGCCGGTCAGGGCTGCAGGGATGTGAGGCTTTTCAGTTTCAGCAGTTCCGCGGTATAAGCCTCCTGGGCCACCATTCCGCCGGAAAGTTCCAGCATGAGGGAGGTTATCTCCCCCTGCTGTTCCAGGGGCGGTACCGGGACTGGCAGCGATTGCAGGGTCTCCGGGGTGATTATATCCGACGCTTTATCCATTGCGGTTTCCATAAAGCCGATATGGTGATAGAAGTGCAGTATATTCAGCAGATAAAAGGATTCGCATATTCCCGTATCGGGCCTGATGCGGATACAGCGCTCCCCCAAAATCCCTTCCTCGTGGAAAATCGGAACAATCGCGCATGATCCGGCGAAGGTTCCCTCCGCAATGAGCAGTATATCGCCCCCCCGCATTATCTGCCGGACGTACTGTTCGCGGAATTCAGTTCCCACATACTGGAACTGTTTCGGCATGAACCGGAGCTTTTCAATACATTCCCCGCTGAATACAGGAATTCCCGTTTCCCTGATATGGCTGCGGTAATAATCACTGCTCCGGGGACCATCCATGATGCCCGCGTTTTTATCGACAACATTGCCGAGGGTCATTACGGGCCACCGTGAAGTTATTGCGCCTTCCGGGATGTCCTTCTCCGGGAGGGCGAATTCAAGGAACTGCTTCATTCTGAATTTTTTAAATTCCTTGATCTGAAGGTAGAGGGCGCCGGCAGCTTTATAATTCTTTTCGATTGCATGCAGCAGTAGACTGTCCATAGTTCTCCGGGATGTACATTATTTAATGATAAATTTAAGGGTATCAGTTTTATAAATATGCAAAAAAATATTCCTCACGGCTTTAAAGCAATTACAATAGACAAAAAATTTTATTTTTTACATAATGCCGTTACTTGTATGTACAGAAGTATATGTATTTGGCAATAAAATTTTATTGATAAAACAAACTTATACATGCGCGGTGTCCCCGTGATTTTCGCGGAATGGATTGAGGTAGTGAATATTATTTGGGAAAGGTACTGCTGTGGGATGTATGTTCGGATGAGGTCATTATTTCTGCGGTTTCACGCCGGGACGGGGCTTGCCGCTCCGGCTGTTCTGGTTTTGCTCCTGTTGCTGCGAAGTCCCGTTTCGGGGGCCGCACCGCCGGGAGTGCAGGGGTTGACTATAAGCGCAGGGGCGGGGTACGGAACTGTCGCGGGGTATTATGGGCCCTATTTCTCACATGGATACAGCGTCTCTCTGGGATGCTATTATCCTGCGGTGTTTATTCATGACTACGTTCTCGGCGAGGGAGAGTTGAGGGGGAGCAGGTTTTTCTTTGATGCCGGGGGCGGTTCGCACCTTGAAGCCATCTCGATGCGGGTGGGCGCAGTTGTGTATTATCCGGTGCACCGGTTGTTGTATCCTTATGGCGGGGTGATGGCGCAGGAGTCGATGCTGCGTTTTAATGCGGAGCGCCTCGGAGAGAGCGATCATTCCTTTAAACCCGGCGCAGTGATAAAAGCAGGGTTCTTTTCATGGATTACCCGTCATGCCGGGACACGGATAGGCGTTGAATATGAAGCAATGCCTCTTTCACGCAAGGTATTCAGCGCGGTTACCGTATCCGTATCCGCGCTGTACAGGGTCAATGGCGTTTCGGGAGCGCAGCAGGGGAGGGATGTCCGGACCCTTTACCGCGAGGTGAATGCGCTGTACCTTAACGGCGTCCGGGCCATGAACGCACGTGAGCACCTGAAAGCGAAGCAGTCCTTCGAGGAGCTTCTCAGAATGGACGGGGACCATGACCTCGCACGGAAGAATCTGCAGAAAATTTATCAATCGGAGAAGTTCTTTGATGAAGCAGGTTCCCTGGAAAGAGACAGGCATTACTACGATGCGATAAAAAAATATTCCGCCGCATCGGAATATATCGGCGGCGCGGATGAGCGCCTTGGGGCGCTCCGGAGTATGCTGATCGGGAACGTACCCGGGATGGAGCGTAAGGGGATACGCGCCTATGAAAAAAAGAAATACGGCGAATGTATTTCACTCATGAAAAAAATTTTGTTAATTGACCCCGGGAACAATACTGCAATACTATATCTTCCGAGAGCGGAACGCCGAAAGCAGGCAATTGAAAGATTGAAATAGCATTCATGAGTATAAAATATAAATTAATTCTGTCGGTCTTAGCGATTATTCTTATCTCAAGTGTTCCCCTTTCGGTGTTTCTTCTTGAACGGCAGGAGCGGGAAAAAGTTGAAAGTGTTCTCCATGAAGGGGCGATATCGGCACGGATACTTGCTCAGGGGACAATAAACATCCTCCTCATGAACGGTGCAAATATTGCCGCAACAAAAGTTGACAGCAAGGAGCTGATTGCCGTCCTGCGGCCCCTCGCCTCTGAAGGCCTTGTATACGCCGATGCGATTCTGATAACATCTGATCCTGTCCTGAATGGAACTGTTCTGGCTTCCCTGTGTAATGATGGCATGACGGAACGGTCCCTTTGCCAGGGAACCGGATTGAGGCCGCAGGACATCGCTGCGCTCAGGGATGTCCGGGGGCATCGGGAAATAAAAATAAAGGGCCATCAGGACCCTTTCTATGAGGTGGTGGCAGTGGGGAGCCTCGCCGGGAAACCTCCCTTCTGCATCGGGAGAATGATATTCTCAAAAAAAGCAGTGTTGCGGCCGCTTCAGAAAACACGGAACTATATATACTTTATTGTAATACTCACTATCCTGGTGCTCTGTGTCACAGGATATGCCTTCAGCAGGTTTCTTTCCCGTCCCCTTGAACAGCTTATTGATGCGGTGAGGGAGGTCGAATCGGGTCGGTTTGATGTGTCCCTGCCGGTGAAGTCAAATGACGAGCTGGGACTCCTGGCGCGGTCCTTCGGCGCCATGGCGCAGATGCTGGATCATAAAATTACCGAACTCCGGGACATGAACACCGAGCTGCAGCGTCTTGATGCGGTGAAAGATGAATTCCTCGCCAATACCACCCATGAGCTCCAGACGCCTCTGAGCGGCATTATAGGAATTGCAGAATCGATGTTGGAGGGTGCGGCGGGTGATATCAGCGACCGCTGTTCCCATAACCTCTCCATGATAGCTTCCAGCGGAAGGCGGCTTTCTCATCTCATACATGATATCCTCGATATCACACGCCTGAAAAATGATGATGTGACGCTGCGCCTGAAACCGGTGGATCTCGTTTCAATCGCGGAGATGGTTGTTTCCCTGATGCGTCCCCTTACTGACAGAAAACAACTTGTGCTGCATAACACCATAACCGGCTCTCCCCGGTATGTCATGGGAGACGAGGATCGGCTGCAGCAGATATTCATAAACCTTGTGGGGAACGCGATCAAGTTCACTGAACGGGGGACAATTACCCTTGCGATATCGGCACCTGATGAAAACAGCGGGATGACAACGGTGTCAGTGCGGGATACCGGAATTGGAATTCCACGGGATAAAATAAAATCCATATTCGAGTCCTTTGTGCAGGGTGACGGGTCCATCTCCCGCCGCTTCGGGGGTACCGGACTCGGCCTGTCAATATCAAGAAAGCTGGTAAAGCTTCACGGGGGGGAAATATCCGCAGAATCCGAGTACGGGAGGGGGTCCTGTTTCAGCTTTACCATTCCCGGCGCCGGAGACATGGAAATATCCCCGCTTCCTGGAGATGACGAGAGAAGGCCCATCGTTGCTGATAAACCCAGGGTATATAGTAACACTTCGTCAGATACTGTGTGTCCGGAAAACAATGGTTCCGGGGAAGGGCGGATCCTTGTGGTCGATGATGAACCTGTCAACCTCCAGGTACTTATCAACCATCTCAGCCTTGCGGGATTCCATGTTGGTGTGGCTTCGGGCGGGGCAGAGGCGCTTTCAATGATCCAGAATGATGGTCTGCCTGACCTTCTTCTCCTTGATGTTATGATGCCGGTGATGAATGGATATGAGGTGTGCCGGATACTCAGGGAGCGGTACACGCCCTTTGAGCTTCCTGTGATTATGCTCACGGCGAAACGGGCAGCCCTTGACGTGATAAATGGTTTTGAAGTGGGAGCAAGCGATTATATTACAAAACCCTTTGACCGGCAGGAGCTTCTTGCCCGGGTGCGGACCTTTATTGCGCTGAAACGTGCTGTGGCGTTCCATGAAGAGCTGAAAATTCTTGAGAAGGAATACAGTGTCGCACGGGATATTCAGCGGTCCATTATGCCCGCGGCAGTCCCGGTTCCCGAAGGCGCCTCGGTCCATGTGCGGTACCGTCCCATGCGCGCGGTGGGAGGTGATTTCTATGATTTCCATTGCAGCGGGAGCAAGCAGTTCGGCGTCCTCATCGCCGATGTTTCAGGGCATGGGATGCCGGCGGCCCTTGTGGGGTCCATGCTGAAAATTGCCTTTTCGGTTTCTTCTGAGAATGAAGGCAGTCCCGCCGCATTGATGAACAGAATTAACGATGTTATCAGCGGACAGACGACCCGGCAGTTCATTACTGCGAACTATCTGTATTTTGACCTTGAAACAATGTCCCTCGTTTCATCGAATGCCGGACACTGGCCCCAGGTGCTGTTAAAAAAAGCGGACAACAGCATTGCGGAAATATACAACAGGAGCAGGGCGATTGGTATCGGCCGGCGCTACCGGTATGAAATATCTGAATATACCCTTGCCCCGGGAGACAGGGTGGTGCTTTTTACCGATGGTGTGATAGAATGCAAAAACAGCGAGGGGGAACTCTTCGGTGAGGAGCGGTTTCACCGGATAATCATGGAGAACAGTACCGTTTCCGCAGAGCTGTTTCTGAATACGGTGTTCAGAGCCCTCGAAGAGTGGGGTGGATTTAACGAAAAGGGAAGCTTTGAGGATGATATCTGTATTCTGTGTGTTGATATTGAGGAATAAAAGTGTCAGGGACCGGCGACACAGCGGACAAAATATTTTGTTGATGACCAATTCCAGCTTACTGTACCGTTGTAAAAATTCATAAACCATTTAAAATCGCCCGGAGAATTTGCATGTGAGGTTGAGGTCCAGTATTCCTTGCTTTTCGTATTGGGAAATGCTTTCTCGTTAATTGAGGGTATTTTCCCGTGTGCATAATCTGCTGAACTCTGGAGTTCTCTGACATTGGGTAACCGCCAGTTTGAGTATCCCCTGTATTGTGATTTGTTCAGGTTGCTGCATGAATTTACTGCCTCATTCCACGTGAAGACGTCAGTTGATGAGGTATTGTTGCAGAAGGGATCAGAATTGATTCCTGATTTCAATAACGTGCATCGCATCCAGACAAGACCTGTTGTGTTATCCCTCACTATACCATAGGTGTGATTAATAGTATAGGATATTCCTGCGAGAAGTGACGTTGCCAGCAATAATGATGAAAAGATAATTATTATGCTAATCATTTGGTTCTTTTTCATTGACTATTGGCCCCGAATGCAACGAACATAGGCTACTTCGGTATCTGTTTCGTTTTCTATCATACGCAGTGTCGAAAAATCATGGTTTGTATCAAAACCACATACCCAGTTTGATGTGTCTGTTCCAAATACTGTTCCTGTATCAATTGTCCAATAAAAAATTACAAGTATATCCCCCCAGAACGAGTCAGTATATGTAAATGCTGCCGGAGTGCCGGGAAATATCGTTTCATCGATAGCAGGATTTCCAATATTAAAGTTTACAAGAGTAAACAGTTCCGGTGCCGAGGGGAGCCTCCAGTCGGAGTAGCCTGCATAGGTAAGATCTTCACATTGTGATATTGCGGTACTTCTGATTACTTTTGAAGCAACGCCTGCGCAATTGTCATCTGTTCCCGGTGACCCTGCTTTGAGGGTACACTTCGTCCACATGAGTTCCGAAACATTATCAACCACCACATCGTCACTGCCGGAAATGTTGTCGTGGACAGTAAGTTTAATCTCATTAGGTGTATTTATATATGAGCCGTCATCGCCGAAATGATATTCTGTCGTCTGTCCGGAGTCGCTTATTTCAAAATACACATTGGTTGATTTATCAGAAGTAACCGTTTCAAGGTGCACATAGTTTTTTTCACGGTCCATTAATTCCTGCATCATGTCGTCGGTACAGGCGGACCACATAATAGGGGAGATAAGTAGCAATGGGAGAAAAACTTTTTTCATTCCTGTTGTTTTAGCCAATATTTAATCCATCAGGAGCAATTTTTATCAGGATGGGATTTTTTCAATAAAAAAATCAACCCGAAGGGGCTTTTTTTATTGGTATAAATGTCTACCAGTTTTAATATAAAGGTCGAGGTGTGAAATGAAGCTATTCAAGTTCTCCAAGAAGTGTATCAAACCGCTGTGATTCCTGTTCGAAGAGGGTTGTATCGGCATCAAGATCATCATAGAGGCTTTCGGTGAGGGTCTTCAGGGCATGGATGTCACGGGAAAGTTTCTGTATGCGGGGCCCGTCCTGCTCGCCGGCAGCCGCTATCATCTCATGATTGTATTGTTCAAGGCGTGATTCGTTTGCGGTAATGTCCGCCTCCAGCTTCTGTATCCGCATTTCAAGGGGTTTCAGAGTTTTTGAACGCTCTGTGACAATCTCAGAGCGGCGTTTCCTCAGTTCCTTTTTGGAGAGGAGCCCGGATTCATTGTCTGCCGCGCGGTATGGTTTTTCCTCCCTTGTCTCATCGTCGTGCCATCCCCCCGCCTGAAGGAACTGTTCGTAGGTCCCCTCGTATACCCGTACCTTTTCATCCTGAAATATTACCAGCCGTTCAGCAAGGGCGTGAAGAAACATCTCATTGTGAGTGACCATGATGACCGCCCCGTCAAAGCAGTCAATAGCTTCAAGGAGCGCGTCGCAGGCTTCCATGTCAAGGTGGTTTGTGGGCTCGTCAAGAAGCAGAATGTTCAGGGGCGTAACAAGCAGTTTCCCCAGGAGGACCCTGCTTTTCTCCCCTCCGGAAAGCACGGAAATTTTTTTCAGCGCGTTGTCTCCTTCAAACATCATAATCCCGCAGATGTCCCAGGCGCGCTGTTTCTCCACGGATTCATGGGATGCGGCAACTTCGTCAACAACGGTGCGGGTTTTCACAAGGGTGTCGGTGTTGCTCTGTTCATAGTATCCGGGGGCCGCGGTCTGATGCCAGGTAATTGTGCCGGTGTCCGGCGGAATGGCCCCTGCAAGGAGTTTCAGAAGTGTCGTTTTTCCTTTTCCGTTCCGTCCCACCACACATATCCTGTCCCGCGAGCTCACGGTGATGTTAAAGTTTTTTATAATGGGGGATACCGTGCTGTCATAGGAAAACGAAATGTTTTCCGCGCTCATGAGGTATTTCGCATGAGTCGGCTTTTCTGCGAAAGAAAAATCAAGGGTCTTGATTTTCTGAAGGCGTTCCGCGGTGCCCATCTTTTCGAGCATTTTCACCCGGGACTGCACAAGGTTCCCAAGGCGCGCCTTCGCCCTGAACCTGTTGACAAACTGTTCGATCTCCTTTTTCCGGCGTTCATCATTGATCCGCGTTTTTTCGTAGATTTCCTCCTCCTGGGCGATCTGGTCATAGAGCTTCCCGGTGTTTCCTTCTATCTTCCGGAGGTTTTTCCGGTGTATCCCCATGGTATGGGTGACAATGCTGTCCATAAAGTTTCTGTCATGGGTAATGAGCATCAGTTCCCCTGTCCAGGTGATGAGAAAGTTCCGGAGCCATCGTATCGAGGTGATGTCAAGGTAGTTGTTCGGTTCGTCGAGAAGCAGCATGTCCGGTTCCGCAATGAGGACCTTCGCCAGGGACAGGCGAACCTGATATCCTCCGGAAAGCATTGAGGGATGAAGCGTAATTTGTTCCCGGGAAAAACCGAGTCCGGAGAGTATCTTTTCCGCTTTCCATGTGTTCATGCGTTCTTCAGGGATAAGGGCGCACGATGCTTCTTCAATTACAGAATGTTCATGAAAGGCAAGGTTCTGCTGAAGATATCCCATACGGTAATTTTTTGGTATGGTGACCATTCCGTCATCCGGGTGCTCTTCACCGGTGAGTATCCGGAAGAGGGTTGTTTTACCATGGCCGTTTCTACCCACAAGACCGGCCCGTTCCCTGCTGTTGATCCTGAAACTGATCGAATCAAAGAGGACTTCCCCTCCGTAGCTTTTCGTTATGTTCTCAGCGACTATCATGATTGAATACCGGCTCCCCTGAAGTTTTCAAAGTGAACGCTGGAGGAGGAGGGGCTATATTGCAAGAAAATTTTTACGGCCGCTTCTGATCACGCCGCTAATTGTACCGCGATTGCAGCACAGTTTTATTTAAAATCGAGGTCCCGTGTCCCATCCCAGTCTTTCGGAGGAGGGGAGACTTTATAATTGTTGCAGCGGTCAATATACATCTGCGATACGTCATCATCCGGTATTGTGGCAAGTACACGGGTGAAATACTCAATTGCGGTGTCCCAGTTCTGGATTTTGTACATGCTGAGGGCCTTGTTGTAGAGCTTCACCGCTTCATCGGGAAATGAGTTTTTTCTTATATTTTCAAGCTTGTAGATTGTGGTGGGGATTTCTTTTCCTTTTACCCGCACATTGTCCAGTTCCCGGAAAAGGATTTTCCCGCTGAGCCTGTCCTGGATGCTCTGCGATACAATAATGTGGCTGCTGTAGTGTTTGGTCAGCCCTTCAAGACGGGAAGCGAGGTTTACGGTATCGCCGATTACGGTATAGTCAAACTTGTCTTTTGATCCGATGTTTCCCACGATGACATCACCTTCATGGATACCGATACCGATATCGAGCCCTTTGGGAGGGAGCTTTAAGTTCGCGGTGTCCAGCAGCGACAGCGAACTGAACATTTCAAGCGCAGCCAGGACCGCACGTTCCGAGTTGTTTTCATAACTTGTGGGAGCGCCGAATACCGCGAGGATCGCGTCACCGATAAATTTATCGATAGTGCCTCCGTGTTTCTGGATGGCATTTCCCATTACTTCAAAAAAGGAATTCAGAAATGCGACGACATCCTCCGGAGTGTTGTTTTCAGAAATAACCGTAAAGGAACGAATGTCGGAAAATAATACCGCTACACTCCGCTTCTCACCGGAAAGGAGGGAGGAAGTTCCTGTTCTGCCTATCATATCGTCAATAATTTCAGCGGGAACAAACTTCGAAAAAATGTTCCGGATTTTTATTTCCATCTCGCTTGTGTACTTGAGGTGCATCGCGTTTTCAAGGAGCATTCCTGCTCCCTTTGCGAATACACGTATGTTATCACAGATGAGATCGGAAAAATAGTTGTTGGTGAAGTTGCCCACATGGAGCGTGCCAATTATGTCACAGGCGCCGGGTAATTCGAACTGTGAATAGGAATTGATTTTCCTGCTGTCAATTCTGGTTTTCCGGTAGTCTTCCCGGTTTTCAATCGCGAAGATGCTTTTTTCCACAGAACCGGGAATGGTGTCGCTGAATGTAGTGTAAAAATCGTTGAGGCAGATATTAAAGAAATCTTCCGCTTCATTTTCATATACCTGGGAAGAGGGAAGGAGAAACGCCAGACATTTCCTGTGATAATACAGCAGCAGCACCGCTACATGATGGTCGCATGTCCTGTCAAGGAGGCCCAGGATGTTTTCAGCGGTGTCCCGGAGAGAGGTGATGCAGGTCCCCACGCCGGAGAGCTCATTCATGATTGTTGACTGAAAAAGCTGCCGGTCAATGATCGTCCCCAGAATTTCCATGATGAAATCCCGGTTCACCTGTGCGGCGTCTTCAGATATCAGTTCAGTCCTGAACGGCGGGTGATCGGAAAGGTTTGTGACCCGCACCATGAGGGGTTCGAGGTTGTCAAAATTTTTTGTCACGAATTCATCCGCCCCGGAAGACCGTGCCCAGAACTCGTCCCTGTCTTCAGAGAGTGAGGTGTGCATGATAATCGGAATGTCGCGGACACCGCGCCGTGATTTCAGTATCCTGCTTGCCTGGTATCCCTGAAGGACCGGCATCTCAACGTCCATGATGATGACATCGGGAATGTTCCGGTATGTCATTTCAATTCCTTCAATGCCGTTTTTCGCGCGCAGGACAGTGTACCCTGCAGCGGTGAAGTATTCAGACAGCACCCCGGCAATAAGGTCTGAGTCGTCAACAAGCAGTATAGTTTTCCCCTGTGCCATAATTGTCCCCGGATTATCGGATAAGATTTTTTGCGACGCTGATAAGATTGTTTCTGTCAAAATCAGATTTGACGATATAGGAGTCAGCACCAAGTTCGGATGCCCGCTTTTTGGAATCAGGATCGTCGAATGATGAAATGATGATCACGGGAATGCCCCGCAGCTGTTCCTCGCGCTTAATGTTTTCAATAAAGGTGAAACCGTCCATTCTCGGCATGTTGATATCTGTTACGATTAATTTGAAGTCGCTGCTGCGGACCTTGTTGAGGCCGTCAATGCCGTCCTGCGCCGTTGTAACGGAGTAATTGGCCGATTCGAAAATTGATTTTACAATTTCCCTGGAGTTCACGGAATCGTCAATGACGAGGATATTCCGGAGTTCTTTCCGTTCTTTGACAAAGCGGCGTTTCATTTCAATGTCGCTCATGCGCTTGCTCTTTTCTATAAGGGCGGGCATGTGCAGAATGTTGACGATGTCATAGTTCTCATCAAAGACGATACCCTGGATGTATCTGAGCTGCTGCAGGCTCGGCGGAAGGGGCTTGTAAATCAATGTCGCGAATTCAATAATCGAGTCCACCACGATGCCGATAGTTTCCCCGAGGGACTCAACGATGACCACGAAATCTCTGCTGCTATCGTCGCGAATGTCCAGGTCAAGAAGGTGCGCCATGCTGTAGAGCGGTATCAGGCTTTCGCGGACTTTTACCGCCTCCTTGTTGAGCATCGGAATTTTTTCACCGGGTCCGATTAGAAGTATCTCTCTTACGAAATTGGATGGAATAAAGAATTTTTTCGAGGACGCAGTAATGAAATATCCCCCCACGGTAGCAAGTGAAAGCGGCAGGGCGAGGGTGAATTGCGTCCACATGCCGGGTTCACTGGTGACAGTTATTTTGCCCTTTATGTTTTCAATTTTGTGTTTTACTATGTCAAGGCCGACGCCCCGGCCCGAGATGTCCGATACAGTGCTGCTGGTTGTAAATCCGGGCTGAAAAAGAAATGCGGTCAGTTCCGGTTCGCCCATTGCGCGGATTTCATCAGCCATCATGGGAAACATCTCAAGCGCACGACTGCGCACCCGTTCAAAATTTATGCCCCTGCCGTCATCCCTGATCGCGACAACGATGGTTCCCCCTTCGCTGAAGCAGTTGATGGAAATATTTCCGTTCCGGTTTTTTCCCGCACGTTCCCTTTCTTCCGGCAGCTCAATGCCGTGATCAACTCCGTTCCTCACAAGATGGACAACGGGGTCGCTTATGGTTTCGAGGATTATTTTATCAAGGCGCACATCGCTCCCCGATATTGAAAAGCTGATGGATTTTCCGAGGCTCACAGAAAGCTCCTCCACCATTTTAGGCAGGGAGCCGAATATCATTTCAAGGGGAAACATGCGGAGGCCAACGATGCTTTCCTGGAGGTCAAAGGTTTCCCGCTCAATAGTTTCAATCTGCTCGTTGAAGCCCTTCCGTATTTTCTGGATGCCTTTCAGCATTGAAGACATTTTCCCGGACATTTCCCGCATCAGTGAAGTGTTTTCTCCCGCACTGGCTTCACATCCTGTCCGGAATTCCTGCAGCGTCTCTTCAAGGTTTGCCAGGGCTTCGTTCTGCTTCTTCATCTGGAACTGGTTTATTATCAGGGAATTTGTGTTCTTGATGATGGAGTCTATGTGGTCGATCTTAACCCTGATGGTTTGAAGGTCTTTAAACACCCCCGCAGTGTCTGTGCCGGTTACAGCTTCTTTTCTTTCCGGAGACGGGCCCTCCATGTCGGTGGCGCTGGATTTGAATTTTCTGATTTCCTCAAGGGTGTAGGGTTCATTGGATGATGCGCGCTCAAAGACGCGAAGCAGCGCATCGATGTCGATTGTGTCGTCCTTTTCGGCGGCAATTTTTTTAGCGCATTCCCTGAGATAGTCCGAGGTGATGAATACAAGCTGTACAAGGGCATCCGATATGGAATAGCGGTGCTCCTTTATTCCCTTCAGCACGTTCTCAAGGCCGTGTGATATTTTTTCCACGGTGGAAAATTTAAGCATCCGTGATGACCCCTTTATAGTATGGAGGGTCCTCAGTATTCTGTTCAGGTCTTCTTCATTGTCCGGGTCCTTTTTCAGAACAATGATTGAACTGTCGAGGTTCTGGATGTTGTCCCTGATCTCATCGAGGTACTGTGAAATGAAGGAGTCTCTGTTTAGCGGCATGGTTTTACCCCTGATTGTTGGCGTTGAGAGACCTTTTCCAGTGACTGAATCCATGAGTCACAGAGGTCAAGAAAGTATTTTTCGCTGAAATATTCCACAAGAAATCCGTAACGGACATCCTGCGATGCGTCACTGCGGGATAGTATTTCCCTGCATTTTGTAAATTCCTTCAAGGCCTCAAGGGGTTTGCTGTCCCTGAGCGTATTTGCCAGATAAAATCTGGATGGCCAGAATGAAGTGTTGCAGGTGATCGCAGCGCTGAAGAATGATGTCGCGGCGTCCCGTTCCCCTTCAAGGAGGGCGATAAAACCAAGGAGGTGGCTGGTGATTTCGTTGCTGAAATGTTTTACGACAGTGCGCACAATCTCTCGCGCGATATCAAGTTTCATATTGTTGATAAAATGAATGGAGTAGAGCAGCAGCTCCGCAATTATATATGACTGGTTGTCTGAAATGGAATCACGGCCTTTATGTCTTTCGATATCCCGGACGGCAGCGAGTACGGACGCAACTGAAACAGAAGATTGCCGATGGCTGGTACTCCTGTTCAGGGGGACGATGTTTTTCCTGCCGATGCGGTGTGCAGGAGGTTTTGCGCCTGCCGGAGTGTTTACGGGAATGCTGCTTATCTCGCGGTGAGGATGCTTTTTTTTCCTGAAAAAATAGATATCCCCTTCCTGAACGGTTTCAAGGTCGGGATGGACCACGAGGGGCATCTCCGAGGACGAGAGGAACAGGTACCCCCCTTCACTGATTTTTGATACGACACGGGCAAGAATCGAATTCTTTTTCTCTCCTTTCATGTATATGAGGGTGTTTCTGAGGAATACAATGTGAAAAGAGTCCGGCATGTCCTCCAGGGTGTCGAGAAAAAGATTCCTGCGGGCGATATTGATACCTGCGATTATATCGGCGCTGATTTTTCTCGATTTCCCGGTCATGGTGCTGTGTTGTTCGATGAGACGGTGGTATGCCTTCCCGTCTTCACGGAATGAATTTTTCGTGTAGATGCCCTGGCGCATGTGTGAAAGCGCTTCAGAGTTGAGATCAGTCGCATATACGGTAAAACGCGACCTTGTATCATCCCCGAAATAGTCCTTCAATATAAGGGCAAGTGATATACCTTCCTCTCCCGTTGCGCAGGTTGCCGACCATGCAAGAACGGGCCCTCCGGTGCGGCCGATTCTCGGGAGCAGAATTTCTCTGAGGACAGTGAAGTGCCGGGATTCACGGAAAAAATAGGTTTCATTAATCGTGACTGCATTCAAGAAACTTTCGCGCTCGGCGCTGTCGTCACGGAGAATGTCGATATAGCGCTGTACCGTAACGCCCATTTCCAGGGTGCGTATTTTCACCTCTTCCGCCAGGGCGCGGTAATTTGTGTCCGGGACTGTGATGCCGGTGATGTCCTCAATATATTCCAGCAGCCGGTCAAACCCGGAGATGATTGGAAATCCCTGTGCCATCATTCCTGACCTGTTAAGCGGAGAATGAATTCCGCGATGCTCTCAAGGGGAAGGACCCTGGTGGCGCCTTTCCGCTCAATGGCGGCGCGCGGCATCCCGAATATTGTTGATGATGCCTGGTCCTGGACTATGGTGTAGCCGCCGCGGGATTTTATCGCGACACATCCTTCAGCGCCGTCGGTTCCCATTCCCGTAAGCAGTATGCCGATAAGCTGTGACTCGAACTGCTGTGCCGCGGAGATGAACAGTTTGTCGACACTTGGCTTCTGGTTCAGTATTTTCGGGCCGTCATCAAGGTGCAGTTTTTTTTGATTAAAAACCAGATGCTTCCCCGCCGGGGCAATTACCACTTCTCCGGGGCCGGGGAAATCGCTGTCATGGGCAATGCGTACGGAAAGGGGTGTTTCTCCGTCAAGCCACTGGGTGAAGCTTTCGTCAAAACCTGTTTCAAGATGCTGTACGATGATAATTCCAAGGGGGAAATTTTTCGGTATTGGTTTCAGCAGTTTTGAAATTGCCTTCGGCCCTCCTGTGGACGCTCCCAGCACTATCATCTGGAATCTGTTGTTCCCATCCATCGCGGGAGTGTCTGATTCCGGAGAGGAGTATTGTTCAGGGGAGTCAACTGATGCCAGCGCTTTCAGCTTGGTAATGAAATCACGGTAGAATGCCGGATTGTTAAATTCGTCCAGTTCAGGTTTCTTCATGACCTCCAGGGCGCCGAGGTTCAGCGCTCTGAAGCTCGCGGCGGAATCCACATCGTTTGAAAGGATAAGCACCGGGGCCGGTTTTTCCTTCATGATAATTTCTGTCGCTTCAAATCCGTCCATTATGGGCATCGTGATATCCATAATGATGAGGTTGAGGTTATGGGTTCTGTTCATTTCAACAGCCTGTCTGCCGTTTGTCGCTTCATACAATACGGTCACATCTGCGTATGATTGCAGGACCTGTTTCAGGATGCTGCGGAGCAGCGCGGAGTCGTCCACAATAAGGATTTTCATTCGTCACCGTTTTCTGTCGATATTCGTTCAAGCTGTTTTGTCATAAGCGTGTGCAGGTCAATGAGATACTGCGCGCCCGGTGAACCGTTGATCCTGAGGCAGAGAATTCCCTGCCTGGCCAGGGGAGCGCGGACAGGCTCCGGAAAGAAACGGAATTCCCTGAGGGGCACGCTGTGTAGCGCCGCGGTCCCGGTAATTTTTACCGCAGCGGTGCGGGACAGCATTGCCCCGTTCCCCCCGGTCTGCCCGAATGCGTCTTTGAGCTTGTCCAGGGGAGAGTCAGGGCGGATATTGAAAAAAAAGATTATACATGATTTTCCTGAAGGTGTGATGGAAAAATATTTATTCAGATAATGGTCGAAATCGAGCAGCAGGGTGTTTTCATTTTTGTGCTCAAACACATGGAACAGAGTGTTCCCGAAACGTGAAAAATCAGCGGCATCGTAATATATGCTGGATGCTATTTCGGATCTGTTTATCAGGAAACCGCCCCAGTCACCTGAAACGACCACCGTTTCTACATTCTCCGATGCGGATGCTGTCCTAAATGTTCTGGAGGTCATCGGCGAGCCTGTTGTAAATTTCCTGGACATTGATAATAAATATCTCATTGCCCCGGTGATTGAATGACCCGATAAAGGTGTTTTCCGTTTCAGAGGACACCACAAGGTTTATCGAGGAAGCGGGTATGCCTGATATCTCCGCGACATCGGTAATCAGAAACGCGATGTAGTCAGTTTCGCTCTTCATGATCAGAACCTTCGATGCCCTGAGCCTTTCATTCGTAAAAAGCATTTTCAGGTCAAATACCGTGTACGGCTGTCCCTGACGGTTGATAAGACCTGCGATGTAAGGCGGAACAAAAGGAATGTAGTAGAGGTCATGGTTGATGACAATTTCTCTCACAAGGTCCGCATACACCGCATATTTTATGGAGTCGATCTGAAAAATGAGAAGTTTGTGGACCACTTCATCTTCAGCTGCCAGGGCGGTGTCATCCTCCCGGTCGCTGTTTTCCAGTTTCGCAATCAGTTCGTCGTTATCCATTCCGCACATCCTTATGATAAGATATATTTCGCAAGGGACGTTTTCAAGTCTTCGCCGGTTTCCTTCAGCGATTCCGACGCGCTGGTGGTGGACCGCGTTGAGACGACGAAATCGTCAATGCCCTGTGAAATCTGCCGCAGGGTAATGAGTATCTGTTCGAACGCTGATACCTGCTGGTTCACCGATGCCACAATTTGCTCTGAGGACGCAGCGGAGACTTCCGCTGAATTCAGGATTTCATCGAACACCTCCCGGAGCTTTGTGGAGCGTTCCCATCCCTCCCGGATGCGCTCCGTGCCTTTCTCCGTGGAAAGCACCAGGTTGTCCGACGAGCGCTGAATTTCGTCAATTTTCTGCCGTATTTCATTGGTGGATGATACCGTGCTGTCCGCGAGACGCCGAACTTCGCTGGCGACGATCTGGAAGTTCTTTCCCGCGTCCCCCGCGGCGGAGGCCTCCAGCTCGGCGTTGAAGGCGATAATTTTTGTCTGGTCCGCGATGCCGTTGATGATGTTGACCACATCCCAGATGCTTTCGATCTGGGTGCCTAAAGAGCGCACCCCGGTAATGCTCTCTGCGTTGGTATTCTGTATCTCCTCCATCTTGTCGAGGGTCTCTCTGATGAGGGAGAATCCCTTTTCAACGAAATCCTTCGTCTGGGATGCGATGCGCGCCACTTCGTCAATGCGGGATGCCACCTGCTTTGACAGGCTGTCGGAGTCCTCCATGGTGGTGACAATTTCCTTGACCGCCGCGGCCTGCTGGTTTGAGGTCGATGAAATTTCTTTTGATGAAACCGTAAGGTCCTGAATGGATTCCGTGAGCACTTCCGTGGTCTGCTTTACCTTTCCCAGGAGCTCCCGGGTGTTCTGAATAAGCTGGCTGAAGTGGTGTGCCATAACACCGAATTCATCATCCCGGGCCATGTCTTCTGCGGATATGTCCTGACTGAAATCACCCTCCTTGAGAAGTTTTAATCTGGTTACGATATTGCGGACTACCGCGCTGATTGATCTCGAAAAATATGTCCCCACCACCACGATAAAAATTATGCAGAGTATCCCGACAACGACCATGGTGTTGCGGAGAGAAAAGAGGGGGGAGTTTATTTCGTCATAGTCGCCCTCTGCCACGATTATCCATCCCATTTCAGGGAGGTTCCGGTACTGCAGCATTTTCCTCTTCGCTGTTCCGGTTTCGGGATCGGGAATGGAGTAGATGCCGCTGCCGTTTTTCCGGCTGCATATCTCACGGATGTATTCTGTACCGTCAGCGTCTTTACTGCCCAGGATGTTTTTTCCTTCCATCGAGGGGTGTATAACCAGGGTCCCCCTGCTGTTTTCATGGTCGTCTATTACATACGTCATGCCCTGTGCGCCGTGTTTCACTGAGAGAATTTTATTCCGGAGAACGTCCATTTCAGACTGCCTGATGCCGACATAAATTGTTCCGATGATATCATTTCCCGCGCCGATGATGGGTTTGTACGCCGTGATGTACCAGTCGTTTACCACAAAGGCATTTCCCATGAAGGTCTCCCGCTTCATTATCGCGGCATATACCGGAGATGATTCAGGAATGTATGTGCCCACCGCGCGGCTTCCGTCTTTTCTTTTGACACTGGTGGATATCCGAAGGAGCCCTTTCGGCCGCGTCATCGTCTGAAATATCGTGACGGTGCCTCCGATCATGTTCGTTACCCGGTCCACAAGCTCAAAACTGTTTGAGACGAATGTTCCTCCCACGGTCATCCCCGGAAGGGCAACGGGTGTTTTCACATGGGTGACCTGGTCCTCCGCGTTATACCGCACCGGACGGTTGTTGTTCAGCTCGGTCTTGCCGTTTACAAAGTGGTTTGCCACGTTCAGGTTGTAGTTTACTGTTTTCTGGTTAAGCTCATAATTGGTTCTGCACAAATTAAGAAGATGGTCGGTTATGCCGGTGAGCCCCTGTTCCGCGGCGGTGTCAATAATTGCGCCCGCCTTTTTATAGCAGAGAATGGCAATGCTGAGACATGCAATAGTCGCGATGCCGATGCTGCCGAGGAGAATTTTATGGCGTATTGATAAACGAATGGGAATATTCATGAAGTACTCTCCGGAGTCTATAATTATTGTGGTAAATACAATTCAACAGGATGAGCAGCCGCAGCTGCTTCCGCTGTTTTGTTATACAATGATCTGTACAGATTATTCCGCTGTCATATATGACGTTGAATTATTATTTATTTTATTACTGCTATTCAGTACATGTTGTTCACCAACCTGGAAGGGCGGATAACAATATGTACTGAAAAAAGATACAATGCTGATTGTACATGGCCGGGTTGCTATATTTTATATCTGTCAAGAATAGCGGATAATTCTGAACCTATCCCTTTCATTGATTCCGACGCGCTGGTGGTGGACCGCGTTGAGACGACGAAATCGTCAATGCCCTGTGAAATCTGCCGCAGGGTAATGAGTATCTGTTCGAACGCTGATACCTGCTGGTTCACCGATGCCACAATTTGCTCTGAGGACGCAGCGGAGACTTCCGCTGAATTCAGGATTTCATCGAACACCTCCCGGAGCTTTGTGGAGCGTTCCCATCCCTCCCGGATGCGCTCCGTGCCTTTCTCCGTGGAAAGCACCAGGTTGTCCGACGAGCGCTGAATTTCGTCAATTTTCTGCCGTATTTCATTGGTGGATGATACCGTGCTGTCCGCGAGACGCCGAACTTCGCTGGCGACGATCTGGAAGTTCTTTCCCGCGTCCCCCGCGGCGGAGGCCTCCAGCTCGGCGTTGAAGGCGATAATTTTTGTCTGGTCCGCGATGCCGTTGATGATGTTGACCACATCCCAGATGCTTTCGATCTGGGTGCCTAAAGAGCGCACCCCGGTAATGCTCTCTGCGTTGGTATTCTGTATCTCCTCCATCTTGTCGAGGGTCTCTCTGATGAGGGAGAATCCCTTTTCAACGAAATCCTTCGTCTGGGATGCGATGCGCGCCACTTCGTCAATGCGGGATGCCACCTGCTTTGACAGGCTGTCGGAGTCCTCCATGGTGGTGACAATTTCCTTGACCGCCGCGGCCTGCTGGTTTGAGGTCGATGAAATTTCTTTTGATGAAACCGTAAGGTCCTGAATGGATTCCGTGAGCACTTCCGTGGTCTGCTTTACCTTTCCCAGGAGCTCCCGGAAATTTTTGATAATGGTTGTAAAATCCCGCGCCATCTGGCCGAACTCGTCCCGGGACACGATGTCGATGGTGGAGGCGAGGTTGCCGCTGGACACCTCGTCAGTAATTTTCCTGATCTTCGTGAGAGGTCTCAGAATACGGGATGATATCCCCGTCACAAAGGGGAAACATAAAAGAATCGATCCGAGAATTGCCAGGATGATAATATTTCTGATGCGGCGCGCCTGAATGTAGAGCTCGTCATAGTGGGCGACGGAGGTGACAATCCACCCTGTTTCCGGGATGTACTTGTAGATGGCGATCCTCTTCTCGGCGGTGTCCTCTCCCGCGTTTTTCCAGTAGTAACTGATTGTACCGTTTTTATTTTTTAATATTTCCTGAATGAAAAATTTTCCATCGGCGTCCTTGAAGCCCGCGGTCTCTGTACCCTCAAGGCCTTTGTCGGGGTGGATTACCATTTTCCCTTTTCCATCAATAATATATGCGTACCCGTTTTTCCCGATTTTAATACCTTTTATAATCCGCCGCAGTTCCTCGGTATCCACCATTTTTGAAAACTCATCTTTGTACGAACCTGCCCAGACGATGATATCCCATGGCTCGAAATAGGAAATGGCTGCCACCTTATACCGGGCTTCTGTTTCCCCGACATTTTTCCACTTGTATTCAAGATACCCGTTTTTCAGGGCTGCGGCCCTTTTCATGAATTTATACTTGCCGATGCTGACGCCGGGTGACCTGGGGTGAATTTTCAAAATGCCTTCCCGTGTTACTCCGGCGATGTAGCCGGTGTCGCCGATTTTTCCGTATGCGGTATCGAGGAATATTGCTTCAACCCTGCCGTACGCCTCTCCGTAGGAAAGTTTTCCCTGGCGGAACAGGGAATAATAATAGTTCATGAGGGCCCTGTTCTGTTCCGAAAGCCCCCTGAGATAGCTTTTGATGGATGTGTTGATGGAGTTTTTGGTCATATTGTGAATGAGCTGTGTGGTGTTTTTCAGCTCCAGTTCATATTTCTGCCGGATGTACTTTTCAGTGCTGATATAGATCGCGGTTCCAAGGAGAGATATTATCAAGAAGAACAGGATGCTGAAGCTGACAAGGAGTTTCCGTGAAAGACCGGACAATTTGAATGCATTGATAAAAGGGATTTGCATGGTGCACTCCGGGATGCCGTGTAATATTCATTCGGAACGGTAATTATAGTATCGGTGGGAAAAACGGAAAGCAATAATATTATAACTCTCTGTTGAAAAATTGTTCATATAATTTGAATTGATATTTTCGGAATCCCGTGATTCAGGAAAAATGCAGAGAATTTCCGTTTTTTGCCACAACCCCTTCAATTTCCATCAATGTGATTGTTTCATTTACCCTGGAGGTTTCACAGCCGATGGTACGGATTATGTCATCAATATCATTACAGTTTTTTCCCAGAAGGTCCAGAATTTTCCGTTCCAGGGAGTGTTCGGGATATGCAGAAGCCGTATTGTTCTGTGGCGGAATATCTTTTCTTTTTGTTTTGGGGGGTTGATATTCATCGCCGCACTGAGGGGAGGCGCTCCATGGCGTTCCAATATATTCGGGAAGTCCTCCGAGGACATCCTCTGTTCCCGTGACGGGGACCGCGCCGTTTCGAATCAGATGGTGGCACCCGCGATAGGATTCATTGAACGCCGGTCCCGGGCATGCGAATACCTCCCTGTTCTGTTCAAGGGCGTATCGGGCGGTGATGAGGGCCCCGCTTTTTTCTCCTGCCTGTACGACAATGGTGCCGTAGGAAAGGCCGCTGATGATGCGGTTTCTTCTCACGAAGGTCCATTTCCCGGCCCGAATGCCGGGGGGATATTCAGAAAGCAGCAGAGAGGCGGGGTCTTTCCGCAGAGACTCATAGATGTCCCTGTTCTGCGCCGGATACACGATATCAATGCCGTTTGCCAGTACTCCGATGGTGCCTCCCCGCGACTCAAGGGCGCCAAGGTGGGCGGCCCGGTCAACCCCCGCCGCCATGCCGCTCACGATGGAGAACCCTGCCTGTCCGAGGTCCCTTCCGAGCCTCCGGGAAATTTTTTTGGAATCCATGTCGGCATTCCGTGTACCCACGATGGAAACGCAGCGTCCCGGGACCCCCGTTCCCAGGGAGTAAAGCGCCAGGGGCGCGGTACGGATTTCGCGGAGCAGCGCGGGATAATCATCATCCCAGAAGGTGAGTATGTGGACGCCTTTTTTCCTGGATGCTTCAATAATTGCTTCCGCAGCTTTCATCGGATCAGGGGGATAACGGCTTGTGATGAAATCCTGTGTCCGGGGAGCCTCCTCTTTCGCCAGGAGGGAATACAGGGCGGAAGCGGGTATCTTCCGCGCAAGCTCCCACAGGCTGTGTTTCGCGGGCGCCGCACTGATAGAAAGGGCCACCGCGGTGATTATTTCAGCGGATGTCATTGCTGTGTCCTCCCGGCAGACATCTCCTCCATGAGCCGGTCAATGTTTTCCTTGCAGAGCCTTTTATATTCCCTGACATCAGGGGAGCTGTGTGCCTCTTCAAGTGATGCGTACAGGCTTTCATACACCGCGAGGGACCGCCGGGGATTGCCGGTCTCATAGTAGAACCGGGCAAGGGCAAACCGGCCGCGGTAATAAGCGGGCCGCTGGGCGGATAGTTCCTCCAGAGTCCGGATTCCCTCTTCGCGTTTCTGCTGTACGTAGAACTGCAGCAGGGCGAGGCCGTATGCCGAGTCAACAAATGCGGGGCTCACCGCAAGGGCTTTTTTATAATGATATTCCGCCTGTTCGCTGAATGCGGCATCCTCTGTTTCCCGCGCCTTGTAGGCGTATGCGGTTCCCAGCGCGTGGTGGACAATGACATTTGAACGTCCGTGTCCGATCGCCTTTTTCATGGCGTCGATGGCGGAGTCCCACATTTTCTTTGTGAGATACCGTTCTCCGAGCTGCTGGTATGCGATGGCAAGTTTGCGCGGGGATTCGCTGCCGCTTTTCACTCCCTCTTCATAGGTTCTGATTTTTTCTTTCAACGTCAGAATATCAGCCCCCTTTCCCATTTTGGAAAATCTCGGTTTCAGAATATCGCCGCAACTGAAATCTCCGCATCCCTGCAGACACAGGGTGCTGCAGAGTACTGTACATAGTATAACGGGAATATAATTCATTATAAGGCCTCCTTCGCATGATGTGCTGCAGGTGTTGTGTAAAGAAAGGTGTTCATCAATTAATATATACGACGGGGAGGGGAATAATTGCAAACTTTTTTATGGAAGATCATCACAGATGGAAAAAATAATGCAGAGAAGTTTCGAGTGTCAAATAATCTCCCGGAATTATATCAACCAGAAAAAAAAGATTCAGGATTATAATTCAAAAAGATTTTATATAATGCAGAGGGATTATTATATTAGTATCGTTCTGAAAACGGGTCATTATGTAATGGCCCTGGAGTCATGAGAACGGATCAGAGCATAGATGTATATCGCCGGGAAAGTCCGGGAAAGGGATGCCCCGATTTGCGGGAGGTTTAGTATGAGTACAGTTGAAATGCTGCAGTACAAAGAAAAGCTGATATCGCCGCAGGAAGCCGCGGCCCTTGTTAAATCAGGAAACACTTTGTTTTTTGGTGAATTTGTTCTGTTTCCGGAGGCCTGCGACGCCGCCATCGCGGAACGGGTGCAGGAGCTGCGCGACGTGAAGATCCTCAGCACTGCATTCACGCGGGTGCCGAAAGTCGTCCAGACAGACCCGAATAAGGAACACTTTCTTCTCCATGATTCCCACTTTACACTAATTTCCAGGAAACTCGCGGAAAAGGGACTGTGCTATTATGCTCCCATGACCTATCATATGGCGCCACGCGCCATGAGGAAATATTCCGATTTCGATGTTGCCTATATTACGACGGGTGAAATGGACCCCAAGGGGTATTTTAACTTTGGTCTTGCAAATTCCGTTACTTCTGCCGCGCTCACCAAGGCGGCGAAGATTGTCGTGGAGGTGAACACCAATGTTCCCTACTGCCTGGGAGGGAACCAGGAATCAATTCATGTATCCCGTGTTGATTATATCGTTGAGGGCGGTAATTCCCCGCTTCCGGAGATACCTTCAGCCGTTCCATCTGATGTTGACCGTAAAATTGCGGAACACATAATGAAGGAGATTGAAGACGGGTGCTGTATCCAGCTCGGTATCGGGGGGCTCCCCAATGTGATTGGCGAGATGATTGCGTCAAGCGACCTGAAGGACCTCGGCGTGCATACGGAAATGCTTGTGGACTCTTCGGTTGACCTGTATGAGGCGGGGAAGATTACCGGGAAGTACAAAAATATCGACAAGTATAAAATGACCTACACCTTTGCACTCGGTTCAAACAGGCTGTATGAATTTATAAACCACAATCCCACCTGCGCGTCGTATCCGGTCAACTATGTCAATGATCCGCGTATTATCGGGCTCAATGATAAAATGATTGCCGTGAACAACGCCATGGAGGTTGATCTCTTCTCGCAGGTGTCTTCAGAATCTGTGGGCACTGTGCATAAGACCGGCACAGGCGGGCAGCTGGACTTTATTTTCGGCGCCTTCGGGTCCCACGGAGGGAAGGGTATTATTGCCCTGAGTTCAACCAGAAAGGACAGGGATGGAAACCCTGTGTCCCGCATTGTCCCCGCATTTCAGCCGGGCACCATTGTGACGGTCCCGCGGTCTATTGTGCATTACGTGGCAACCGAATACGGTATTGCCCAGCTTAAAATGAAGTCCACCTGGCAGCGGGCCGAGGCGCTTATTGCCATAGCGCATCCCGATTTCAGGGACGAGCTGATTAAGAAAGCTGAAGAAATGAATATATGGGTGAAGAGTAACAAGATCGCACCGTAGCATGCTGCATGTACAATATGTACTACTGAATGTGTGTCCTCCAATACCCGCATCCGGAATACACGGCCGGAAGCGGGACTCCTGAATCAATGAAACCCGCAATTCCACCGGCTTTTTCGGCTTGTATAAATATTGCCCTTTTGTAGAATGGTAAATAATGCTGCATTACAACTGCTGTGCTGTATTGACAGTGATGATAATGGCGGGACGAGTATGTGTGTATCCATACGATGGAAAAAAGAGGGTTTGGTATGGTTGATCTGAAGGAGCTGAATTCAATTAAGCTGAGGAGCTTTCCCATCGGTCAATGGATCGCGGCAACTTTTTTTCTTACACCGAATTATAAGCTGTTTTCCAGGGTGAAAATCGTTATTGAAAATATTGAGCAGATACCGAAAGGGGAAACGGTTATTTACGCGATGAACCATACGGACCGGTATAACTATTTTCCCTTTCAGTACCAGATATATCGGGCCGGGGGATTTAACCACACCACCATCTGGACCAAAGGGAAATACTTCCACAATCCCATCGTTGGCGGTGTCCTGAAACGGTTCGGCGCCATTCCTCTCCTCTCAAAGGGGTATCTCATCGAGGAGTTTTTCCGGAAGCTTTATGATAGAAAAATATCCCTTGAAGAATACCGCCTGATCAAGGACCTCCTGGACAAAAAAATTCAGATGACAGAAGCGTACCACCGCGCGTCGCAGGATGTGAAAACACTTCTTTCCGACAAATGGCACAGTCTGTATAACCCCGGCCGATGGCAGAAAATTACCGACATGAGGGACTCGTTTCTTCAGTACCTTGAGGACCATTACTCGGTGATGATGGATAAAATCGCCCAGATGACCTATACCGCAATATATGAAAAACACCTGAGCCTCATCGTGTTCCCTGAAGGGACCCGCGGCGCAATTCTCGGGGAGGGGAAAACCGGCATTGCCCAGCTTGCCCTTAATACCGGGCTGAAGGTGGTTCCGGTGGGCTGCAATAACAGCGACGTAATCTATCCCGGCAATTCCCCCATCGCGAAAAGCGGTACCGTGGTATACAGAATTGGTGAGCCGCTTTCAGTTCATGACGCCCTTCGGGATTTTAAAACAGACGGAACTTTTAAACTGTTTTCAAAAGAGTCTCAGCAGCAGTACCGCAGAAATTTCGAGGAAGCGACACGGCTGATTATGGATAAAATCAATGCCCTTCTGGATGAAAAGTACAGGCTCAGGTAACCATACAGCTGAATAGACCTTACTCTCATTGCAGGATAAGTTTTGCTGTTACCGGATAATGGTCCGACGCAGATGATTTATTCACTCCCGCAGAAATCACATCAATTCCCGGCGAAACAAAAATGTAATCCAGGGTAATCAGTTCCGGCGTGAAGGGAACGATCTTTCTTACCCGCTGCAGCATGGAGGGTCTCAGGGGGAATGTTCCGGGGCAGTCTGTACTGTTAATGTCAAACACATCGGTGAATTTATTCTGCGGGAAAGGTGTGAGCTCTCCCATGAGATAGATGCTGAGATCGGAAGAGCACACGTCTGAACTCCAGTCACATAGCGGTATCT
>ENA-UPTA01001430-UPTA01001430.1-activated-sludge-metagenome-genome-assembly--contig:-NODE-1430-length-26479-cov-8.658682_pt1 | contig 26479 bp, 29 predicted proteins | sample MGYA00238184_ERZ773361 | MGnify/ENA primary metagenome ERZ773361 (study PRJEB29100, sample SAMN05720205) | activated sludge metagenome | isolation source: anaerobic digester from wastewater... | reverse complement strand
CCTCTACCTATGGATATCTTTTCCCTGGGGGCAGGCCAATTTAGTCAAAAGTGTGTAGGCCTAACCACTCTTTTTCTGACCCCTCTTTTTGATCTCGGGTTTGAACTGCGACTCTTTCTTCAAAGCCTCGAACAGTTCCTTCTCCCTGGGGGAGAGCTCCTTCGGGACCACTATCCTTACCTCGACAAGTATGTTGCCGACGCAGTCACCCTTGCCGGGCAACCCCTTGCCCTTTATTCTGAGGACCTGGCCGCTCTGTGTCCCCGGCGGGATCTTCATCGTCACCGAACCGCCAAGGACGGGGACCTCTACGGTCCCCCCCAGCGCAGCGTCCCAGGGCGTAATGTCAACAGTTATCCGGAGATCCTGCCCCTCGATCTCGAAACAGGGATCCTTCCTGACCTGAACCTCGAGGTAGAGGTCCCCCGGGGGGCCACCGCCGCTTCCTTTTTCACCCTGTCCGGCCAGCCGGATCCGGGATCCATGGGTCACCCCTTTCGGGATCACTACATCAAGGGATCTTCTTGTCCTCCGGGCCCGCCCGTCGTTGCCCCGTTCCAGGACCTCGAACTCCACATGCTTCTTCCCGCCGGCGGCTATTTCGTCGAGGGTGAGCTCGATCTTCGACTCCAGGTCCCTACCCCTGCGGCGGAGAGAATGGCCGCCGAAGCGCTGCCCACCCATGGTATTGAACCCGCCCATGGAGCCAAAAATGGCCTCAAAGAAGTCGCTGAAGGGGCTGCCTCCCCCTCCATCGCCGCCGAACTGGAATACCCCCTCCCATCCGGGAGGGGGGGAGAAGTCCTGTCCGTTCTTCCAGTCAGCCCCGAGAGCGTCGTATTTCTTCCTCTTCTCGGGATCGCGGAGGACCTCGTAGGCCTCGTTGATCTCCTTGAACCGGTTGTCTGCGTCGGGATCCTTGTTGACGTCAGGGTGGTACTTCCTGGCAAGCTTCCTGAAAGCCTTCTGGATGTCATTCTGTGACGCGCTCCTGGGAACTCCAAGGATCTCGTAGTAGTCTCTGAATTTCATTGACACCCCTCCACCCTGACCTTGATGCCTGCCGTCTTTCGGCAATGCCTACGACACGCCTTTATTCTAGCCGCATCAGCCTTCATTGAACTCGGCGTCTATTACATCCTCCCCCTTGTCCGCCTCGCTTCCAGAGGCGGGTCCATCAGCCCCATCGGGCTGTGAAGGAGATCCGTGCCGGGACAGTGCAGCCGCCGCCTGTTTCAGGTCCTGGGTCAGCGACTGGAGCCTGGAGATGTCCTCCTCCTTCGATATGGCCTCTCGGGCCTCTCTTATCAGATCCTCGCCCCTGGCCTTTTCATGGGCCGGTGCGTTCTCACCCAGCTCGTTTATCATTCGCTCGACCTGATACGAAGCGGATTCAAGTTCGTTTCGGGCATCTGCCCAGGCGCGGTGTTTCTTGTCCTCTTCCGCATGGATCCGTGCATCCTCGATCATGCGGTCGATCTCGCTCTCGTCAAGGTTCGTCGAGTTGCTTATGGTTATCTTCTGCTCCTTGCCCGTCTCCTTGTCCCTGGCGGAAACGTTCAGGATCCCGTTGGCATCGATGTCGAAGGTAACCTCTATCTGTGGGATCCCCCTGGGTGCGGGGCGGATCCCCTCGAGTTTGAAGTTGCCCAGCTTCCTGTTGTCCCGGGCCATTTCGCGCTCGCCCTGGAGTACCACCACGTCAACCGCCGTCTGGTTGTCCTCTGCGGTCGAGAATACTTCCGACCTGCGGGCGGGGATGGTGGTGTTCCTTTCGATTATCTTCGTCATGACCCCGCCAAGGGTCTCGATACCCAGCGAGAGAGGGGTGACGTCCAGGAGCAGAACATCCTTTACCTCTCCCTTGATGATCCCGGCCTGGACTGCTGCCCCTACGGCCACCACTTCGTCGGGGTTCACGGTCATATTGAGGTTCTTGCCGCCGGTAAACCTCTTTACCAGCTCCTGTACGGCCGGGATCCTCGTGGAGCCCCCCACCATTATTATCTCATCGATATCCTTGGCCTCGAGTCTGGCATCCTTCAGGGCCTGCTTCATGGGTTCAAGGCATCGCTCGACCAGATGCCTGGTGAGCTCCTCGAACTTCGCTCTCGTGAGGTTGAAGGAGAGATGCTTGGGACCGTTGGCATCGGCCGAGATGAAGGGCAGGCTGATCTCGGTACTGGAACGGCTCGATAGCTCGCACTTGGCCTTCTCTGCCGCCTCGTAGAGCCTCTGAAGGGCCTGCCTGTCGTTCCTTAGGTCTATACCCTCCTGCTTCTTGAACTCGTCGGCAAGCCAGTCGACGACGCACTTGTCGAAGTCGTCCCCCCCAAGATGAGTATCTCCGGCAGTGGATCGCACCTCGCAGAGACCTTCCCCGACATCGAGGATGGAGACGTCGAAGGTACCCCCTCCCAGGTCGAAGACCATGACGGTCTCGTTGTTCTTCTTGTCCATCCCGTAGGCAAGCGCGGCCGCCGTCGGTTCGTTGATGACCCTCAGCACATTAAGCCCAGCGATCTTGCCAGCGTTCTTCGTAGCCTGGCGCTGAGAATCGTTGAAGTAGGCCGGCACGGTGATGACCGCTTCGGTCACCTTCTCCCCCAGCCATGCCGAAGCATCCTGAGCCAGCTTTCTCAGGACCTGGGCGCTGATCTCCTCTGGCGCGTACTGCTTGCCCTCCACCTCTACACGTACGGAGTCGTTGCTCCCCTTCCCGACTGTGTAGGGGACTATCTTCATCTCCTCGGCGACCTCTTCGAAGTTCCTTCCCATAAAACGCTTAATGGATGAGACAGTCCCCCTGGGGTTGAGCACAGCCTGCCTCTTGGCAAGGATCCCCACCAGGCGCTCACCGTCTTTAGTGAAGCCCACCACTGAAGGGGTGGTCCTGCTCCCCTCGGCATTGGGTATCACCGTGGGCTGCCCCCCCTCAAGCACCGCTACCACCGAGTTGGTCGTTCCAAGATCTATCCCGACAGCTCGAGACATACCGTATCCCCCCTATTGGCTTATCCCGGGAATAGCCCGCAGAAAAGCCTGACTAATATTGACCTTCAATGTGACAATTATATAGGTCAATATTAATCAGGCAATTTTTAAAGAGATAACCTATAGCCAAAAGAGGGAAATATTTGCTGTTTAAGGCTTTTTCTTGTATTTTTCAGCTCTTTTCTTTTTATTTTGCTTTCCCAAGGCATAAAAAAGCGGGGCCGAGGGCCCCGCCCGGGTGAAGGGAGGATATTACTGTTTCTTCAGCGACTCGATGTAGCTCTCGAAACGCCAATTGGAGATCTCGCTCCTGATCCCCTGGGCTTTCTTGAAGAGAAGCCTGGCCTTTTCGACGTCAGGCTCATCCTGGGAAAGCTCGAGCCTCATCTCAAGGTGGGTACGCCGGAGTTCCTCCATCTGGTCAAGGATCTCCTGGGGGTATTCGATCTTCTGAACGTTCCTGTCGCTGTAGGGACCACCGCTCTGCGACATCCTGTGACGACCATAGCAGTCGGGGCCCATTCCGGGTCCGAAAGCATCGAACCCACCTCCGTGGGCATAGGCTAGAGAGCCCAGGGCGAACACGGCCACAAGCGCCAGAAGTACAGCTTTTTTCTTCATTACTTCCACCTCCGGGAAAAGTTCGATGATACCCTGTTGTCGCCATTGTATTTCCCGGAAGGTGGGAAATAATGAGTAAAAAGACTTATCATCCCTTAAGGGTATTTACCTAACCCAACGCAGGACCTGGTCCGGGACGGCATCGGCCGGAAGTTCTCCCCGGCTCCCATCGGGCATCCACGCCTCGACGACCCCTTCAGATGCTTCCCTCCCCGCGACGATCGTCACCGGGACCCCTATCAGCTCCGCATCGGAGAACTTGACACCGGCCCTCTCGTCACGGTCGTCCAGAAGGACCCTGATACCCTTCTCCTCGAGCCTTTCGGCAAGGATGTTCCCCAGGCTGACGGCATCATCGTTCTTCATGGAGGCTATCAGAACGTTCGCTTCAAAGGGGGCGAACCTGGAAGGCACCTTTTCGCCCCCCGCCAGGGCAAGGACCAGAGGGGTAACGCAGAGGGTCCCCTCCCAGCGGTAGGCCCTGCCGACCTCTCCGTTCTCGCCCTGGAAGGTCAATTCGGAGGGCTCGGGGTCTGTCATGGCTACGGCAACGCTGGCCAGGTGGGAGGGCAGAATGGGTGAACCGCAGGAGGGACATGAGAAGTCCTCCTGTATGCTGACAAGGTCCCCCACCATGGAGGCCTTGTAATCCCTCCCCCAGCAGGCGTTCAGGAGGTGGAAGCCCGGCTTGTTGGCCCCTGTCACCAGGCTGTGGCTGCCCTCGACACGGGAGTCGGCCAGGACGCGGATCCCCGAAGGGAGACCGATCGGGCCAAGATAGCCCGCCAGATCGCCCACGGCCTCCCTGATCTCCAGGGGGTCGGCGAAGCGGACCACCGCCCCACCCAGAACGTGGGAGAGTTTCCTGTCGTTGACCTGGTGATCGCCCCTTGCCAGAACGGCCAGGATCTCCTTGCTCCCCCCTTGCTCGGCAGCGTAGAACATGGTCTTCAGGGTCTGGTCAGGCGATACCCCTAACTGCCTGCAAAGTTCGGCGATCGTGTCGGCGCCCGGGGTCTCGATCTCCTGTAGGGGCTTTCCCTCTCCCGAAGCTCTGACAACCGGACCTGTCGGAGCAGCGTCATCTCCACACCAGCTGCAGGATGAACAGACGAACCCCTCTTTCCCATGCCATGCCCCCTTACCGCTGGGTATGGCAACGTAATGTCTTCCCTCCTCAATGGTCTGGCCGTCCCTGGGGGTGAGGCCCGCTTCAGCAGATATCTTTCGGGCGATATCGAGGAATCCGTCACGGCAGAGGGCTGCTTCATCGGGCCCCGTCGCAAAACCGCAGGCCTTGACCCTCCTGAGATCCCCTCCGGCGAAGGAGAGGGGGAGCTGGCGGTAGCTTTTTACAAGCTTTTTTGAGATCGAAAGCGAGTCTTCTGCCATGTCCCCGAAATCGACGACCTGTATCCCGGCCTCCAGGGCAAGGTCATGGAAGGCCGAGATCACCCTGTCCCAGAGCATGTATCCAAGGGGCAGCAGCTTCATCTCCCTTGTCTCTGGATCGACGGACATGTAGCCGGCCCTGCTCAAACGTGCCACTGAGGGGTCGGACAGCCCCTTCTGGGCCTCCCTCGCGGTCGGTATGAAAGTCCTCGAAAAACGCATGTGGAAATACCTCCATTATGAAGTGCATCGCTTACGACCTCTGACAGACAATTATAGTTCATCATCGGGGGGCGGTCAGGGCTTTTCCTGTTTTTCCGAGTGTTAGGTTATAATCGGACTCACTTGGACCGAATTGGCTCCCGCCTGCGCTCCCCCGGGGACAATTACGGGGGAGTACGCGTCTTACAAGGAAGGGGATGATCGTCTTGGCGGCATACAGCCTTGAGCCCGAGATCCAGAAAGGGGCCCACCCGGAGGAGAGCTTCCGTACAGGCTTCCTGCACGAGGTCCTGGAGGTGCTCTCCGCGCTCCAGAAGGACGGCAGGATAGACGAGTTCTTCCTGCTGCCCGATTTCGGGTTCGATCTGGGCGTTTTCATCGGCAGAGAGGGGCAGACCAGGTCGGTTTTCTTCAACCTCAAGATGTATATGGGGGCGAAACCAAGGGTCGTCGAGATCGGCGACCAGAACGGATCAGGGCCCGAGATCGAGCTGCTGCAGTTAAATACCGCCAGGAGCGCGCTGGCGGCTGAATCCTTCCGGTGGATACTGGTGGATATAACCAAACCCAGGGGTAACCGCAGGTTCAGCATCTTCACCACCGATCAGGCCAAGGAGGGCCTCATGGGGGGCCTCAACAAGAAGAAGCAGAACAGCATCAAGCTGGCCTCGGTGATGACCTTCCCCATGACCTGGGACGAACTTTCGGGAAAACTCACGGACTTCCTGGGCAATTGACGAAATGGACCCACTGGCTCTGCTGGGCAGCCTCTTCCTAAAAAAGAAGCCGCCCCTGACCCACAAGGAAATGGCCGAAAGGGCGTCTCGCCTGGATGATTATTTCAACCGGCTGAAGAGTAGGAGGATACTGGTCTTCGACCCCCCCTTCTGGGGCTTTCACGACATCTTCGTCGACATGAAGGGGAGCGTCCTTTTGTTGGCCCTCAAGGCTGAGGGTGATTCCTTTGCCTTCCTGGGGGACGAACGCGGAGCATCCCTGATGCAGAAGTACGGTCCCGGACCTGTGCTGAACGCTGAAGAGTCCCTTGAGCCGGGGATCCTCGAATGGATCCTTTATGACGACTACATAGTCTACAGGGGACCCTTCTTCCCCATAAACCGCAATCCCTACTACCTTGGCAAGGTGGCAGCCATACTGCCCTTCGAGGGGACCATCGACAAGGTGACCATCCCGGAAAAGATCTCCTCCCTTTTCATCTGGTACAAGGAGCAGGAGAGGAAGCCAGGCGAGTGATCCTTCTATTCTCTCCCTGACGTTGCCTCTTTTCCTCTACCTTCTCAACGTCTCCGGGGCCAGTTCCCAGAAGAGGGAGCAGTCCCCGTCGGGGCACCTGTCCGGGTAGCGGAGGTTCCCTGGGAGGGACATACCGAAGATCCTGACGGCCCATTCACTGATCTGCTCCCTCTCACCCGGATAGCTCTCCGCTGAAAGGCCCTCCTCGAGTTCGGCGTGGAAGCGCAACAGGTAGGCCACCATGTCTGCCACCTGGATCAGGAGAACAAGCCTTGAATCGGCGAAGAGAGGCGCCTCCAGGAGAGCGTCCAGGGGTGATGAGCCCGGTGCGAGACCGTAATAGGCTCCCGACCATTCGGGAGGCTCCTTGACGAGCACGCTGAAACGGTCCTCCTCGGCGACCTCTCTGTCAAAGACCAGTACTGTCTGTCTGCGGGAGCCCTTGAGACCCTGGTGCGCCTTCTGCAGGGTCAGCACGCAGTGGAATGCGGCGGCGCTCCATGGCGTGCCAAGTTCTTTCAGCCTGTTATCGGCCCTCATCCTTTCGAAGCGGCTCTTGAGAACGGCACTGAAGGTGATCCTGTGACGGCGGGAGGAGAGCCAGTCCAGGATCGCGGAGATCACCTCCGCCCGCTCCGTGCCGTCGATGGTCCTGGAAAGGCGGTTGCCCCTGTAGAAATTCCTGGTGTGGAACTCGGAGATGGGGCGCCCTGTCCTTCCGGAAAGTGACTCCAGGAAGTCTGCCCAGTCCTTCCTTGTGGACCTCATCCGGCTGGCGTCCACGTCGATCCCCGCCACAACCAGGACCGGCTCGTCCCCCATTCCGCTCTCGTCAAAGTAACAGAACTTCATTCTCCGGACCTCCATAGATCAGGTTTGATCAACGGTTTCAACCCTTTTTTCTCTTTTATATCCCCGGAAGACTTTCTTCCCGCAGCTATTGTATTATCATAAGTGAACTGATGGGCGGATCCCATCACCCTGTTCAGTCCGAGGAGGTATTGGCGTTGGGGAAAGAGGATGACAGGTCCCTTGACCGATTTGCGATCAGGAAGGGTGGGCCCCGGGATGTGCCCGTGATCCTGGGTTTTATCAGGGAACTGGCCGAGTACGAGGGGATAGGGCATCGGGTGACCGCTACGGAGAAGGGGCTGCTGGATACCCTTTTCGGGGATGCTCCTGCGGCAGAGACCGCCCTGGCGATGGTGGACGGGAAACCCGTCGGCTTTGCCGTCTTCTACCACACCTTCTCAACAATACTGGGCAAGAGAGGTCTTCACCTGGACGACCTTTACATCAGTCCCCGGTGGCGGGGGAAAGGCTTGGGTACCGCACTGCTCCGATGGCTGGCCAGGCTGGCCGTAGAGAGGGACTGCGGAAGGTTCGAGTGGTGGTGCATGAAGGATAACGCCTCGGCACTGGAGTTCTACGAAAAGATAGGAGCCTTGAAACACGACGAGGTCTTCATCCTCAGGATGCAGGGGGAAACGATAACATCCTTCGCTGAAGGGGGCAAGGTCACCCCTCCCGGGGAGAACTGACCATCCTGTCGACTATGGCGGCCTCGAGCCCGGCAGGGTCTTCGCAGCCGATGATGAACCGTCCGCCCTTTTTCATGACAAGGTCCACACCGCCCGAAATGGCCACACTGAAGAGCCACCCCCCGGGTATCTTCTTGATCCCCACGGAGTGCCAGGGGATCCTCACCTCTTCAACGATCGAGATCCCGGATATGGGTATCCTCTTGCGGAAAAGGTCCAGACCCATGGATACTTCGATCTCCATGTCCTTTACCGTCACCGTCATGGAGGTGAAGACGACTATCGCCAGACAAAGGACCAGAGCCGCCACGAAGAGGGGCCAGAACTCGGGTGAATCGGGGATGGAACCCCAGGAGCCGGCCCTCAGCCTGGCCCTGTAGAAGAGGATCCCGAAGGCCCCAAGCAGTATCCATCTTAGACCCCAGCCTGTCTGTGAACGGACATACCAGTCCATAGGCCTGACCTCCAGATGTTCAGGACCCCCTCACGACCTGCCTGGCTCCCCTCTGTAGAAGCCACTTCTCGGCCCGTTCGGAGTTGTCCCCCTGAATGACCACAGTGCCGTCCTCTACCCTGGCCCCACAGCCGAGGGCCTTACGGATATCCTTTGCCAGCGGCTCCAGAGAGGCGGGGACAAGTCCTCCACCGGGAGTGGAGAGAACGGTAACGGTCTTGCCGCCCCGACCCTTCCGCTGGACCCTGAGAACGATCTTCCCCACCCCGGCAAGGTCGGGGGCAGCCTCTTCCTTTACGGTATCCTTGTCCTTGCCAGGTTCAGCAGCTTTTTCACGAGGCCCGGCTTCGGTCCCCGCCAGGCCATGCCCCCTCAGCAGATCTGCAAGGACGGTATTGGCCACCTTCTCGGCGGTACCGTCGACGGGGATCTTCCTGGATTTCTTCCCTGCCATGCCATGTCCCTCCCGGGATCAGACCCTCAGGGGGTGTGGTTTGTTGCGTAGACGACCTTCCTTTCGCCAGCGAAACCCACATCGAGATCTATGCCTTCACCCCTGAAACGGAGAGAGCGATCCACCCAGAGGAGAACACCGTCTCCCTCGACAAGCCTGTAGTCAGATGTTGACTCAGGAGCGCCCCCACTGACCGTGGCGGCAAGCACGCTCGCTCAGCCACTTGAAAGAACCTCAGGTGCAAGGGTCGCCTCGTTGCCCATCTCGGCGATCTCGGCCCGTGCCTCGGGAGACATCCGCAAGCCTTCCTCCGAGGGAGCCGCCGCTACCCTGAAGCCGGTAGAAGCCACGACCGCCAGAAGCACCGCAATTATCAGTATCTTATTCCTCATTGTCTTGACTCTCCTCCCTTGAAAGGCGATCGAAATGATCCGATCCGTCAGGCGAAACCCCTGGATCGCCTTATCTGTTCATAGGCCTCCTGGATCTCCTGGAACCTCCTTGCAGCAAGGTCGATGAACTCCTTGTCCAGTTCAAGACCAATGAACTTGTCGGGGTGGTACTTTGCGACCAGTTTCCGGTAGGCCTTTCTTATCTTTTCGTCGCTGTCCCGTGGTGAACACCCGAGGATCTCGTAAGGATCCCTGAAAGACCTTTCTCCCCGGGGGGGTGGAGACGAACTTCGACGGCTCCCTTCGAAGGGCCTTCCCTGGGCCATCCAGCGGTAAAGGACTGGAGAGAGGATCCTGAAGAGCAGGAAAGCCACTACCAGCGGGAAGATGAACCTTATCAGACGGACGATAATGAGCATCAGCGATGCCCCCAGGCCTGGGGGCGCTCTTCGCCTTCCAGGGAGAACTCCTCCAGCATCTTGCGGGTACGTTCGATGTCTTCACGGGTCTCCCGCAGCCACTGCTCTCTCAACTCCTGGTCCATAGCCTCCGCCTTGGGGTCCGACTCCAGGAAGGCAAGCTTCTTCTCCTGGATGGCCAGCCAGTCGCGGAGCTTTCTCTCGTGTTCAAGTCTCTCCCGGTTGAGAAGGGCCTCACTGTCCTCATCCACGAACGCCCTGGACACGGAGTCCACCTCCCCCTAAGATCATGATCCCCATGGCCGCAACGTCATGGTCAGTCAATTATAGCGGCTCCGCCAGCAGTTCGGCGACCTCGCGACTGAATGAAGCGGGGTCCTCCAGTCGCCCTCCTTCGGAGAGAGCGGCAAGACCGAAAAGGACCCTGGCGAACCTTGAAACCCTGGGGTCAGAGGGATCTTCCTGGTGTATCTTCTTCAGCTTTTCCACAAGGGGGTGAGAGGGGTTGATCTCGAGGCTCCTCTTCACCCTCGGGACATCCTGACCGGCCGCCCTCAGAAAAGCCTCCATCTGCGGAGTAAGGTCGAAGGCCTCTCCCACAAGACAGGAGGGAGATGTCCTGAGACGCTCCGATACCCTCACGTCCCTTACATCTTCTGAGAGGACATCGCCAAGGTCCTTTAGCAGCGACTCCAGGTCTTCCCGGGGGGCATCTTTGACATCCGCCTCCGGTCCCCCCTTTGAAGGAGGCTGGACCTCTCCCTTCGAAACGGAGGAGAACTTCTTGCCCTTGTACTCAGACACCACCGGCGACCAGATCTCGTCCACGGGGTCCGAGAGCACCAGGACCTCGTGACCTCTTGCAGTGAAGGATTCGAGGTGCGGGGCGTTCCTCCCCACTGTCAGGCTGGGCGCCGTGACGTAGTAAATGGAGTCCTGACCCTCGGGCATTCTGGAAAGGTACTCGTCGAGGGTCACGGGCCCGTCGGGGCCTGTTGTGTCGAAAAGGGATATCTCCAGGATCCGGTAACGGTTCCTGCTGTCAGAGAATATGCCTTCCTTGAGGACCTTCCCGAACTCCTTCCAGAAGGAATGGTAGGCTTCCCTGTCCTCCTTCAGCATTTCCGACAGGCTGTCCAGGACCTTTCTTGCCACGCTCTTTCTTATGGTCTCCACCTGAGGGCTCTGCTGGAGCATCTCCCTGGAGATGTTCAGGGGAAGGTCCTCTGAATCCACCAGCCCCTTGAGGAACCTGAGGTATTCGGGAATGAGCTCCCGGCAGTCGTCCATTATGAAGACCCTGCGGATATAGAGCTGGATGCCCCTGAAGACATCCCTTATGAAGATATCCAGGGGTGCCCGGGAGGGGATGAAAAGCAGCGCCCGGAACTCCATCCCGCCCTCGGCCCTGAAGGATATCCTCCTGGCCGGTCTGTTCCAGTCGTGAGAAATGTGCTTGTAGAACTCTTCGTACTCCTCCTCGGTGACCTCCCCTTCCGGCCTGGTCCAGATGGCCTTCATGGAGTTAAGGTTCTCCAGGGAGCCATCCACGGCCCTCATCCGTATGGGCCAGGCCACGAAGTCGGAGTAGCGGCGAATGATCTCCCTTATCACCGAAGGGTCGGAGTAGTCCCTGGAGGTCTCATCCCCCTCGGTCTTCTTGAGAAAGAGCGTGATGGTGGTCCCCTGGCTCTCCCGTGAGACCTCCTCGAGAGTGTAGGTCCCGTCGCCGGGGGACTCCCACCTCCATGCCGTTCCTTCTCCGGCCCGGCGGGTGACCAGGCTGACCCTGTCGGCTACCATGAAGGAGGAGTAGAAGCCTATCCCGAACTGGCCGATCAGCTCCTCGGGGAATGAACCCTCGCCCCTTTCGCGAAGGGCCCTAACATACTCCTTCGTGCCGGAACGGGCTATGGTCCCGATGAAATCCACCAGCTCCGACCGGTCCATACCGATACCGTTGTCGGAGATGGTCAAGGTACCAGCTCCGGGGTCGGTCTCGATGAGAATGTGAAGGTCTTCGGCAAGGGGGGCGAGCTTCTCGTCGGTCAGGGCTTCAAAGCGGAGTTTATCCAGTGCGTCCGATGCGTTGGAGACAAGTTCCCTGAGGAAGATGTCGCGGTTGGAGTAGACGGAGTGGATCATCAGGTCCAGAAGCTGTCTCGCCTCGGCCTGGAATTGGTAGGTCTCTTTGTCTGGCATTGCAGGACCTCCTTGAAGATTTGGTTTTAAACCCTTGGCGGTGCCAGTGATCTGCACTCATTAAAAAAGGACGGCGGGAAAGCCGCCGCCCCTTTATATTAACCTATGGGGATGTCAAGGATCCTGTCGAAAAGGGTTCCGATCACTCTTGCTTCAGTTCCAGGAGCCGCCCCTGGACGGCCCTGCTCTTGGGAAGTCTGACGGTGACCACGCCGTTTTTGAAGCTGGCCTGGGCCCTATCGGGATCCACCTCGGTCGGAAGGGTCACGCTGAGGTTCATGGTCCTGTTGCCCCTTCTCATGTACCAGGTCCTGCCCTCATTCCCTCCCTCGGAGCTCTCCTCGACATTGGAGCGTACGTCCACCCTGTCGGAGAAAGTCTTGATCTCGATCTGCGAAGGGTCGAAACCGGGAGCGTCGATGTTCAAAACAACCTCATCATTCTCCTCGTACATGTCGACGGGAACGTACCTCCGGGTCATGGGCCTGATAGCATCCGAGAAACCCCTGAAAATATCGTCCATCTCGTCGAATATGTTTGTGCCTCTACCGAATGGGACCATCTGTCTCATTTAAAACCCCTCCTTGTCAACCATTTGTCTTCGAGGGAAGAATAGCAACTTTCGTCAGTAAAGGTCAAATTATTTGGTCAGTAAAGGTTAGTGTTTTTTGCCGACTTTTGGGAATTATTCCTGATTTTGGGCTTTTTTCTCCTTTTTTTCAGTTATTCCTTCCAAAATGATCTCCATAAAGATCAGGAAAGGGGGGCGGCGGGAGCCGCCCCCCTGCTTTGTATCTGCTTTTGCATTTGCTCTTCCCGTTCACTGTTCACCGTTCACCGTTTACCGGTTTTTCAGTATCCCCCTCGCGGCCACGATGCCGCTTGCTGATGCCTGGATAACCCCCCTGGTGACCCCTGCCCCGTCACCGGAGGCGAAGAGGCCCGGAACGCTGGTCATAAGGTCCTGGTCGAGGGCGAGCTTCAGACTGTAGAACTTGACCTCCACGCCGTACAGGAGGGTGTGCTTGCCGTTGATCCCCGGCATGATCACATCCAGGGCCTGGATCATCTCCAGTATTCCCTTTAGGTGCCTGTAGGGGAGCACAAAGGACAGGTCGCCCGGCTCGGCAGTCTTCAGCGTGGGTTCCACCAGCCCCCTGGCTATCCGGCTCGGCGTTGAACGCCTGCCGTGCTTGAGGTCTCCCAGGCGCTGCACCAGCACTCCGCCTCCGAGCATATTGGCAAGCCTGGCGATGTGGCTTCCATAGCCGTTGGGGTCCTTGAAAGGTTCGGTGAAGTCGGTGGAGACGAGGATGGCGAAGTTGGTGTTGCCCGTCCGTCCGTTGCCGTCGCGGTTGCTGTGCCCGTTGACGGTGAGGATATCGTGCTGCTCCAGGTACTCGGTGGTCACCTCACCGTGGGGGCACATACAGAAGGTCCTGACCTGGTCGTCGAAGGTCGGGGTGTCGAGGATCGCCTTGACCTCGTAGAACTGGTCCGTGACGGCTTCGGCTATCCCTGCGGGTATCTCGACACGCACTCCGATATCCACAGGAAGGGACTGTATCCTAAGGCCCAGGGCGCTGACGGTCTTCTCCATCCAGAAGGAGCCCTCCCGACCAGGGGCGAGCAGAACCGCTTCGGCCTCTATGACCGTCCCGTCGGCAAGCCTTACCCCCGATGCCCTTCCGTCCCGTATTACGACAGAGTCGACCACGGTCTCCATCATGACCTCACAGGATCCGGATATCTCCAGGTACATGCTCTGAAGGATCTCCTTGGACCGGTCCGTACCCATGTGCCTTATGGAGGCAGGAATGATCCTCAAACCCGCTGTGCTTGCCCTGATGGCTATGTCCCTTGCAAAACCGGGGTCTGGTGAAAAGACCTCCCTGCTGGCGCCGTGGCTCACAAAGGTTGCGTCCACGGAATCTATCAGCTCCATCAGCTCTCTGCGCCCGATGTACTGCTCGAGATTCCCGCCGAACTCGGGTGTAAGGGTAAGTTTGCCGTCGCTGTAGGAGCCCGCTCCCCCCCAGCCACAGATAACGTTGCAGGGCTTGCAGTGGACACAAAAACTGCTTCCGCCCTCCTTGAGGGGGCAGCTTCGGTCGCTGATCTCCTTGCCCTTGTCTATGATGGCGACCCTCCTGCCGCCGGCTGCAAGCTCCCGGGCCGCAAAGAGCCCTGAAGGTCCGGCCCCGACAATGACCACATCGTATTTCATGACCTCACCCCTGCTCAGTAGACCCTCGTGATCGCAGGACAATTATAACCCACTCCAGCCTTCGGCCTTGGGGCCGGATTTGTTAAAATGAACAGGTATCGTTTCAGATAGCGATCTCAAAGGGAGTGATACCCATGAAGGCAATAGTGATGAACTCCACCGGAACGTCTGAGGTTCTCTCCTTCGGGGAGCATCCTTTACCCGAACCGGCGCCGGGGGAGGCCCTGGTCAGGCTGGAATTCGCTGCGGTGAACCACCTGGACATATGGGTCAGGATAGGCAACGTACCCGTGAGACTTCCCATCATCCCCGGCTCCGAGGGAGCCGGCGTGGTCGAGGCCACAGGACAAGGAGCAGAAGGCTTCTCACCGGGCCGGGAGGTGGTGGTCACCCCCTGGATCTACCCCGAGGGTCACGACCACCAGCCACTGAACGCCTACGCGAAGGTTCTAGGAGTGGCCCGGGACGGCTGTTACGCCCGGTATGCATCGGTTCCGGCTTCCTGCCTCAGACCTGTCCCGCCGGGTCTTTCACTGGAGGAGGCAGCAGGATTCACGCTGGTGGGGGCCACAGCCTACCACATGACCGTAACGCGCGGAGGGCTGAAGCCCGGAGAAAGGGTCTTCGTGATGGGGGCCACGGGAGGCGTGGGAATAGCGGCGATCCAGATCGCCAGGGCATCAGGGGCGGTGGTCTTCGCCGCGACCCGCGACCCTGAAAAGCGGGAACGCCTCAGGGAAGTAGGCGCCCATGAGGTCTTCGATACGGCAGGGGACTACCAGGCCCAGGTCAGGGAGGCGACGGGAGGCATAGGGGTGGACCTGGTGGTCGAGACGGTGGGCAAAGCCACCTGGGACAAGAGCCTGTCGCTGCTGCGTCCGGGCGGGAGGCTCGCCTTCTGCGGCTCCACCTCGGGTTCGGACTATACCATCAACCTTCAAAGGATCTACAGGAACGAAATTTCCCTTCTGGGATGCTATGGCGCCACCCCGGAGGAGACGGGGCTTCTTTTCGAACTGGCCGCAACCGGGGGCCTGAGACCGGTCATTGACAGCATATTCCCCCTTGAGGAGGCCCGTGAAGCCCACGAAAGAATGGAGCGGAGCGAACATTTCGGAAAGATCCTTCTTGGAATGGAGAACTGAAGAGATGACATTCAATATGAACAGCAGATCAGCAAGAACGAGCCAGCCTGTTATGGATGTGATCGCCCGGAGGTGGAGCCCCAAGGCCTTCAGACCGGAAGTCCCTGGCAAGGGGGAGCTTATATCCATGTTCGAGGCTGCCAGATGGGCCCCGTCGTGCTTCAACAACCAGCCCTGGAGGTACCTGGTGACCACCAGAAACGACCCGGATGCCTTTTCCGGGGCCCTGGCCTGCCTGACAGAAAAGAACGCATCCTGGGCTGCCAATGCCCCGCTGCTTGCCTTCCAGGTAATGAGGGAGACCTTCGAATACAACGAGAAGCCCAACCCGTGGTCGGGCTTCGACTGCGGTCTGGCCATGGCCCAGCTGATACTTCAGGCCGAGTCCATGGGGTGGTCGGTCCACGTCATGGCGGGATTCAGCCGCGACAGGGTCCGGGAGACTTTCGGAGTGCCCGAGGGGTTCAAACCCCTCGTTGCCTTCGTCATAGGCAGAGAGGGGGATCCCGACACCCTGCCGCCCCACTTCAGGGAGGAGGAGACAGCCACGAGGGAGAGGAAGGAACTGGAAGAAACGGTCTTCTCCGACTCCTGGGGAAAGAGCCTCTTCTGACCTTTTCTTCAGAGCCGGGACCAGAGGAATTCACTTGGAGGAGGGGTAGCCACTCATCACTAATGATCATTCAAAAGTGGCTATCCTCGCTTTCTTTTAGAGACACCAAGGGACCCTTCCACTTGACAGCACTGATATCGACCTCCTTAAACCAGTTGCCTGCTGAAAAGGTTGCCATTTGACAGTTAAACGGATCCTTTCCGGATTGACGGACCCGACGGGTTGGCATATATTCTGATTACTCATTTATGATGAATGAAGGGGTTGGATCCTTTGGAGAAGATCCGGGTGGCAGCAGTCGGCTACGGACATATTGCAAGAGAGGCAGTCAAGGCAGTCAAGTCAGCCCAGGACATGGAAATGACCGGGATCGTAATACGGGACCCCGGAAGGGTGGACGAGATCTCCCGCGAGAGCGGCCTTCCCGTTGCCCTTGATCCCTGCGAACTTGAGAAGTTTGACGTGGCCATCCTCGCTATAGCGAGCCGGGCCGTCCCGGAAGTGGCTTCCTCCTACCTGGAGAGAGGTATCTGCACCGTGGACTGTTTCGACATTCACGGCGATGCCCTGATGCTTCTCAGGGAGAGACTTCACCGATCGGCACTGAAAGGGAACTCGGCGGCGCTTACAGGGGCCGGATGGGACCCCGGGACGGATTCCATCTTCCGTGGGGTCTTCGAGGTCATCGCCCCCCGGGGGATCACCTACACGAGCTTCGGCCCCGGCGTCAGCATGGGGCACACCGTTGCCGCAAAACAGATCCCGGGGGTCAGGGAAGCCCTCTCCCTTACGCTGCCTGCCGGACAGGGCAAGCACCGGAGAGCGGTCTACGTGGAGCTTGCCGAGGGAGCCTCCCTTGAAGATGTCCGAAAGGCGATCATCTGCGACAGCTACTTCTGCCACGACGAGACCACAGTGGAAGAGGTCGGGGACGTAAAGAGCATGGTCGACCTGGGCCACGGCGTAAGAATGGAGCGAAAGGGGGCCTCGGCATGCGCCGACAACCAGCGCATGACCCTTGAGATGTCCCTAACCAACCCGAACGCAACCGCCCAGGTGATGGTCTCCTCCGCACGTGGGATAGTACGCCAGCTTCCCGGATGCTACACCATGCTGGAGATACCCGTCGCGGACTTTCTCCCCGGCGACAGGGAGGCCAATATCAGGCGTCTTGTATAAAGGTGGAAAGAAAAAAGAGAAAGAGAGGATGTTTTTTAATGAACGCAGCCCGCGCCCTTCTTGAGATGCTTCACCGCTACAAGGTGGAATACGTTTTCGGCCTGCCGGGCGAGACCACCCTGGGCCTTTACGACGAATGGAAGAGGTTCGAAGGGGTGACCCATGTCATGGCCCGCGACGAACGCCACGCCGTATTCATGGCCGACGGCTACGCCCGCACAAGCGGACGCCCGGGCGTCTGCGAGGGACCCAGCGTAGGGGCCACCCATATGGTCCCCGGCGTAGTCGAGGCAGTGAAGTCCTGCATTCCATTGATAGTCATGACCTCCGACATCCCCCTCGGCATGGAGAAGCACAACATGCTTACCGGGTTCGACCAGACATCGTTGTTCTCTCCCTTCGTGAAGGAAAGCCTTACTGCCCACAGGGGCGAAGAGGTACCCTTCCTGGTCAGAAGGGCTTTCAGGGTGGCCACATCGGGATGTCCCGGCCCGGTGCACCTGAGGCTGCCCATGGATGTGCTGGCCCAGGAGGCGGGGCAGCCCCTCCCTCCGGCTCAGGAGCGTTTCAGCGTCTGTCCCGGGACAAGGACGATCCCGGGGAGGGATGAGGCAGAAGAGGCGGCAAGGACCCTTTCATCCTGCAGGAAGGGGGTCATGGTCTGCGGCCAGGGGGTGCTCACCTCCAGGGGCTGGGATGAGGTTGAGAGGGTCGCTGGAAGGTTCGGCCTCGCAACCGGAACGACCATCAACGGCAAGGGGAGCATTTCGGAGCTCCACCCGCTTTCCATCGGCGTGATCGGCTCCAGGGGGAGCACGGAATTCTCCAACTCCTTCATCGAGGAAGCGGACCTTGTCTTCTACGTGGGATGCAGCACCGATTCGGTGGGAACCGACGGATGGAAGCTCCCGAAAGAGACGGGTATGGTCCGTTTCATCCACTTGAACATCTCCGAAGGGGAGCTTGGCAACTCCTTCGGTGACGGTTTGCTGCTCCATGGTGACGTCAAGAGCACGCTGCAGGCTATCCTGGAGGCCGCCGATGATCTTGGCCTGCCGAAAAAAGAGGGGCTGGAAGAAGTCATCCGTCAAAGACGGCTTGATGCGGAGCCTTCTGTCCCTTCCGGAGACCGTCTCGATCCCAGACTGGCCACTGAAATGATCACCGGGGCAATGCCCGAGGGTTCGGTGATAGTGGCCGACCCGGGAATGAGCGCCGTCTACCCCGCAGCCTTTTACAAGCTCCCCGAAGCGGGTCGCTTCTTTGTAACCAACTACGCCATGGGAGCACTGGGTTACGGACTTCCCGCAGCGATCGGGGCCACCTATGCTGTGGAGTGCGATCTGCCGGTGCTGAACTTCATCGGCGACGGCAGCTTCGGCTTCACTTCGGGAGAGCTCGAGACGGCCGCGAGACTCGAAAGGAACCTCAAGGTGGTCCTTTTCAACAACGGCGGGTTCGGATGGATAAGGGCCACCAACCTTTTCAGCTTCGGTCCCCCTCATTTCGCCACCGACTTCACCCGGGTCGATTACGTTTCCCTTGCGAAAAGTTACGGACTGGTAGCCTTCAGAGCCTCTTCGGAGGACGAGCTCGGCGTAGCCCTTCCCGGACTCTTCGCCCATAAGGGGCCCGCCCTGCTGGAGCTGGCGGTATCCCCGGAAGACGAGTGCGTCCCCCCCGTACCGGAGTGGGGGATCAGGTCCCGACAGGAAGGCCTGGAGTGCCATTATTGGGGGTAAGAGGGGGTAAGAAACAAGGCGGCAGGTTACAGGGAGCAGGCGACAGGAAAAGCTTAAGAGCGTTGGACGTGGGACAAAAGGATCAGAAGCGTCAACAGTGAACGGGAGGGGCGGAAAAGCCGTAAATCGTGGATCGTGGACCGTGAATCGATAGTTTAAATACAGATTCCTCACCCGCCGGCTGGCGGGTTCGGAATGACGATCTTGAGCGGTTCCCGAGTCATGCGGTTCACGGCTCTAAATTTACGGTTCACGCATTTCTGTCCACGACCCACGATCCACGAGTTACTGGTAACGGTTGTCCTTTCCCGGCTGATGGCAGAATTCCACTCCCTCCGTGCCGGCCATGAAGTTCCGGATCTGATCCAGGGTCTTAAGCTTCTCGTCGTTCATGTCGATCACCATGCTCATGTCTCCATGATCGACCAAAACCGCTTCTTCAGACTCATACCATGTTGGACAAGAGTCGCATTTGACAAAAGGAATTATGACGATAAACTGGTGGGAGTGTTGCCGGTCATCAATGATGAGCGGCCTCCCCGGGAGGGTTCCCATGGCGCAGGAGTTCGCAGAACAGGAGTACTTCGTCCTCCACCTTCTCTCCGTATCGGAGGAGCCCCTTGGCGCGGGCTCCATAAGGGAGGAGCTTGCAAGGAACGGCATGGACCTCAGCGAGGCCTCCGTAGGTCGCCTGCTCCGTGGCCTGGACAGACGGGGCTTCACCACCAGGGTAGGCTTCCAGGGACGGCTTCTCACACCCGCCGGGGAGGAACGTCTTTCGAACCTCCAGTCGGAAAGGGAGCAGATCGTATCCACGGGGGCCTTCCTTGAGGCCGTGAGGTCCCGCGAGAAAGAGATGCTGCTGGAGATCCTGGTGGCCAGAAGGGCCATCGAGCGCGAAATGGCGGGCCTAGCCGCCGAATCCAGAACCAGGGCCGACCTTGCTGCCTTGAGGGATATCCTGGACAGGCAGAACGCCCTCCTGGCCAGGGGCGAACCTATGGCCTCCACGGACCCGGAATTTCACGAGGAGGTGGCTCGCATCTCGGGCAACAAGGTCCTGCAGTCGGCCATAGAGATCATCCGCAGAAGCGGCGAGGGAGCCTCTTTCTTCGAATACATCAGGACCAAGGTCGGCAGCCAGGTCGGGGCAGACCACGAGGCCGTCTACGAAGCCATTGTAGACGGGGATCCCGAGGCGGCCTCGGCCGCCATGACGAGACACATCGACAACGTCATAAGGGACGTGCGCACCTACTGGAAGGACCATGTCAGGAGCCTTCCGGCAAAGAGGAAGAGAAAGGGACAATGACCGGACATTCCGGAACGGGGAGGGAGCACCCCGGGAAGGACAGGGGGGTGGGCGAGGGAGAAGGAGTGACCCCAGAGACAGGAAGACCGCTTGAAGACCCCCGGGAAGGTCTTTCCGGGGGACCGTAAAGATCTGCCAAGGAGGCAAACATGAGATGAGAAGGACCGTAGCACTGCTGGTAGCGCTTCTTCTGCTTGTCCTTGCCGGTTCGGCCTTCGCCGCCGACATCATAAAGATCGGCCACACCGTATCCCTCACAGGGGGTGCCTCCATGTGGGGGCAGTCCGAGGCCCGGGCCCTTGACATGCTCTTAAAGAAGATCAACGAGAGCGGCGGGGTCCTCGGTAAGAAGATCGAGTTTATCCGCTACGATAACCGGAATGACGCCGTCGAATCGGTCAACGTCGCAAGGAGGCTGGTCTCCGACGGAGTAGTGGCCGTCATAGGGCCAGCCCAGAGCGGCAACTCCATCGCCACCGCCCCGGTGCTCGAAAAGGCCAGGATCCCCATGGTGGTGACCACGGCAACCAACCCCTATGTAACTATCGACCAGAAGACCGGGAAGGTAAGACCCTTCGCCTTCCGCCCCTGCTTCATAGACCCCTTCCAGGGTACCGTCGCGGCCCGCTTCGCCATTACCGACCTTGGGGCGAAGAAGGGTGCCATCCTCTATGATGTAGGCTCCGACTACGGCCAGTGGCTGGCAAAATACTTCGAGGAGGCCTTCACCGATAAGGGCGGCACGATAGTGGCCAAGGAGGCCTTCCGCACCGACGAACTCGACTATCGTGCCCAGCTCGGGAAGATCAAGGACCTTGCCCCCGATGTGATCTTCATCCCCACTAGCCAGAAAGAGGCCGCCATGGCCGCAAAACAGGCCAGGGACATAGGGATAACGGCAACGCTTCTCGGGACCGACAACTGGGGGAGCCCCGACCTCATCGAACTGGGGGGGAGCGCCATTGACGGGGGCTACTTCGTCAACCTGACGGATCTGGCCGACCCGGATATCCAGGACTTCGTCGCCGAATACAAAGCAACCTTCGGCGAGGATCCTGTTCTACCCAACCCGGTCATGGCACAGGACGCGCTGATCATGATCGTGGAGGCCCTAAAGACGGCAGGGACCACCGACGGGGACAAGCTTGCCGAAGCCCTCGCGAACCTGAGCGACATCAAGGTCACCAGCGGGGTCCTGACGATCAGCCCAGAGGATCACAATCCTCTGGACAAGCCGGCGGTCATTCAGCAGGTCGATGTGGCCAACAAGACCTTCAAGTTCGTAAAGAAGTACGTCTCTGTGGACTAGTTCGAAGACAGGCAAAACCTCCCCCCGGGAGACCTCCTTGCGGAGGTCTCCCGGGGGGTTGGGACCTGGCGGGAACGGGGCCGCACCGGTCACCCCGACGCCCCCAAAGGATGTGTGAAAGGGAGTGTTCCTTCAAACACTTATCACGGGTCTGTCCATCGGCGGGATATACGCCCTGATGGCGGTGGGATATTCGCTGGTGTTCAGCGTGCTCAACTTCAGCAACTTTGCCCACGGCGCGGTGATAATGCTGGGCGCCTACGTGGGCCTCGCTCTGGCGACGAAACTGAACTTCGGCTTCGGACTTGTCCTGGCGGGGAGCGTCGCAGGGGCGGGGATCATCGCCGTCCTGAACGAAAAGCTGGCCTACTCCAGCCTCAGGAGGCGCAAGGCGCCGTCGCTGTACCTGATGATCAGCGCCATGGGGTGCGCCGTCTTCCTGGAGAACCTGGTCTACGCGACCATAGGCTCTCGCTTCTACGCCTTTCCGGAGTTCTTCGGGAGGCAGGTGGTCACCATCTTCGGGAGCAGCGTCAGCCTCCTCGACGTCGGAGCCTTCATCTTCGCCCTGATCGCGATCCTCGGTCTTCATCTTTTCATAAACAGGACCCGGACGGGTACAGCGATCCGCGCCGGGGTATGCGACATGACCATGTGCTCCCTGATGGGGGTGGACCTTAACAGGCTCATCGCCATCGTCTTCCTCCTGGCCGGAGCCTTTGCCGGTGTGGCGGGGGTGTTCCTGGGGATCAAGTATCTTGTCTACCCCACCATGGGGTGGGTTACCAACAAGGCCTACATCGCCGCCGTCATCGGAGGGTTGGGGAGCCTCCCCGGCGCTCTGGCGGGCGGGCTCATACTGGGGGTAGTGGAGACCTTCGTCTCCACCTACATCTCAAGCGTTCTGAGGGACGTCTTCAGCTTCACCCTGCTTATTGCCTTCCTGGTCTGGAGGCCCAACGGCCTGATGGGGATCGACAGCGAGGAGAAGGTCTAGCCATGGACTACATACTCTCCATCGTGATCCTGGCCTGCATAAACATGATAGCCGTGCTGGGCCTCTCCATTTTCACGGGCTTCACCGGTCTCTTCTCCCTCGGCCACGCCGCCTTTGTAGGCGTGGGGGCCTATACTTCAGCCATCCTGACCTACTACTACAGCGTACCCTTCCCTCTGGCCCTGGCCGCTGGGGCTGCGGCGGCGGGGGCAGTGAGTCTGGTTATAGGCATCCCCACCCTTCGGGCCAAGCTGAGGAGTGACTACTTCGCCATTGCCATACTCGGCTTCGGAGAGGCTCTGAGGGTTATCCTCGAGAATCTGGAAATCACCAACGGGGCGAGGGGGCTTCCGGGGATAGACAGCTTCACGACCCTGCCCGTGGTCCTCCTTTGCCTGGCCGCGGGGGTACTGGTGGCCCGTAACTTCCTGAGGTCCCGCTGGGGAGTGGCGTGCATCGCGATCCGGGAGGACCCCATAGCGGCAGAGATGGCCGGTGTACGCCTCTTCCAGACCCGCCTGCTGTCACTGGTGGTCAGCGCCGTCTACTGCGGCCTCTCAGGAGGTCTCCTGGCCCACTTCCTTTCATTCATACAGCCTGTGATGTTCACGCTGCTCCAGTCGACGCAGCTTCTGGCTGCGGTGATAGCCGGAGGGATGGGGAGCATCACGGGCCCGCTGATAGCCTCCTTCGTCTTCATAGCCCTGCCTGAGGCCCTCAGGGTCGCCCAGATGTGGCGACTGGTGGCCTACGGGTTGCTCCTGGTGCTGATCATGGTCTACCGCCCCCAGGGCCTCATGGGATACTCCGAGCTCTCTTCGCTCTGGAGGAGAAAGGTACCCGAACCGGGGAGGAGACAGCCATGAACGTCTCAACGGGAAAGTTCTTCTCGGCCAGGGACCTGACCAAGCACTTCGACGGCATAAGGGCCGTGGACTCCTTCTCCTTCGATGTTGCCGAGGGGAGCATAACAGGCATCATTGGTCCCAACGGTGCGGGTAAGACAACGGTCTTCAACGTCGTAACGGGGATCTACCGCCCCACGTCGGGCAAGGTCCTTTTCAGGGGCGAGAACATAACCGGACTGAGGCCCGACAGGGTGGTCCGAAAAGGAATAGCAAGGACTTTCCAGAACATCCGCCTCTTCAACAGGAGGAGCTGCCTGGACAACGTCATCACCCCTCTCTTCCAGAGGGAGAGGTGCAGCTTCACGGGCTCCCTGCTGGGGACCCCAGGGGCGCGCAGGCTGGAGAGGGACCTCTACGAAAGGGCCTTCGAACTTCTCAGGGCCCTGGGGTTGGAGAGGTTCGCCTCAATGCAGGCCAGCAACCTCCCCTACGGGCTCCAGAGGAAACTGGAGATAGCCAGGGCGCTGGCGACGGAACCGACCCTCCTCCTGCTCGATGAACCAGCGGCCGGGATGAACCCCGAGGAGACCAGGAGTCTGGCCAACCTTATTGCGGAGGTCAGGGAGAAGTTCAGGGTGACCATACTGCTCATCGAACACCACATGGACCTGGTGATGAACATCTGCTCTCCCATAGTGGTCATGAACTTCGGGACTCTCCTTGCAAGGGGAACACCCGATGAGGTCAGGAGCAACCCCGACGTGGTCGCGGCCTACCTCGGAAAGGGGAAGGACCGGCGATGAACGCCCTTCTCGTTGAGGACCTGAACGTCCACTACGGCACGATCCACGCAGTCCAGGGGGTATCCTTCTCGGTGAACGAGGGGGAGATAGTCTCCATCGTGGGCTCCAACGGGGCGGGGAAGTCTACCATCATGTGGACCCTGGCAGGTGTCGTCCCCCCCTCCGGCGGGAGGGTCCTGATAAAGGGGAACCCCCTGCCCTCGAAACCCCACGAGATAGTGGCCAGGGGGCTTGCTCTGGTCCCCGAAAGGAGGAGGCTCTTCTCGGCCCTGACCGTAAGGGAGAACCTGATAATGGGCGCCTACAGGAGAAGGGACGAAGAGAGCGTCAAGGCCGAAATGGAGAGGTGTTTCCAGCTCTTCCCGATACTGAGGGAGAGGCTGGGCCAGCGCTCCGGCACCCTCTCCGGCGGAGAGCAGCAGATGCTTGCCATCTCCAGGGCCCTGATGAGCGACCCGAAGATCCTGCTGCTGGACGAGCCCACCCTGGGCCTGGCCCCCCTGATAGTGGAGGCCGTCATGAACACCATAATCCGTATCAGGGATGAGGGTGTGACGGTGCTGATGGTGGAGCAGAACGCGACCCAGGCGCTGGAGATAAGCGACAGGGGGTACATCCTCGAGGCCGGGCTCTTCGTCAAGACCGGCCCGGGGCCGGACCTGGCCATGGACCCGGAGATCCGACGGGCCTACCTCGGAGGCTAGGTCGACAGGGGGCATCAGGTGATGGCGATGAGACCCGAATTTTCTGACAGGGCTTTCAAGGCACTCCGCATCATAGGCCAGGCTTCAGAACCGATGGGAGCCGGATCGCTGGCCCGTTCAATGACGGAACGGGGAGACCCGGTCAGCATGGCCACCGCCGGCCGTATCCTGGGTGAGCTTGACCGGGAGGGCTATCTTGAGAAGAGGAGCAACAGGGGGAGGATCCTTTCTGCAAAGGGCAGGGAACATCTCGAGAGGCTGGAGGCCCTCGGAAAGGGTGAAACCCTGGCCAGGGCCCTGTTGGAGGAGCTGAAGATGTACTCCCCCGGCGACCTCCTGGACATACTTGTCACGAGAAGGGCTATAGAGAGGGAGACGGCTCGCCTGGCAGCCATGAGGGCCACAACAGAGGACCTGGAGCAGATCAAGGCCTTTGCGGAGATACTCGACGGCGACCGCAGCCAGGTGCCAAGCATATCGGTCATCGACAGGCTTTTTCACGAGGCGATCGCCAGTGCGGGGAAGAACAAGGTCCTGCTTGCTACACTGAAGCTTGTGCGTCAGGACGTGCATACCCAGCAGATCTTCACCTTCATCCGTCAGCAGGAGGGCAGCCGCCTTGGCGGGGACCACATGCCCATCTTCCTGGCCATTGCAGGGAGGGATCCCGAGGACGCGGAGAAGGCCATGCTGAGGCACATCGACAACATTATCAGGGACGTGGAGCACTACTGCGGGGGGGCTAACCCTCATACAGATCCTGCTTTGCGATAGGGGCGGGGACAGCCCCCACTTCCGCGGCCAGGGCCCTGGGATCGATGAATAGCTGGACGCCCCTGGCCCCTCCGCTCACGCAGATCCTGCCGAAGGCGAAGGCGCTCTCATCGATATAGACAGGGTAGGGTCTCTTCGTACCCACCGGGGAAACCCCTCCCCTTATGTAGCCCGTCAGGGACTGTATCTCCCTCATGTGGACCATCTCGACCTTCTTGTTGCCCGATGCTGCAGCCAGGGCCTTAAGGTCCAGCTCGGAGTCCCCGCCCACGCAGGCCAACATCACCCCTGTTCTGTCTCCGCGCGCTACAAGGGTCTTGAAGATCCTCTCCGGCGCCAGCCCTATCTTCGCGGCAACAGCCCTTGCGCTGACATCACCAGGGTCCGACTCGTAGTTCCAAAGTTCAAAGGCCACTCCTCTGCTCTCCAGGAGCCTCACTGCGTTGGTCTTCTTCATTGCCTGATCAGACCTCCCCGACCGATAATGATAGAGTATCAGGAGATGGAGCAAATAGCACTCCCATCCTTTCAAAAGGAAGGTCGGTAGAATGATCACACCGGGTCTCGTGGAGACAGTATTCTCAGCAGCTTCTATGACGCGCTGGAACGACCATGCCCGCCCTGCCCAGTTCACCGAACTGGCGAAACAGGCCCACAAGATGGCCATAGCATGGGTGATAGCACGCTGCGAAGAGGACCGGGGAGGAAACCTGGACTGGGTACGGCTGCCTGGAGTGAAAAGCTGTCACCGCTCGCGTTCAAGGGCCTCCCTGGCCTCCTTCCAGGCCATGGGGAGACCCTCGAAATCGAACTCAACGTCCACCGGTCTCGGCCTCATCCCGGGACTTCTCATTACAAGGTCGTGGATACCTCTCTGCTGG
>ENA-UPTA01001429-UPTA01001429.1-activated-sludge-metagenome-genome-assembly--contig:-NODE-1429-length-26484-cov-22.576450_pt1 | contig 26484 bp, 10 predicted proteins | sample MGYA00238184_ERZ773361 | MGnify/ENA primary metagenome ERZ773361 (study PRJEB29100, sample SAMN05720205) | activated sludge metagenome | isolation source: anaerobic digester from wastewater... | reverse complement strand
CGAAAAAATGCTGGCCGATGGCGCTGATATTATTGATGTGGGTTGTGTTTCCACCGCTCCGGGAGTTATTTATCGACAGGCAAAAGGCGCTGATATTATTGATGTGGGTTGTGTTTCCACCAGGCCGGGATCCAGGCCCATAACCGCCAAAGACGAAACAGCACAGGCCGTTAAAGTGCTTACCTCGTTAAGAAAAAGCTTTCCTGAGATAATTATTTCTGTTGATACCTACAGGGCTGATGTGGCCCGTGCTTCAGCAGATGCCGGAGCCGATATAATTAATGATATTTCGGGGGGCATGATGGATGTAAATATGTTTCCAACGGTCGCTGAATTACACATACCTTATATATTGATGCATATGCAGGGGACCCCGGAAACTATGCAAATGAAGCCATCATATACTGATGTAACTAAAGAAATCCTGTTTTTTTTATCGGAAAAAGTTTGCCTGTTGAAACGAATGGGGGTTAACGATATTATTATAGATCCCGGTTTCGGATTCGGCAAAACGATAGAACAAAATTTTCATTTGTTAAAGGATATTGACTTTTTTAAATTTTTATCTCATCCCTTATTAATTGGTGTTTCCAGAAAATCAATGATATGGAAGGTGTTGAAAAGTTCGCCCGAAAAGGCCCTTAACGGCACAAGTGTGCTGAATACCTACGCCCTGCTGAAAAAAGCAGGGATTATTCGTGTGCATGATGTAAAAGAAGCCCGGGAGTGTGTAGAACTTATTAATTTTTTATCCGTATAAAAATTATTTTCGGGTTGTGGTAATTATTAATTTTTATTTATCTTCACAACGTTTTTTGAAAAAAAATATTGATAATATTAGATATATAGATAGGATGAAAATTTGCAAAGTCACATTTAATGATAAGGTGTAACGAAAATTTCTGTATAAAAAATTCATGGAGCGTAAATAATATTTATTAAACCAAAAACATATGAAAAAGTTTTTCCTTTTTTTAATCTCTTTTGTTGTCCTGTCGGCCTTTTCCTCTCAGGTAAAAGCACAGCTGACGGTGGATACATCTCTTACGGTACAGCAGATGGTACAGAATTATCTGCTGGGTTCCGGTGTAACAGTTACCAATGTGACCTATACCGGCAAACCCGGGTCGGTTGGGGCTTTTAATACAGGCGCCACACCCACAAACCTGGGTCTTGCCAGCGGTTTGGTGCTCTCAAACGGGCAGACAAACGGAACACCGGCGATAGGTTCTCCAGCCAGCAATCTTGCAGATCATAACAATGCAGGAATCAGCGATCCCTTACTGGAAAACCTTGTACCGCCATCAACTAATATCTTTGATGCATCAGTGCTTGAATTTGATTTTGTGCCGTTTGCCGACACAATGAAATTCAGGTATGTGTTTGCTTCGGAGGAGTACCCCGATTATGTCAGCGCCATGTATGCCGATGTATTTGGCTTTTTTGTTACAGGACCCAATCCTGCCGGCGGAAATTATACCAATCAGAATATAGCGCTGATCCCCGGGACATCACTACCGGTTACCATTGCCAATGTGAACAACGGCCCTGGCAACAGTGGCCCATGTAATAATTGCGCCTATTATATCGGCAATACTGGCGGCATGACGATTGTTTATAATGGATTTACTACGGTATTAACCGCCTGGTGCCTTGTTTCACCCTGTGCGTCATATCATCTGAAACTGGCCATTGGTGATGCCGGCGACGGATGGTGGGATTCTTCTGTTTTTCTCGAAGCAAACAGTTTCTCTACAAATAATATTGAGGTGACAGCTACGGATGCTGAAATCTGTACCGGAGAAAGCACTACCCTGACCGCTGTTGGTGCCAATACTTTTTTATGGATGCCCGATTCAATAGCGGGGCCTGTCAATACGGTCAGCCCAACGGTAACTACCACCTATACTGTTATCGGAACCACAACAATGGGTTGTACCGGTATGAACACCTTTACCGTGTATGTCAGCCCGACTCCGACGGTCAACCCGGAAGCCAACCTGACGTACTGCCATGGAGCCAACGTGCCCTTGAATCAGTTGTCCAGCCCAGTTGATTTTACTGTCCTTTCCTGGACCAATAGCAATCCTTCAATTGGCCTAACGACAAGCGGCGTTGATAATATCCCGCCCTTTGTGGCTACAAATACCGGCACTGACCCCGTTACGGCCACCATTACGGTGACTCCTACCTATGATATATGTGTTGGTACACCCCTGACATTTACCATTACAGTTAATCCCATACCCACGGTTACTCCTGTTACGGATCAGTTTTATTGTCCTGGTGTCAACGCTCCCCTTACAGCTTTGACAGGGCCTACTGCAGGAACGGTATTTTCATGGACTAACAGCAATACCGATATCGGATTGGGTGCAGGAGGCACAGGCTCCATTCCGGCGTTCACCACGGCCAACACTACGGGTTCCCCAATCGTTGCTACTATTACTGTTACCCCTTCGGCTAATGGCTGCGACGGCCCGGCCGAAACTTTTACCATTACAGTGTATGCTCCATCAAGTGTAACCCCTGTGGGCGACCAAACCTATTGCGCCGGAGCTGCAGTTCCTGTTACTCCCATTACCGGACCTACCCAGGGGACCATTTTTACCTGGAGCAACAGCAATACGGATATAGGTCTGGGTGCAAGCGGTACGGGTGACATTCCCGCTTTTACAGCCGCCAACACCACGGGAGCACCCATCACCGCTACTATCACCATCACGCCATCGTCAAATGGTTGTGAGGGAATAGCCGAAACTTATACCGTAACAGTTAATCCTACACCTACGGTTTCTCCTGTATCTGATCAGGTTTATTGCATTGGTTCAGGTGCGCCGGTTACCGAGCTGACAGGTGCTGTCGCCGGCACCGTGTTTAGCTGGACCAACGATAACACCTCCATCGGCCTTGGCGCATCAGGAACAGGCGACGTGCCCGCCTTTACGGCACAAAACACCAGTGGAACAACCCAAACTGCCACTGTTACCATTACGCCTTCGGCCAACGGCTGTGTGGGACAAACCGAAACTTATGTTATCCTGGTGTATGCCACCAGCGTTACACCTGTTTTGGTGTCGATGACTGATGCCGATTGCCTGGGAAAAGCCTTAGGATCATTGAATATTGAAGTGGAGGGTGGCGAAAGCCCTTATACTTTTGCCTGGTCGAACGGTTCGGTTAACGAGGATATCGAAGGCCTCGATGCCGGTGTTTACAGTGTGATTGTTACCGACAATAAAGGATGCACAAGTAAAGACACCAGTTTTCAGATTGTAGCCAGACCTGAGACCCCCTTGAAACTCAACAATGTGTTTTCACCTAATGGAGACGGCAAAAATGATATGTGGATTATCGGCAACATTGACCTTTATCCCGAAAATGAGGTTTTTGTTTTCAACCGCTGGGGCAATCAGGTGTACAGCGAAAAAGGATATAACAACGAAAAACCTCTGGTATGGGACGGTAGCAACCTGACAGAGGGCACTTACCTGTATGTGTTGAAAGTAAACATGTGCGGTGTGGATAAAACATATAAAGATTATATTACGATAGTCCGATAATTGTGATAAACATAAAAATAATAAACATGAAAGCAATAGTTAACACCATCGTATTTTTTCTTCTGGGCGCAGCAGTGTATGCACAGCAGGATGCCCGGTTTACTCAGTATATTTTCAACGAGTTGATTCTTAACCCTGCTTATGCAGGTTCAAAGGAGGTACATAATATCGGGGCTACCTATGCGGCATCCTGGGCCGGGTTTAACGGTACCCCCAGCGTACAGACCATAAGCTACGACGGCCCTATAGCCAAAAATATGGGACTTGGCGTACATTTTATTAATGACATGATAGGTGCACAGATGCGGCAGGGGCTTATGGCCAGTTATGCTTACCACTTAAAACTCAGCGAAAAATGGCGTTTGGGATTAGGACTGGGATTAGGCCTGTCGTACAATACACTCAACGGGTCGAAACTGATAGCCGACGAGGCCGACGATCCGGCTATACCGCTGACCAAGGAAAGCAAACTTTCCTTTGATGCCCAGACAGGTATTTTTGCTCACAACGAGAGATTCTACGCCGGATTTTCTGTTACCAATCTTTTGGCCGGCATGTCGAAAAGCGAAAACATCATTACTCCCAATGTGAGCCGTCACTATTATCTTACAGCAGGATACCTTTTTGATATCGGTACAAAATTCAAATTAAAACCCAGTTTCCTTATTTCCGAAGATTTTAAATCACCTACCAACATTGATATTTCTCTTTATGGAATTATTATTGATAAAATTTGGCTGGGTGCCAACTACCGGGTGAACACTACGGTGGGCAAGAAAAATCTGGATAATTCGCTTTATCACCAAAACGCTGTGGCCTTTGATATTGGATGGTATGTAATCGACCGCCTGCGGATAGGGTATGCCTATACGCTAACCCTGACCACTCTTAAAAATTATTCAGGTCATGAAATTGCAATAGGATATTATTTCCCGTCAAAGGTTAGTCCGCAGATGAAATCACCGAGGTATTTTTAACTTTTAAATTTTTGAAACTATGAAAACAAACATAAAAAACGTGATAAAGTTATTAGTCCTTTCGGCAGCATTAGTGTTTTTTTCCAACAGCATTTTTGCACAAAAGCAACTACAATTAGCCAAAGACCTTATGGCAAAAAGTGAATATAGCGAAGCCATAAAAGTATATAAGGACGTTGTTAAAACCCCGTCAGCAGGTATTCAGGAAAAAAGAGACCTGGCTGCTTGTTACCTGATGACTGGCAATACCCTTGCTGCAGAGGAATGGCTGGCAGACGTGGCAGACAATCCCGACCATACGGCACAGGACCTGCTGCACTATGCTGATGTGTTGAAATCAAACGGGAAATATGGCGAAGCCATCAAACAATACGAAGAGTATGGCAAAATGCTACCCGCAGAAAGTTCCAAAGTTAAGGAATGGGTTAATGCGTGCAGAAAATCGCAGGAATGGATTGCCGATCCCGCCTATACCGATGTGATTAATGCAGATGCGATAAACTCAGAAAACAGTGATTTTGGTTTAATACCTTATGAAAATGGCTACGTGCTTACTTCTGACAGAAGGCTCAAAGGCAAAAGCTATGGCGCATCGGATATCTATGGATGGACAGGAAATCCTTATCTGAAAATTATCCAGTATAAAGATAAAGACCTTGGCACAACCCCCAGGGAATTGGAAAATGTCAACAATAACTACCACAATGGACCCGCTGTGTACGATAAAAACTCGGGAACACTTTATTTTACGCGCACCAAGATGGTCAAAATGATTAAGAAACCCATGAATTGCGACCCCACCAGCTGGTACGACAATTCTAAAGCTAAAGATTATGTAAACCGTTTGGAGCTTTACTATGCTACCAAAGAAGACGGAAAATACCAGCAACCCGTATCATTTCAATACAGCAACCCGCAATCTCATTCGGTAGGCCATCCTGCCTTGTCGCCCAATGGCAAAATAATGTATTTTGTCTCGGACATGGCCGGCGGCATGGGCGGAACCGATATTTATTACTGTGATAAATTTACCGACGGCACCTGGGGAACACCAAAAAATGCCGGAAAAAATATCAACACAACCGGTAACGAAGTATTTCCTTATGTGGCTTCTGACGGAACACTCTACTTTTCAAGCGACGGATGGCCCGGCATGGGCGGACTCGATCTGTTTTCGGCCAAGGGAAGTAAGGACTCGTGGGCTACACCCGAAAACATGAAATATCCTTTCAATTCGCCCAAAGATGATTTCTGCATGGTATATACGGGGGAAGGCACGGGATACCTTTCTTCGAACCGCGATGGAGGGAAAGGTCAGGATGATATCTATAAGTTTATCCCTTCTCCGCCTAAAACATTTATTTTTACGGTCACAGCCAAAGAAAAAACCGATAGCGTTAACCTGGGCATGCTCAAAAATGCTATGGTACAGGTAGTGGGCGATAGCGGCGAATGTCCCGTGTTGTATGAAAAGAACGGCGTATATTATTTTCAGGCTGATTGCGGTAAAGAATATAAAGTAAAAGGCAGCCGTGATGGCTATTTTACCGCAGAAAAAGTTATTACCACCAATTGCCTGACTCGTAATGATACAGTGCCCGTGGAACTGATACTCGACAAAATTGTCATCAACAAACCGATTGTTTTGAATAATATTTATTATGATTACGATAAGTGGGATATTCGCCCCGACGCAGCGTTTGAGCTTGACAAGCTGGTGAAAATCCTGATGGAAAATCCCAAGATTAGCATTGAGCTCGGTTCGCATACCGACTCCAGAGGAAAGGAAAAGTACAACCTTGACTTATCGCAAAAACGCGCCGAATCTGCTGTAAACTATATTATTTCAAAAGGCATCGCTCAGACCAGAATTAAAGCTAAAGGTTATGGCGAAACCGTACCGGTTAACAAATGTATTGATGGCGTAACCTGCACCGAAGAAGAATTTCAGATGAACAGGCGTACCGAATTTAAAGTTACCAGTATCAGTGGAGGACAGAAATAAAAATGGCTGTTTAAGTTGAGCAGCATCTATTGAAAAAACTAATCAGGAAGCCGGATTTTTCCGGCTTCTTTTTTTTGTGGTGTTCCGGATACGCTTATTAACATTGAACCTGCACATGACGTATTAACAGTTTTATGTTGATATTATTTTTAGCAATACCTTAGTAAGTTGGGTATTAATGGCAACCTTTGCAATATTATGCCGGGAATATTGATAAAAAAATCGCTGCTTGCAGTGTGTTTGCTGTTTTTTTTTGTTTTTGCCGATGCGCAAAACAATCTTGTATTTCAGCAGGAAGAAGAGGTTGAATTAAAGATTTCTTATGCAGCTTCACCCGGTCAAAACCAGCAAATTACCAATTTCTTTATTCAGGAAATTGCCCGGAGTTTACCGAAAAAAACTGAATTCACCCAGTACGTTTTTGTATGTACTAAAACTGACCGTATAACTGCCACGGGCCCAGCATCTTATTCGGCCACATTTGAAATACTGAATGCCGGCTGTAGCGGCGATATGATGTACAAAGGGTTTTCGGTTGCCGATGTGCTGATGCCTACACATTGTTCCTTTACCTTTAATGTCTTTACAGATAAGGCCATTCCTGTGTATAAAAAAAATGTAACTGAGGCGCCACTGAATCTTGGTTACAATTTGTTGGATTCCTATAAATTCACCGACACAACGGCCTTTAAGAAATTTTCGACCCGTGTAGATAGTTTTGCTTTTCATTATTCGGATAAGGCAATCAACCGCTTTAATTCCAAAATAAAACTTATTGATGAATACTTTGGTTCCGAAACCATTATCGATCAATGCATGAAGAAAATCAGGGAGATTGATTACAACAACACGGATATGATTATTGTTTATGATATCAGTCTTAAAGAGGTTGAAAAAACATCCGAGGAGTTGTATAACAAAGAGTTTCCCGGAAAACTGGCGTTGGTTAATCATGATCCTGTTGGTTTTATCGACAAGTATAACGTGCTTGCAGAAGCTATTTTTCAGACCAGGCACCTGCTCAGTCAAAAACTTGCTAACCTTGATAAATTGTATTATGAGAAAGGGATTGTGCAATTGCAAAATGGGAACAACGAAAAAGCCAAGACTTATTTTAACCGCTCGGTTTTGTACAATCCCGATTTTGTTCCCTCACAGCTTGAGCTGGTAAAAATATTTTATTACAGTGATAGCCTGAACCAGGCGGCTGACAAGGTTTCCTATATTTTGCAGCACTTAAATCCAACCCCCGACATACATAAACAAGTGTTGTTATATACCGATTCGGTTTATAACGCCTTATTGACAAGAGGGAAGGAATTCAACAGGCTTCAGAAATACAATGAAGCTATTGAAATATTGGAAAAATGTGTGTCATTTTGCGACAGCCTCCCCGGTTATTTATGTGCCGATAGTCATGTAAAAAACCTTGCATCAGCCCGTTTTGGTATCTATCAGTCCTATTTAAGTGTTGCCCAAAAAGCGATTGACAATGGTAAGTTTGAGTTGGCAGAAATCTATATTTCCGATGCAAGGAATTACCAGAAAATCCATAAAAGCGCTATTATCAACGATGCGGAAGCCTTGTCGAAACTCGAAAAGATTGTGCTTGCCTACGTTGCGAAAGGCGACACCCTGATAGCCCGGAAACATTACGAAAACGGGCTGACTTACCTCGAAAAAGCAAAAAATATTGCTGAAAAAAACGGTATCCAGCTTCCACTGACGTATGAAAAAAGCATGAAAAATGCACAAGCCGGCATCTATATTAACATGCTTAATAAATGCAGGCGGCAGCTGGCACTGAAACAAACCGAAGCGGCAGAAAAAACATTAAATGAAGCCATTGCTCACCATAACAAATATACAGGATTGATAACTCCTTCCAAAGCGGTGGATACGTTGCTTGCAAAAATCAGGCAATATCAGTGCGATGATATGATTAATAACGGTATGGTGGCTTTGAATGCAGGCAATTATTTTACCGCACTTCAGCATTTTGACAAGGCCAAAAAATTACAGCAAACATACGCGTTAAAGCGCTATCTACCATTGGATTCGCTGCTGATGGTTTCGGCACGGCCTGTCATAGATAATCAGTTATTGCTGACAGAAAAACTTGTGGTGGCAGGTAAACCCGACTCGGCACGGACTATGGCTGAAAATGCGGCTTCGGGCCTTACTGCTTTCGGATTGTCGGGAGACACCGCCCTGATGCTTAAACTCAGACTGCTGAAAAAAGATATTTTCGACCTGCAGTGCCGGCAGACCAGGAATAAGTTTGAAACACTGATGACGCGCGCCAATATGGCTGTTGCACGTCAGGATTATATCACCGCAGATTCTTTGTATGCGATGGCAGGTATGGTAACTGACAGTTTTCCGCAATGTACCATTGATATCAGTCAGGCTATCCAGGGAAAAAAGGAATATCTACTGCCATGTAATTATCAGAAAATGTTGCAGAAAGCCAGCAAAGCGCTTTTCCATGGCGACTATAATTCCTATTTTTATAATTATTCTGAAGCAGAGAACTTTTTTAAAACCATGCATCTGAATAGTTTCGGCCTTATACACCCGGCACTCACCGATCAGATAGCGGTCTCTGCCGACACTGCTTTTGTTTTTGCGGCTTCAGAATTTATGCTCCAAAACAACAGGCCTGAAGATGGATTGCTTTGTATCAAAACATTGAAGAAACTGCACTATCCGCAACAGCAAACAAAAAACCTGCAATTACAGTCGGGCGCCATGATGGCCCGCAAGGACTTTGCCGTGAACAAGGCGTTGCAGCCCAATGTCATCGTGGTGAGCTATATCGGAAACGATACCTGGCTGGCATTTTTTAAATCTTCCTATATCAAAACATGGAAAACATTAAAAAAGAATTCAGGTTAATTTTTTTCGTTAATTTGCAGGTATGTTTTTTACCATATCTAAAATCACTGCATTCCTGTTGAATCCGCTGACCTGGATAGTTATTCTTTTTGTCGCTGCGTTGTTTTTCAAAAATGCCCGGCGAAAAAAAAGAATTACCATAGCCGGCGTGGTTTGTTTAATTTTTTTTACCAATCCTGCCATTATCGATAACCTGTTACGCACCTGGGAAAAGCCTTACCAGTTGATGGATAAAAATGTCACTTACACGGCCGGCATAGTTTTGGGGGGAGGTATGGTAACTATCGACCAGAAGCATGACCGGCTTATTTTTCATGAAAATACCGACAGATTTTTGCAGGGGCTGCATTTATACGAAAACGGACAAATACAAAAAATTATACTCTCGGGCGGAGCCGGAAACCTGGTTTTTAAACAGTTCCTGGAAGCTTCTCTCATAAAGCGCTACCTGCTTGAAATAGGTGTTCCGGCAGAGGATATTCTGATAGATTCAAGCTCCGATAATACCCATCAAAACGCCGTTAATGTGGCAAAAATCATAAATGAACAGGGCGGGGGAGGAGATTATTTACTCATTACCTCCTCGCTGCACATGAAACGGGCAAAAGCCTGCTTTGCCAAACAGGGCATTATTACTACCGCTTACCCTACCAATAAAATGGTGGGACCTCACCGCACTGATGTGGGGTATTATCTTATACCCAGTGCCGGTGCCCTGGTGCGTTGGGAAAAGTTTTTACACGAGTTGCTGGGGTATATTGTTTATGCCATAATGGGTTATATTTAATACTGTGGGCTGCACCCCTTGGATGGATTTTTTCTATTTTCGGTTCAGTGGCACATGCGTGATGAATTTATATTATTACAGTAATGATTACCTTTGTAGATAATTTATAGGTATGGCCCAAACACTTTTTATTATTATTCTCATCATCGTTGTCTTAAATTATTTGTTTGGGCTGCTGCTCGATTATCTTGACATTACGCGCTGGAGCAATATCCTGCCCGAAGACCTTGCCGGTATTTATGACGCGGATAAATACAGCAAATCGCAGGAGTACGAAAAGGTAAACATGCGGTTTTCGCTGATTACCGGCGCCTTTAGTTTCTTGTTGCTCATTCTGATGTTAAGTCTGGGAGGCTTTGCCTGGCTCGACAATATGGTGCGGACACTCACCCTGCATCCTGTGCTGATGGCTCTGCTGTTTTTTGCGGTTCTGGGCCTGGCTTCCGACATGCTAACCACGCCTTTCAGCGCTTACCACACCTTTGTCATCGAACAAAAATTTGGGTTTAATACTACAACTGTTACAACTTTTATCCTGGACAAACTGAAGTCGTGGTTAATGGCGGCTGTTCTGGGTGGTGGTATCTTATCTTTAATTGTGTGGATATATGGCGTAACAGGATCATGGTTTTGGATAATTGCCTGGATGGCTATGACGTTTTTTTCTGTTTTTATGAGCTTGTTTTATTCCAATATCATTGTGCCGCTGTTTAATAAACAAACACTGCTTGCACCGGGTACATTGCGCGATGCTATTGAGAAATTTGCTGTCAGAGCAGGATTCAAATTGAAAAACATTTACATCATAAATGGCTCCAAACGTTCAAAAAAGGCCAACGCTTATTTCACAGGTTTCGGACCGAAGAAGAGGATTGTGCTATACGATACCCTGCTTGGAGATTTCACCGATGATGAAATTGTTGCTATTCTTGCACATGAGATAGGTCACTACAAAAAGAAGCATGTGTTGTTCGGATTGGTTTCCGGCATTATCAGCAGCGGCGTTTTATTTTATATTTTGTCGTTAGTTATAGGCAGTCCCGAAATGGCAGGCGCCTTGGGAGCCAAACAGGCAAGTTTTCATATGGGCATACTGGCTTTTGGTCTTTTGTACAGTCCTGTTTCGTTGATTATGGGCATAGCAGGCAATTATTTTTCACGAAGGCACGAGTTCGCAGCCGATGGTTATGCTGTGGCGCATGCTGAGGCCAATGCGTTTGCACAGGGATTAAAAAAACTATACGTGATGAGCCTTAGTAATTTGCGGCCGCATCCTTTTACGGTATTAATTACTTATTCCCACCCGCCTTTGCTTCAAAGGTTGGCTGCTATTGAAAAAAAGCAGTGTTAAATGGTTTCTGTTATTAATAGTTGAAGTCAAATGGAGTTGTATTAATAGGTTGAAACATATGATCTGAAAAATCTTCATAATTTCAGGTTTCGGAATGCAACATTTTTTTCTGTGAATAATAAAAATCTACAAAGAAAAAACTGATTTTTACGTTATAATATACAGTAATGTATTTGCTAAAAAATTTAAGTTTATATTTGAATAATAAAATAAAAGTTATCAGGTATTATCTATGAGAAAAGTTTTATTCTTTTTTACATTTTTTATAATCTATGCCTCAATTTCTATTGGCCAGGGAAATATGTTGAGTATTTCATCTGTACTACCGCCGGAAATTACTATTTGCGGGTCGGAACAAAAGGTTGAAATCAGTATTGTGAATCCGTCTCCTTTTGGGCTTTCCAATGTGGTGTTGCAAATCACCATGCCCGTGGGATTGGTTTATCAGGCAGGTACTATTACAGGCGCTACAGAACTTAATATCACCAATTTGAGTCAGCCTCAGTTTTCATTAACAAACATTCCTTCGCAAGGTGCACGGAATATTTCCTTTTTTATTGCGGCAAATTGCGACCTGATGGATTATATCGCCCAGGGGCAGATAGTGTCAATGGTTGCACGGGTTAATTATCTGACAAGCAATAATATCAGTACTTACGATCAACATACCAATTATCTGTACCATGTAAAACAACCCAATCTGTCTATTATCTCTATTACCAATCAAACGTATTCCGGCAATATCGGTGATATATTCACCCGGTGCATTACCATCACCAATGGCGGCCTTGGCGCTTTGAGCAATTTTACTTTTACGCACACACACGGCAATGGCATACAGGTAAACAATGTTTCCATTGGCGTGTGGAATTCTGCCGGTGGCGTGGAAACAGTAACTATGAATGGCAGCAATTTTTTGGGGATAGGAAATAATAATGCTCTTTTTGAAAATGCCGAATTAATTACCATCTGCGAAACCATCGAGGTTATTAACTGTGTGTCGGTGGGCTCCAGCTATGAAGTGAAATGGGGCTGTAACGGACAGATTTGTCAAAACTCCATATCAACTGCTAATGTGGTTTTTCCGAATTTAACCCCTAACCTGGTAATAACTCCCACAGCAGGTGTAAACACATGCCTGGGACTGGGCAATGCAAATACCCCGTCTCTGAGGATTATCAACAATGGCATGGGCGATGCTTACAACGTGTTTCTGGATATTTTCCATGCAACATCAACTATAAATTATGATGCAGGAATAAGGTCCAACATCGATCCGGCCAGTTTTACGGTGCAGGTAGGCATTAACGGCACACCGGTCAGTATCACGCCGGTGCAGACTTTTGCAGCTTCAGCGCAATATTGTTTGAGCGCAAACCCAAAGGGAAGAGTATATATCAATATTCCTTTAATCAATGCACACGACACGGTATATCTCAAATGGCGATATTATAATTGCTGTTCCGATGCCCCCGGCGGTACCCGTATTCTGTCCGGCTGGAGGTATCAGGGTACCTACAAAAGCATTTGTAATAACAATTATGTGATTTCAAATAGCTGGGGATATGTATACAGGGACCTTTATGGTACTTTAGTTAACGAATTATCGCCTTCAAATATTACCAGTGGAGAAACCAAGAACTTTAGTTTTCTTTTCTCAAGTTATGGCAATTCCTATCCCAGCACCACTGGGCGACACTGGAAATTTGTGGTCAATTTGCCGCCCTGTCTTTCATATGAAAGCGGTAGCTTCCAGATTCAGAGATATACCGGTACCCAATACTGGTATCCTTCCACAGTAACCGTTTCTGGTAATACCCTGACGGCCATTTTTGACAATAACCCTCCCTGGGATCTTTATCAGTCCATTGTAAAGTTTAACCTGATTGCTAATTGTGCCAATCCGGGATGTGTTGAAGGAGGTAATAACCTTACTATCACGTCGTTTTATATTCCTGACGGCAGTTGCTTATGCGAAGTGCTTGTCTCAAGGCTGACTATAACCGTGGGGGTTATTTGCCCCGTGATTTGTGAAGGATTAAATAATAAGGCTTTTGACACTTATCGAAGCAGTTATGGCGCTCCGGATAACGACAACAACGGACTGGCCGATCCGTTGCCTGCAACATTGAACTTTAATCTGATAAGAAGAGACCGTGCCATGTTTGGCGATACCATAACTACCCTGTCACAAGGACTTATAAAGACCAGCGTGGCTCATCCGGCATGGAATTATTGTTACAGGGTGGACTCTGTTTTGAACGGCAATCAGCTGAGTTTTGTGGATGGCTTGCTGGAGATACACCAGTACTCCACCGGAAATGTATATACCTGTAATGTGAATACTTCTTCGATAACCACAGCCGGAAGTACACGAAAATTCAACTTCGATATAAGCCCCGTAACTTTAGCCGCCCTGGGTCTCCTGCCTGCCGGATTTACATACAACGATAATGATTCCATTGCTTTCAGGGTGCGTTACCGGGTAAGCAGCAACCCCGGAGGAACCATACTTGATTGTTTTGTAAAAAACAAAATGTTTGTCAGCGATGTTCCCAACCCTGCATCCTTTGCACACAAGTTTGGCTGTAATGTTTTTGAAGGACGTTTCTCAATAATTGGCTATTACTATACCAACTGGGGGCCTGATAATTTTAACGTGAACACATGTAATCAGGTAACTATCAGCCAGAATTATTACCTGAGTATCGGCCCCTGTTGTCAAAACTATGCAGGGGGCAACCTGTTCCCTTTTGAATATCGTAACTGGGCGCATGCATACAGGTTCCGGGTTATTCTCCCTCACGGATATCAGTTTATTTCTGCACGGTTTAACCAGGTACGCACGGCAGGTACTAATGGCGGTTCCACATCGGCCTGGGTAAATCTGATACCTGTGAATCCAAACTCCGATACCCTGGTTTTTATGGTAGAACCTTTTTACGAAACCTTCGGAGGCGCTATCCCTCTGAGTGATGACGGCTTTCATGGTACCCTGCAGGTTACCCTGGCTCCAACGTGCAATGTTGTTTCCAATGTCGCTTCCAATGTGGGTTATTATTGGGATTTTGGCCCATCAGGCTATCTGGCGGGATCCAGTACCCCCAACAGCTCTAATGTTACTACACACGATGTCATAACCTATCAGGGACCGGATATCTTTGTACAATCGATACTCCCGACAGTATTGGCTTATGATGATGAGGTGAATTGGGAAATATCCTTATCCAATACCACTAACATCAATGCGTTAAACACATGGTTCTCAGGCGATGAATCAACCGGTGTTACAATTCTTGAAGTATGGGATCTGGATAATAATGTGGTGGTATTACCGGTAGGGGATATCTATCAGATTGGAGTGTTGTCTGCTAATGCAGTCAGGCATTTCAGGATAAAAGCCACCTATACCTCGTGTTTCCCAAGTACCATGATGCTTTATGCCGGGTGGAACTGCAATGCAGGATATCCCGCTACGGTTGCATCATATCCTTGTACTCCTGATCAACTGCAGCTTTCGCTTGAACCTCAGGTGCCCAATCTGATAGCAAATATTACCAACCCCCTGTCAACAGTGGACCTTTGCGATACTACCGGCTATGTAGTTGAAGGCATCAATGTTCAACTGGGTACTGCGTACAATCTGAAACTCAAAGTGGTTTTGCCGGCAGGTGTTTCTATTATTCCCGGCTCGTGCAAGCTCAGTTATCCAACGGCTTCTCCCTATGTTGCCATTCCGGATCCTACGTGGATTTCAGGCACTCAATGGCAATGGGATATTTCAGCGCTCAACGCGCTGATTGGTGCGGATGGATTGCCCGGTATATTAGATACGACTCTCAATTCCGTTAAAATTTCTTTCAGGGTTATCACGAACTGCTTTTATACCTCGGGAAGCGTCATCGGGTTTAACTTTCATGGACAAAGCCACTGCGGCAATTATACCGGGCAGGAAATCTCCATGTCCTCCCAACTGGCTATCACCGGAGCTACCGAGCCATATCTTACCGACATCCATGTCAACACTTCCTATGTTTCTCCTTGTGCCATCAACAGTACCCGGCTGAAGATCAGAATGAAGAATAATGGCCCCCTGGCCACCGGCGCCACAGATTCAATTTCTCTTACTTTCCCTGAAGGTATCTTTTATATTCCTAATTCTTTCCTTGCTGTACATAATGCACCTGTAAACCCTCTTCCTGTTACCGAAATGCCTAATAATCAACAAATAGTAACCTGGAAAATTCCTCCTAACGTTCAGGTCGGCGACAGCGTAGTTTTTGAAATCAATTATTTTTGTCAGGCCAATGTGGTTGAGTGCGGCATTTATTATATCGATGCCATGTCGTATAGTTCCAGAAACCTGCTATGCCAGCTGAGCGGTCAGAATTGCGATATTCTGGTGAGCACCGGCAACGCGCAGATACCCATCTATATTTATAAATCCTACCTTTCGTTATCCAATGCATCTGCATGGTCTGTACCGTCGGGGGCAAACCAGGAAACGGTGTACACTTCCTATACCATTTCCAATAATGGCGAATCTATTATTGCCAATAATACGGTTTTCATGAGTTATTTCAACGATGTTGATGGAAATCAGATTCTTTCTGCTCCTGATGTTTTTTTAGGGGCTGATTCAATAAATGTTTATATCGACACCAATTCTGTCAATCCTTTTAATTCGCATATCACTGTTCCTGTCGGCAGTTCCTGTAAACTCATTTTCGCATTGGATACCAACGCCAACGGTTGTATCTGCGAACTCGATCAGATCTTTGCCAATGTGCAGCTGGTAAATGCAGGACAGGATACTGTTGTTTGTGCCGGACAATCTGCCTATATCGGATTGCCGCCAACCAACGGGTATACTTATCAATGGCAGCCAGTTACAGGACTGAATAATGCTACGTTGTCGAGACCGCTTTTCACTGGAACTAACACGGGAACAACTCCAATTACTTTGCCTTACATCTTATCAACCAACCGAATTGCCTGTACCACCAATGACACCGTTAATATCACGGTGCGTCCGGTACCTGTTGTGGATGCTGATTCAAATAAAAATATTGGATCATGCCCAACAGCAGCCAATGCTATCCTGAATGGCACCGCAGCCGGCGAAGCCCCTTTCATCTATTCGTGGACTGCACCAGCAGGATTAAGCAATCCCAATATCTCCAACCCTGTTGCCGATCCGTCGGTTACAACTACTTATACACTGACAGTTACCGACGTTTTCGGTTGTTCCGCCTCTGATGATGTACAGGTAATGGTGCATCCATTGCCCACTGCTGAAGCGGGCAACAATCAAATTATCGGAGCCTGTGCTGCGGCATTAAATGCCAATCTTGTATGTATTGCTTCAGGGACACCACCGCTGGTTTATTCCTGGATGCCTACTGCGGGCCTGAGTAATCCCAATGATGCTATTACCATTGCTGACCCTGCCTCTACCACTGTTTATACGGTTACGGTTATCGATACTTTTAATTGTAGTGTCAGCGATAGTGTAACGGTGACGGTTGACCCTCTGCCCACCGTGAATGCCGGGCCTGATCAGCATGTCGGGCAATGTGTCTCTGCTGCTAATGCTACTATAAACGCTCTGGCTACCGGAGTAGGACCTTTTAGTTTTGCCTGGTCGCCTTCAGCCGGTCTGAGTAACCCTAATATTGCTAACCCTGTGGCCGATCCGTCAGCTACCACCACCTACACGGTTACTGTTACAGATATTCATGGCTGTACTGCAACAGACGATATCCTGGTCGCCATTGATCCCCTTCCGTCTGCCGATGCGGGCTCCGACCAAAACCTGGGGGCCTGCCCAGGTGCAGCTAATGCAAACATGAACGGTACGGGAACAGGTACAGGGCCATTGACTTATTCCTGGTTGCCGACAACCGGCCTGAGTAATGCCAATATTGCCAACCCTATAGCAGACCCTGCATCAACGGCTACTTATACATTGACAGTTACAGATATTTATGGATGCACCGCTACAGACGCCATATTGATTACCGTTGATCCTCTGCCCACAGCCAACGCGGGCGCAGACCAAAACCTGGGCGCCTGTCCCGGCGCTGCCAATGCCAACATGAACGGTACAGGAACAGGAACAGGTCCATTGACTTATTCCTGGTTGCCTGCCGCCGGCCTGAGCAATCCCAATATTGCCAATCCTGTGGCCGATCCTGCGTCAACTACCACTTATACTCTGACGGTTACCGATACATATGGATGCACGGCTACAGATGCCGTGTTGATTACCGTTGATCCGCTACCCACAGCCAATGCGGGTGCTGACCAAAACCTGGGTGCCTGTCCCGGTGCTGCCAATGCCAATCTTACGGGCACGGGCACGGGTATAAGCCCGCTATCGTATTCCTGGTTGCCTGCCGCCGGCCTGAGCAACCCCAGTATTGCCAATCCTGTGGCCGATCCTGCATCCACTACCACTTATACGCTGACTGTTACAGATAAATATGGGTGTACAGCTACGGATGCCGTGTTGATTACCGTTGACCCGCTACCCACGGCCAGCGCGGGCGCTGACCAAAACCTTGGCGCCTGTCCCGGTGCTGCCAATGCCAACATGAACGGTACGGGAACAGGGACCGGCCCATTAACTTATTCCTGGTTGCCTGCCACCGGTTTGAGCAGCACAAATATTGCCAATCCTGTGGCCGATCCTGCATCCACTACCACTTATACGCTGACTGTTACAGATAAATATGGGTGTACAGCTACGGATGCCGTGTTGATTACCGTTGACCCGCTACCCACGGCCAGCGCGGGCGCTGACCAAAACCTTGGCGCCTGTCCCGGTGCTGCCAATGCCAATCTTACTGGTACAGGAACAGGTACAGGTCCATTGACTTATTCCTGGTTACCTGTCGCCGACCTGGGCAACCCCAATATTGCCAATCCTGTGGCCGATCCTGCGTCAACTACTACTTATACACTGACGGTTACCGATACGTACGGATGCACGGCTACGGATGCCGTGTTGATTACCGTTGATCCGTTGCCCACAGCCAATGCGGGCGCTGACCAAAACCTGGGCGCCTGTCCCGGCGCTGCCAATGCCAATCTTACTGGTACAGGAACAGGTACAGGTCCATTGACTTATTCCTGGTTGCCTGCCGCTGGCCTGAGCAACCCCAGTATTGCCAATCCTGTGGCCGATCCTGCATCAACTACCACTTATACTCTGACGGTTACAGATACTTATGGATGTACGGCTACGGATGCCGTGTTGATTACCGTTGATCCGCTGCCCACAGCCAATGCGGGTGCTGACCAGAACCTTGGGGCATGTCCTAATGCTGCCAATGCCAATCTGTCTGGCACGGGCACGGGTATAAGTCCGCTTACGTATTCCTGGTTGCCTTTAGCCGGACTGAGCAACCCAAATATTGCAAACCCTGTGGCCGATCCTGTTTCTACCACAGTCTATACGCTTACCGTAACCGATAAATATGGATGTGCAGTTACTGATCAGGTGCAGATAATCGTTGATCCTCTGCCAACAGTGGATGCAGGCTCTGCCCAGAACCTTGGGGCATGTCCTAATGCTGCCAATGCTGACTTAAATGCAGTGCCCACTGGGACTATGCCTTATGTGTATTCCTGGATGCCGGCAACAGGATTAAGTAATCCCTCTGTTAACAATCCTGTGGCTGATCCTGCCTCCACTACTACCTATACGGTAACTTTAACGGATACTTACGGTTGTACCGCCACGGATGCCGTGCTGATAACTGTAGATCCCTTGCCCACTGCAAATGCCGGAACAGACCACCAGATTGGTTCCTGTTCTAATGCCGCTAACGCGAGCCTGAACGGTTCCGGAACCGGTACAGGACCGCTTGTTTACTCATGGTCGCCTGTAACAGGACTGGATAACCCCGGAATAGCCAATCCAATAGCAGATCCGTCTTCCACTACGACCTATACACTAAGCGTTACTGACATTTATAATTGTGTATCAACTGATGCTGCCCTCGTAACTGTGAACCCCCTGCCAACAGTAAACGCCGGAAACGACCAGCATGTGGGAGCCTGTGCTAACGCAGCCAATGCGAATATAAATGCTGTGATAACCGGTACGGGACCCTTGGGCATATCCTGGCTGCCAACCGATGGATTGACAAATCCCAATATTGCCAATCCTATTGCTGATCCTTCAGTTACGACCACCTATACCATAACCGTTACTGATACATACGGCTGTACGGTTTCTGACGATATTACCATTTATGTTGACCCGCTTCCAACGGTTGATGCAGGTGTTGATCAACAAATCGGAACCTGCCCTAATGCAGCAAACGCAACATTAAATGCCATGGCAACAGGTATTTCACCTTTGGTTTATGTATGGGCCCCGACCAATGGATTATCAGATCCGAACAATGCCAGTCCTATAGCCGATCCTGCTGCTACCACCTTGTACTCTATAACCGTAACAGATGTTTATGGCTGTTCTGTAACAGATGATATTTTAGTTACCGTAAATCCTTTGCCAACAGTTGACGCAGGCAGCGATCAGCATATCGGGGCTTGTCCCGGTGCGGCAAATGCATATATCAATACGCAGGCTACCGGTACCAATCCCATTAATTACCAGTGGACTCCTGCTAATGGACTGAGCGCTGCTAACATACTTAATCCATTTGCTGATCCATCCAGTACGACAACCTATTCGGTTACTGCTACTGATACATACGGATGTACGGCTACTGATGCCGTTGTTATTTTTGTGGATGCGGTTCCTACCGCTAATGCCGGAACTAATCAGGTTATTGGTACCTGTGCCTGGGCTGCCAATGCTGATTTGGTGGGTTCAGGCAGCGGAACCCTGCCAGTAGCTTACTCATGGTCTCCTGCATCCGGACTTAATAATCCGGGTGTCGCCAATACCGTAGCTGACCCTTCGGTTACTACAACTTATACCCTGACGGTTACCGATGCTTATGGATGTGTCGCCACTGACGATGTTACCGTTACCGTTGCCGGGCTGCCTGCTGTAAGTGTTAGCGCCGACAACCCGGTGGTGTGTGCCACCTTCGCTTCTCATTTAACGGCTTCGGGCGCCATTACTTATGCCTGGTCGCCCGGAATAGGGCTGTCGTCGGTAACAAGCAGTAATGTTACCGCGGTGCCACCTGCTACCACCATATATACCGTAACAGGAACTGATATCTATTCATGTACTGCCGCAGCGCAAATAACGATAACGGTCAATCCGAACCCCGTTGTTACTATTACCCCGGCAGTGACCACTTTATGTGTGGGCAGCAGCGATACCCTCACAGCAAATGGTGCGGCTACGTATTTATGGAATCCAGGAACCGGATTGTCAGCTACTTCAGGAAATGTGGTTATAGCCAACCCTGTGGTTTCTACTATCTATACTTTAACAGGCAATACCCTTGGCTGTGCGGGAAGCACCACTATAACAGTGACGGTGAATCCGTTGCCGCTGGTAACTTTAAATCCAATCAATGATGTGTGTCTGCATGATGTACCGTTTGTTTTGACCCAGGGAACGCCTGCAGGTGGTGTATATACCGGACCAGGGATTACCGGCACAGATATCTTTGATCCTGCGCTGGCAGGTACTGGGATTCATATTTTGACTTATACCTATACAGACAATAATTTGTGTGTTAATGAAGATACACAGACCATTAAGGTTAAGCCCAATCCTGTGATGACGGTTACCCCCAACATGTCATACATTTGCAGAGGAACATCCGTATCCTTGGTGGCAACGGGCGCGAATAACTATGCCTGGTCACCTGCGGCCACATTGTCGGCATCAACAGGCAGTGTGGTTGTTGCTACACCATTGACACCTTCTACCATATATACAGTTACTGGCGAAATTAACGGATGCACAGCTTCGGTGGAGGCTACCGTTCAGACATATACCACTATACCGGTAAGCGTAACGCCCGAAGTTGAATCGATTTGCCCGGGAGGTTCTGTAACCATGACTGCCAGCGGCGCTCTGCATTATGTCTGGCAGCCGCCCATAGGCCTGTCGTCCAACATCGTTCCAACGGTTGTTTCTACTCCCGATGTTACTACAACCTATACAGTTCTGGGCACTGATGCCGATGGATGCACAGGTTCTGCCACTGGTACGGTTATTATTTATCCGGAATCGATTATTGAGTTTTCGGCCATGCCACATGAAGGTTGTACTCCTATGAATGTTGATTTTGAATACCTTCCTGACAGTATGCTTGATATGAATACCCTGCATTGGGACTTCGGTGATATGGATACTGCCGCAGATGTGTCCAATCAACCGTCATGCTCGTATATTTATACTTCGCAGGGAAATTATATCGTGGTGTTAACGGCTACTTCAGTTCATGGTTGTCATGCTGAAGGAAGAGATACAATTATAGTCTATCAGACGCCTGAAGCGGGGTTTTATCCACACCCCGATATTGCCAGGCTGGATGAGCCGGAAATCTTTTTCTACGATCAATCCAATAATGCGCAGCACTGGTATTGGGATTTTGGCGACCCCGCATCCATTGACAGTAATTACTCTTTTGACCATAATACTTCGCACCATTATAGCGATACAGGAACTTACCTGGTAATGCATGTAGTAACCAATATTTATGATTGTGCTGATACGGTTTACCAAACAGTTAAGATTATCAATCCTTTTTATTTTTGGGTGCCCGGCGCCTTTACGCCAAACGGCGATGCTACAAATAATGTGTTTATGGGACAGGGTGTTGGTTTCCGGGAGGAAGATTTTTCAATGGTCATTTATGACCGTTGGGGTGAGTTGGTATTCAAAACCAACGATCCTTATCAGCCATGGGATGGTATCAAGGCAGGTGCGAACATCAAATGCCCTGCAGGTGTTTATGTGTGGATGATTGATATCACGGAAGAAAATACCGTACATCATAAAATGAAAGGCACTGTAACACTCATAAGATAGAGAAGGTAAAACGGGAAAGCGGTTTTATACCGTGGGAAATTGTATGTGATTATTTTGCTCTGAATAACCCATATTTCAGGATGCAGTAAATGGCCCTGAGACCATCTTTCCATCCTATCTTTTTGCCATCATCCACGCCACGTGCGTAATAAGAAATGCTGAGTTCGTAAATTTTTATTCGGGGGACCCTGGCCACTTTTATAGTAACTTCAGGTTCAAAACCGAAACGTTTTTCGGTGAGATGAATGTTTTTTATGATTTCTGACCTGAAGAGTTTGTAACAGGTTTCCATATCTGTCAGCGTAAGATCAATAAACAGGTTGGTCAGCCAGGTGAGAAATTTGTTGGCTCTCAGGTTGCGTTTTCTTAATACCCTGTGGATGTTTCCTCCGGCAAAGCGCGAGCCGAATACCGCATCGGCAAAGCCTTCGTCCATGGGTTTTAATAATAGGTTGAATTCCTCCGGATCGCATTCGAGGTCGGCGTCCTGAATGATGATATAGTCGCCGGAAGCTTTAGCTATTCCCGAATGTATGGCGGCTCCTTTACCCTGGTTTATTTCATGCTTTACATATTGAATGTCGGCCTCATGATGGCTTTTTATATATTCAAGTATTTGATTTTCTGTGCCATCTCTGGAACAATCGTTGATTACAATGATTTCTTTTGTTATATTATTAATTAAACTAACACTGAGTACTTTGTCCAGCACAGCGCTGATGGTTTTTTCTTCGTTATAGGCAGGAATCAGGACAGATAGTTTTTTCATAAAGGGTTAATATATTTTCTTTTTCAGGTCCGTAAATTTTTTTCTTTTCAACAGGTAATAATCAACAACAATATTACCATGATATATGTGTCTGACTTTTTGTTGTATTTGCAATTTTCTTTTTTTTCTTATTTTTCCAATATTTCTGTAAAAAGACAGATGAGCGCGTGACACAGCAATGAAATCTTTGAATCCGCCGTCAAGAAGAAATTTAATGGCGGCAATACCATCAAGTAAAAGCCGGGCGGTAAAAACGGGCGCTAACCTTTTTGCAGGAAGGTTTTTGTATAGCAGTGTAAAATTATTCCTGAAATTCAGGTAGGTTTTTCTTGACGAACTTTTTGGCAGGGTTCCACCACCGATATGAAAAACGATGGAGTCTGGGCAGTACATGATTTTATATCCATGGTTTTTTAACCGCCAGCAAAAATCTATTTCTTCCATGTGGGCAAAAAAATCTTCATCAAGGCCGCCTAATTTATGATAAAGTTCCGCCCTGACAAAGAGACAGGCTCCGGTAGCCCAAAATATTTCCCTGGTATCATTATACTGTCCCTCGTCTTCTTCAATCGTAAAGAACAATCTTCCACGACAGAAAGGATAGCCGTATTTGTCGATATATCCGCCGGCTGCACCTGCATATTCAAATTTTTCTCTTTCGTGGTACGATCGGATTTTGGGCTGACAGGCAGCAATACTTTTATCAGAATCCATTAGTCCCAATACCGGCTCTATCCATCCGGGAGTAACTTCAATATCGGAGTTGAGCAGCACATAATACTCCGCGTCAATTAATTTCAACGCATCGTTGTATCCTTTGGCAAATCCACCGTTTGATTGATTTTGAATTATCCTGATTTCCGGAAAATGTTCCTTAAGAAAAGCAACGGAATCGTCGGAGGAAGCATTGTCGGCAACTATGATGCTGGCAATATTTTTACTGTGCTGTATGACAGCAGGCAGAAACTGCTCCAGGAACTTTTTTCCGTTCCAGTTTAATATTACGACGGCTGCTTTCAAGAGAGCAAATATATTGATATTTATGGTAAGGGAAAAATATAAACTAGCATATTCTTAAAAATGCTCCTTGGTATTATATATAATTAGGTGTCTTAATAAGGATTTTTGAAATATTCATCGCTTTTTCTGCCCCAGTGATTTCTGACACCGCTGTTGTCAAGGTCGTTAGTGGGATTGTTGCGTCCGTAAATTTTTTGCTCCCACCTGTAGTCGCTGATTTCGCCGGTAGCATCCGAATGTATGAGCGTAAAGTCGTTGGTTACTAAATCGGGATTATAAAACACAAATTTTTTGTTTTTCTGATTTTTTAAGGTGTAGTAATGCCAAATTTCATAAGGGTAGGCACTGGGCTCGTAGTAGCTTTTTGATATCGAATTGGGGGGGCCATACTGCAGATATATCCGGCCGCGGTCGGTTTCATATCCTTTACGGATTTTGGTGCTGAAATCGTGATTCACTTTTTGGACTTCTAATAAGTAATCAGCCCAGGCTTTTCCCGGATTTTCTGTATCTCGCGCTTCCCAGAAAGTAAGGAAAAACTTTTGCATGGATTTCAGGTCGTTGTGGTTGATTTGGTTTTTAGCATACATGCGTTCGCTTTCGGACGAAATAGGGTAGAGACAGCGGATATAGGCCGCCAGCGTGTCTTTATTGTTGTACATTTCAACAAAAGTATGTTCTGTAACAGCATTTTCATAAATTTTGTTTTCAAAAGCTACTTTTGTGTTGTCGCGTTCAAAATATAGTTTTTGTATCGCCTGAAGATTGTTTTGTTTATCGCGTACTTCAATCACCAGGTTGTAGTTGCCGGTGGGCAGAAGCGCCAGGTCAAACTCACTCAGCACAACGACCACATCCCGCGCGGTTTCTTTTTTTATCTTTTTAAATTCTCCGTAAAGATTGTTGTTCTCATTGACTTCGATATACGATGTGAGTAGAAACTTTTCGTTTTCGCCCAATACCTTCCCGGTATTGTATATCTCAGCATAGAATGCCAGTTTGCCAACCTTTTCAGGATAATAATAGATGATATAGGGCATGAGTTCGAACCCGTTTTTGGTAAGCATATTTACCGAATCAGTTTTTTTATAGGAGTCTATAAGTTCAATGCCTGATAAGGTAATCTTATCGGCAGGAAATTCTATCACGATAGTTTCATAGCTTTTAAATGGCGGAGCATTGTCGTTTTTATCAGCAATGATTATTTCCACCTGATATGAGCCGTTTGGCAACAGGAACCGTTGCTGATCGATAAAATGAAAATTTATTGTATTGGTATCTTCAGTTTCTGGGCTTAGCAGGTTATATTTTTTAAAATCCTTGATCAGACTGTCTTGCCTGAAAATCATTGTAATTTCGATAGTGCCCTGATACTTGCCGTTTTGATTTTTTACATATTTCAGGCTGTTGCCCACCACTATCATGTATGTTTCGATGTAGGGGCCATCGGCAGGTGAATAAAATGTGGAATACGACATATAGGCCTGAAGGCGTTTTGCCTGGGCCGAAAAGCTCACAGCCGTCAGGAGGATGATGCTGATAAAAAATAATACTTTTTTCATTTTTTGCATAATATATATGCAAAGATAAGTCATTTTTTGGCGGAAAGGAAATTTTACCCCGGTGATTTGTGGATTAATCAGTTTGCGGTATGGTTTTTCAAGAAAATGGAGTGAAATATTCTTTGTGGACTAATGATAGATAAAATAGTTAAATAAAAAACCGTAAATTATTGATTATTAATAATTTACGGTTTTTTCTGCGGAGAGAGAGGGATTCGAACCCCCGGACCCATTGCTGGATCAACGGTTTTCAAGACCGCCGCAATCGACCACTCTGCCATCTCTCCGCTGCAAAGATAATACTTTTTGCTTACATGGTTTTTTTGATAAAAAATTTTTCCAAAAGAAAAGGCCGCCTTGGGAGGGGCAGCCTTTCCATTAAAGGTAAACCACGATTAATGAACGAGTTTCAGCACCATATATTTTGAGGTATTGGCGCCAGTGTATTCCAGTCTGAAAGTGTACATGCCTGCTGGCAGATTTTCCGGTCTGAATTCGACAGCATGATAACCGCTTTGCTGGCTTTCATTTACGAGTTCTGTTACCAGTTCTCCTATGGCATTGTAAACTCTTATTT
>ENA-UPTA01001424-UPTA01001424.1-activated-sludge-metagenome-genome-assembly--contig:-NODE-1424-length-26514-cov-49.919763_pt1 | contig 26514 bp, 21 predicted proteins | sample MGYA00238184_ERZ773361 | MGnify/ENA primary metagenome ERZ773361 (study PRJEB29100, sample SAMN05720205) | activated sludge metagenome | isolation source: anaerobic digester from wastewater... | reverse complement strand
GCACCTCCATTATTTCTCATCTTTACTGGACAAAGTCAAAAGAAGCCGTGGTTAAACCGGTCATAATTGAATCTAACGTGTTCATTGGGCCGCATTGTGTTATACTGCCAGGGGTTCGAATTGGTCAGGGTTCGGTGATTCAAGCTGGAACTGTTGTCTCGAGAAATATTCCGGCTGGATCATTTTTCGGTCATGCCCCGGCTACAATTCTTGGAAAGGTAACCGTTCCACTAACCCCTGAGCATTCTTACCGGGAGTTCGTCCAGGGCTTAAGACCGGTAAGGGGGAAAAGTAACGAAAATGATAAAAGATGAAATAAGGCAATTCATTACCGAAAAATTTCTTTTCAACTCTGATGATCCGCCAGCCGATGATGTTTCTCTGCTGGAAATGAATATTGTTGATTCGGTTGGTATTCTGGAAATAGTTTCTTTCCTGGAAAGTCACTTCCAGATAAAAGTCGAAGACGAGGAACTTACCGCCGCCAATCTGGACAGCATCAATAAGATTACCAGTTTCATTGAAAAAAAGCAGGGTTAACAGGGTTAAGGTAAATGCAGTTTGACCCGGTGCTCGTTTCTGACTGGCTAACCCTGACTGCTCGTCATTTCCCTGATAAAATTGCCCTCGTTTCGAAAGGACAGCGTTTAACCTATTGCCAGGTTGATGAAAAATCTACCAACTTAGCCTCAGCTCTTGTCCTGACGGGTTTTAAAAAAGGTGACCGGGCGGTAATCTGTCTTGATAACTCACCGGAAGCGGTCATTTCTATCTATGGAATTCTTAAGGCCGGCGGGGTCTTTACCGTTATCGACCCCAAAAGCCCCTGGCCCGCCATTAATTCCATAATAGCTGACTCGGGGGCCAGGTTGCTTATCACCGCCAGGCGAAAGCTTTATGAGGGGGATGGCCCGCAATTTTCTACTGCCGATTCCCAGCTAATTATAGTCGACGGTCATAAATCTTCTCCCCGCCATTACCCGAAGGCCTTGATTTTTGAGGGGCTCACCGAGAAATTAGATGCTTCGATCGCTCTTCCGCGCCTCCTGGAAAATGACCTGGCCTGTTTGATTTACACCTCGGGCTCAACCGGCAAGCCTAAAGGCATAATCTGTACCCATCACAATATGGTGACCGCTGCCAGAAGCATCGTCCAGTACCTGGGAAATACCAAGGATGACATCATCCTTGATGTTCTGCCTCTGTCTTTTGATTATGGTCTCTATCAGATCATCATGTGTTTTATGTTTGGCGGAACTGTTGTTCTTGAATCATCCTTTGCTTATGTCCAGGATATTTTGGCCGCCATCGACAAAGAAAAAGTTACCGGCTTTCCGCTTATTCCTTCGATTTCTGCTATGCTCCTCAAACTGAAGAAGTTCCCGGCTGCCAAGCTAAAATCCCTGCGTTACATCACCAATACCGGAGCGGCCTGGCCTGTTTCTCATATCCGTCATTTCAGGCGGTTTTTGCCACTGGTTAAACTCTATTCAATGTATGGCTTGAGTGAGTGCAAAAGGGTCAGTTATCTTCCGCCTGAATTAATAGATGAGTATCCTGATTCCGTCGGTATTCCTATGCCGAATCTCGAAGTGGCTATCGTTGATGGCCGTGGCAGCCCCGTGCCAGTTGGAAAACCAGGCCAGCTTATCGTCAGGGGTCCAACGGTGATGCAGGGTTACTGGCGGGATGAGAAGCTAACCAAAAAAGTCTTCAGGCCTGGCAGATACCCTGAAGAGCGCTGGCTCCAGACCGGCGATGTCTTCCGTCAGGATGAAAACGGTCTGCTTTATTATGTCGGACGTCGCGACCGCCAGATTAAATCTTTTGGTCATAGAATTAACCTGTCTGAAATTGAAAGGGTAATCGCTGGCCTTGATGGGTTGACTGAAGTGGCCGCCATTCCAGTCCCGGATGAAATCGGCGGAGAGGTGGTTGGAGTTTTGGTGGTGGCGAAGAAAGAGAAGAAAATAACTGAGGATCAAATAAAGCAATTCTGCCGGCAATATCTTGAGCCCTATAAAGTCCCGCGCCAGGTCTGGTTAGTGGAGTCACTACCCAAGACGGCCAACGGCAAGATTGACTATAAGAAAATTATCAATTCGCTTGAGGACTTAAAAAAAGGTCAAGGAACCGTTCTTAAAGAAAAAGCTGAAATTAAGAATGGTCCTCACCACCTGAAAAAATCTAAAAGGTTTAAAAGCGACTCTGAGGCGGGGAGTGCCAATCTTAACGAAAAGAGGTAAGACAATGTCAGGAGTTACTGGCGCCAAAGATTTTTCTTATGAGCTTCTCGATCTGGACTGCCAGCAGGAGACTATGCGTCTAACAGCTTTTATTTCTGAGGCCCTGACCCGCTACTTACGAAAACAGGGAGTAGTGGTTGGCTTATCAGGAGGCATAGATAGCAGCGTCACGGCAGCTCTCTGTGTCAGAGCCCTTGGACCAAAGCGAGTCGTCGGCCTGCTTATGCCCGAAAAAGCTTCTCACCAGGATACTCTAAAGTTAAGCCAGCTGGTGGGGGAAAGGCTTAAAATCAGGACAATTTTAAGAGAGATTACTCCCATTTTGACAGGACTGAATTTTTATGAGGAAATGACCTCCTGCCTCCAGGAACTCGTTCCTGACTATGCTGAAGACTGGAAATGGAAAATTTCAGCCTCCGAGCTGACCGAAGAGCGGATTTTCACCTTCTTCTGGTTGGTTGTACAGTCGCCTCTGGGAGTAATTATAAAAAAAAGATTGCCGGCCGACACTTTGAGACGAATAGTTGCTCTGTCCAACTTCAGGCAACGGGTCAGAAAAATGCTGGAGTACCATTATGCTGATCGCTTTAATTATGCAGTGGCCGGGACTTCTAATCTCCTTGAAACCGACCAGGGCTTTTTCGTCAAGCTGGGGGACGGGGCTGGTGATTTTAAGCCCCTTGCCCATCTTTATAAGACGCAGGTTTATCAACTGGCAGAGTATCTGGGATTACCTGAAACTATCACCAGTCGCCAGCCGACAGCTGATATCCACCCCTTAGCTCAGGGACAGGATGAATTTTTCTTTCTTCTCCCCTATAAAGAAATGGATGCCTGCCTTTATGGTGAAAAAAACGGCTTTTCGCCCGAATCAGTAGCCAGAGCGACCGGTCTGGCTGAAGACAAGGTCAGGCTGGCTTATAAGCAGATTGCCCATCGCCGGAACAGCAACGCTTATCTTAGATTTAACCCGCTAGTAGTTGAAGAAAAATAATCGGCGGTTGGGCTGAAGCCCAGGCAAGCTGCTTGCAGCCGACTTTTATAGCTCCTTCCTGTCCTTTTAATCATGTGTGCCAAAGTTGATTTTTCTGTATATTATTATAGACCAAATCTAATAAACAGAATAAAAAAAACAACTTGTTTCTATTGTTATCTTTTTAGATATTTTTTTGCGGTCATTAATAGGTGCTGAAACATTGCTTCCCGGCTGCCATGAATGTTAAAATCAGCGCCTATCCTTTTCGGAAAGGAGAGGTGTTTTATGATCGATAAAGAGAAAATAAAGAATCCTCAGCTCGATCCCGAAACATTTGTCGCTGAAAATTCGACGGTTATTGGCCGGGTGGTCCTCAAGAAAGGGGCCAGCGTCTGGTTCAATGCCGTCCTCCGGGCTGATATCGCTGACATTCTGATCGGCGAATATTCCAATGTTCAGGACAACAGTGTTATTCATGTTGATTATGATGTGCCGGCCATCGTCGGTAATTTTGTGACAATCGGTCATGGGGCAATTCTTCATGCCTGTAAAATTGGCAACAATACTCTTGTCGGCATGGGTGCGGTTATTCTGGACCGGGCTATTATAGGTAACAATTGCCTGGTTGCTGCCGGCTCTCTTGTACCACCAGGCAAAACTTATCCGGACGGTAGCTTAATCCTGGGCAATCCGGCCACCATTGTCCGCGCTCTAACTGAGGCTGAAAAGGAACATATAATCAAAAATGCTCGTGATTACTATGATTTGTGGCAGGGCTATTATAAAAGCTAACCGGTGGCAAGGCCTAAATTTAAACTTGACAGTAGTTTAACAAATTGTTAAATATAAGGCAGAAAAGATAGGAGGGGAGAGTCTCCATGAACGAGCTTTTCTCCGCCCGGCTTAAAAAGCTAAGGGAAGATATGGGACTGACCCAGGAAGAAATGGGAGCGGCAGTCGGCCTGTCCTCAGAATATATTTCTTTACTGGAAGCGGGGAAAAGAACACCTTCCATTATCGCTCTTAGCCGGATTTCACGCTTTTTTCAGAAAAATGTTTCTTACTTTCTTGAAGTCCAGACTGATCCATTTGAAATTCTTATGTCCGATGAAAAGCTAACTCCGGCTACCAAAGAAGTTCTGACTGAATTTCGTTCCTGCTGCGAAAGATATCTAGAGCTCGAAAAGATCACCGGCCGTCCGGCTAATCCAGGACCTCTCTACACCGGCAGTCTGTCGCCGGAAAATCTGGCAGTGGAAGAACGAAGAAGAATTGGTCTGGGCAACGAGCCCATCCGTGATATCTTCAGGCTCTGCGAGATTAACGGTTTCCATCTGATTAGAATGGCTCTGCCCGAGGAGTCCAAAATATCAGGCCTGCTGGTTTTTCTGGAAGAAAAAAATGCAGCCTTCGGGCTGATCAATTCCACCCTACCTTTTGATCAACAGCTGGTGGCTGCTGCTCATCTTTACGGCCACTATTTAAAGGACCGGAATGAATCGCCGATCATAGATAATCTTGATGTTCTGGTTGATGAATATGTCACTCTTTATTCACCTCGGGAACAGTTTGCTCAGGCGTTCGCCTCGAAATTTCTAATTCCCCCGTCCAAGGTCAGAGAATTGATTGATAGAGATATCCGAAGCAGGCGGCTGAGTTATGCTGATGTTCTATTTTTGAAAAGATATTTCGGGGTCAGTACCGTGGCCATGCTCAGAACACTGCGGCTGATGAGTTATTTAAGCCGTTCCCAGTTTGAAGCTTATTTTAAATTTGATCACCAGAAGGAAGAAGAGGCTATTTTCGGTGCGATTTCGACTGAAGAACGAGGAGCGGCCGTGGAGCAGGGAGGGCTTATCCTGCCCGAGAGGTTTTATCTGTTGAAAAAAGAAGCTGAACTGTTGGCCGAGGCGGTTGGAGACGAGCCTGAGGAAAAAGATAAAGATCAGAATACAGCAGATGAGATGCAGGACAACCAACAGGAAGAAACAGAGAAATCCTGAGTTCGTCTATCCATTCAATCGGTCAGTCTCTTCTCATCAAAAACCAGGGGCAGTAAATCGGCTGGTTTTAGAAGCAAAGCCCGAGCCCCATTGTCGAGAAGTTCTCTGGCCTCACGGAAACCCCACATTACGCCAACAGGGATCAGGCCAGCAGCCAGAGCGGTCTTCATATCAACTGCCGTATCTCCGACGTAAAGAACCTCATCAGGTCTGAGGTTTAATTCTTGCAGGACGAGTCTGGCAGGAGCTGGGTCGGGTTTGAGCGGTATCCCGGGTTGCGAGCCGAGCACTGCTTGAAAGGGCACCGGCAGCAGCTCTTTTACCATTATTTCTGTAAAAGGATGAGCCTTGTTGGACAGAACAGCCAGCTTCAGCCCCTTCTCGTTTAACTCGGTCAGAAGTTCGGGTATGCCAGGATAAGGCCGGGAATGTTCTCGCCAAACCCTGGCATATTCCTGGCGGAACTCATTAACTAAGGCATCTATCAGCTCAGGCTGGCCGGTCAGCTCAGGTTTGGCCCTGACCATTAATTCCCTCATCCCGTCACCCACCATCTTTTTGGCTTCTTCAATGGAAAACTGTTTAAAGCCATGCCTCAACATGACTGTGTTAAGCGCAGAGGTAATATCCTCGATGGTATCGAGCAAGGTTCCGTCCAGATCAAAAATTACGCCCTTGTAATTCATAAGGGGTAATTTTAAAGTGATGGCTGGCCAGCGTCAATGGCCAGGCTGCTTTTTCCTGGTTTTTTTCTCCGCTTCAATAACTTTCACGTCAAGAATGCGGTCAAGCCGGAAGGTGCGTTCTTCCTGCCTTAAAAAACAATAAGCCCTCAAGCCCTCAAAGTTTTTTCCACCATATTCCATCTTGCTCAAAGTTAGAGGTCTGACCACTCGCTGGCTTTTGCTATCGTCTGGCTTTAGATAAGTCATCTCCAGCCATTTATTTTCTTTAATGGCTTCTTTGATTCTTTTCCTTTTGACCTCAACCGGCAAATTTTCCGAAGCCTGCTCATATTGAAACCTGGTTAAAAAGCGGACAACCCGGTAATCCATTAAGATATGCCCCTTCTTAATTGGCTTTTTAAGAACCAGGCCTTCAAAGCTGGTGCAGCGACTTAAGGCAACATAGACCTGGCCATGAGCAAACGTTCCCCGCCCGATATCGACAATCACTCGGTCAAAAGTCTTACCCTGACTTTTATGAATGGTTACTGCCCAGGACAAACGCAAGGGATACTGGTTAAAAGTGCCAACTACCCGGCTGGTGATTTTATTTTTCTTCTGGTCAAACTCAAAATGAAAAATTTCCCACTGGTGGGGTAAGACATCAACCAGCTCGCCCGACGACAACCTGACCATAATTACCTCAGCTCCGGTTTCAGGCTTGATGATTTCTTCTATCCGACCGATGGAGCCATTAACCCAGCGCCCATAAGGATCGTTAGTCAAAAGCATGACCTGGGCGCCTTCTTTGAGGGCCAGGACTTCGGAGGTGGGTAGATATGCCTCCTCAAATTCACCTTCGATTTCCCCCTGATAATACCTGGTCTTACCGGGCAGGTAGTCGAGCTTTTCCTGATTAATGGCATCAGCCGCTTCATTGGTGCTGGTCAGGGTTAAATAAAATTTATCCTCGTCAGGTTGGAAGTCAGGCAGGTAGCGGGCATTCAGGCGCTCCAGTTGCTCTTCGCTTATAGAACGATTTCGGATGGCATTAAGCAACTCCAGGAAGTCCTGGTCTTTCTGGCGGAAGACCTTATCCAGTTCAACATATTGCAGTCTGAAATTTTTATCATGGAAAACATTGGCCGAAAAGAAATAGGGAGATTCATAATGAAGAGAAAAAGCTTTTTCTTCCCGCGGAGTGACGACCGGCGGCAGTTGATAAAGGTCGCCGATCAAAATCATCTGCAGACCGCCGAAAGGTAGATTTTCGAAATCCCGGTTGAGTCTCAGAGCAAGATCAACACAGTCGAGGAGATCAGCTCTGACCATAGAAATTTCATCTATGATTATGGCATCAAGAGATTTGATCAGTTTTTGCTTTGAGGGCTGAAGCCTTTTCACCTTATCAACGGTAATATCCGGGCGGAAAGAAAAAAAGGAGTGAATGGTCTGCCCCTGTACATTGAGAGCAGCCACACCGGTTGGAGCCAGAACCACCAGTTTCTTTTTGGTTGTTTGCCTGAAATAATCAAGCAGTGTACTTTTGCCGGTTCCAGCCCGACCGGTAATGAAAAGGGACCGGTCTGTATTTTCCAATAGCTTTAAGGTCTTCTCAAACTGAGGCGTAAATTCGAGCTGTTTTTGTGGCCTATCCGGCGATTGATCCTTCATCTCTAGCATTCTTGCCTGTTATTGGTCTAAATTCAAGGGAAAGATTAAAGCAATTTTAAGGACAATAGAATAATAGACGGCAAAAAGCAAAACTTTTCTCAAGTTTCCGCCCGGCGGGCAAGACGATAAATTTTATGAATAATTCAAGTTGATTGTTTTTTAACCTGCTTTTGCTTTATACTGAGGCCGGCATTTTTATCTAAGTTTGAAATCGGGCAAAAGGAGAAATCTATGGAACTTAATTTAAACCGTGGGCAATATGAAAAGCTTTTAGAGCTGGTTTATTTAGGTAACTGGCTGATCAATGCCTACCGGACCGATGATTATCTTGAAGACTACGCCGAGATCGTTTCGCTCGTTTTCTCTCAAGTAGAAAAAGCCGGGCTGGAAGATAAGGCGGTAAAAGATGAGCTGGGTGACAGATATTTACCTTCTTTCGATTTTGAGGAAAGCCTGCATGATTACATCAGTGAGTATGATAGCTGCTGCTTCTGGGAGGAACTAATTAACCGCCTGGCAGAGAGAGAAGCTCTAAAAGAGTTTGGCAGCCTGCCTCTGGATAAAATCGACCTGAATGAATTTCTGGAGAAGAAGAATAAATATTTAAGAGTTTATGAACAGGAAGTCGAAGAAAGCGGCCTGAAAAATTTTGAGCTGATAAAAAAATCTTGACTGCCAGATCTTATAGCTATGCAGCGTCGCAGACACAGCGAAAACCAACAGTGGCACAGCGGTCAAGGCCGGGGACCAGGAGAAGGAGCATTTGCTGGCGGTTTAGAGGTAATGGTCCGCTTTTCGGATACCAGATACTTGATTCTGGTGAATAATAGCTGCCACCCTTGATAATGACAAAATTATAAGTGCCATTATCATAGACATCAGAGGTTAGCTGCCAGACATTGCCCACTAAATCTTCAACTCCGAAGGGGCTGGCTCCAGAGGGATGAGCGGTTACAGCTTCAGTCTTCCCCCGTTTGTTATTGCAACGGGCTGGATCAAAATCATTCCCCCACGGATAGATCCTGTCATCCAGTCCCTGAGCTGCATACTGCCATTCAGCTTCAGTCGGCAAACGCTTCCCGGCCCAGCCAGCATAGGCTTCCGCATCCTTTAAACTGACCCAGACGACCGGGTGATTCTCCTCGTTGGTTGGTGGCCGACCATTTGACCAGTGCTTTAAAAAATTGGTTGGATCAGCCGGCCGGTAACCTGTTTCTTTAAGGAATTTAGCAAATTGGGCATTCGTTACGGGATAGCGGTCGATAAAAAATCTTCTAATCTTCACCCGCTCGGCTGTTGAACGATCTGGATAAGGAATGATGGGGTTTGGATCATCAGGATCAGGTGCTGTTTTAAAAAGATATTCCCCGGCTGGAATTTCTACCATCTGAACCGGTGGACTGGAGGTTGGTTCAGTCAACTTAATCTGGCTTATCAAACGAGGAAGAGCAGGTGGGAAGTTGAGGACTCTTTCATCCAGTAGTTCACCCTCAGCCCCGAAAAGCTGGATAACTAACTTATTCCCTTGCCTTCCAAATTTTTCCCACAGGCGAAACTCGGTCTCAGCTAAAGGCAGAATAAGTGGTTGTGAGTCATAATCGGGATTTCCGGCGGTCAGCACCAGGCGGCCACCGGCTGGTTTTTCGTTCAATTTAATTATTATCCTGTCTTCTATTCTTCTGGCCTCTATTAATTCAGGAAAGATGGCCAGGCATTCCAGGCTGCCTTCCATTCTGGTCTCAAGCAGGTGACGGCTAAAGGCTTCGATTTCAACTGGCAGGTATGACACATCGTTGATTTTTTCAGGCTCAACTTCCTCATGCCGCCAGAGGCTAACTGCATGCCAACCTGGTTTTTCTTTTATCGGAACCAGTGCTGCTTTATAACCTTCAGGTTTCAGGCTGAAAACAGTGAAGATAATCTTTCTGCCGGCTGGCCAGCAGTTAACTGCAATTCCATCCTCAAGAGAAGGATACAGTGGAATCCAGTCCGGACTCAGGAAAGCTGAGTTATTTTCGCGGAGGATCTTAAGAGTTCGGCCCAGATGTTTCAAATCTTTTTCCATAGTGTCAGGCCTGGCCGGCCGCATGGTGTTTATTTCTGTTCCATAGCCGTTAAAAAAGGCTACGGAGGCTTCCCGCCGGAATCGTCCTTCTCCAGGCTGAATAACCCTGAAAATCGCAAAATCAGGCCTTATAAATTTATTTAAATTAAGTAGCGGCGGGAGGTAAAGAGCGTCGTGTACCCGGCCGGCCACCACCCCTGGCATATTTTTCGGAACAGCCATGCCTTCCGGATACATGATGATACCGGGCTTGACCTGGTCGGCCATAGCTTGAAATTCGCGGCTGGATTCTCCGCGGGTATCGAGAATCACTCCATCAGCTTGAATCTCTCTCAGCAGATTTTCCATTGCCTGGAGATGTCCTTCATGGCGGGTACCCTCATCCCATGGATTATAAGATATAAAGTATTTTTTGCCTTGTTGATGAGCGGCGGCCACCTGACGCCGGAGTTCGGCCAGCCCGCCCGGTAGATCCCGGTAAAGATCGAATTGGTTTCTCTCATCCAGACCCAGTCTCGGCCAGGTGGGCCAGAGAGCGTAAATATCAATTTTCCCAACCAGTTTATCCCAGGCCGAAAGATTCTGATAGAAGTTAGATTTTTGCTCTGCCCAGTCATAGTAGGTATGGTCCCAGGCAAATTGAAGAAGCATCAAATAAGTTTTTCTTATCCACTGGAGGTCGGAGCGCTCAAAAAGGGTGCTATCGAATTGCTGGAGGTCGTAAAGATACCGCTCCTGAAACATCGTCTTTAGTCCTGCCAGCCAGGGCTCAGGAGGAATAAGAAGATCTGAAACCAAACCCGGGGGAAGCGAGGGAGTAATCTGCACATCAAAATAAAGCTCATAATCTACTGTCCCACCCGGCTCCAGGGTAGCTGCCCACCGGCTTAATTCTGCTCTCTCCCGACCAGTTCGACGGGCCAGACCGGTCAGGAAAAGTCCAGGACTTATCTCAAGATGGCAAAAACCGAGATGCCAGGCGTTATCGGGTAGAAGTACGCCAACCGGTGTTTTTCCTGGCCGATAAAGCAGAGTCCGGCTAAGGTAATGCGGCCAGCGGTCAGGCAGACCAGCCGTTATATAAACCCTGTCAGTTCCCTGCCCGACTGGAACCAGGTTTTCCAATTTAACCTTTTCATCGGAGGTGTTCTTAAATCGAAGAACAACAGCCAACCCCGGATATAGAGAATTTTTTCCGGTCAGGGTACCTTTAATTGCCTGGCCAATCTTAAACTCCAACTGGCTATTTTCGGGCCTGTCAGCGGCCAAGATCATGGATAGCTGGCCTGCTGCTGGCTGACATTGACTGGAATTTACCAGCTTATCATTGATGATGAGGCTGAAAAGTGGAAGGGGAGAAGGCAGCCCGACCAAGCGGTTATCAGCTAACCTGATTTTATTCAGGACTAAGCCGGTGGTGGCTGATAATTTTATTTCGAATGAGCTCAAGCTGGTGACATCCAAAGAATTCCCAGAACATATCCGTGGGAAGGCAGCCAGCCAGGTCAAGAAGGAAGATAGAAGCCAGAGGAATAAGGGCATTTGTTTAATAAAATTTTTAAGACGCATCGGGCCTACCTTTCCAGTCCAGGATTTTTTTGAGACCATTTAATTTTCATCCTTATTCAGGACTAAAGCAATAAAATCTTAGCCTCCGGTCGGAAAAGTGGACCAATATGGTAAAATAAAAACCAGACAATGATGAATGAACCTGGCCGGTCAGGAAGCCGCTCAGGGTTTTTATTTGTCTCAGATGGAGGTAGCAATGATAGATTTTGGTCTGCCCGGGGAAGCTAAAACCGATGTTCTTTATGATGTTATTATTCTGGGGGCAGGGGCGGCCGGGCTGACGGCCGCTATTTACGCCTCAAGATCTTTACTTAAGACGCTGGTGATTGACCCGGCGCCGGCTGGCGGGCTGGCTTTGACAACTGAAATTATTGAGAATTATCCGGGCTTCCCTGATGGAATTATGGGACCGCAGTTGATGGCTTCTTTCCGACGCCAGGCCGAAAGATTTCAGGCAGAAATAATTGAGATTACACCGGTCATGGCTGTCAGGCTTTCTGGTCAGGAAAAGGAAGTGGTGACCGACCGCGGAACATTCAGATCGAAAGCGGTCATTATTGCTACCGGCAGGCGATACAAGGAGATCGGGGTCAAAGGTGAAGATGAGTATAAGGGAAAGGGGGTCTCATACTGTGCTACCTGCGATGCCCCTTTATTCCGTGGAAAGGATGTGGCCGTTGTCGCCGGGGGCAGCTCAGGAATTCAGGAAAGTCTTCGTCTCCTGAAGTTTGTCAACTCGGTTATCCTGGTTGGATTTCCACCGCGCCAGACAGCCGATCCTGTTCTACTGGAGAAAATGAAAGAGCAAAAAAATATCACTTTGCTTTTCCACCACCGGCTCCTGGAGATCTATGGGGAGCGGACTGTCAAAGGAGTTAAGATCGAAGACCTGGAAACTGGAACGGTCCAGGATATCAAGGTGGACGGCGTCTTTATTTTTGCCAGTTTAACTCCAAATTCTGAGCTATTTGACGAGATTGAAAAAGACAGCCGCGGTTTTATCCTGGCCGAGGAGAGAACCCTTACAACCAACCTGCCTGGCGTTTATGTCGCCGGTGATGTCAGGTCAAAAATATTAAGGCAGATTGCTACCGCCGTGGGAGATGGTGCTTTGGCTGCTCATGGGGTCAAACGATATCTTCATGAACTGGAAAAGGAAAAACACAGATAATAGTTAAGCCTGGCTGTTTTTCCTCTGGCGGTGGAGCCAGAAGGTGATATTTTTGTGGCGGTCAATAACCACCTGGCCGCCAATCGGTACGGCCATCATATCCCCGGGGACATTATGTCCGAAGTTAGAAACAGAAAGAATAGGCAGAGGATTCTTCCTCTCCTTTCTTTTTTCAATGATATCACTTAAATAATTCCTGACAAATCGCAGATGTTCCTTCTGGACAGCCCGGTAGTTGCCATTTTTGCTGTAGCTGGCCAGCGAGCCTATAACCAACGCCTTTATCTCCTTGAAGACCTTATGGCGGCGCAAAGCAGCCAGCAGGCGGTGAAGATCTTCGACGTCAATCTGAATATCCTCAAAGAAGAGAATGTGTTTTTTCCAGCTAAAGGCTGGGGGCTCTTTTCTGTTTAAGAAATTGACAAAGGTAGATAGATTGCCGCCCAGTGGGATGCCGGTTAATTTCCTTCTGGGTGGTTCGGTCAGCCAGGACTTGCCGTGATATTGAATCGGCCGGTCGAAAAACAGGTCTTCTATTTTCTTTAAATTTCCCTGTCCGAGACGAAGAGTTGGGAAATAAACAGCCGGAATACGGGAATTGTAATAAATTTCGTTTAAAAGAAAGGTAAAATCAGAAAAACCAATAAGCAAAGGTTTCCTTTCCTTCAGTATCCGGTAATCTTTTTTGTCGATTTTAAAAAGAATATCTTCAGCCCCGGTGCCGCCCGTTACCGAGATAATGAGGTCTGATTTTCTGATAGCTTCTTTGAAGTTTTCGGCCCGGTCTTCCAGGGAAGCGGTGACGTGGTCAATCAGTCCGTCGCTGGAAAAAAGGTAGGGGCTGACATCAGTTTCAACCTGACCGAGAATAGTGGTCAGACGGCGTATAGTCTGTTTGACCAGGCTTTTCTCGGATCTGGGCAAACAGGTAGAGGGAGCTATTAAACTGACTCTTTTTATTTGAACCCCGGTCATCTCGAGCAGTATCCATCAAGTGATTAAGTTTGTTTTATAAGACTAACAGAAAAAGCCCTTCTTGGCAAGGAAAAAAGACCCCAGGCCAGCCGTCGGGGGGCTTGAAAGTTGGGCTAAGTAGCAGATAATAAATTAGTTATGATGGCTGAAAGGATTTGAGAATCTGCCCCAGCTGCGATTCCCTTATTTTCTTTAAGGCCCGCAGTTCTATCTGTCTGATTCTTTCCCTGGTCAGATGAAAATGCTGGCCGATCTCTGATAAAGTATATTCGTGCCCGTCTTTTAAACCATAACGTCTGATAATGATTTCTTTTTCCCTCTCTGACAGATGGGCAATGGCCTGGTTCAGGTTTTCCCTTAAACTGGCTCTGATATAGGATTCGATTGGGTTGGCTGCCCGGTTATCCTCAATAAAATCAGCCAGAACAGAATCGCCCTGGTCATTAACCGGTGTTTCCAGAGAAACTTCCTCCTGAGAAAGCCCAATCAGATCAACAATCTGATCCTCATCGAGGCCCGTCAGGTTGGCCAGCTCCTTTTCTGACGGCTCGTGGCCTTCATTTTGAAAATGTTTCTGAGCAATTTTTTTCATCCGCTGAATGGTCTCAACCAGGTGAACTGGCATCCGGACAGTTCTGGCCTGATCGGCGATAGCTCTGGTAATGGATTGGCGGATCCACCAGGTAGCATAAGTGGAGAATTTATGTCCGCGGTGGTAGTCAAATTTTTCGGCTGCCCTGATCAATCCGAGATTGCCTTCCTGAATGAGATCCAGAAGATTTAAGCCATGATTCTGAAATTTTTTGGCAATGGAAACGACCAGTCTCAAATTGGCGGCTACCAGCTGATTGAGAGCCTCTCGCCTGAGCTGGGTGGCTCTGTCGATTTGCTCTTCAATTCTTTGCCATTGAGGCTGTTCTGAGGCAGAAGCCGTGCTGGCTTTATCCTTTAGATTCTGCCTGACCCTGTCCACCAGCTCGTATTTTTTGTCCCAGCGCAGGTTCAGTTCTAGGACTTGCTGCCTGATTTTTACTCCCAGTCTGGCCCGACTGAATTGGGTTTTCTTATTAGCTGACAGGGATTTAAGCTTGAGAGCCAGTTCCCGGATAGAAGTCAGTCTGGTCAGTGCCTGCTGCGCCGTTCGGTTGAGGCTGGTCGGACTGTAGTCATTTTCGGGCAGATTAAACCAGCGGCTGACCTCCTCCTGATTGTTTTTTATCTCCTGGTAGAGAAATTCGACCACTTCCAGACTTAAATCAGTCTTTAAGACAGCTGTTATCAGGCCCATTTCTGCTCTTTCTATTTGCCTGGCCAGTTCCACTTCGTTTTCTTTCGACAGAAGCGAAATCCGACCCATATCCTGAAGATAGACTTTAACCAGATCGGAAGAAGAAGAGCCCTTTTCCTCTTGGTCCTCAGCGAGTATCCCGGCTGGCTCAGGAACCGGCAAGAATGGATGGAAAGAGCTCAAGTCATCAACTCCTGGCTGCTCAGCTTCAGTTCCATCCGGACAGTTAAGCCTCTTAACCAGTTTTAGCTCTGTATTTATTTCAGGTTCAATCATCGATTTCTCCTTATATACTATTAATCCTATAGGATTACTATAAATATAAGCAATTTTCGGGAAAAATCAAGTGTTTATTAAAATGAGAAATAAAGCAGGTACCCGCGCTCTGTCTCTGGCTCCACTCTAAATCAACCAGGGGACCTGACGCCACCTGGCCGTTACTTGATGGGCCTGCCTTAATGGCTCGGGCAGGCGAAAAGGACCAAGGCAGGCCTTGACTATTTTCAGGCTGTCTTTGAGGTCGATCAGGTGGCCAGGCGAAATAAAAAGTGGCTTAACACCTGTTCTGCTTCGGAAACAATAGCCAACAATTTCGCCTTTTAACTCGATCGGGCTGAAGCAGCCTTTTTCCCGGCCAGGCTCCTGGTAGGTTCCTACCAGATGAGATTTAGCACAACCGATCGAGGGCAGGCCGGAGATTATCCCCACAAAAGTGGCCAGGCCCATTTTTTTAGGATGAGCGATTCCCTGACCGTCAAGCAGAATAAGATCCGGTCGTGGCGACAGTTTGGATAGACCGCTAAGAATAGCCGGTCCTTCCCTGAAAGATAAATAGCCGGAGCGATAGGGAAACGAAATCGGCTGCCTGACAACTTGAGTCTCGACAAGCTTCAGGTCTGGGAAACTAAAAAGAACAACAGCAGCCAGAACTTCCTCCTGGCTGAAGGTGGCATCAGCGGCTGCCAGAAAGGAAGGTTCTTTCCGAAGCGGTTGAAGCTTTAACTGGCCGAGGAGTTCCTCCTGAATCTGCCTGGCTCTGGTCAGATCGGTTGGGTACAAAATTTTATTGAGGTCCATCTTGTCTTCAGACGGTGGCTATTATAACCTTCTAGTCTTCAGATGTTAAACACGGCCGAAATTATGTCTGGCTGCTGACTGTTGTCAGTCTTCTACCGGCTTGATTCTGCCTGATTAACAGATCAATTGTCGGTCAGGCAAGGAGGATAAGGTGATTGTTTCTTTTGATGTGGATGGCGTTCTGGTGGAAGTCAGTCAGACCTATCATCGAGCTTTAGCTGAGACAGTTGGCAAATATTTAGACCGACCGGTTTCTCAAAAGGAGATTCTTAACCTGAAGGCTGCCTTGAAGCTAAATAATGATTGGGACGCAACTGTTGCCAGCCTGGTTTACTATCAGAGCGAGCTGGCCTTAAGTGAGTTTCTTAAGCTGGCTTTACCGGGTCCACCTGACTATCGCAAGTTTTATGATCTTGGTCGGGTATTAGATATCAAGTTGCCAGAATATAAAGAAGTAAGAATTATCTTTGAAAATATATATCATCGTTACCAGTCACAGGAAGATTTGAGAGTTGCCCCTCAAATTCTGGCTGAGATAAGAAAATTAGCTGGAATTATGGCAGTCATCACTGGCCGGACGCGAGAAGATTTAGATCTGACTTTTGAGCGGCACAAACTTTATCGATATTTCGATTATCTTATAACTGAAGATGACCTGCCTGCAGTTGACGCCCGCAAACCAGCCCCTTATCCACTAAAATATCTTTTAGCTCAAACCGGGTTCCAGCCTCCCGTCTGCCATATTGGTGATACTGAAGCCGATCGCTTGATGGTGGAAAATTATGAAAGGGAAGAAAATAAACAGGTCGTTTTTATCCTCTTTGAACATCAGTTTAACCAGCAGGTGCCGGCTGATTTCAGGGTGAACCAGGCCGAAGAGCTGGTAACTCTTCTGAGGTGGATGGTTGAAGAAACTCAGGGATGAAAGGCGAGAGAAAAGCCATGGAATTTCTGGCCAGGGGTGGCCGGTAGTCCGATGAAACATTTTTATCTCAATTCTTGATAAGATGAGTTGCCATATTGACAGCCTCAAAATTTATTGATTATAATCGATTTGCTGGCTGGAGAGGGATCCTCCTTAGCCCCGCTTCCTTTTCCTTTGAAACCTTGGCTCCTCACCAGCCAGCCTTTTTATATAACTGAACCCAACCGCCGAAATGTTTTTGTCCTCAGATGCTGGCCTAAAGGGTATAGGTAAGCCGACTGTCGGCCTTAACCAAAGTTAGAAAACAGAAAGCTTCTCCACCTGGTTGGATGAAATTAAAAGAATTAAAGACCGAGATTAAAAGCAAGAATCCAGGCATTCCTCACCTTTAACTGTTAAAGTTTTATCAGTTCGTCTAAAGGCAGAAGACCTCAGAACCTGAAAGCCGAGAAGAAAAACGTCCTAGCTGGCTTCTCCCAGGCGAAATTTTATCCTTTCCGGGGGATTTTAGAATAATTAATTTGAATAACTCAGGCGCCATTTCTATAAAAACTGATTTAAGAACCCAGCAGTGAATGGGGAATCAGATAAAGGACCAGAGTCAGAAGGGAAGCAGCCAGAACCCAGGTCTTTTTTGGTTCGGTTCGCCTGCCGCTGAGGAGGGCGGCCAGCCAGCCAATCATGATAATCAGTGTTTTGGTGTCGGTCAGGTCTCTGCCGAGCGGGAAGCCAGTCCAGAAGTAGCCAAAGGCCATTTTCTGGATGATCGGCCCCAAAATGAATCCACCGAGAAAAATCATAGCGGCTGCCCATTTAGCATAGCTGCCTGGTTTTTCGGATGGATTAAGAGCAGCCAGACCGGCTCTCATCGAAAAAAGCATGCCGAGAAACATGACCAGAATATGGGCCAGCAGAATCGGGGTGGAAACCTTACCTTTAAACCTGATGACAATCGGTCTCTCTCCGGTCAGAGATATTTCCTGGCTGTCCCTGACCAGGTGGACAAAATATTCAAGCTTGCCTGCTGGAGGTTGTTTGGGTAGAAAGCCCTTGAGCTGCTGGCCATTAGCCTGCATGGACAGAATATTCCAGGGCTTATCTCCACCCAATTGCCTGAATCTTAAATACCCCTCAACCTGCTGCCCGACCAGGCTGGCCGGCAAATTAATTATCAGCGGACAGTCGGCTAGATTTTCGGCGCTTCTTGGCAATTTATAGCTGATTTTCTCGCCAAGAAAAGAAACCTCACCCTTAACCGGATAGGTGGGACCAGTCAGGCGCTGATAGATGGCCAGACCGATAGTCAGAAGAATGGCCAGAAACCAGAATAGGCCTGACTTCTTATGATGACTGCTGTTTTTGGTTACTTCTTTCATCTGTAGTCTTAATTTTTTGTTTAGAGCCTGGCCTGAAAAGTAGCCACAATCCGACCAGAATCAGGAGTGATGGCCAGAGATAACGATTAATCTTTTCAATTTTAATCAGGATCATAAAAGTTCCCAGCAAAATAAGGAAAAGGGCTGAACCCGATTTTCTTGCCCCTCGGGCAATGTAAATCAAGAAGCCAATAAGGATAAAAATAGCCGGCCAATAATTAGCCAGTTTCTGGCCAAAGTTAATAACTTCCAGCTCTTCCAGCAGTAAGATGACTCCAACAATAACTAAAAGCAGACCACAGAACAGGCGCCTTTCGTGGGCCCGGCTTATTGACTTATTTTCTTTCTGGCTTGGCTCCATCATAACCTCATATATAACATAAACCGGCATTTTTTACTATCTGGTTTTAGTGGCTGATCAGTTATTTCTACATCTAGTTCAATCCGCTGTTAATATCAGGAATGGCTTCTGATAGAAATTCTTGTATAGTGGCCGCAGCCTCTCCCGGTCATAATATTTATCCAGGTCTATCCGTTTTTTATAGCTGGTAACTATTTCGAGAGGAATATGGTCGTATTCACCATTTCGCAAACAGACCATCCGCCCCATTTTATTCTCCATAACCAGATCCAGAGCCAGGTTGCCATAAGCCATAGGCACGATGGAATCAATGGCGTCGGGGTCGCCACAGCGGACGAGATAACCAAGTTTCTGATTGATGACGTTTATTCGGCGGCCGTTATTGTATTTTGGAGATAATTCCCTCAGCATGGAAGACACCCGATCACCAATGCCGCCGAGCTTCTTATGGCCATACATATCGGTCTCCTGGCTTTCAAAGATCATATCTTCGCCTTCAAAAGCTGCTCCTTCCGAAACCAGCGCCACTGAATAATGGCTCGGATTGGAACGGCGATCCTCGCTCAGCAGTTCGCACAGCTTCTCGACGTTAAATTTGTATTCAGGAATAACACAGCGGTCGGCAGCACCGGCCATGGTGGGTAACAGAGCCGTATAACCGGCATAGCGGCCAAAAACCTCGATGACCAGGAAGCGTTCGTGCGAGCCGGCGGTGGTCCGCAGAGCATGAGTCAGGCTGATCGTTCTGGTCACACAGGTCGAATAGCCAATGCAGTAATCAGTTCCCGGAACATCATTATCCATCGTTTTGGGGATAGCCAGGATTTTCACTCCGAGCTGATGGAGGTGAACCGCATAACTCAGGGTGTCGTCGCCACCGATTGGAATCAAATATTCTATATCCAGATAATCTAGATTCTTTAAAACTTCCTCGGTCAGGTCATTGACTTTCTGGTTGTATTTGTCGCGCAGGTGAACCGGCACATTGACATCGGGAACACTGCTGGGCCTCGTGCGGGAGGTGTGAAGGAAAGTTCCACCGGTTCGGCCGACCCGATCCACAAGTTCTTCGGTTAATTCCGTATAATATTCCTGATTGTCGGCTTGTGGATCACGGGTCATTTCAATCAGTCCGGCCCAGCCACGGCGGATGCCGATCACCCGGTAGCCTTCCTTTATGGCTCTAATGGTAATAGCTCTGATAGCCGGATTTAAACCGGGGACATCCCCACCACCAGTGAGGATGCCGATAGCTCCCTTCTTGTTTTTTAAATTGACCATTGTTTGTTCTCCATTTTACCGTCTGGCTCTCCAGCCTCAATTTTTTGTTAGATAGATTAGCACCAGGTTGATTAAAGTCAAGATGCAAACTTTGAAGCTCTATTTATTTTAAAATTATAAATTAACAAAATAACCTTAGCAATATGGGCAGGAGGCTAATAAGCTGCCGTCGGGTCATCGCCTGGGGAGGCATGATTTTGATTAATTTTATATTAATAGATGGCCAGAAAGGCACCCAGAAAGGCCATAATGACGGCTAGAATCCTTGTCCTGGTCACCTTTTCTTTGAGGAAAAGAGCAGCCAGAACAAAGACGAAAATAGTGCTTAGCTGGCTTAAGGCGGCCGTAATTGAAGCAAAAGCATATTTAATTCCGCCGATCCAGAAAAGAAGTGATAAATAAGTCCCCAGGAAAGAGGCTGGAGCCAGATTTTTCCAGTTGTTCAAATTGAGAAGTGGAGTAAACATATATCTGAATTGCGGGATTATGGGTAGAAGAAGTAAAGGCAAGGTCCCCCCGGCCAGCCTGACTCCAGTTGCCCAGACGACGGGAACATTGCTTAGCACAGGCTTGATTATAATTACTGCCACCGCCACCAGAGCCATACCTGTTGTCCCCATGATGATGCCCAGGAAAAGGTTTCGACGGGAAGCGGGGCCATCCGGGCTATCAGATTGGTTTCTGGCGATAATGACCACGGCCAGAGCAATCAGAGCGACCCCAATCAGCTGATGCCAGTTGAGGCGCTCGCCCAGAAAAATAAAAGACAGGATGATAACAAATGGAGTATAAACGCTGTCCACAATGGCGGTCAGGCTGGCCCCAATGAGCTTCAGGGTCCAGAGGAAAAGAGTATCAGAGAGGGCGATTCCCAGAAAGCCACTGAGGAAAAGCAACCAGGTCGTCCTGGGAGATACAGCCGGCCACAAGCTGGCTCCGGTTATCAGACTGGTCAGAGCAATCAGGACAATGGCCAGAAGATTTTTGCCCAGATTAAGGCCAATAGGATGAACAGTCAAGCTGCTTTTTCTGAAGAGAATAACAGCCACTGCCCAGGCAACAGCGGAAACTAAAGCTAGCCATTCGCCAGAATATTGAATTGCGTTCATCTTTGTTAATTTACTGACCTCGGCTGGCCATCAGATTAAGACCAGCCAGTTGAAAGTTGAATAATGCTTTATAGCAGATAAGCTGTCCGCCGTCAAACCGCACCTGATGTATTTTAGGTTGAATTAAGGGCGGCAGTTGAAGTATCCTGTCCGTAGAAAAATATTTTTGGAGGATTAAATGAATAAAAAGTTAAAAGAGTTGTTGCTGGTTTCTCTGGTTGTTTTTTCTCTTCTCTGGTCAGTTAGCTGCCAGGGACAGAAGCAGGAGACACAGGCACCAACTGTTCAGAAAACGGTTGTTCAGATTGGCCAGCAGGAAATTCAGACTCTGGATGAGGCTATTTACAAGACAAGAGAATTTAACGGGCGTAAGAGAGAATATTTATCGATCGATTTTTCCACCATCAGTCACCCGGCGGCTGTCACTGATTTTCAGCAGGTCTTTCATCTGCCGCCGGTCAAACAATACCGCACTGGAACCTGCTGGTGTTTCGCCACCACTTCTTTCCTTGAATCTGAGCTCAAAAGGCTGGGCAGGGGTGAAATCAAATTATCAGAGATGTATACGGTTTACTGGCAGTATGTGGAAAAAGCCCGCCGCTTTATTCGGGAAAAAGGAAATTCTTTCCTGGGAGAAGGCTCAGAATCAAATGCTGTCACCGCCATGATGAAACAATATGGGGCAGTTCCGGAAAGTGCCTATACCGGACTTTTGCCTGGACAGACCGAACATGATCATTCCAAACTGTTTCAAGAAATCAAGAATTATCTCGATTTTTGCCAGAAAAATGAATACTGGGATGAGGAAAAAGCTATTTCTTACGTGAAATTGATTCTCAACAAGTATCTGGGTGAACCACCAGCCACCGTTGAGGTTAACGGGCAGAAAATGACCCCCAAAGAATACCTTGATAATGTCTTGCAGCTCCCGCTTGATGATTATGTCTGTTTTATGTCCTTTAAATATGTGCCCTTTTATACCAAAGGCGAGTATAAAGCTCCAGATAATTGGTGGCACAGCCAGGACTATTATAATGTTCCTTTGGACGAGTTTTACCAGGCTATAGTCAATTCGCTCCAAAAAGGCTATTCACTGGCTTTCGGCGGAGATGTTTCCGAGCCAGGAATCAGCGGTGATGAGGGGCTGGCCGTTGTGCCGACCTTCGATATTCTGCCTGCTTTCATCAATCAGGACAGCCGGGAATTCAGATTTTATAATCGGACCTCAACCGACGATCATGCCATTCATGCTGTTGGTCTGGCCCAGCAGGAAGATCACACCTGGTTTTTAATTAAAGATTCAGGCGGCGGGGCGCACCGCGGACCTTTTAAGGGCTATGAAATGTTCAGAGATGATTTTGTCAAACTGAAAATGCTGACCTTTATGGTTCATAAAGACGCTGTTTCTGATTTGCTGGCTAAATTCGAAACTGAAGCTAAATAATCCGGGTGAGATTTTAGTTTTAAATCAAAGCAGCAACAAAAGATGATCTTTCAGGGGCTTGCTCGAAAAGGCAAGCCCTTTTTGTATGAGCTAGCCAAACGGCCGACAAGTGGCTGGCTCAATATATTGAGTCTCAATAACAGGAGAAAAAATGAGGCGTTCCAGGTTTAAATTTAATAGTTTAGCTTCTTTACTGGCCGCAGCTTGTGGCCTTTGCCTGGTTTTAAGTTTCTCTCCAGGAGGCAGAGCCGCTCTTATTCAAAAAGAGCAGATGGCCTGGACAGAACCCGACCTGCTGGACTTTGATTCCTGTACAAGCATCATGGTCGGGCGTCTGGCTTCAGCCGACGGTTCAACCATGACCTCCCATTCCTGTGACAGCAACACTGACCGCACCTGGATTAACATTGTTCCACACCAGAAACACCAGCCGGGCGAAAGAGCCGAAATTTATTTTGAACCAAAAAGGCTGAAAAGCTTCAATGATCCGGACCGTGTGCCGGTGGGTGAGATTCCACAGGTGGCTGAGACCTATGCTTATTTCAATGCAGCTTATCCTTTTATGAACGAATGGCAGCTGGCCGCTGGAGAGACAACTATCGGCGGGCGGCGGGAGCTCAAAAGCGATGAAGGGTTGCTCGATGCCCCGGAACTTTTACGGCTGATGCTGGAGCGGGCAAGAACGGCCAGAGAAGCCATCAGAATAGCTGATGAGCTCACCAGGGAATACGGCTATAACGATTGGGGCGAATGCCTGACTCTGGCTGACCCGGATGAGGTCTGGTTATTTGAGATTTATGGCCCGGGTAAAGGCCGGAAGGGGGCCGTCTGGGCAGCCCAGAGAATACCCGATGGTGAGGTCGGGGTTTCAGCCAATGCCAGCCGTATCAGGCAGCTTGACCTGAAAAATAAAAATTATTTTCTGGCTTCAGCCAACGTGATAAGCCTGGCTAAAGAATTTGGCTGGTGGAAAGAAGAAAGCGGCCAGCCTTTTGAATTTTGCTATGCCTATGCCCCAGAATCAAGATACAGCCTCTATTGCCGGCGGAGAGAATGGCGGGTCCTCAGCCTGCTGGCTCCCTCCCTCAAACTTGATCCCAATGCCGAAAATTATCCTTTTTCGGTTAAGCCCGAAAAAAAAGTGACTATCAAAGATTTACTTGAAATCTTCCGTGATACTTATGAAGGAACAGAATTTGATCTGACGGCCAGCCTGCTGACGGTTAACAGGAAAAATCAGGTTGTAAAAAGCCCGGTAGCCAATCCGTTTATGAATGCTGACTGGCGGGAACTTTTGCGGTTAAAACGGGAAAGAACCATCTGTTCGCCAACCGCCACTTATCTTCAAATTACCCAGTCGAGAAAATGGCTGCCGCCGGCCATCGGCGGGGTGGTCTGGCTTGGCTATGATAATCCAGCGACGACGCCCCATTTACCTTTTTATGCTGGAATAAAGCACATGCCTTCTTCCTATGAAATTGATGGCCGCGGAGCTTACCGCCGCGATTGTGCCTGGTGGGCTTTTAGAACAGTCAGTAAACTTGTTACCTTCCGTTATCAGGAAATGAAAGAAGAAGCGGCCCGAGTCTGGAAGCAACTGGAAGATAAGGCTTTTGAGCAGCAGGCGGCGATCGAAGCCGAAGCGCTGAAGCTTTATCAGGAAGATCCGGAAAAAGCCAGAGATTTTCTTACCAATTACTGTCAGAAGCAGGCCGAACAGGCAGTGGCCGATTACTGGAAGCTGGCCGGCGAGTTGTGGGTAAAATATTCAGCCAACTTTTAAGATTAAGAAATCTAAGAAATAGAAGAGTCAAGGAAAAGGGTGTGGGGATTGGCTGGCCGGTTTGAATTTCCTTAAACTTAAATTGGCTTAAAGAGGAAGGATTTAATGAGCGAAAAGAAACTTCTAACCTCCTGGACTCGGGCAGAGCTTGAAACCTATCTCAGGAGGAGCGGACAGCCGTCATACCGGGCCGGCCAGATTTTCAGGTGGGTTTATCAGGCGGGCAAAAGCCAGCCGTCGGAATTTACTGATTTACCACTCGACTTGAGGCAGCAACTTGAGGCGGATTTTATAATTAACCCCCTCCAGCTAAAGGAGAAAGTCAATTCTAAGGATGGAACGGTCAAATATCTTTTTGAGCTTCTGGACGGCAATTTTATTGAGACGGTCATGATTCCAGCCGGAAAGAGGCAGACCTTTTGCCTTTCTACCCAGGTCGGTTGCAAATTCCACTGTGCTTTTTGTGCCAGTGGGCTCCATGGTTTTAAACGGAATCTGGAGGCCGGAGAAATTGTCTCGCAGGTTTTGAACCTCAAATATAACTATGGCCACCAGCCAACCAACTTCGTCTTGATGGGTATGGGTGAGCCTCTGGATAATCTGGACAATGTCCTTAAAGCTATCAGAATTCTCAACGACCAGAACGGACTGGCCATGGGGGCCAGAAGAATAACTGTTTCTACGGTTGGCCTGATACCTGGTTTAAAAAAGTTAGTGAACTTTGAGTTGCAGATTAATCTCTCCCTGTCGATTCATAGTGCGATTGATGACAAAAGAACTCAGTTGATGCCGGTCAACAAAAAATATCCGCTGGAGGAACTGATCAAAGCGGCCGAGGATTACCTTCAGGCGGGCGGGCGGCAGCTCACGCTGGAATACATTGTTATCGGTGGCTTTAATGATTCACTTTATGACGCCGAAGCCCTGGCTGCCATTTCGCGCCGGCTAAAAGCTAAAGTAAATCTCATTGCCTATAGTCCGGTTGCTGGCTTTAAATGGCAGCCGCCGGCGGAAGAAGAAGTTGAGCGGTTTAAGAAGTGGCTGGAGGAAAGAAAAGTTCGGGTGACCATCAGGCAATCAAAAGGGATAGACATTGCTGCTGCCTGCGGCCAGCTGGCCGGAAAATTTCAATAAGCAGCAAGTAAGTGATCAGCCAGAAGTTAATCTGCCCGTTCGAGCCGGCTTAAGACTTCAAGATGCGGTGTTCGGGGGAAAAAGTCAAAAGCCCTGATGGTTTGGGGCTCAAATTCTGGCCGAAACCGGTTTAGATCACGAGCCAGAGTGGCCGGATCGCAGGAAAGATAAAAAATTGAGCGCAGGGGAATCTTTTTTAAAGTGACAATTAACTCTGGCTCGAGACCCTTACGTGGAGGGTCGAGCATCGCCACCTCCGGCTGGAAGGTGGTTATTTCTTTCAGTCTTTGCTCGACGCGCCCGGCGATGAGATTGATATTGCCTGCCTCGTTCAGTCTAAGATTCTCCTTAAAGTAAAAAACATTGGCTGGCTCTGATTCTACGGCCAGAACCTGTGAAGCCAGGTTGGAAAGAAAAAAACTGAAGGTGCCCACTCCAGCATATAAATCGAGAAGGCGAGCCGGCTTACTTTCTTTAAGCCAGGTCTTAAGCTCCTCGACCACTTTCAGTAACTGCGGCGGATTAACCTGGAAAAAGCATTCAGGGCCATAGCGCAGGTTAACTTTTCCGAATTTTTCCTCAAGATCGAGCTGACCGTAGAGAGGAGTCGGCCTGGCTCCAGGGTCGCGGTTAAGAAGGCCAGCAACTCCTGTCAGGCCAGGCTGGGCACTCAACCGGGGCAACCAGCTGCGGGTCGCTTCGGCCAGGCCCAGTTTGTTTTCACTATAAAGGATGGCCACAAGTGCTCTTGAAGAGAAACTCTGGCGGATTTCAATCTGGCTGATGGCGGGAAGGGGAGAAGTCTCGATTAATTCTTTAAAGGCGGAAAGCAGGGAATTTGCTTCGCTACTGACCAGGGCGCAATTTTCGACCGGCAGAAGGTCAGTTTGAGAACCTGGTTCATGGTAGGCCAGAAATGGCTGCGGGCTTTGCCAGACAACAGCCAGCTTGATTTTATTTCGGTAGCCGTAGGTTTGAGGTGAAGGGACGAGGTCAGGCAATTTTCCACCGGCGGGAGGATATGGAACTTTAAAACGGCTGAGAATTTCAGCCAGCTGCCCTGATTTGATTTTAGTTTCGAGTTCATAGGTCATAATCTGATAGGGAGAGCAGGCCCGGTAATGAGAGCAGCGAGGTTCGATTCGGTCAGGTACCGGTTCAAGAATCTCCACTGTTTTTGCTTCGAGAAAGTTTTTTCTCTTGGCCAGAATTTCAACTCTGACCAGTTCGCCGGGCAGACCTTCATCGGTAAAGACAACCTGCCTCTCGTAAAGGCCAAGTGACCGGCCAGGATAAACTATTTTTTCTATTCTGATTTCCATGGCTCTTAATTTTATCCCAGCTGAAGGGACAAAGCTAATGACCGGGTTCAGGGCCAAAGAGGTTTTTCTT
>ENA-UPTA01001422-UPTA01001422.1-activated-sludge-metagenome-genome-assembly--contig:-NODE-1422-length-26522-cov-7.347149_pt1 | contig 26522 bp, 19 predicted proteins | sample MGYA00238184_ERZ773361 | MGnify/ENA primary metagenome ERZ773361 (study PRJEB29100, sample SAMN05720205) | activated sludge metagenome | isolation source: anaerobic digester from wastewater... | reverse complement strand
TGGTACTGCGTAACAGCGGAAGAGTAGGTCGCTGCCGGATTTCTTTTAAAGCCCTGTACTTTGTGCAGGGTTTTTTTATTTATCAACTACCAAGCAATCAAATAGTATTTGCTGAATAATTAATTCAACGCAATACGCATTGTCTCTACACCCCAAGAATTACCACATTCATTTCCAAACAAGTCTCCATAACCTATTCTGACGTATCTTATACTGCTCAATGGTACGGGAGATTCCAGATAATGATTGTAATAATCGTAATCAGGATCGGAAGAGCTGTTCGACTCTGCCATGTATGAATAAATATTGTCATAATTCATTCCGGAAATATCAACACTGATTCCCGTACTTATGAGGTTGCGTGGTTCAATTGTTGTCCCGTTAGGAAACTGATATTCCAGCCGGATGCTGGTAACTTCCCCTGCATCATTTGTAATCAGCGTAGGAATAGCCAGTACCCAGTAATTAAATGTGTTCAGGCTGGAATAATAAAAGGTAAACTCTTTATTGTCGATATGCAATGTGTAAATACCGGGCGGGAATGGTTGAAAAACACCATCTTGTGACCCTTTGGCAAAATTTACTTTGAAATTGGTATGATTTGAATAAGAATTCCCCGCATTTCGCAAATCGTTGCAGGGATTTTCCTCAGGACCCGTTATTGTTGCATTTTCAGGAATACTATTGTCGGACGATGACACCCATTCAATAGGGCCTTCCATAAAAATCGTGTAATTGATTGATGACTGGTCGAATGTCCCCAATTCAGGCTCAAATTCGTTAACCCCGAATTTGCCGGCGAAAAAACTGGAACAGATTGTAATGTCGATAACACCATGTTGCATGGCATCGGGAGTTCCATCGTTGTTCATATCAATGTTTTTTGATAACGATTTATAGTATGCCCCAACTTCCTGCATAAACTCAAGTTCGGCATCGCTAAGTATTATTTGATTTTCGAGAGGATCGTTTGCCGGTATAACCCGATCTCCATCAAGCACCAGTTCATCAAGATCTATTTCAGTAAGGTCTCCGTTATCCGACACCAGCGGAATAAAATTTATTCCACCTGTAAATAAATTTCCGATAAACTGGTTGTCCTGGGTTAGAAAAGCAACTGCAGTGGCACTTCCTAGAGGAGCACGCCCCGTAAAAGTGCCATCGTTGTGAATATTCACCAAATCATATTTCCTACCATAAAATATTAACACTTTTTCAGCCTGATCTAATGTGTAATCGTTGTCGGAAGCTCTTGTCCCATCAGAGTTTGTGCTTTTCGATCTGTCGATTTTACCTTTAATTTTTACTTTTTTTGCAAAAATTGTCTCGAAAAAATTTGCGTCTTCGTTACATCCGGTAACTATACATAGCGAGAAAAGCGATACCAAGAGAATTAAGCGTATTACAAAGTTTTTTTTCATGGGTGAATTACCTTTTATAAAATATGTTATCCTTTTTTGTAAAAGTAGTGAATTAATTAAATGCATTATTTTAAAATTAAAAAGTGTTTCAATACATTTTTTTAATTCCTTGGTCGAAATGTTCTAATATGAATAAAAGGAAACATGTAAGATATATTCTATCTTTGTTACAAGTGTAATATATCGAATATTATCATGAATTTAAAATTAAATAGGGCTATATTCATCGTTGCCTGCTTCATACTCTGTTTGCAAATCAGCCTAAACGCACAGCAAATCTCATTTTCGTTTACAGCAAATCATGCCTGTGAATATACTCAGCTCGATAGTGTTCTGATAGAAAACACAACATTGGGCTGCGATACTACATTATACTGGAACGACACGGTAATATCGTTTTCCTTTACAGGAATGTCCGATGTAATGAGCTTGCAAAATGCTTCGTTTGTTGCAGAATGTGCACCAAACCCATTTGACTTAGAAGCAAACATATATCTGGAAGTTATAAAACCGGATAATTTTATATTTGAGATATTCGACATCGCCGGCAGAAAACTCTTGGTTTCAACAATCCACCTGAATCAGGGAACACACATATTCACACTTATTGCAGGAAGCAGCTTTCAATATATTATCAATGTTGGTTCTTCCAACCACCATCAATGCTTGCATTTGATTCAAACTAACCATCAAGCCAATAAAGTGTCGCTTGTATATATGGGGTTAGTGAATGGTTATAATCGAAATAATAAAAAAAAATCAGGAAAAGCCTGGTTTAACTATTGTATAGGGAACGAGTTAAGGTTTACCGGTTTTGCACAAGGAACTGCTGAAGAAATTACCGATATTCCTTCCGAAAGTATGTATTATACCTTTAATATTGATGGAGAAATCCCCGAAACACCTCAACAGGGAGCGATAATTTCCGGTTTAGATCAGATCAGCTGGAATTGGTTTCCTGTGGCAGGTGCTTCGCGATATACATGGAGCACTTCCTGTGAATTTGAAACCTCTAATGATATTGGAACGGATACATCACTTACTTTGGAAGGATTATATTGTGGTACGGAATACACTATTTATATTTGGGCTTACAATGCATGTGGAAGCTCAGAGGCATTAATGCTCACACAGGAAACATTGTTTTCATGTGGATGTACTTTTGCCGATAACCGCGATGCAAACACCTACCAAACCGTTCAGATAGGCTCTCAGTGCTGGATGGCAGAGAATATGGCCTATTTACCGTTGGTGCATACCGATGCCGAATTTCAATCGCTTGGCTCATGGATTCAACGGGCCTATGGGGTATATGGATATAATGGCAGCGATGTGGAACTCGCTAAAGCACATGAAAATTACGCGACGTATGGGGTAATATATAATTGGTGGGCCGCCATGGACGGATATGTGGGCAGCAGCACCAACCCCAGTGGTTTGCAGGGTATCTGCCCCAAAGGCTGGCACGTTCCCAGCGATGATGAATGGAAACAACTCGAAGGCGAAGTGGATGCCACCTATCCGTATGGCGACCCGGAATGGGATCTGGAATGGTTTCGGGGCGATGATGCAGGAAGTGCGCTTGCCGGTAATGCACCCCTTTGGACAGATGATAATTTAATCAACCACAGCAGCTTTAATTCTTCAGGTTTTAACATCCTGCCCGGTGGTCAAAGAGACCAATGGGGCAATTCAATAGCCATGGGGGGGCACACATACCTCTGGTCGGCTACTGAGGACAGCCAGCCTTCGTCGTGGGTGCGCGCCATATATTATGATGACCCCTCGGTGTACCGGAACCCCGTAAACAAACAATGGGGATTCTATGTGCGTTGTGTCCGAAATTAAATTGGTTCTAAAATATCCTTTATACTTCCCTCCTGCTCCGGTTCATTCATCACCCCATCAAGTCACTCGCAAAGGACACGGATAAAACCGTATTGCACCATTCCAATGCATCAACAATCTTTAACAATTAAACGAGATATTTCTTTTATTATTTGTGTTCCCAGTTCAATAGTTCAGCAAATCAAGAGTTGCTTAAAAATGCCTTAAAGTTTTGCCTGTTAATTACGGTACAGGTGTCCGGCTTGTATGTATTTGTAAATGTTTTTGAAAATAAACTTTGTTTTTTGGGGAATACAATCCTCATAATCACATTACCTAACTTGTATTCGTTTTTTCGCACCACCCGATTCTCTCGCAGAGGACTCGGATGTAATGAAACGTCCATCATGCTGTATTCTACATTTCCCACTTGCGTCTTAGCGACTTTGGGTGGAACCCACCTTCTTCGGGCCTGCGAGAAGAAACAAAATCAGCAAATCAGCACATCAAAAATTAATCGCACATATTTCGTATTTTTACCCCATGAAAAACCGCAAACCTGAACTGCTGCTGCCTGCCGGAAATACCGAGGCGTTTTTTGCTGCCATCGAAGGTGGCGCCGATGCGGTTTATCTAGGGTTAAAGCAATTTAACGCGCGCGGAAGAGCAGCCAACTTCACCTCATCGGAACTTTCAGGAGTTATAAAGGTGGCCAGAGAAAGAAAAATCAAAGTATATGTTACTTTGAATACCCTTGTGAAAAACCGCGAAATAAAATCAATACTCGAACAATTAAAACTACTGAAGGCCCTGAAGCCAAATGCTATTATTATTCAGGACTGGGGTGTGTATTTCCTAATAAAAAATTACTTTACGGGTATCGAAATTCACGCCAGTACCCAAATGGGAATACACAACTCATGCGGTGCAAACCATGCTTTGCAGAAGGGTTTTTCAAGGGCTATCATTGCGCGGGAACTTACTCGTGCCGAGATTGCAACCATGGTAAAACAAACCAATATGCCTTTGGAGTTGTTTGTGCACGGCGCATTGTGCTACTCTTTTTCGGGTATGTGCTTGTTCAGCAGCTTTATTGGTGGTAACAGCGCCAACAGGGGTAACTGTATGCAGGTTTGCCGCAGGGAATTTGCTGTTGAAGGCAGCGAAGCTTTCCTTCCTTTCAACCTAAGAGATAACCAATTGATACAGTATATCAAAGACATTACCGAGCTGAAAATTGCAGCATTAAAAGTTGAAGGCCGGCTAAAACAGGCAGAATATGTCTTTAAAACAGCAAAAGCCTATCGCTTGGCTATCGATAATCCGGAGCAATACGACAAAGCATTAAAAATACTTGAGTCTGACGGCGGTCGTGATAAAACTTCATGGTTCTTTGGGAATAATGTTAGCAACTCGCTTAGTCAGAGCAATCAAACCGGAAATTTTACAGGAATTGTGTGCCGGGTTACCCGGGAAGGCTTTGAATTCGAGTCCATCGTGCATCTGAAAAAAGGTGCAAGGATAAGAATTAATACTTCTTCGTTTCAGGATCCATTTTATTTCACAGTTACATCAGTTTCCGGAAATCTGGCTGTTGTTACAGCGCCGGGTCATACCATTGCTAATGGCGACAAAGTTTATGTAACATCTTTCGATGGGATGCGTTTCAGTGAAAAACTACCTTTTTCTACTTTTGGTCAGAAGAAGGCTGAAACCAGTGGTGCAGGCCAACATATAGCTGCTTATAAAAACAGCAAGGTTTCGGGTAAAACGGAATTATACTGCCGGATTTCGGGTACTTATGATCTGAAACATATTGATTCCCTGGCTGTTTCTGGAATATTTATAAAAATTACTGATGATATCCTTAAAAACAAATCATGGGTAGAAGCCTGCAAAAACATTCGCCATAAGTTATATTTCGAATTCCCGAAATTCATAAGCGAACAGCGTATAGCCGACTACAGGAATATTGCCTGCGAACTGAAAGGAAATGGTTTTAACAATTTTGTTATAAATCAATTGTCGCAACGCTTATTGCTTCCGTCAGGATCAAGGTTTATTACCGGTGAAAACGTGTATGTGATGAACGATTTTACCGCTCTTGCCATAAAGAGCGAAGGTGCATCCTTATTCGTTTACCCATTCGAAAACGATTACCCCAACATGATAACCGGAAAAAGCAGGGATGGGATAGTGCCTCTGCATTTTTATCCTGATTTGTTTTATTCACGGATGCCGGTTCATCACAGTAAAGACAAAACACTGAAATTGCCGGGATATAAAGGAGGGTTTACAGCAAAAGTCGAGAATGGAATTACGATTATACGTCCGGAGCAACCTGTTTCACTGTTCAGGTTTAAGGAAAAGCTTATTGCTAAGGGTTTTTTCAGATTTCTGATCGATTTCTCGGCATCAGCATCAAACAAGGACTCTTTTTGTACAATTATGAATGCGTATTTTCGTGGAGAAAAAATACAGGGCTCTTCGGAGTTTAATTTTAAAATGGAATTAAAATAATCAGGAGAATTGTTTTTCAATCATTTTAACAAGCCGTTCGCTACTGGTCACAGGATAAAGTTTCCCGTTTTTTGACACAGAAATATTTCCTGTTTGTTCGCTAACAACAATTACAAGTGAATCCGACATCTCAGTCAGGCCCAGAGCTGCACGATGCCGCAACCCATAATTATCAGCCAGCCCCGGGTGATTCGATACAGGCAGAATACAACCGGCAGCAGCAATTTTATTCCCTACAACGATAAGTGCCCCATCATGCAAAGGACTGTTTTTAAAGAAGATATTCCGTATAAGCCGGTCGTTGATATCGGCATTCAGCATGGCACCTGTTTCGGTGAAGCTTTTCAGGTCGCTGTCCTTGGCAATAACAATCAGGGCTCCGGTCTTCTCTTTGCTCATTGTGAAACAGGATTCCACAATAACGTCGAGGTGCCCCCTGGATGTTGTGTTGTTTATCGTGAACAATTTGTAAAAGTTGAAACGCTTCCGGTTGAAATACCGGTTGCCCAGCATCATCAGGAATTTTCGCACTTCTTGCTGAAAAACAATAATCAGTGCAATAACTCCAACTCCAATTACCTGACCCAGCAACGAAGCAAGCAAATCCATTTTCATGGCTTTGACAAAAAGCCAAAAGATGTAAATCGAAAAAATACCAATGAATATCCTGATAGCAACAGTTCCCCTGATGAGCATATACAACTGATAGAGCAGAAAGGCTACCAGAAGAATGTCGATAACATCAAGAAAACGTATTTCTATAAAAAGAGGTATCATATCATGCAAAAGTACATATTTTTAGGTTTAAATCCATTCGGGGTTTTCTTTTGATTTTAACACTCCGATAAGCTTAATAGTTTCTTTCGCTTCTTTAACGTCGTGAACGCGAAGAATATCGGCACCTTTCATCAATGCAACTGTATGCAACGCTGTACTGCCATTCAGGGCTTCTTCGGGTGAGCAGTTCAGTGTTTTATAAATCATTGATTTGCGGCTGATTCCAACAAGTATCGGTTTTTCAAAAATATGGAAACTTTCAAGATGCTGCAATAATTCATAATTTTGCTCAATATTCTTTGAGAATCCAAAACCCGGATCAATAATAATGTCGGAAACTCCAAATTGATGTAAACGGTTTAATCGCTCCGAAAAGTAGTACAGAATATCTCCCATGAGATTGTTGTAACTGGTGAACTGTTGCATGGTATCGGGTGTTCCCCGCATGTGCATAACTATATACGGCACGTTAATACCTGCAATAATTTCAAACATTTTTTCATCGACCTGTCCACCGCTGATATCGTTAATGATATCGACTCCATACTCTCTTACAGCCATAGAAGCTACATTAGCATTTACGGTATCAACCGATACAACAATGTCGTTTCCAAAAGTTTTTCGAATTGCATATAACGAACCGGCCAGGCGGGCCCATTCCTCCTCTGCGCTCAACAAAACAGCCCCGGGTTGAGTTGAAACAGCTCCGATATCAATTATATCGGCTCCATCCCAAAGCATTCTTTCAACCTTCCGTAGGAGGTTTTCTTCATTATAAACCCGACTACCCGAAAAGAAAGAATTCGTAGAAATATTTACAATACCCATTACTAAGGGAGTGTCAATTTGTAAATATTCGCCTTTTATTTTTAATAATTTGGTACTCATAAGCGGCAATAATACTAATATTATCAGTAATGTTAAATTATAAATAAATCTTTGTTTAGTTAGTTGCTAATATTGTTTATTTTTAAGCTTTCGAAATTACAAAATTTTATGAGTTTTATAGTTATTGAAGGGCTTGATGGTTCAGGAAAATCGACGCAGGTGAAAATGTTGCGTGAATTTTTTGAGTCCTGCCAAATTGATTACCGGTATCTGCATTTCCCGATAATTGAGAGTCCGTTTTTTGGTGATCTTATTGCCCGTTTTTTACGTGGCGACCTGGGTAGTATCGAAAGTGTTGATCCCTACATTGTGGCTTTACTGTATGCCGGCGACCGGTACAATGCAAAAGCCCAAATTGAAGATTGGCAAAACAATAATTTGCTCGTGCTTACCGATCGCTATGTATATTCGAATATTGGATTTCAATGTGCCAAGGCAAATGATCCGGAAAGTGCCGCTACATTATACCGGTGGATTTTAGATCTGGAATATAAGTACTTCAATGTACCCAAACCCGATTTGAGCATTTTCCTAGATGTTCCAATGGAGTTTGTTGAACAAAAACTGGCAGAACAAAGAGAAGATGAGGCCAGAGGGTATTTGTTGGGTAAAGCCGATATTCATGAAGCCGATATCAGTTTTCAGAAAAGAGTAAGAGACATGTATTTAATGGCTGTAGAAAACGATGCCTCTTTTTTAAAAATAAACTGCATTTCAGGCGATGGGAAAATGCTTCCGCCTGAAACAATTTTCCATAGCATTGTTCAATTGATAAATTCGAAGCATCTGCTGAAGTGAAACAATGTTTTATAATGAAAAACGTTTTTTTATAAGCGTTCAATATTGTATTTTTGATTTGTGAAAATTTATTGATTATGAAGATTATTGCAAATATTTCTCGCTTGATTACCGGAATTGTCTTTGTGTTCTCCGGTTTTGTTAAGGTGGTCGACCCGTTGGGAACTGCCTATAAATTCGCTGATTATTTTGTCGCAATGCACCTTGATTTTCTCATTGATTTTGCATTGGTTTTATCGGTGGTTATGTGTACTGCCGAATTGCTCATCGGTTTGGCATTATTGTTTAATGTGCTCCCAAAGCTTGCTTCGTGGGGACTCCTGCTTTTTATGGCTGTTTTTACACCTTTGACTTTATGGCTTGCAATTGCAAATCCGGTTCACGACTGCGGATGTTTTGGTGATGCTCTAATTTTATCAAACTGGGCTACCTTCTTTAAAAATGTTGTGATATTGATATTTACAGTCTTGGTATTTTTATATCGGAAAAAATTCAGACCTTTATTTGGGAAACCCATGCAGTGGGCTTTAGTTACTGGATTTACCATTTTTGGCTTATCGGTATGCTTTTATGCGTTGATGCACCTTCCCCCGGTTGATTTCAGACCCTATAAAATCGGGGCCAATATTCAGGAAGGTATGCAGATTCCTGAAAGCGAAAAAAACAACGTCGATGTGTATGAGAGTACGTTTATCTACGAAAAGGATGGTGTTAAAAAGGAGTTTACCCTCGAAAATTTGCCCGATTCTACCTGGAAATTTATTGATGCAAAACACATATTAATAAAACAGGGATATGTACCCCCAATACACGATTTTACCATTGAACCTGTGGTTCTTAACGCAATGCCTCAGGAGGAAACTGAAACCCCTGATATTTACGATGCACTGTATTCTTTCGAAAAAGATGGCGAGCTGAACGACTATACTATCGATGAGATTCCTGATAACTCCTGGATTTTTATTGAAGTGAAATCTGCGCAATCTATCGACCCGGAAAACATTGAACTCGTTTACCAAAACCCCGATGGAGAGGATGAAACTTTCACACTGTTCAATCTACCCGGCGAAGAATACAATTTTGTAGAAGCTTACTATGTTTCATCGTCTGGCAATCAGGAATCCGGCCCGGTGGAAGAAGGCGATATTTCGGATATGGTACTTGCATACCCCGAATATACTTTCCTATTTATTTCAGTTGACCTTGACGAGGTTAACATTAAAAACCATGATGAAATCAATAAACTTGCTGCTTTTTGCGAGGCAAAAGGCTATCATTTCTTATGCCTAACAGCTTCATCTGCAGAGGGTGTTGAGAAATTCATCGGGAAATATAAACCCATTTATAATTTTTATAATACCGACCCAATTACCTTGAAAACCATTGTTCGTTCCAATCCGGGACTCGTATTACTGAAGGAAGGAACCGTTCTGAACAAGTGGTCGTATCGCGATCTTCCAACAGTCGATGAATTGCAGGGCAATCTCGAAGCATATTCAATAAGTGAGCTCTATGCAAAGAGAACCCATTTCCTGATTCATAATTTTATATTTATCGGACTATTGGTTATGACGCTGCTGATGTGGCTGCAACATAGTTATAAATCGAAACGTAGAAATTAATATTAAGAAAGATGAGAAAACGAATTGTTGCCGGTAACTGGAAAATGAACACCGATTTGGTATCGGGTAAAGATCTTGCGGTATTGATTAATGCAGGTATTGCCGAAGGAAAATTCCCTTCAGGCGTTGATGTTATTTTGGGTGTACCTTTTACGCATCTCAGCTCTATTGCTGCTGTGGTAGACTTTAAGAAAATATCGCTGGCAGCGCAAAACTGTTCTGCCTTTGAACAAGGTGCTTATACCGGAGAAATTTCAGCAGCAATGATTAAAAGCACGAAAACCCGATATGTAATAATCGGACATAGTGAACGCAGACAATATTTTCAGGAAAACAACGAAGAAATTGCTTCAAAAGTGCGCTTATGCCTTAAAAACGAATTGATCCCGATATTTTGTTGCGGTGAAACCAAAACCGACAGAGAGAAGTCAGTTCAGTTTGACGTGGTTGGAAGTCAGTTGCTCCACGGATTGTTTCATATCGACGACGAAGATATGCAACGTACGATAATTGCATACGAACCCGTTTGGGCCATTGGAACAGGCTTGACTGCCAGCCCTGCCCAGGCACAGGAAATGCATGCATTTATCAGGGAATTGCTGGTAACCCGTTACAGTAAAATCACTGCCAATATGGTACCCTTGTTATATGGGGGCAGCTGTAATGCACAGAATGCCCGACAATTATTTGCACAACCCGATATCGACGGAGGACTTATTGGAGGAGCATCGCTGAAGCACCGTGAATTTTTCGATATAATAAATTCTTTCTAGCATGAACTATATTGAACTTTCGATTGAAACGACCAGCCTGCCTGAAATTCTGCCTGAAATTCTGATAGCAAACCTGAGCCAAATTGGCTTTGAAAGTTTTGTACATGAAAGTGCAGTTTTGCTGGCATATATCCCCGAAAAAAATTACAATGGCCTCAAAACCGAAAATCTTCTGTCGCCATATTTTGTAAATTATTTTACAAAACTTATCCCGGAGAAAAACTGGAATACTGAATGGGAGCAAAACTTCAAACCGGTTGTTATATCAGATAAAATCTATATCAGGGCAACTTTTCATAAAAAAGAAAACTACCCTTACGAATTGATTATTGAACCGAAAATGTCGTTTGGAACCGGACATCATGAAACAACTTCGATGATGTGCGAACTGATGTTGCAAACCGACTTTCGTAAGAAAAATGTATTGGACATGGGATGTGGCACTGGTATTTTGGCGGTTTTAGCTTCCAAACTGGGAGCAACTCAGGTTCTTGCAATCGACAACGATGAATGGGCGTATAATAATACCCTCGAGAATATTAAACTCAATGATGTTACCAACGTCCAATGCTCGTTGGGTGATATTTCTGCCATAGAAAAGGAGTTATTTCACGTTGTTCTTGCTAATATAAATATGAATGTGCTGAAGAATGACATCGCAACATATGCTAAGCACCTGAAGTCAAAAGGCATGCTCTTATTAAGTGGATTTTACGATTCTGATATCAACGAAATACTGGCTGCAGCCAATGCATCCGGCCTCGTTTTGAAAAATAAAATAGTCAAGAATAATTGGGCTGCCTGTAATCTAATTGCGAAATCGAAATAGACAGCAACGCTTGTTTATTTTTTGCATTTTTAAGTGAATGGTTAAGTCCGTGGTGCGGTAAAAGACTTACTTATTGGGTACATTGATGTTGAAAGCGAAGAGGCTTGATATTTGATTGTGGTAATTAAATTGCATATACATGAAATGTAAAATCGTTTTCCTTTTACTAATTGCGATTGGGTTATTTCAAACTATGTCTGTTGCACAGACAGGCTTCGACCCCGATCACTCTAAATTTCTCCGACAGTTCGATTCGTATTTGCAGTATTCCGGCGAATTGCGGAAGGATTCAAAAAGTATATACAAAGAGTTCGAAGCTTTTTGGGAATCTGATACTCTAACAGTGAAAGAAAAAGACGATTTTATTGCGACAGCTTCAAAAATGCGGGAAAAAGGCTGTCAGGAATATCCCGAATTTGTGACCTATGCTATCAACAGAATGGAGTTTTCGAGGTTGTCAATTACAGAAGAACAATATAAGATTTATGAGAATGAAATAATCGAGTTTTTGAAACCCCGAACCATTAAACGAAACGATTTGGCTGAATTCCTGTTGGCAACATACCGACTTATTAATCAACATATCGTGTATTATAAACCAAAATCTCAGTGGCGTGTAAGCACCGATGCGTTCGAATTTGCTAAAATAGGGGGGGATTTTTGCATAAAATTCAACAATACCGACCTGATTCTTAATTATGGCAACGATAGCGTGAAAATTTCCAAAACCAACGGTGTACTATATCCATTTAAAGAGCTTTGGGTTGGTAAAAACGGCCTTGTTACTTGGGAAAGGGTGAAACTTTCTGCGGATTCGATATATGCAAATCTCAGAAACTATAAGGTTTCGCTTAAGGAAGTTAAATATGTTGCCGATTCGGTAACATTTATAAATAGCATTTACTTCAAAGAACCCTTACTCGGGCAAATAAGCGATGAGGCACTGAATTTGGATGACCCTTCCAAATCGACCTTCCCGCGGTTTCGTTCATATCAGCAGAAATTCAAGATTAAAAACATTGTTAAAGGCGTTGACTATGAAGGCGGTTTTAGTATGCGCGGAGATGAATTTATAGGTAGCGGGGTTGATGAAAAACTGGCTCATATCTATATTGCAAAGAACGATACTATCAGCTTTTCAGCGTATTCCAAAAGTTTCCACCTCGACCCGAAACAGATATTCAGCGAGCATACAACTATTGTATTACGGATGAGCGAGGATTCGATTTACCATCCCGATGTTACGTTTAAGTTTACTATTCAAGATGGCTTCCTCGAACTGATCCGACTTAAGGAAGGTATGTCGCAGGTAAATTTCTTCGATAGTTATCATCAGATTTCAATGGATTTCACTTGGCTGAAATGGTATATCGATAAATTCCTGATGGAAATAACTGTTATTCAAACGCCCGGATATCCTAATGAGGTACTGTTTGAATCGCTCGATTACTACCGATACGAAAGGTATAACGAAATTAAAATGCGCGATGCAAAAAACCCTCTAGAATATTTGACTGAATATTGTTATGTGTGTAATTGTCAGGAGTTTACTGCCAATCAGTTGGCTGCGTTTATAAAATTCAGCCCTACCCAGGTTAAGCAAATGTTGTTGCGTGTAGCATATATGGGATTCATTATTTATGATCCGGAAAAGGAAATTGTTAAAATGAAACCCGAAGCATGGGCTTTTATCGATGCCTATAAGAAAACAAAAGACTCCGACGTTCTGCAATTCTATTCAAAAACACCATCGCAGATAACCAACGCAGAGCTTAGTCTGCTCAATTACGATTTGAAAATAATGGGTATTCCTGCTGTGAATCTGAGCGATTCACAGAATGTTAAAATCTACCCGATCGATAAAACCCTTATCCTTAAAAAGAACAGGTCATTTAAATTTAATGGCACTATTCAGGCAGGGCAGTTTTATTTTTATGGCAGTAACTTTGGTTATAACTACAATAGGTTTATGCTCGATATGCCCCAGTGCGATAGTATGAAAATGGTGGCTGAAACCGATGAGCTGGACTCCAAAGGGAATAAACGTCCGGCAATTGTAAGGAATAAAATCGAAAATTTTTATGGGGAGTTTTTTATTGATGATCCTCTTAACAAATCTGGACGCTTCGATTACCCGCAATATCCGAGCTTTATTAATAAAACAAAATCGTATGTTTATTACGATGCAAAGGATATTTATAACGGGGTGTATAAACGGCAGAAGTTCTATTTCGAAGTCGACCCGTTCACTATCGATTCGATTAAAGGCTATAAAAGAGAGAACCTTAAGTTCAAAGGCAGACTGGTTTCTGCAGGCATATTCCCGGATATTGCTGAAACACTTGTTCTAAGAGACGACTTCTCGCTCGGTTTTAGAATGAATACGAAAGCTGCAGGGTTGCCATTGTATGACGGTAAAGCAAAATATAACAATATTATTGACCTGAGCTATGAAGGATTGCGCGGAAAAGGAAAGCTTGAATATCTGACGAGTACTTTCCAGGCCGATTATCTGGTTTTCTTTCCGGATTCACTGCAGGGACATTCCGAGACTTTTAAAATGGATTTGCAAACAACCCCGGTGCAATTCCCGGTAGTATTTGGAGCCGACAATACACTCAACTGGCAGGTTAAGCGCGACAAGTTTTTTGTTTATGAGGACTCGACCGACTTTCAGATGTACAATAATCAGGCGGTGCATAAAGGCTTTCTGAATATAACATCAAATGGACTGCTTGGGACAGGGACCCTGACAATTCAAAAAGCAAAGCTCAGTTCAAAATTGTTCGATTTTGGATATCAGACTATTGATGCCGATACTGCTAATTTCGAAATATATGCTTTTAGCGAATTTGCATCTGATTTCGATGGAAAAAATGTGAACTCTCATGTTGATTTTGCAAGCAGAAAAGGAACTTTTAAAACAAACGGAGAGCAAACCAAATGGGAGTTTAAATACAATAAGTACATCAGTATTATGGATCAAATGATCTGGCACATGGATAAAGAAGAACTCGAAATTTCCGCATCCAGTGATGTTTTAGATGAAATTGAAAAGAGCAAAGGGAAGTTAAGTCCCACAGAATGGGAAGGCCTATTTTTTGACGGTCCCGAATTTATATCAGTGCACCCCGGGCAGGACAGCTTAAGGTTTACAGCACCACGAGCCAAATATAATTACACAGAGCATGTCATTTATGCCGAGGGTGTTCAACTAATAAGAGTTGCCGATGCTACCGTGTACCTGGACGCTAAAAATCAAGTTGTAGTTATCGAGAAAGATGCTAAGATGCAACCTATTAATAATGTCGAGATTCAGGCAAATGTCACTACGCGTTTTCACAGTATCTACGATGCCAATGTAAATATCACGGGTAGGTTGAAATATACGGGAGAAGGCTATTATAATTATACGGATGATATAAACCGAAAACAAAAATTGTTTTTTAATTCAGTATCTGTTGATTATAGTGGGCAAACCATTGCTTCCGGGAGAATTACTGAACCGGATAATTTTATGTTGAGCCCTCATTTCGCGTTTCAGGGTGAAGTACGCCTTGCCGCCAGCCGGGAACACCTCGAATTTATCGGTGCTGTAAAAATAAGTCCTGTCTGCGACACAATCAACACACAGTGGCTCAAATTTGCTTCGATTATCGACCCGTCTGATATTTATATTCCAGTCGACTCACTACCACTTGATATTAATAATCAAAGGATTTCAACAGGATTACACTTTTCTTCTGGCGGTAAAGCATACCCTGCTTTCATTTCAAGAACCTATACCCCTTACGATATTCCAATATTCGAAAGCCATGGGTATCTGTATTACGATAAAACCGATAAGTCCTACATGATTGCATCACGTGAGAAAATCGATGAATTGAAAATGCCAGGTAATTTTATGGAATATTATCGCGAAGAATGCAAGGTTTATGGTGAAGGGAAATTTGACCTGACTAAAAGAGGAGAGCTTTTCAACCTAAACTCCATTGGAAATTTTGAATACGATTTCAGCGACGATACTATTGCGTTGAACCTGAGTATGCTTATCTATGCTCCGCTTACCAATCAGGCATGGAAGCGATTTGCGGCAGTTATTCAGGGTACTCAGGGTCTCGAAGGTGTTGATATGAGTAGTGAATTATATGAGAAAGCACTGGTCGAATTTTTGGGTACGAAAAAGGCCGACGAATGGTTTTCCAATTTAAGCCTCGGAAATACCAACAAATACCCTGATGAACTGGAAAATATGCTCATTATCACCGATTTGCAAATGACACTGCACTATGGTATGAGCTCATTTATACATGCCGGCCAGATTGGGATTGTAAATGCAGGTAAAAATCAGGTAAGTCGCTCAGTCTTCGGATTTGTTAAAGCCGAAAGAGGCAAACGCAGCGATACATTTGAAATGCTTATCGAACCCGACGATAAAACATGGTTTTATTTCAGATATGTGGGTGGCGTAATTACCATACTGTCCTCTGATCAGGAATTCAACGATATACTTATTAATGCGAAAGATAATGACAGATATTTCGAGGATAAGGAAACCGGTGGAACCTTATCATATATTTGTGGCGGGGACACATATTACAAAAAGTTTAAACGCGACATGTATAAAAAGTTCAATTTAGCGGTAGAATCCGATGAAGGAGAATAACAGAGTTTTTTTAATATCGGCTTCTTTATTTGCAGGTGTGATCATGGTTGTTTCATGCTATCGCCCTCCGGTTGCAAATCCCGAAAACTGGCAGTATAATTTTGCTTCAATTTATAACCCGGGCGAATCGGCTATTAACCCTGAATATAAGTTGTATCATCAGAGCGATACAACATCACTCCTGTTTTTCAGAATCAGCACCGATGAACTTATTCCAAATACCCAACCCGATAACTCAGAACCCTACAAGGCCGTTGTTGTGAAATATGTGCTGAGAAATGCCGAAAACAATCAGATTGCCGACAGTGCATCCTTACTTTTCAGAATAAGTGCTACTGCAACCGAAAGAGATTTTATTACTTACATAAAACTGAAAACGCCGCTTCTTACAAACTACAATTTGGTGGTCATTTTCTCGGATGTTCTTCGAAAAGTTCCCCGAAGAGTTTTTATTGATCTTAATAAATCGGATTACGGAAACGAACAGAATTATTTCTTCGAAACAGCCGATTCAGTAAAAGCTCCGCTTTTTAGTAATGTTGTTGAAGGTAATAGAAAATACATCTTTCATAAGAAAAGGAATCCCGCTGAAAAGTACTTTATATCTTATTACAAGCCAATCAGCAGCATCCCCCAGTCGCCGTTTGCTATACAATATAATGCTTCCTTGCCCTCTCCTGATACACTGTATGCAATTAAACCAAACGATACCCTAAGTTTTAGTGCGAAAGGAATATATTTTATTACTGAAAAGGATGCAGGAACAGAAGGTATTGCTCTCACAAATTTTGGACAAGGATATCCGGAAATACAATCTGTGAAAAATATGATCCTTACCGTTCGTTACTTGACCACAGAGCGAAAATGGAATGAAATGCTCAAATCGTCTGATCCTAAAACGGAAATTGATAATTTTTGGTTGAATCTCAGTTCTGATCCTCACAGAGCGAAAGAGCTAATACGTGTTTATTACAACAGGGTGATTCTCGCCAACACATTTTTTGGTACTTACAAACAAGGTTGGCAAACCGATAGGGGTATGATTTATATAATTTTCGGTCCGCCAGCCACCATTTACAAAAGCTCTGATATTGAACAATGGATATATGGAGATAATCCGGAGCTTTCGGACATTAGTTTTTCATTTAAAAAAACTTCGAATTTGCTATCAGGCAACGAATATATTCTAATTCGCGACCAGCGTTATCAAACCATTTGGGCTCAGGCTATTGAGACATGGTTGCAAGGTAGGGTGTTTTCGATAAATTAAAATTATTATGGAAAATTACATTTACGGTATTCACCCGGCTATCGAAGCCATAAAATCGGGTAAAGAAATAAACAAGGTTTTTATACGCAAGGGTATGCAGAGCGAACAGCTGGGAGCACTTCTGAAGCTTTTAAATCAGTACAACATACCAACACAGTTTATCCCTGCAGAAGCCTTCAATAAATACACACGTAAAAACCATCAGGGGGTGCTGGCTATAGTATCGCCTGTAGAATACCAGCCTTATGATGAAATAATACATCGCGTTTTTGCTTCAGGTCGCGATCCGTTTGTTCTCGTGCTCGATGGTATTACCGATGTCCGCAATTTTGGTGCGATTGCCCGCTCAGCCGAATGTGCCGGGGTTAATGCCATTATTATTACCATGATCAACAACCCCGGGATTACTCCTGATGCGGTAAAAACTTCTGCCGGTGCTTTGAATACAATCCCTGTATGCCGGGTAAAAAACCTTCCGGATACCATAAAACAACTTAAAAACAGCGGACTGGAAATAGTGGCATGTACTTCGAAAAATGATACTCCTTATACGGAACATGATTTTAAAAAGCCATTGGCTTTGGTTATGGGTTCCGAAGAAAAGGGAATTTCTCCGGTAGTACTGAAAGAAACAGATTATTGCATAGGAATTCCGGTCATGGGCAGTATCGACTCCCTGAATGTATCGGTGGCAACCGCTGTTGTGATGTATGAGGTAATCCGACAGCGCAAACTATCGTAATGGCCAAAATAAAACGGACGTATCGTAGTTATAATAAAACTATGCTTACTTTTGCAGTATGAGAATTCGACTTTTATTGGCGATTTATGCATTACTTCTTCTGATACTTCAGGCCTGTTTCCGTATCGAAACCTATCCGCCTGAGCCTCAGATAAGCCTTAAATATTTTACATTGAACGATACGACCGATGCATTGGGGAATCCCGGACTGAAGGGAGAAATGTGTATCAGTTTCATTGATGGTGATGGTGATATCGGTTATAATGAACCTGCCGACACAAGTTTGATCGATTCGATGAAAACGGTTTTTATTAAGCAATATTATAAAGTAAATGGCATTTTTGTTGAAAGCCAGCAACAGGTTGATTATAGTTATCGTGTTCCGTTCTTTTCGACAGAACCAAATAACCCCAGCTTAAAAGGCGATATTATCATTCACGACCTGAACAGTTACGGACCTTTCGAAGGCGATACCATTAAATATACAGTGTATATCAGAGATAGAGCCGGCAACCGCAGCAATACTGCTGAGACCGAAGAGTTGGTGTTGATCAACTATGTCAATTAAAACTTTGTGTACTCAATACACTTTTAACAAAAATCACCTGAAATCAAAAAAATGATTAAAACTCATTACTCTTTTAAAATATTGCAGTAATGCGTGTACCTTTCCAGAATTTCATCAACGAATTTTACGGTAAGCCTGCCCGGACAGTAGCCGGAACTCACAACACTGTCAGTATAAAACTTTGGATCCGACAGATGGGTAAGGAATAGACTTACATCGTTCCAATCATCACTGTTGTAGCCGTATTTCCGGGTAAGCAATATGGCATCGTTCACATGACTATACCCAAGATTGTACGCAGCAAGTGTGAAACGAATTCTGTCGAGGGTGTCGCATACACTTTCAGGTATATTGTTGTTGATTGTTGCAATAACAGCAACTCCCGCTGTAATATGATCGTCCACGTCGGAGTTCTCGTTGATATTATACAGCGATGCTGTCTGGGGCATCAGTTGCATGATCCCGTATGCACCAGCCCATGATGTAGCCAGGGGATTGAATTTCGATTCCTGATAAATGAGCGATGCAAGCAATCTCCAGTCCCAGCCGATTTTTTTACTCTGTACTTTAATTATATCATCGAACGGACTAATATTCCCCTTGTTAGTCATATACTCGGAATAATCGATGGAATACTCCCCGGAGAAGTGCCGGTAGTACTTGTTGTATTTTGTTTTGAACAGTTTTTTCTCTTTATTACTGTCGATCCATCGGTTGAGTGTATCGAGAAGCTGCTGAGAGCTTGCAGGTAAAACCCATTGTAAAGGAATGCTGTCAGAAATAACCGCACCGATTTTGATATTCAGCACATCATTATAAAGCATAGCGAGGTTTTCTGTGACGACCCCATAGGTATAATTACCCGATGAGATCCCCTCAAGCAATTGCTCTGAGTCAATACTATCGAGCAACACGGTATGTAAATTATATACACCTTTACCATTAAATAAACTTAGACCTCTGCTTGCAAAGCCTGTATTCACCATGTATATATATTGCCCGTCAAGTTCTTCGGGTGTTTTTATCATTTTTGAATTTCCATTTTGCACTAAAACCAATCTCGAATTGGCCAGAGGTTGCGAATAACTGAGATATGCCTGCCGGGGTAAACAGCTTAAGTCGCTCATTGCAACCATATCGCATTTGCCGGTAATGAGCATTGCCAACGATTTGTACACACTATTCTCCACAACTACTTTTAACTCAACGCCGAGATAGTTCGCAAATTCTTTGAGTATTTCCAGTTGAAAACCCATGGGTTTGCCTCTATAAATGAAGTAATCGGTTGAGTTACTGGCAACGGCCACTATAAGAGTATCTCTTGCAATTATATCGTTATAGCCTTTTTTAATAAACCCGTTTGCTTCGTGTTTGTTTTTAACACAACTTGTGGCGATTAAGAGTATGATGAGAAACAGGAATGATATTTCTGAAATCCGCTTCAATAATTGCGAGTGTTTAATTATAAAATTCCCAGCTGATGCCGAAATTCACCGAAAAAGGATCAGCCGGATAATGAAGTAAACCATAATAATTGGAAGGCATAAAGAAATCGTTTAAATGCGATGCTTTTACAAATGCCCTGAAGCGCTTTACCTTAATGCTGGCATACGCATCAAATACAAAATAATTGCCATATTTTTTCTCGGTGTTGCGGTAAAATATTCCGGTGGCAGGCATATACGCATAACCGAAAGCACTACTGAAATAGGTCATATCAACCCCAATTTGAAGAATAAGTACTTTTTTAAACAAAGGTGACTGAAAATACAACGAACTATAAGCACCCAACAACGGAAGCGATAAAATGGAATCATTACTCAGATATTGCAGCTGCAACTGGTTGTACCAGTGGAATTTTCCCACATTCAGCTTTTTCCCGATTTCTGCTGATACAACCTGACAATTTGCAGAACTTACTTTGGGGTTTGCGTCTGTATCGAAATATAAAAATCCATCGAGATATTGATAGCTGAGCGACGAATGTAATTGCCATTTTACATATTCGTATGTAAGACTTAGGTTTGTGCGGCTGCTTTTCGGCAGGTTGGTCCCCCACATAAAATGGTTGGCGTGGTAATGTGAATAGAAATAGTCCGGACGTGTAAGTGAATATCCAGGTGAAAACTTGAGCATATGATTTTTGTCTTTATCGGGATAATATAGAAGTTGTACAATCGAGCTAAGGTCGCCTGCATAGTAGCCCGTAAAGTAAAACCTCCCCGTTACATCCCATTGCAATCGGCGGGTGTCGGAAAACCACCGGCCATAAATGCTGTTTTCGGTTAAAAAATCGTTGTTTCCATACCAGCACAAGTCGGTAATAAAACCAGCCATAGCAATGGAATGGGGTATGCTGTTGGCTTCTCCTTGTATCAGATATTTTGCATCGAACGAATGGGAAAACTTCCGCAGCGAAACCGAATCATAAGTCTCGGTTGAATCAATGTAAATGTTTTCGTAGAAATCTCCGGGCACATCATGATAAACACGGTAATAACGATTGTACGAGAGACTCTGACTGAATATCAGCCGCGACTTGTACGAAATTTTCTGAATGGTATCGTTGTTCTGATAAATTGTGTCGATAAGTTTTTTCCCGATAAGAAGTTCATGGTAATACGAAAAGCCAATCTGCGAAAGCTTGGTTGTACTGCTGAAAAGGTTTACGCTCAAATTTTCGGAACGCTGCGACCCTGCCTCAAATATTTCATCTGATTCAATTCCACCATTATTCTCATGCGATATTTTATTGTAAATGAAGTTCAGGTGATTATTATATCGGTGTTTTGTTATTGAAACGAATGCATTCAGCGATTGAATTTTTGTCTGTTGCATGGCATAATGCCCCTCGTTGTTGAGGCTGTTGAACTCAGCCCCGAAGTTGAGCCATGGCCTGATATTTTGGGTGTGTACCAGCCTGACGTTATCGAGTTGCTTTTCACCACCAACGAATACAATACGTGTAAATGGTGTACGCGTATCGAAATAGGTTGAACCTTGTAATGTACTGATAAATGGGGTATATGGTGTAAAAAATACAAAATCAGCATCTTGGTACTGTTTGTAATAAAACATGGGTATATGTGCTGAACCAATACTGCCTGCGCTGTATATAAAATTATCGGTATTGCGGAATAGATGAAAACTATCGGTAAGTGTGTCGGATGAATAATAATTTCCACGCGTGGTAAAGTCCCCGAAAATATATTCATCAAAATGCCTCTCAATACCCTCATGCTGCGCCCTGACAGCGTAAACTATAAAACAAAATGCTATTATCGTCAGGCATTTTTTCATGAGGCAAAAATAATAAAAGAAATGGCTGGAAAATCAGGAGACTAACAATTCGGTATATTGTTCCGTGAGCCCTGCAAAGAAAGTGGGATTCTCTTTAACAACAGCCTCAGTCTTTTATACATCGCACCGACAAACCCGAACTTTTGCCGATATTGTCGGCACTGAATTGATCGGAATTGCCATACAATTGCCAGAATATTGCGTTTGACGCGTTGTACTGGGTTGAGCTCCAGAAATACGCATAATCCCGCTGCCCGTCAAAATTGTCCTTACTTGTTCGGCACCCTCCCGGAAGGGCGGTAAATCCGCTGGAATTACTGGAACATGCAGTGTTTTGAATCCAGTGTATGCCTTGTTCACGCATGAAGTGACCGGCAAAACCCGCAGTTGTTTCCATATTTTCGGGCAGCTCTAACCATTCTGTGTGCGAAGCGACATGCCATCCGGCAGGGCATAACCCATCGTTGCTGCTAACTGCATACCAGTTGTACAATTTCCCGTAGGGTATTTCATTCCTGCTTTCATTATCATAATGGCACCATGCTCCCTGAGTGCTGTTTGTCCAGTCGGAAAATTCGGAAATCTCCGGAATTAATTCACCATTCCGGTAACGGCTGGTACGCAGGTTTTCGGCAAACCATTTTTGATTGCCAATTTGGATTGTTCTGTAAGAATTTCCATCAATATCCGTTACAGTTCCATATTGTACGCCATCGGAAAAATGTATCTGATCATCATCAGGTGTTGTCAGGTTTTTTGTTGCACCATAGGCAGTCCCTACGGCATTAATGGCATAAGCCCTGTAATAATAATGGGTTTCAGGGAGCAGGGTATTTGTAAGAAAATATGTGTTACTGTTTTGCATTATCAGCTTAAATGTATTGCCTGTGGCATCATCAAACTGATTGCTGGTTGATACGTATACGCCATATTCGGTGATTGTATCCGACCCATGACTGATGATTTCGGCAGGAAAAGATGCCCCGTATTGCATAATGTCGTATGCTTCATGAGTTTGTATCTCCGGTGCTTGGTTTGCCGATACCGTAGTAACATCAATTGCTGTGCTGGTTGAAGTTCCTGCATCATTGATAGCAAACGCCTGCATGTAATATTGGGTCCCGGGTTGCAATCCTTCTATTTTAAAATGTGAATTATTAGGAATTTGAAAATTGCGAATGATGCTGTCGCAACTGGTCATTGCTGGTGAATTGCTCCATTTTATACCGAATTGTGTGGGGCTTGGCTCATTTGTGTAATTAATATTTACATACGCATTTGCATAATGGCTTGTAATGAAAGAAATATTCATGGTAACCATTACCAGATCTGACGCATCATACGTAGTAAACTGCACCTCGTTTCCGTAATATACTCCATTTTCGTTGATGGCATACGACTTCAGGTAATAGGTTGTATTCGATTCCAGGTTAGTAACGGTACAACTGAAATTACCACTCCCCGACCCACAGGCTTTTTTATTGCTGATTACCGTTGGAGTTGGGTGAATACTCCAGCATACACCGCGTTCCGAAATATCAGGCCCACCATCGGTTGAAACAGTAGTTTCAATTGCTGCTGAATTAATTGTTACCGATACGGGATTAAGTGTGGTAATTACTGGGTTTCGAATCTTTTTGCATCCAGTATAAATTATTCCGACAACAATAATTAGCATAAAAACAATTGTGTTTCTTGAGGCAATCATAGCGAATTATGGTATTAAAACAAAGTTATGTTAAGTTTCTATAATAGTAACTTTGATATTAATAAAAAGGTTGCATCGAAATAATAATAAACCCAGAAATAATGTAAGATATTTTTTTGTTCTGGAATTATAAAGGTTTTTTCAAATCAAGAAACAACTCATCTAGTTGCTCCTGTTTTATGGCAGCCGGACTGTCGATCATTACATCGCGTCCCGAATTGTTTTTCGGGAAGGCAATATAGTCGCGGATGGAATCGGAACCACCAAACAGTGAACACAACCTGTCGAAACCAAAGGCGATACCACCGTGGGGTGGAGCACCATAGCGGAATGCGTTGAGCAGGAAGCCAAACTGATGCTCGGCTTCCTCATCGGTAAAGCCCAGCACCGAAAACATTTTCTGCTGTAGTTCGCGGTTGAAAATACGGATTGAGCCTCCACCAACCTCAACACCATTGATTACCATGTCGTAGGCATTTGCACGCACACTGCCGGCATCGGTTTCGAGCAGGGCAATGTCTTCTGGTTTGGGTGAGGTAAACGGGTGGTGTTTGGCATAGAAGCGTTGTGTTTCGTCGTCCCATTCGAGCAACGGGAAATCAACTACCCATAGCGGAGCAAATTTCTGAGGGTTGCGCAAGTCCATACGGTTACCCATTTCAAGACGCAGCTCGCCAAGCGCTTTTAGGGTTTTTTCGTGGTCGCCGGCCAGCACGAGAATCAGGTCGCCGGCTTGGGCATTAAGCAAATTGGCCCATTGTTTCAGGTCGTCTTCGCTGTAGAATTTATCTACTGATGAGCGCAATGTACCATCTTCGTTCACACGGCAATAGATTAGGCCTTTCATACCGATTTGAGGACGTTTCACCCATTCGGTTAGTTCGTCTAACTGTTTACGGGTATAAACAGCGCAGCCTTTGGCACAAATACCACCCACATACTGTGCATCGTCGAATACTCCGAATCCCTTGCCTTTAACCAGATGGCTCATTTCGGAAATGCACATACCGAAACGCAGATCGGGTTTGTCGGAACCGTATTTTTCCATGGCTTCGCTGTAGGGCATACGAAAGAAGTTTTCTGTAATGTCGATGCCTTTCACTTCGCGAAACATATATTTTACCAAACCTTCGAAAGTCTGCAATATATCTTCCTGCTCCACAAACGACATTTCGCAGTCGATTTGGGTGAACTCGGGCTGACGGTCGGCACGCAGATCTTCGTCACGGAAACAGCGCACAATCTGGAAATATTTGTCTATACCGGCCACCATGAGCAGTTGCTTGAATGTTTGCGGCGATTGTGGCAGGGCGTAAAACTGGTTGGGATTCATGCGCGAAGGAACCACAAAGTCGCGGGCACCTTCGGGGGTTGATTTTATGAGGTAAGGCGTTTCGACTTCGATAAAACCAATGTTGTCGAGGTATTTACGGGTTACCTGTGCCATCTTATGCCGGAGAAGCAGGTTGTCTTTTACCGAATTGCGGCGGATGTCGAGGTAGCGGTATTTCATGCGCAGGTCGTCGCCACCGTCGGTTTTTTCTTCGATGGTGAATGGCGGGGTGGCCGATGGGTTGAGAATTTCGTAGTGTTCCACACGAATTTCGATATCACCGGTGGGTAGGTTGGGATTGGCAGCCTGACGGGCAATGACTTCTCCCTGAATGCGTACGACAAATTCGCGTCCGGTTTCGTTCACCATATCGAGAATATCAGTGGGTGTTTTGCCCTGTTCGAAAACGAGTTGGGTAATGCCATAGCGGTCGCGCAGGTCGATCCATATCATGCCGCCTTTGTCGCGTTTGCGTTGCACCCAGCCGCATAGTGTTACCTTGGTTCCGGTGTTTGCCATGCGGAGCTCTCCGCAATTGTGTGTACGATACATATCAGTAAATTTTCAGCGAAATTAATATTTTTCAGGGAGAATGAGTGTTTTACCTTTGGGATGTTATAGTTAAATCCAGAATTTTTCAAATACATCTTCTCTAATTCAAATCCTTGTTATGCAGCAAGCGTCCACGCTTGCTGCAATCATGTGTTTTGTCTCTGGGTTTAAGAAGAATATTGCCAATTATGCAAATAGCGTGAACACCGACTGCCTAACAGAGGACACAAAAAAGAATTTTGTTATGCAGCAAGCGTCCACGCTTGCTGCAATCATGAATGCTTTCTGCAGTGAAAATCCTTAATATTGAAATTATAAACCTCTTTATAAGGTACAATTTTGTATTTTTATATCATGGAATTAAGGGCTTGCGATAACGAAGCATATTTCATCACTCTTACTGTAATAGATTGGATTGATGTTTTTACGAGACGTGAATATATGGATTTCATCGTTGAAAACCTAAATTATTGCCGTACCGAAAAAGGACTTGAAATCTATGCTTTTGTAATTATGTCGAATCATATACACCTGATAGTCCGATCGAAAATTGAGCCATTAGGTAATATTCTTCGTGATTTCAAAACATATACCTCAAAAGAACTATTTAAAATGATTGATAAAAATACTAGAGAAAGTAGAAGGGATTGGATGATTAACGCGTTTAAAAACGCCGCATTTAATAATCCATTAAATAAATTCCATCAGTTCTGGCAAAACGATAATCAACCTATTCTAATCAACAATCATGAAACATTTCTTACGAAGCAAAACTACATCCATCAAAATCCGGTAAGAGCCGGCTTAGTAGTAAATGATTTTGAATATGTTTATAGTAGTGCCTCCGAAAATTGCCCTCTAACCATTGATCCGTTTTCCTGACTTCGACACTTTTTAATAGGCAATTTTGTAAGTGTCAGATACTGAA
>ENA-UPTA01001416-UPTA01001416.1-activated-sludge-metagenome-genome-assembly--contig:-NODE-1416-length-26597-cov-10.974983_pt1 | contig 26597 bp, 31 predicted proteins | sample MGYA00238184_ERZ773361 | MGnify/ENA primary metagenome ERZ773361 (study PRJEB29100, sample SAMN05720205) | activated sludge metagenome | isolation source: anaerobic digester from wastewater... | reverse complement strand
TCAATCCGATTTTCCTAAAAAAGGCCTTGACAGTGTCATCTTATTCAGAATGACAGACGAGATGAGATCGTATAAAAGTGCGAAATGACTAACGGCGTCATTCCATATAGGAGCAAGTGTGCATGATAGAATACAAACAGATTTTTTAGCCGTAAGAAAGAATACCCTGCCGCATGCCCATCAAACGCCTGCCCCTTATCCTTGCATTGGTAATCCTGCTCTCTGGATGCTACATCCCAGTACAGCCTGCTGTTAGCAATACCCCCACGCCTTCCTTGACCCCCTTTCAGGCTATCCTGGCTACACCGACCCCGACCTCCACCCCGACCCCTATCCCCACCGAAACACCCGTTCCCACCGCCACGCCAGAAAGCCGGGCAGCAGCCATTCCCATCATCGAGTACCACAGCCCGAACTTCAATATGAATCCCCAGGTTCAGATGCAGCCGGCCTGGTTCAGCGAACAGCTGCAATGGCTGGCAGACAATGGGTATACCACCCTCAGTGCAGATGATCTGGTTTCTTACGTGAACGGAGAGCGTTCCTTCCCGGAGCGGTCGATCGTGTTGAGCTTTGACCTGGGCACTGCCCAGTACAGCGATTATGCCGACCTGATCATCCCCCAGTTGCGCCAGCACGGGTTCAAAGCGGTCTTCTTTATCCTGGTCAGTAACAGCGTGGTACGGGATGACTGCTCTCACCCGGAGAATGTCTTTTGCTGGGACGACTTACGTGGTTGGATGAACGAAGGGCTGATCTCGATCGGCTCGCACGGCATGACCCATCCCGATTACGCTACCATCTCTGACGACGCCATCCGCCAGGATATGACCCAATCAAAACAGATCCTGGAAGATAAATTCGGGCAGCCTGTCGTTGTTCTGGCTTACCCCTACGATTCAGCGCCACCCGCCGCCCAACAGATCTTACCGGAGAGCGGGTATATCCTGGGAATTGACGGCAATAACCGCCCAGACATGGGCGCTACGGTAAATGACCCCCAGCGGTACAACCTCCCGCGCCTCTACCCGTACTCCAGCCCGGGGGTGTACCCCCTCTTGTATGCTTATAAAACGACCTTTGCAGAAGCAGTCAGTGCGGCAGGGGATTAACCCTCACCCAGCCCTCATCTCAAACCGGAATATGTCTCGTATATTCTTAATAATTAAGATATAAATGATATATATTGTCCGGTAAATTCGCTGCCAGAAACCAGTCCTCTAAAACCGTGCGCACCCTGCTGATGATCGCAGGCACGGGCTGCGTTGCCCTGGCTTTTATCGGAGTGTTCATTCCGGTCTGCCGCTTTTCGGGCTGATTCTCCATACCAGGATGCCGGCAATGACCAGCAATACCAGCCCGGCTGTGTCAAAAATGATAAAACGCAGTACCGACGCTCTTAACATCGCATACCCCGGCGGAAAAGTGAGCAGCAGCATGGTCTCGCCTGCTGCCCCGATTGCTTGCATGATGACAGCTGAAAGCAGGGAAACCTTGAACCGCAGCGGGTTCCTGAGGGCAAACGCATAGGGTACATTCCACATCAGGAACAGGATGCCCATCCCGCGTACCATGCCTGCCCCGGGTTCACCAGCCAGCTCAAAGGCAGGCGCATATGCGTGCGGGGCAGCCAGGAATGCCAGGGCACATTCAACATTGAAAAAGAAGACCACCCCGATCAATACCCGGCAGAACCACAGAGTGAACTTGCTTTGCCGCGCCTGTCTGCTATCTTCCACTGGGAAATTCCTCTCAGCACACATTCTTGCTGTTATTGTACGCCATTCGTGAAGGCGGGTTTACCCCGATACCGGTGCAGCCCGGCCGTCTTTCTGTTACAATCGCACTACCAAGAACACGAAAGGATATTTGTATGAGCGCACAAAAACGCTGGGCAACCCCTCCATTGCTGGAGATCGACACCAAGAAAAAGTATCAGGCAACCATGTCCACCGATAAGGGAGATATCATCATCGACCTGTTTACCGATAAGGTGCCCAATACTGTCAACAACTTTGTTTTCCTCGCCCGCCAGGGCTATTATGACGGCACCATCTTCCACCGCGTGATTGCAGATTTCATGGCACAGGGCGGCGACCCGACCGGCACCGGCATGGGCGGCCCCGGCTACCAGTTCGCTGATGAATTTGACCGGTCATTAAAACACGACAAACCGGGTGTACTGTCCATGGCAAATGCTGGGCCGGACACCAACGGTTCACAATTCTTCATCACGCATGTCCCCACCCCCTGGCTGGATTTGAAGCACTCGGTTTTCGGCCAGGTGGTCAAAGGTATGGATGTGGTCATGTCTATCCCCCCGCGCGACCCCCAGCGGCCGCAATACCCCGGGGTTAAGATCCTCAAGATCGATATTACCGAAAGCTGACATCCTTATGAAATTTATCAAGGGAAGCCCAATGGCTTCCCTTGATACTTAATTATCCTGTTTAGAAGAAATAGAGTTCCTGGTACCAATGTACCCAATCGCTCAAAGCCGAATCGTCTAATTTCTTTGCCTGGTTAATCAATTTATCCGATGAAAATGCGAAGAACCGGTCATTGAAATTAATCAATTCTTGATATTCAGATATGGTGGGCTTCAATGACTCATTCTGTGGGTGGTACACAACAGAAAAGTATACTTTTTTGTATGGCCATTTATGGGAAGTCGATGCTTCAATACTTGTGCCGAGCAGCTGGTTCCGCCATAGCTGGTTCATTCCTCCTTTGAATGGACATTCTTTGTACGCTCTAATGCGTTCAGCATCGAAAGGAGAATCATCCTGCAAGGTAATGTCCCAATATCGAAAATTGCATCCACTGTAATAGTAACAAAGATTTCTGTTTTCAAGAATCGCAGAGGCAGGTGAGCAGGCGTGTGAGGAAGTTCGTCCCAAGCTTTTATACCCCCCACAGGTTGTAAATTCTTGTTCCGTTAATTTATGCTCTATCAGCCACAAGTTGAGGGTATTATGATTGTCATAGTAGGCAATTGCTATGTCCGCATCTGTTCCACTAACTTTCGTATGGTCATTAAGTGCATTATCAGGCTCATCCCAAAACTCTATTCTATATCCCATGTCCAGATGATCAACTGCAATCTTTTGGATGTCCTCTTTTACTGACCGTAATACTTTAGCGGCGATTATGGGATCCTTCATTAAAGGCAAGAATAAATTAACGCATGCCGCTTGTGAGCTTGCCATATGTCCTATAAACTTATGGGTTTTGAAGGGGAATTTCTGTTGATGATCCAGGAAGCGTTTTTTGATTGGCCCATAAAGCGGATGAAGCTGATTAATTAAGTCATCGGGTAATAAGGCGTCGTATGGATTACCGCGAAAAAATCCCGGCATTTTGGTTAAATGCTCCCATTTCCAATCAATCAGATGCAAGTACATTTTTATCTGAAAGTCAGAAAGGTTGTTAGGTAATCGATATGGTTTCCCGCCTTGTTCAATAATCTTCATATTCTCGACCCTCCATCAATTTATTCTATCTTGCTCTTTCATTTTACAGGAGTTTGAAGAGGAGACGAACAAATACTTACAGATAAGAATGACAGGAGAAAGAAGTAACCCTAATAATTGGGGTTGACCTTTACTCTTTACCAAATTTTGTTATATCACACCGTCTCCCACATAAATTGCTTATGGTAGAATGGACTGGTCAAGATATTTCCATTCCCATAGAAAGGCGAAAACCTATGGCAACATATAAACAAACCAGCTGGGAACTGACCGACCTTTTCCCGGCCATTGATTCCCCCGAGCTGGAAGGGGCGTTTACCGACCTTGAAGCAAAGGTAACCGCATTTGAAGCGCACCGCAGCAGCCTGACCGATACCATTTCTACCGACACTTTCATGAGCCTGGTCAAAGAAATGGACGTGATCGTCAATCTCTTGCAGCGCCTGTATGCCTTTGCAGAGCTTTCGTTTAACCAGAACACCCAGGACCAGGCCGCTCAGGGTTTGCTGCAGCGCGTGATGCAGTTCGTTTCTGAGCTGCAGAACAAGATGCTCTTCTTTGACTTGTGGTGGAAAGCCCTCGACGAAGACAACGCCAAACGGCTGCTGGCGGTGAGCGGCGATTACCGCTACTACTTTGAAGCCATGCGCCTCTTCAAACCGTACACCCTGACTGAGCCTGAAGAGAAGGTCATCAACACCAAGAACGTGACCGGCTTCAACGCCATGAACATGCTGTACGATTCCATCACCAACCGCTACACCTTCAAACTCAAGGTCGGGCGCAAGACTCTGGACCTGACCCGCGGCGAACTGATGGTGTATGCCCGCCATCACGACCCGGTTTTGCGTGAAGCTGCTTACAAAGAGCTCTACCGGGTGTATGGACAGGATGGATCTATCCTCGGACAGATTTACCAGAACATCGTGCGCGACTGGCGCAATGAGAATATTGGAATGCGCAAGTATGCCAGCCCAATTTCTGTCCGCAACCTGATGAATGATATCCCTGACGATGTAGTCAGCCTGCTGCTGGATGTCAGCAAGAAGAATGTGGGCGTCTTCCAGGGCTTCTTTAAAGCCAAAGCAAAGATACTGGGAGTTGACCGCCTGCGCCGTTATGACGTTTATGCCCCTGTCAGCAAGTCGGACAAACGCTACCCATACAACAAAGCGGCGAAGATGGTGTTTGATTCATTCAAAGAGTTCCATCCCCGCTTCGCCAAACTGGCGAAAAGGGTGTTCGACGAGAAACACCTTGACAGCGAGATCCGCAAAGGCAAAGCCAGCGGAGCATTCTGTGCCACCGCTGTCCCCAGCCTTACCCCGTGGGTGATGTTGAACTACCAGAGCCGCTCAGATGACGTTACCACTATGGCTCATGAGCTGGGACACGCCATCCACGCCATGCTGGCTGAGCACCACACCGTCTTTACCCAGCATTCCTGCCTGCCTCTGGCAGAGACCGCATCTACCTTTGGTGAAATGATGCTGGTCGACCGCCTGCTGCGTGAAGAACCCGACCCGGCAGTACGCCGCGATATCGTCTTCAGGCAGGTGGATGATGCCTATGCCACTATCCAGCGCCAGGCTTTCTTTGCGCTCTATGAACGGGAAGCGCATGAAATGGTGATAAAGGGTGCTTCGGTAGACGAAATGGCAGCGGCTTACCTCGAAAACCTGCGCACCCAGTTTGGGGATGCAGTGGATGTCAGCGACGAGTTCAAATGGGAATGGGTTTCGATCCCGCACATCTACAATTACCCATTCTATGTCTATGCCTACAGCTTCGGGCAGCTGCTGGTGCTTTCGCTTTACAAGCAGTTCAAGGAAGAGGGCGAGTCCTTCAAGCCGCGCTACATCCAGCTCCTGGCAGCCGGCGGGTCCGAAGCCCCGATAAAGATATTGTCAGATGCTGGTATTGATGTTTACTCGGCTGCATTCTGGCAGGGCGGATTTGATGTCATCACCGAAATGGTGAAAGAGTTGCAGGGTTAACCAGCCTGATATTGCCAATCTACAGTTACACCGTTATATAATAAAGAGAGCCCTGTCTGGCATAACATCCCTTCAGGGCTCTCTCATCACTTCAAGTTTGAGGGTACAGCATGTACATTGCGATTGAAGGCGTCATCGGGGTGGGCAAGACCACACTTGCCAGGCTGCTTCAGCCGTCTTTCGATGCGAATGTCCTGCTCGAGGTCTTTGAAGAAAACCCGTTCTTGAGCGATTTTTATGCCGACCGGCAGAGGTATGCCTTCCAGACCCAGATTTTTTTCCTGCTCAGCCGTTACAGGCAGCAAAGCGCCGCGGTGCCAGGTTTGTTAGAGAGCGGAAAACATCTCTTCAGCGATTACACCTTCGAGAAAGACAGTCTGTTTGCCCGCATCAACCTGGTGGGGGATGAACTGCAGATGTATTACAAGGTTCACGAAGCACTTGGCGAGAAGATCATCTGCCCCGACCTGCTGGTGTACCTGCGGGCGGACACAGATGTCCTCATGGCTCGTATTGCCCAGCGCGACCGACCGTACGAACGCCAGATGGAACGCAGTTATATCGATGAGCTGAACCTGGCATATGATGCATTTTATATCGAGGAGAAGAGCCATCCCTCCCCAGTGTTAACCATCGATACCAACAGCCTGGATTTTGTGAACCGGGTTGAAGACCTGCAAAAAGTTGACCTGCGCATTCGCCAGGCTCTCCAGCTTGCTCCCTACCAGCCCCAGCTGCCCCTGGTGGATTAAGCGATTAGATATAGCGGGGAATTCTGTATGAAACTGACCAAAGACTTATTGATCCGGTTTGCCAAAACCCACGTTGCGGAGAGTCTTCAAAAGAAACCCCGCCCGCTGTGCATTTACCTGACTGGCTCTGTCTGTACAGAGGATTTCCTTCTGGGAGGTTGTACAGATATCGACCTCGTCTGCATTCACAACCTTCAGCCTGCTGTGGAGCGCGAACTGATCCCTCTCACCCCGGATGTACACCTGGATATCCGCCATTATGATATCACCCGCTGTGACCAGCCCCGCCAGCTGCGCAGTGATGTCTGGATTGGTTCGTTTTTATGCGAGAACCCGCTCGTTCTACATGACAATGGACACTGGTTTGAGTTTACGCAGGCCAGTGTGTGCTCCCAGTTCTTCCGCCCCGAGTATGCCTTGCAGCGCGCCCAGCCTTTGATCGACAGCGCCCGGCAGCGCTGGATGGAATGTTTTTCGGGCACCCACAAGCTGGGCGTGTATACCCTCCGGGCTTACCTGCGCAGCATTGAAGATGCAGCCAATGCCCTGGCATGCCTGGTTGGTCTTCCCCTGGCTGAACGGCGCATGTTCGCCCAGTTTGCCATGCGGGCACAGGGAGCAGGACTTCCCAACCTGGCGGGCTCATTGGCCGAGCTGGTGACCTCCCCGGCGGTGACTGATGAAGCCTGGCTGGCCTGGCAGCCAGAATGGAAAACCTGCCTCTCCCAGGTATCCTCGCAGGAGAATTGCCCGGTCGAACTTTCTTCCATCCGCCATCCTTACCTTTTCAACGCTTCCTGTTCCACCTGGGAGAAATCCCCTGCGGGTGCCATATGGCTGATGTTGAAAACCTGGACGGATGCTGTAACCTTCCTTCCCAAAGATTCCCCTCTCCTGGATACTTTTAATGGCATGTGTTCCCAGCTGGAACTAAGCCCTGAACATTACAACCAGCGCATAACAGGCTTGGACCGATTCCTGGAAGAGATCGAAGCCTATTTTGTTTCTTTCAAACGGAAGAACAGCCTGTCTGACGAGTAGGAAAAATAACATCTTTTATCCGTCCACCTCAGGCTGTGGATAACCTGTTTATATCTGTGGATAACTCTCCTTTTTTGTGGAAAAAGATTCGAAACTTTTTAAAAAGTTTTGAAAACTTCGCAGAAAGCCTCCTGGATAAAGGGAAGAAAAGGTAAATAAGTCTCCATATAGGGGATGTGGATAACCCTGTGGAAAGTGACTGAAGTTATCCTTTTTCCTCCCCTGTTTGTCCCTGTTTACCTGTGGAAATTATTAAAATAAAATCCGCCAAATATGGAAGAGGATTGTCGTCACTCACCGCATATACGGGATTTTCTCAGTTCTCCAAGGAACATCCACATATACACACCCCCTACTGCTACTACTATTTAATTAACATCCATATTATTTAATATGTGGACAAGAATAACAGCTATCAGAATTGGTTAAAATTCCATTAAAAAATGGTTCTTGTAAAGTGATGCTTATTTTTGTACAATTATTATGCATCCAGGCGAGAAAAACACACCATCATCCCATCATCAAACAGTGTTAGATCTCAATTGAATACTTTGCTGGGAGGCGTACAATGGACATCATAAAAGTCAAAGCAAACTCCCGTACCGCAGCTGTGGCAGGAGCAATCGCCGGTGTAGTCCGTGAACATAAAAGGGCTGATGTTCAGGCAATCGGAGCCGGCGCAGTGAACCAGGCAATCAAAGCGCTCGTATTGGCCACCGGTTACCTGGCAGAAGACGGCATCAATGTTGTCTGCGTGCCTGAATTTGTGGATGTAGATATTGAGGGAAAGGTAAGAACCGCAATAAAACTGGTTGTTGAACCCCGCTAATTGAATAAGGAAATTTCGATACACCTGTTTTAATGGCAGGTGTGTCTTTTTCTCTAATTGAAACCGTTGACTTCCAGATCCGAAAACACGACTTCGTCTTTTCCTGTCAGCTTTTGTTCCACTTTTTGGGCAACCAGTTCCAGGTGGCGTGCCTGGGCAACATAATCCAGGTTATCTGCAGGTACGGTCAGCACCGGGCACAGGGTAAAGTCATCAATCCATTGGGTGTAAAGACCGTTCAGCTGGGATAAGTATTCCCGGCTGATCTTGCGCTCATAGTCCCTTCCGCGCATGGATATCCTTTTTAAAAGGGTGTCTTCATTCGCTTTGAGGTAAATGACAAGATCGGGAGGTGTCAGCATGCCGTTGATGGAATGGTAAAGTGTGCTGTATGTCTCAAAGTCACGCTGGCTCAAGTGACCCTGCAGGAAGAGGTTGCGGGCAAAGACCTCGGCATCTTCGTAAATAGAACGGTCCTGGATGGCTGAGGAAGGAAATCGCAGCACATCCTGGTGCAGCTGCAGCCGGTGTGCCAGGAAGAAGACCTGTGAATGGAAACTCCAGGAGTCCATCTGGCGGTAAAAATCTGCTAAATAAGGGTTTTCTGTAACCGGTTCATAAAAAGGCTGAAAACCTAGCCGGCTGCACAACAGGTCTACCAGGGTGGACTTTCCTACCCCTATATTGCCGGCAACCACGATGAACTTCTTCGTCATAATCTTCCCCCGGTTATTCCAATCTGGCCAGAATGGAATCGATCACTTTCTGGAATTCTTCAAACGGCTGGGCACCTTTAATACGGTACCCATTGATAAAGAAGGTCGGTGTTCCATCGATACCAACCATTTCGCCCAGGCTGAGGTCGGACTGAACCTGGCTCAAAACATCAGGATCTGCAAGACAATTATCGAAAGGGGACTGGTCCAGCTCAAGGCGCGAAGCATAGGTTTCAAAAGCCAGACTGCTTAATTCCATTTCTCCGGCAAAAAGGAGGCTATGAAATTCCCAGTAGCGGTCCTGCTGTCCGGCACAATGGGCAGCAATGGCGGCATCTAGTGCATATGGATGGGCCTGCACCAGGGGAAAATCACGGTATACCAGTCGCACCTTGCCCTGGTAGGTTTCGCTGATCTGCGGCCATACTTCCTGGTGCCAGCGGGTGCAAAACGGACACTGGTAATCGCTGAATTCCACGATCGTAACCGGGGCATTCTCAGGACCCAGCGCTGGGGCATCCTTCAGCAAAGCCTGCCAGACCTGGTCCTGGCTGGATGTATTCTGCGAAATCACCGAATTCCTGCCCCATAATAAATATCCCAGCGCCAGCCCGGCAGCAAGCGCCAGCCCAACCAGCAAGTAATACAACCAGGTCTCGTTCCTGTTCTTTATTTCAGTATTTGTTTGCGTTGAATCGTCTATTTGGGGGAAAGTAGGCTGCATGGCGAGATTATACCATGTGCAGGTTTTGGCAATTCTGGAAGGGGGTATTTTATACAGCAGACCGCTTTCTTGGAAATCGTTATAATGGACTTAAGCATGAAGACAGAATCAACCGGTTCACCGATACAGGCAAGGCGCTCACCCTGGCGGGTGCTGATCACCCTGCCTGTTTTCATTTTGTTAATGCTGGCCTGTTCACTTACCCAACCTCTCGAAAATACCCCACAGGTGAGCACGGTTTTATTCAATACCATGACGCCCACCCTGGTTTGGCAGGAAGGCACACCCCTGCCTTCTGTAACCAGCACCATGCAGCCGCAGACCATAACCCGGGCTGCTGCAATGGGTACCTTTCTCCCGTCAATGACCCAACCTCCCAGGAAAACCAGCAGTGTACAGCCAACCCGGTCTACAACTGCGAAAACGCCAGGCAAAACGGTGGCTGTTACGGTGATCAAGTTCCCAACTGCCGCCAAACCCTGGACCAGGACCTCCATATATTACCGTTCACGAACCCCCACCAGGACCAAAACACAACCTGCAAATACTACCACGGGCACAGCAACCACCACCATGACTGCAACGGTTACGCTGACGCCTACCATTACCTTAACTCCCACTGTATCACCCAGCCCAACCAGAACTGCTACCCTTCCTTCGCCCACCCCATCTCCCACCGCAACTGAAACACCGGAATGGATCGTCTTTTCTGCTCCGGATCAACCTGGAGCCATCAGTTCGTTGTGGAAGGCCGGTTTATACGGCAGTACGGTGAGCAACCTGACACAACTGTATTCATATCCAGACATAGCTAGCCTGGGTGCAGAAGTATTTCCTGATGGTTCCAGCCTGCTGTTTGAAGGGATGTGCGGATCCCCGGCACAAACTGGTATCTGCAAAGTGGACTTAAGTGACACCGCTGCAGCCCCGGTTTTGGTAGCCAGCCTGCCTGAAGGGTCCAACCGCAGCCCCTCCCTCTCTCCAGGAGGGAAGTGGATGGTGTTCAGCAACGAAAAAGATGGAAATGCCGACCTGTACCTGCTCGATATGCAGGCTGAAGGAGCTCTACCTCTGCAATTGACCAGCGGAGCAGATTTGGACAGCCAGCCGGATTGGGGAGCAGAAGGAATCGTCTTCATCCGCAATGGCGACCCGATGATAATCCGGATCAGCGAGACCTTCCAACCTGGTGATGAATCCCTGGTTGAAGCGGTCTTCACCAGTCCCGAGGACGAAGCTGACCCTTCCCTTTCGCCAGACGGCAGCATACTGGCTTTCTCCCGCCTGGCAGATGGAGATTGGGAGATATTCCTGTACACCCTGGGTACGGGCGAAGTCACGGCCTTGACCGGCAACCTGGCCGCTGACATGCAGCCGGCCTGGTCTACTGACGGCTCTGCCCTGCTTTTTATCTCCGACCGCGACCAGACCGGGGTATTCCAGCTGTACCGCATGACTGCAGCCGGGGCTAACCAGTTGAGGGTGATGAATTCCCTGGCAGATGAGTCTGATCCTGTGTGGGTACCGTAACTGCAGATTATTAGTATTGCCTGTTGAGTCTGGTACAATACCTCAGCTTTTTTCGAGGTGAACATGACAGAACTCTGGCTCGTTCGGCACGGGCAGACCGATTGGAATACTGAATTCAGGATACAGGGCTCGATCGATAAGTCTTTGAATGCCATCGGAATTGAACAGGCACACGCTATTGCTAAAAAGCTGAAAGATACCCATTTCGATGCAATTTACTCCAGCCCTGCCAAAAGGGCTTACCAGACTGCATCTGCCATCGCACAGCAGCTTGGGTTGACTATCCGTACAGACAAACGCTTGAAGGAGATCAGCCTGGGGTTGTGGGAAGGCTTGACCTGGCAGCAGGTACAGGAAAGATACCCTGAGATGTTCTTAAAGCGTAAAGCTGACCCGGTTCATTTCGCGCCGGAAGGGGCAGAGACCTACGGCGACCTGGCCAGGCGGATGGTTCAGGCTGCTAACGAAATTGCCCTGTCCCACCCTGGGGAGCGTGTGCTGGTGGTCTCGCATGGCATGTCGCTTGCCACCCTGCTGAGTAAAGCCAGGGGAACCAACCTGGCCGATGCTTATGACCTAGTTCCCCAGAATGCCACCCCGGTTGTAATTGAATGGGAAATGGAACACCGGCATAATTGAACACTTACAGTACCAATTCTTAGGAGTACATAGGACTTCCCGGGTGTGAATTCCCGGGAAGTTTATTATTTGCTAGAAATTTGGCACCCAATTTAGGTGCAGTCTTTTACTCTTTCAGGTGGACGTAGATCACCAGTGTGCCGTCTTCGCCGCGGTTCTCTTTCACGTCGAACACTTTGGGGTAGCCGCGGATCAGCTGGGAGAGCTGCTTGAAGCCGTAAGTGCGGGGGTCAAAGCCAGGATCCAGCTGGCGCATGTGATGCCCCAGGGTTCCCAGGAATGCCCAACCGTCCTCCTGGGCTGCAATGTCGAAAGCATCGCGCAGCAGGGGCAGCGGATCGGGGGTAACAGGCTCAGGTTGTTCAACCGGTTCGGCGCCCGGTTTCTTCTTCTGGGTATGCGGTTTTTGTTCTTTCGGTTCCTTGCGGGGCACCAGGTTCTCGGTGTACACGAACAGGTCGCAGGCGTTCACGAAAGCACGCGGGGTGGTCTTCTTGCCGATGCCCATCACGAAGAAACCTTTTTCACGGATGCGGGTAGCCAGGCGGGTGTAATCACTGTCGCTGGAGACCAGGCAGAAACCGTCTACCCCGCCGGTGTACAAAATATCCATGGCATCGATGATCATAGCGCTGTCGGTGGCGTTCTTGCCGATTGTAAAGCGGAACTGCTGGATGGGCTGGATGGCGAAGGTGTGCAGCACATCTTTCCAGCCGCCCATACTAGAGGTCGTCCAATCACCGTAAATGCGCCGGATGGTCACGAGACCGTACTTGCTGGTTTCAGCCAGCATTTTTTCCAGGAGTGAGGGTTGGGCGTTATCACCGTCGATCAGGACGGCAATCCGGCGCCCACCGGGAATGTTATTTAAAGTAGTCATATTATCCTTTTCTTGCATATATTACTATTATACGCATAAAAGGCGGTTTCTAAATAACGGGTTCGGATATGCTTGTCAAGGTTTCCAGGCGGTGATCTCGAGGCTGTAGACCCGGGTATCGCCCAGGGTTCCGCCGCTAATGCCTTGCTGGACACCTTCAATGGAAAAACCAGCCTGTTTCAACAGGCCCAGGTATTCAGTATGAGGCAGGGCGCCAGATATACAGGCTGCCCAGCCGGCAGCTTCCAGCCGGGCTTCCAGTGGTATATCTCCATCGGTGACGATATCGCTGATCACCATGCGCCCGCCGGAATGGAGAACCCGGTATATCTCCTCAAACACCTTGCCCTTGTCTTCACACAGGTTGATGACACAGTTGGAAATAACTGCATCAAAGGTATTGTCCTCCAGCGGCAAAGCCTCGGCATGACCCATCTTGAATTCGACATTGGAGAACTTCCCTTTGCTGGCAGCCAGGCGCGCCCTTTCCAGCATCGCCGGGGTCATATCCACCCCCACTGCCTTTCCTTTCTCCCCCACGATCCGCGCCGCCAGCAGCACATCAATGCCTGCCCCGCTTCCGATATCCAGGACTTGTTCTCCCGGCTGCAAGTTCGCCCGGGCGATCGGATTGCCACAGCCCAGGGTCAGCCTGGCAGATTCTTCCGGCAAAGGTTGGATGTCCTCGATGGAATAACCGGTATTGAAGGTTACAGTGGAATCCACCTCTTCCGTGCCGCAGCAGCAGGAAGAAGGGCAGCAACAGGATGGTTCAGTCTCACCACAGCAAGAGCTTTCCTCAGCCAGGCTTTGATAGCGTTTTCTCACGTTGCTGCGTGCACCCGCAACATTCTTACTTCCTGCCAGGAAAAAGCACTCTTGGATTGAGGTATCATGTGCTGCTAATTTATCCGGTTCACTCTGCAGGATGACATTGACCAGATCTGCCTTGTGCATCAAGACTTTTAGTCTACTTCCATCCAAGTCCCATGATCCTGAACGCGGTTCCTTGACAACCAGCACCAGCCTGCCAGCAGGGCGAAGTAGCGCAGCCATAGTTTTCATAAAAGGAAGCGGCTGGTTTCCATTTTCCGAATCAATTACGGCTATAACTGCATCCATGCTTTCGGGCGGAATTTGCGATTCCACCTCAGCAGGAAGCAGAACTTCCACGTTTACCAGACCGCCGGGTTTATGCAACTCTTCTTCTAAGGTTTCAGCGGCATCCGCAACGAGGAATACCTTGTATGCCTGGGCAGCAGTCTGCCTGAGCAATTCACCCGATACCTCTCCTGTGAGCAAAACAGCATACTCCGAGCGAAGGTACACCTTTTGGATGATGGTTTCCACGTGTCCTGCAGTATTTCCTTCATTCCCCTCTGCACCTGTGGAATTGACTGGATTTTCCTCTGAATCTATGCGGTTTACTGTGGTCATGCATTTTCCTTTCCTGGTTGGCAGCAATCTGGCAGCCATTGACCGATCTGTTCTTTCAGCCAGCGGATGCTCTCATCGTTGATGCAATAACAGGTGGCAGGCCCTGATGTGGTTCCCTGTATCAAGCCTGCTTCGCGCAGTACCTTCAAATGCTGGCTGATAGTTGCCTGGGCGAGAGGTGTCTGCAAAACAATATCATTGGTGATGCATGTCTGGCATTCAGCCAGCATCTCCATGATCTGAAATCTTACAGGGTTGCTCAAAGCCTTTAACATGGCAACCAGGCGTTCTTTTTCAGGTGTAATTGTTTGAGGGGACATAGTAAGTTTTGTTTCTTTATATCGTAAATATACGATATAAGTGAAAACCAGTCAAGGGTGGATTTTCCCGCTTTTGCGATGGATTTTCGGATAGAATACAGCTATGTTCGTTTTTCTATCAAAGTTCCTGCCCAATTTTGTCTACCCGGTCGGATTGACCTTCGTCCTGCTCGTCCTGGCGCTCATTCTGCGAAACAAGAAACGGCTGCGCAACGGGCTGATCATCTTTGCCCTGTTGCTGATTTACCTGAGCGGCAACCGCTGGGTGGCAATGAGCCTGGCGCGCTCACTTGAATGGCGCTACTTCCCGCCGGCAGAATTCCCTGATACCAGGGTGGCGGTTTTACTGAGCGGAGGGACTGAATCAATGCAATACCCGCGCACGATGGTCGAGTTGAACAGCGCCGGGGACCGGGTGCTGTATGCTGCGAACCTCTACAAGCAGGGAAAGATTGACACCATCTTGCTGACGGGCGGGTACATCCCCTGGGCTGCCAGCGAACGGCTCTCGCCGGCGGAGGAAATGAAAGAGATTCTGGTGCTGATGGGTGTCCCGGAAAGCGCCATGTGGATCGAACCGGATTCATTAAATACCTACGAGAACGCTCGCTTCAGTGCAGAGATCCTGCGGGACCATGATGTAGATACAGTGCTGTTGATCACTTCCGCCATGCATATGCCGCGCTCTGTCCCGTTATTTGAGGCTCAGGGCATCACCGTTATCCCGGCCCCAGCAGATTACACTGTAACCCAGGAAGGCTGGGAGGCGTTGTGGTCCAGCAGTTTTGAGTCTTTCCTGACAGGGCTGGTTCCTTCAAGCGGGAACATCGCCCTTACCACCAATGTGATGAAAGAATACATCGGTATGGCAGTATACAGCCTGCAGGGCTGGATGAAGTAAGGTTTAATCAGGGCAGGATTGGTTTTTCTTTAAACTTAACCGTACAGGTTCATAGCTCATACGGTGCAGGGTGCAGGCGCCGAAGTGTCTCAATGCGTTCCGGTGCTGCAGTGTCCCGTAGCCTTTGTGGCGGGCAAATCCATATAAGGGATAAAGCGCATCCAGTCCGGTCATCTCGCGGTCGCGGGCCGTTTTTGCCAGCACAGATGCACAGGCAATGCTCAGGCAGTGCACATCCCCTTTTATCAGCGCAGATTGGGGGATATCGACCTGGCGGAGGATGACCGCATCGATCAACAGGTGATTGGGGGTAATTTGCAGCGCTTCCACCGCACGCTGCATGGCCAGGCGGGTGGCAGGCAGGATGCCGAAGGCGTCAATCTCCTGGTTTGTTGCATTCCCCACTCCCCAGGCAAGGGATGTATCTTTGATCTTACTCTCCCAGGTCTCGCGCTGGGCAGGCGTCATTTGTTTTGAGTCACGCACGCCCGGCAGCGCCTGCAATACCTGAACATCTGCCGGAAGGATGACAGCAGCCGCAAACACCGCACCGGCCAGTGCACCCCTGCCGGCTTCATCGATACCGCAGATTTGCAGCAGCCCGGCCTGCCAGAAGGGGATTTCATACTGCAGGTCTGGTTGGATATGATGTGCCATTTTTTGAATAGCTGAAAACAGAGACTGGGCTAGCCATACAGCCCGAGGCGGGCATTGCGGCGGATGGACAGCAGGTCGCGTGCCATCTGGATCGAATCCCTCCAGACCCGCACCTTGCTTTTAGGGTTGTGGTACCAGGGGATGGGAATCTCGGTCACCCGGTATCCCTTCATGAGGGCGATGTATAGGATCTCGACATCAAAAGTCCAACCCATGACGGTTTGCATGGGAAAGAGCACATCTGCAATGTCGCCCCGGAAGCACTTAAAGCCGCATTGTGAATCGTGCAGGCGGGGTAAAGCCATAAGCCGCACCAGGGCGTTGAAACCGCGCCCGATCCAGTGCCGGTAGGCAGGTTCATTGAAACGTGCAGCCCCTTTGCCCTCGCGCGAGGCGATCGCGATCTGCACTTCCGGCTGTGCTGGCGGGAAAAAACGGTTGATCTGTTCGACCGGCATGGAAAGGTCCACATCCAGGAAGAAGCGGTATTCCCCGTGGGCTTCCAGCATGCCGCGCCTGACAGCCAGTCCTTTGCCTCGCCCATCTTCGTGTAGCACTTTCAGCGCGGGCATCCTCGATCGGTATTCATTTGCCAGCTCGAGTGTGCGGTCGCTGCTGCCGTTTTCCACCACGATCACTTCGGCCGTGTAAGACTGCTGCTTGAGAAAGCGGTCAACCTCCTCCAGCGTGTGCGGCAGGCGTTCTTCTTCGTTATGGGCAGGAAAAATAAGGGAAAGGAAAGGGGTTTCCATGATGGTTATGGTAATTATATTCCCTGTTATCCAAACCGCCGGAAAAGATCCGGCGGTTGTCCAGTCGGGGTGGGCGGACTCGAACCGCCGACCCCCGCGTCCCAAACACGGTGCGCTACCAACTGCGCTACACCCCGACCCATCGAGTATAATCGGAATGACGTTAAGGCGTCAAGGACTATATTTTTAAAAAAATCAAGGCAGTGATCCGGCGGGCGTTTGATGAACTCCTTATTGGTCCGAAAGAAAAATGTATTACGGATCTTCGCCGTTCTTCTGCTCCTTGCGGATCTCATAGGATGCACTGGATTCATCCAGCCTGAAGCTGAAGTCATAAAAACAGCGACAAAAACAGCTGAACCACCAACTCCAACTGTTACTGTGCCGCCAGCGACACCATCCCCTTCTCCCGCCCGGCCGGCAGTGATGTCCAGCAAGGTGGAAGTCCTCTTTTTCGAAAGCAGCAACTACCCCAAAGACATCATAACCCGGGTTTATCTGCCGCCGGGCTACGATCCCGACCGTAAAACGCCTTATCCTGTCCTGGTAATGCTGCATGGATTGACTGGCAAAGGTAGCCAGTGGGAAGACCTGGGCTTGCTGAAAGCAGCAGATGACCTGATAGCAGATGGAGAAATAGACCCCCTGGTCATTATCTTACCGGAAGAGTATTACAGCGCTAAATCGTACGCAGAAACGACTTTTGCGGAAGTTCTGGTCGATGAGTTGCTGCCGTATCTTCACAGCCAGTACAACCTGTGCCAGGAGAGGGAGTGCACTGCAATTGGGGGTCTTTCGCGCGGGGCTGGTTGGGCGGCGCGCCTGGTCTTCACCCGCTGGGAGGTGTTTGGCGTTGCCGGGCTGCACAGCATGCCGCTGCCATTCCTCCCGCTGGCGGAGTGGATCAGAACTATCCCTCCCGGTTCGAAACCCAAGCTGTACATGGATATTGGCACCGAAGATGTAGAGTACTGGAACGCCAGGGATTTTGATGAGTTATTAAACCTGCTGGAGATACCGCATGAGTGGGTGGTGCAGCCGGGAGTGCATGCTGATGAATACTGGTCGGCACATGTAAGGGACTACCTGCTCTGGTACGGTAAAGTGCTATCGCCATAAGCACAGCAGAAATTTGGCAAAATTCCCCTATTGCCTTCTGTAAAAAGGCTGCTAATATTCATAGTATATTTAAACCATAATCCTGGCTGTAGAACACAGAAAAGAGGTCATGATGTTAGTTGGTAACCGCATGAGTAAACCTGTTTACACCATATCACCGGAAACATCCCTGGATGATGCCCTGTCCATCATGGAAAAGGAGCATGTCCGCCGCCTGCCGGTGGTGGATAGAGATGGCAGCCTGGTTGGTATCGTTACTGAACAGGACCTGATCAAAGCCTCGCCCTCTGAAGCGACTCTGCTGGATAAATGGGAGATCAAGAGCCTGATGAGCACCTTGCCGGTGGAAAAGGTTATGACCCGGCAAATGATCACCCTAACGGAAGACGTTCTGCTGGAGGAAGCTGCCCGCATCATGGCAGATAAAAAAGTCAGTGGTCTGCCTGTAGTACGCGGAAACAAAGTGGTGGGAATGCTGACTGAGTCGGACATTTTCAAGATTTTCTTAGAGATGATGGGCGCCCGGCAAAGCGGCATCCGCCTTTCCTTCCTGATCGCCAACAAACCTGGCCAGCTGGCCAAACTCAGCCATGCCGTCAGCGAGATCGGGGGAGATATCATTACCATGGGAACCTTTACCGGCAGCCAGAGCGGGATCGGGGAAATGATGATGAAAGTCTCCGGTGTAAGCATGGATGTTCTAAAGGAAGCAATCGCCCCCTTTATTGTCGAAATTTTGGATGCACGCGAGACCAAAGTAGTATAGCCTGGTTATTGAGCGAAATAAGCGGCGGCTGTCTGGCTGCCGCTTTTTGTATCTCCAGCCTGCCTGAATCTCTTTGATATAATGCACATCATAATGCTGACCCGTGAAGAAGTGGAACATATCGCTGCGCTGGCGCGCCTGGAACTAAGTGCAGAAGAAACCGAGCGCTACCGCCGGCAGCTTTCTGCCATCCTGGAATATGCAGCCAGCCTGCAGGAACTGGATACCAGCGGGATTGCCCCGACCTCCAGTGTGCTGCCGCCGCACAGTGTTTTGCGGCCGGATGAGCCCCGCCCAGGTCTGACCCTGGATGACGTACTGCAGAATGCCCCCCACGTGGAACAGAAACAATTCCGGGTTCCCCCGGCGATTGAATAGCCCATGGTGGATGTTTGTACACTTTCTGCTGTTGAACTGTGCCAGGCGCTGCGAAAAGGCGAGGTTTCCAGCCGCGCGCTTACCAGGGCTTACCTGGAACGGATCGATGCGCTTGAACCAAAGCTGCAGGCTTTCCTGACCTTGACACCTGATCTGGCATTGCAGCAGGCGGACCAGGCAGACCAGGCGCTCTTTGAGTGGCGTAAAGATACTGCCAGACCTCTTCCACCCCTTTCCGGGTTGCCCCTGGTGATCAAGGACCTGCTATGCCAGAGAGGGGTGCGCACAACCTGCGGATCGCGCATCCTCGAGAATTTCATTCCCCCTTATTCTGCAACAGTGGTCCAGCGCTTGCTGGATGCCGGGGTGGTCACGCTGGGCAAGACCAATACCGATGAGTTTGCCATGGGTTCGTCAACCGAGAATTCGGCATACCAGGTTACCCGCAACCCGTGGAATTTGACCCGTGTCCCCGGCGGTTCAAGCGGCGGTTCAGCAGCGGCGGTAGCGAGTGCAATGGCTCCCCTGGCGCTGGGAACAGATACGGGCGGAAGCGTACGCCAGCCGGCAGCTTTTTGCGGTGTTACAGGATTAAAGCCGACCTACGGCAGGGTGCCGCGCTATGGGTTGATTGCTTACGGTTCATCGTTGGACAGCGTGGGGGTACTGGCGCGCAGCGCGGCTGACGCGGCCATGCTTTTCCAGCACATGGCAGGGTATGATCCTCTGGATGCATCTTCCATGGATGTGCCTGTGCCGCGGTACAGCCTGCAGGATAAACGTGATATGCGCGGGCTGCGGATTGGTGTACCGGAGCAATACTTCATCACCGGCATACAGCATGAGGTGGAGCAGGCAGTCAGGATGGCAATTACTGCCATGCAAGGCCTGGGCGCTGAAGTTGTGGAGATATCCCTGCCGCATACAGAATACGCCCTGCCGGTGTACTACCTGATCGCCCCGGCTGAGGCGTCTGCCAACCTGGCCCGGTATGACGGAGTGCGTTTTGGGCTGCGGGTGGATGACCCGAATATGACCGCCCTTACCCGCAAGAGCCGCGGGGCAGGGTTTGGGCCGGAGGTAAAACGGCGCATCATGCTGGGAACCTATGCGCTCTCAGCCGGGTATTATGATGCCTACTACGGGCAGGCGCAAAAAGTGCGCACCCTGATCAAGCAGGATTTTGAGAAAGCCTTTGAACAGGTGGATGTGATCGCTGCACCCGTCACCCCGAGCACCGCTTTCAAAATTAGCGAACATAACGAAGACCCGCTGGCGATGTACCTGGAGGATGTGTTCACCCTTCCAGCCAACCTGGCAGGGGTACCGGGGCTGGCCTTCCCGGTTGGGTTTGACGGGGAAGGACTCCCGATTGGGATGCAGCTGATGGGGCGCCATTTTGATGAGCAGACTCTGCTGCAGGCTGCCCATACCTATCAACTTTCTACAGACTGGCATACCAGACGGCCTAAATTTTAGTATGGAACAAGAACTTCCCACTTATGGCAACTTCAGCAATCGCTAATCCTCCAGAAAAAAGCAAACAGGGGAAAACCCTGCTTATCGTTGGCATTGGTGCTCTGGTATTGGTGTGCCTGTGTGTTGCCGCCGCAGCCGCAGCTGTCTTTTCGTTCCGCTCTGTAGTCCAGCAAACAGCTATCCCGGAGGCAGCACCTGATGCGTATGCCGAGATCACGGTAAAGGATGACGGGTGCAGCGTGGCCAGGACTGAGGTGGAGGGGTATACTCCTGTGCGCATGCTCACCTGGGTGGTGACTGACCTCGGAACTGATCAAATTGTGCTGGAACGGGATGCTGAAGATGAATTCGAATATCGCTATTTCTCTCCAGGCAGGTATAGCATTCAATTGAAAGCCTGGTACGCCGGGCAGTACTACCCGGTCAGCAATGAAGTCCAGGTTAATTGCAAGTAAACCTGGGTTGAATATCTATCTCGTTTGTATTAAAAACATCCTTCCTTTCTACACCCCCTAAATCCGACTTTCATCATATTGACTCACGCCTTCAACTTTGCTACCCTTAATGCAGAGCAAAGGCTCAGGGAGGTTCTTTTGCAGGGTTTATCCGGCTGAAAGAATAGAGCGGGCACCACCGTGGTGTCCGCTTATCATCTATCAAGCCAGCCTGTACTTTCCCGCAGAACGACCGGTAAACACTTTTTGTTCAGGAGTGAATGAATGGCATCAACAACCAATGCATTTGAAATGGCGCAAGCGCAATTTGATCATGTTGCAGAAATGCTGCAGCTTGACCCGCAGGTCTGCGAAATGCTGCGCTGGCCGATGCGCGAATACCACTTCCGCATCCCTGTCCGCATGGATGACGGCAGCATTCGCGTCTTCCAGGGCTTCCGCGTTCAGCACAACGATGCCCGCGGTCCCAATAAAGGCGGCATCCGTTTTCATCCAGCCGAAACAGTGGACACCGTCCGTGCCCTGGCAACCTGGATGACCTGGAAATGCGCTGTCGCTGATATTCCGCTGGGGGGCGGCAAAGGCGGCGTGGTAGTGGATCCTGCCACCCTGTCAGATTCAGAAAAAGAACGCCTGGTGCGCGGTTATATCCAGGTGATCTGGAAGAACATTGGCCCGCGCAACGATGTGCCTGCGCCTGACGTTGGCACCACCCCGCAAATGATGGGCTGGATGATGGACGAGTATTCCAAACTCAGCGGGAAGTACACTCCCGGCGTGATCACCGGCAAACCAGTTGGCGGCGGCGGCTCGCTCGGACGCACAGAAGCCACCGGGTACGGAGTAATTTTCACCGTGCGCGAGGCGTTAAAACACCTCAAGATCGATGCTTCCAAATGCAAGGCAGCCATCCAGGGTTTTGGCAATGTTGCCCAGTATGCAGCCATCGGGTTTATTGAAAAACTCAAAGGGACTGTGGTTTGTGTATCCTACTGGGACCGCGAAGACCGGGTAAGCTATACTGTTTCGAAGGAAGACGGCATCGAGCCGCACTTCCTGCTCTCCATAACCGACCAGTATGGCAGCATTAACAAGGATAAAGCCCGCGGAGCCGGGTATGTGATTGAACCAGGTGATGCCTGGATCAGCAAGGATGTGGATGTGCTTATCCCAGCAGCGCTGGAAGGGCAGATTAACGGAGAAACTGTCCAGAAGATCAGCCCCAAAGTCAAATTGATCGCTGAAGGCGCTAACGGACCCACCACCCCTGAAGCCGACGAGGTCATCAAATCCCGCGGCATCTTCGTGGTGCCCGATTTCCTGTGCAACGCCGGCGGTGTGACGGTTTCGTACTTTGAGGGCGTGCAGAACGATATGAACTTCTACTGGACCAAAGAAGAGGTCCTCGAAAAGTTGGACACCAAGATGACCGAAGCCTTCAAGAGTGTGCTGGATATGTCGCTCGAGCGCAAGGCGTACATGCGCGATGCGGCCTATATGGTAGCCATTGCCAAGGTGGTCAAGGCCATGCAGCTGCGCGGCTGGGTGTAATTTAAACAGTTGATATGGCGCCTCCATGAATTTTCATGGAGGCGCCGTCCATTTTACAGCAGGTTTTAATCACCCGGTTTCATGATCGACGTACAATTAAGTTGATGTGAAAGTGATACCAGAAACCCGAAAAACGCAAAAAACAGCCCTGATCACCGGTGCATCCAGCGGGATAGGCGCTGCCACTGCCCTGCGCCTGGCACAGGACGGGATGCGGGTTATCCTGGTAGCGCGCCGCCAGGACAGGCTGGAATCCCTGGTGGACGATATCCGTTCCAGGCATGGTGAAGCCGCCTATATACGGGCAGACCTTACCAGTCTTGAAGAGCGGGAAAGCGTATTTGATCAGGTTACCCGGGAATGGGGTACACCGGATGTCCTGGTCAATAATGCCGGGATAGCCTGGTACGGGTACTACCATGAAATGGAATGGGAGACCGCCCGCAGCCTGTGCCAGCTCAACGTGGAGGCTGTCATGCACATGACGCGCCGCTTCCTGCCCGGGATGGTCAGCCGCGGCAGCGGGTTGGTGGTGAACATTGGGTCGATCATCGGAAAGATGCCGACCCAGGGAACTGTCATGTACAGCGCATCCAAATCATTTCTGGATACCTTCAGTATTTCCCTTTACCGTGAACTGCGCGGGAGCGGGGTGACCGTCAGCGTGATACGCCCTGGTCCGATCTTCACCGAATTCTTCGACCGCACTGAGCAAAGCCCAAACGGGCGGCGAATCCCGGCGGAACGGTTTGCCATTCCAGCCGAGCGGGTGGCAAAGGCAGTTGCCAGGTTGATCCGCCGGCCGCGCAAGGTGGTGTATGTGCCTTTCTGGATCGGGATTGTGCCTGCCCTGTACAATGCCGCTGGCTGGGCAGTGGACCTGGCTGGACCGCTGCTGCTGCGCAGGAAGAAATAGTCTTCCCCTGGACATAAGAACCGATTGGGAATCTTGCCCAAAACTTGATCCCGGCATACAATAACAAACGGAGATCCAAGATTGCCCGCTGAAACCATCATCAAAGTAATCCTTTTCGCCGTCATTCTCCTGCTGGCAGGCATGGCGCTGGGTTACCTGTGGAAACGCGAACTGCCCCCGGCAGGGTATGTTTTCTGGGGACTGGTAGCCCTGGTTATCCCGGTATTTGGCCCAATCCTGCTGATTGCCCTGCGCCCGGGAGAAGCGCGCCAGGCACATCATTAGAGGCAACAATCCTCTTTCATTCACCTGCGGTATACTGTAAAAACCATCGCATTGAACTCAAGAACAAGGACGACCCATGAACACTGACTGGATGCAAGAATTTCCGGGAGCGGTTACGGTTTGCGACCGTGACGGTATCATTCTGTACATGAATGACAAATCCCGCAGCACATTTACCGAGGAAGGGGATGCCGACCTGGTTGGCAGCAGCCTGCTGGACTGCCACCCCGAGCCGGCACGGGCCAAGCTGAGGCAGATGCTTGCTACTGCTGAGAAGAATGTATACACAATTGAGAAAAAAGGCAAACATAAGCTGATCTACCAAAGCCCGTGGTACCAGGATGGCGAGTTTGCCGGACTGGTTGAGTTGTCACTGGAAATACCGGAAAATATGCCCCATTTTGTGAGGGGATAGCGCCTATTAAAAGAAAGCCAGTGAACATGAAGGATAACAGCATGCCGGACCACAAAAAAGCTTACCAGCGTGAAGCAGACCTTTATCACCTGCTGGTTATGCGTGAGGATTACCAGCATAACCTTGAACAGGCGGTAAACGATTTGTTGGCCGGCAGAATGTGGGAGGCGTTGGAACTGGGGGCTGGAACAGGCCGGCTGACAGCTATGATCACCCCTCATGCCAGCAGGGTGACCGCGCTGGACCTCGCCCCGGCTATGCTTGTGCAGGCCAGCGAATACCTGGCTGGTGTATCCATCGCGCCCCTACCTCTCATGGCTGCAGCCGACCACCGGGCTTTGCCGGTTGCCGCGCAAAGTGTGACACTGGCAGCTTCAGGCTGGAGTGTGTGCTACCTGGCGACCTGGAACCCAGAAAACTGGAAATCCGAACTGGAACGTGGTTTGGAGGAGATTTCTCGGGTGTTGCAGCCCGGGGGGCTGATTCTCCTGGTTGAGACCCAGGGCACCGGCAGGGAGCAGCCAGACCCACCGGCCCACATGCTGCCATACCTGGGCTACCTGCACCAGGCAGGTTTTAATTTCGACTGGATCCGCACCGATTACCGGTTTGAATCGCGGCAGGAAGCTGAAACACTCACCCGCTTCTTTTTTGGGGAAGAAATGCTCAGCCGGATTAAGACTGGCAGCGAAGTGACCCTGCCGGAATGTACCGGCATTTTTTGGAAATACCGTCCATAGAAAGAGAGGATGGCGTATGCAAGGCTCAGATCCAGATGTTCTCTTTTCTGCCATTCAGGCAGGCGACCATGCGCTGGTAAAAGAGTTGGTGGGCGACCACCCTGCGCTTGCCCGCACCCGTAACGAGCAGGGGATCAGCGCGATCCTGGTTGCCCTGTATTACAACCAGCCGGAGATTGCCCGGTTCCTTGGCAAGTATGTTAAACCGCTGGATATTTTCGAAGCGGCTTCCTTGGGGGATACCCGCCAGGCAGAAACCTTGCTGGCAGAGGATCCTGACCTGGCAAACGCCCTCAATTTTGACGGGTTCCAGCCGCTCGGGCTTGCAGCATTCTTCGGGCACAATGCCATGGCACAGTTGCTGCTGGAGCGAGGCGCCCAGGTGAATAGCCGCTCTCAGAATGCGTTGGGAGCTGCCCCGCTGCACTCAGCCCTGGCTGTGCACAACAACACCCTTGTGAAAGTCTTTTTGGAACATGGGGCAGATGTGAACCTGGCAGAATCCGGCGGGTACACGCCGCTACATATTGCCGCCCAAAATGGAGATGTGGAAGCCCTGAAGCTCTTGATGGACCACCATCCGGACTCCAACCCCCGCCTTGAAGCCGACGGGTTGACGCCGCTGGGGACTGCGGTAAAATACGGCAATGAACTGGCGGCGGTTTTTCTGCGCCAGCATGGCTGCATAGAATAATCCCGTTTCATGCGAATGTGAAAGTGAACTTCCACAGCGCAGGGCAACAGGCTGCGCTGATATAAAGGTGTGCATAATGAATACGATTTACATCATCCGGCATGGAGAAAACCATGCCAACCTGATCAAGCAGCTTTCGAGCAAATTGGTTGACTACCCCCTGACTGAAAAAGGAATTTTGCAGGCACAGCAGACAGGCGAAGCCCTGGCGGGAAGGGGCATTGAGGCGCTGTTTTGTTCCCCGTTGAAGCGGGCGAAACAGACAGCCGAAATCGTCGGCACGTACATCGGGCTGGTGCCAACCGTGCTGGATGAATTGATTGAGATTGATGTCGGCGAAATGGAAAAGGTGCGCTCCACGTATGAGATCTGGCAGGCGCATGATGCCATTATCGAGCGCTGGCAGCACGGCGAACCGGATGCCCGCTTTCCCGGTGGAGATGATTACCACAGCCTGCTCGGGCGTACCCGCGCCGGGCTGCTAAAGGTAATCCACGGGCGTACCAACAGTGCGGTGGCGCTGGTGGGGCATTTCGGCATGTTCAACTTCACCCTGAATGATATCTGCCAGAATGTAAGCGGACATATGCTCAAGCGCGAAGAGAACCACAACTGTTCGATCACCACGATGGAAGCAGAAACAGTAGATGGGATGCTGTTTGCCAGCCTGGTGGACTGGGCGAGTGCGGACCATCTGCACGGGGAAGCCGCCAAACTGGTGCCTGCCCGTCCGGTTCCTGAAGATTTCCACGGTATAGACGAATAAACCCGGTCTGCATTTCCATTCCTGCCAAACCCGTTGTATGATTAAGGTACAGCGGTGGAACAGGAGGCAGAAATATGACCATATCGGATCCTGAAACTGAAGACCGCCTGCGGTGCGGGTTTAAGGTCTTTAACTATTTCATGGTGGTGCTCTGGCGGCTTGGGTTGGGAGGCTGGGTTAATTTTTCTCCCAGGGTAGGCGGGCAGATCCTGGTTATTACCCATAAAGGCAGGCACAGCAGCAAGCAATACCGTACAGCGGTAAATTATGCCATGGTGAATGATGAGGTTTACTGCACGGCAGGGTTTGGCAGCAAAGCTGACTGGTACAGGAACATCCTCGCAAATCCCCAGGTGGAGCTGTGGATGCCGGACGGCTGGTGGGT